>MDTG01007428.1_pt1 | contig 31415 bp, 30 predicted proteins | sample 811421 | NCBI WGS metagenome assembly MDTG01 (sample SAMN05326645, study PRJNA326480) | marine metagenome | isolation source: seawater | place: Pacific Ocean: South East | collected 2011
CGATGCAAACGTCGTCTGCTTCATCAGTCCCCAATACCTCGACAACCTGGCGAGAAGTATCAATCATCTGCACGTACTTGTGCAGAGGTTCCCTAGTCGGCATCGCCAATCTGTGACTTCAAAAGCAGTGATTTGAGTTGGAACACACCCGCCACCGCAATCGTGTCATCGTCGTCAAGACCCGTGGTAATCGCCGTGTAACCCTCGGCCTTGAGTCCCGTTTCGACCGGTTGTGGCTCGAATTCGTCACCCTCAAGCGTAAACACCATCGGCGTGCCCTGAATCAGCATGATCGCGGCGTCCGGCACCGCGAGACTTGGAACACCTGCGCCGGTGCGGACCGCGACATTGACGAACTGCCCGGGGAACAGGAAAGGCGCGTCGCTGACCTCTATACGAATATCCAATGTGCGCGTCGCCTCGTCGAGTCGCGGAGAACGCTGCACGACGTTCCCCGCCACCCAGGTGCGACCGTCCGCACTGGCGCGCACTGAATCGCCGATGGCAATCGCCGAGGCCAGCTCAGGGTCGACCCTCGCCTCGACCCAAAGCACAGTCAAATCACTGAGCTCCATCAGCAGTCGTCCGGCGTCGACGACTTCGCCCAGTACGAAGGCGTCACGAATGACGACGCCGGGTTGTGGTGCGTACAGCGTGTACTCTCCGGTAGCCTCGCTAACGTCGGCCTTCTCAATCAGTCGCTCCAGTTCCTGGCGCGGCATGCCGTACGCTAAGGCTTTCGCGTACGCGCGTTGTCGCGCGACTTCCGCTTCAACGTAGCGGGATTCCGAGACCACATCGCGACCCAGATTCTTGACGCGCTGCCACTCCCGATCGTTCACGAGCAGATCGCCGACCGCATCAGCGACATCGACGCTCGACAGAGTCACGAGCGGTGCACCGGCGTCAACGGAATCGCCCATGCGGGCATGACGGCCAACGACCTGTGCCTCGATGCGCGATGCAATTTGACTGGTGGCATAGGCATTCAACATCACCTCACCAGGCGCAGTAACCTCTGGAAACAAAGTGCGCTCGCCGACCGCGGCGATCTCGATGCCAAGCTCCTCGCGCTCTGCCGCCGAAAACACCAGTTCCACCGCTTCCTCTTCTTCCTCTTCTTCGGCATGCGCCCAAGAAGTCGCGACCAACAAGGGCAGCAGTACAAACCAGGCAACTGCTTTCATTTGTGTTCTCTCCATGGTGTTAGCGCGAATTACCAAGACCGGTCCAGTCATCGACTTGACCACTGACCGCCAACCAGGCGATCCAGGATTGCCACACGACTCCGCGCTGCTCACTGGCAGCGACCCGGGTGTCCAGTGTTTGCTGCAGTTGCACCAGATAGTCCGTGGTGTTGATTTCGCCGGCTCGCCACAAGCGCTCCAGCATTTCCATTTGGTTCGAAAGGCTACCGGCCCCGAGGCGTTGCCAGTCATCCCAGGCGACTCGCGCCAGTTCGTAGCGTTGCTGTGCAGCGAGGAGTTCTGCGCGCAGCTGACGGTAGTCGTTCGCCGCCGATTGATCCAACGCCTCGAGATCGGCACTCGCGGCATCGACTTCGGCGCGAAAACTGTTTCGCACGGGCAATGGAATTGAAAAGCGAATGCCAATCAAATCCTCTTCGCCTTCACGCCCAGCGTAGAGGCCAACGGTGGGATCCGGCCGTCGCTCACGACGCCGAAGGTCGATGACCGCCCTAGCGGCCGCCACGCGTGCTCGCGCCGCACGAATGCTGGGAAGCTCATTAAGGATGGCGTTCACCGCAGGCTCATTCAGGGTCACGGGCATGTACGCCTTAGGTAGCGGCGGGTACGCCGCCAGATCGGGACCGGCTACCCGGGCGAGCGCTTGTTCCGCGGTGACTCGCTGCGCTGCTGCTTGGGATCGCAGCAAAGCTGCTTCTGCGTATGCTAGGCGGGCAAGTTCAATCTCGATCTGGTTCAGGTCGCCGGCTTGTCGACGTTCATCGGCCAGCGTGCGCAAGCGCTCCATCAACGCTTTGCGTTCATCGGCGATGCGCAACTGCTCAGTAGCCACATCCACCATCCCGAGCGCAAGGAACAACTCCGCCAGAACGCCTTGCCGAATCAACGCCAGCGACTCCATGGTCGACTGTGTCTCGAACGAGGCCGCGCGTTCTCGCGCACCGCGCTTACCGCCCAGATCGATCGTTTGATTGATGCCGATGCTGTGGGTGCGATCCTCCCCGTCTTCGTATTCAGCATTCAACTCAGGGTTGTACAGTGCGCGTCCAGCGGCCCGTTCACGGGCACGTGCTGCATCCAAGTCTGCCTGTGCCGATTGAACGAGCGGATGCGTTTGAAGAATCTGCTGCGCAAAGGCGTTCAGCGCTGGTGACGCCGTCGCATGCGTCGTCGATGTTGCTGGTTCTGCGGCGGATGGAGCAACCGGAAGAACGACGGCAGTGACTGCGAGAAGAACACACTGGATCCGATGGGCGGCGCGTGCACCCAATTTGGGGTATCGGGGAATCAAGGTGGATCGCTCCTTCGACAATTAGCTACGCAGCAGCCGCAAGCCACTGGCAATGACAACAAATTCGCTGACTTCGTGGACCAGCACGGCAGCGGGCAGCGACAACACACCGGCGAGCGCCGTGATCGTCAGCCCGCTGATCACTACGATCGACAGGGCTATGTTCTGACGAATGATGCGCCACGTGCGGTGACTGAAGCGCATCAAATACGGGAGGTTCGACAAGTCATCCGCCATCAGGGCGACATCGGCCGTCTCCAGCGCGACATCGGAGCCCGCCACACCCATCGCGATCCCAACGTGAGCTGCGGCGAGCGCAGGCGCATCGTTCACGCCATCACCGACCATGGCGACAGGTCCATACTGGTTGGTCAGTTCGGCGATGGCTTGGCTTTTGTCGTCCGGCTTCAACTCCGCGCGAACCTCATCGACGCCGGCTTTGGCACCAATAGCGTTGCCGGCCAGGCGGTTGTCGCCAGTGAGCATGATGACGTGCCGTATACCGGCCCCTTTCAGTGCACGGACAGCCTCGCTCGCATTCGGGCGAAGTGAATCGGCGATCGCGATGATGCCCAGAATTCGCGATGCATTGCCGACCAGCACGACCGTATTGCCCTCGCCTTGCAGACTTTCGATGTGTTTCGCAAGGGCGGATTGATCGATGCGCTTCGGATTGGCCGTCAAGTCGCCGCCCAGCCCCGTAAAAAGCTCAGGGCTGCCAATGTATTGTATTTGGCCATTGACGGAACCGGTGATCCCGGCGCCGGTGAGCGACTGCACATCGTCTGCCGCAATAACCGGCACCCCCGCCGCTTCAGCCGCCGCGATCACGGCCTGCGCCAATGGGTGTGCCGAGCGCGCCTCCAGCGCGGCCGCGACCCTTAACAGTTCGTTGGTGCTCGCGTCTTTGTTTGGCTCAACGTGGGTAACCTCGGGAACCCCGCGTGTCAAGGTGCCCGTTTTGTCCATGGCCACCACTCGAATTTTGGCCAGACGTTCGAGATGCACGCCGCCTTTGATCAACACACCTTGACGTCCGGCCGTGCCAATGGCGGCGACGAGGGCGATTGGGATCGAAATCACCAGCGCGCAGGGCGCGGCCGCGACGATGAACACAGTGGCGCGGCTCAGCCATTCTTCCCACCCGAAACCCAGCAAGCCGGGTATTAATACGATCAGAATGCCGAGCCCTAGCACTGCAGGGCTGTAGCGACGGCCAAATCGTTCAATGAAACGCTGCGTCTGGGCTTTGCTGCCTTGGGCTTCTTCGACCAGTTCGATAATACGAGCCAGGGTGTTATCCGCAGCGGTCTTGGTCGCAACGACGGTCAACACGCCCTCACCGTTGAGTGTCGCCGCAAAAACCGTATCCCCCTGTGCTTTTTCCACGGGAATGGATTCGCCGGTAACCGGCGCCTGGTTGACGCTCGAGGTGCCGTCGACGATCTCACCGTCCGTTGGGATCGCTTCGCCCGAACGCACGATGAAGCGATCGCCGACGACCAACTCCTCGATCGACAGTTGCACCTCTTGACCGTCACGAATGACCCAGGCGGTTTTGGGCGCCAGATCCATCAACGCTCGGATCGCGCCGCGCGCGCGCTCCTCAGTGTAACTCTCTGCTGCTTCTGAAATGGAGTATAGAAACACCAGCATGGCAGCTTCGCCCCACTGACCCAGCAAGCCCGCAACAATGGCCGCAACACTCATCAGGAGTTCGATCCCAATCTCGCGTTCTTTAATAAGTTCTTCGAGCGCCTCGCGGCCAAAGAACCAACCGCCGATGAGGACCGCCGCTATGTAGATGACTGTCTGAACCGTTGGCGTCATACCCAAGTACCCGCCAACGAAGCCCAACACGAGTAGCAAGCCAGAAACGGCCGAAGTCACCACTGGTGGGTTGCGCCAGGGGGCGGGGATCGGCTGGGACAGGTCCCTCGTCGCGCAGCTGTCGGTCATACGGCTTCGGACTGTAGTGACTTTGTTAGAACGCCGACGCGGCAACGACCGCCCTCGCGATGTGTCAATCGTTTCTTGAAGCGTTTGAGGTCATCACGATATCCGCGCTTAGGGTCGGGTAGCGCTTCGATGACGTCAAATAGCGCCAGCAGATGATCTGGACCCGAAACGAGCCGATGGTATACCCAGCGCCCGTCTTTTTGCGCTTCGAGGATGCCGCTCTGGCGCAAGATCTTGAGATGGCGTGAGAGTTTGTATTGGGGTTCGAGCAGACTGTCGACGAGCTCGCACAGACACGCTTCTTCCTGACTCACCGCTAGCAATCGGACCACGCGCAGGCGGGTCGGGTCGCTGAGGGCTTGAAAGGTGTTCTCGATGGATACTTCAAGTATTTGCATGGTTGCATTATAGTGCAACTTAATGCGATTACAAACATCGACCAGGTCACAGATTTTAAACCGTAGGCGCACGCGCCGTTCTCAGCGTGCATGGGCGGCGAAGGATTTCGTGCGCCTGGCTCCGTTCTTCGTGGCAGCCGACCGATTCGCGCGCATCGCGGGTCGCACGACAATGCGGATCTCCGTTCCATGCTAATTCTCACACGTCGAATTCACGAAGCGCTCATGATTGGCGATGACATTACCGTCACAGTGCTCGGCGTTAGCGGCAAGCAGGTTCGGGCTGGAATCACCGCGCCGAACAGCGTGTCAGTACACCGTGAAGAGGTCTATGAGCGGATTCGAAATGAGACGCGTCACCCATCCAAATCAAGGGGTAACAACCCACAAGCGGGCATAGATGGGTGCGGACAATGACTGTCCTGTGTTGCCGGTTAGATGCGAGTGAACGTTGTGCGGGGGCAGGGATACGTATTCACCGCCTGTCGCATGCACTGGCTCGCTGCACTGCATGGACATTTCAATGCTGCGTTGTCATTCTACTCGTCCTCACTGCCGGCCTGGCTCGGGCCGATGTGCCTCAGTTGATGCAGTTGGTCGATTATGTGGGTGCCGACTATGCGGACGCCGTTGCGGATGGTCGTGTCATCAATGCGGACGAGTATCAAGAGATGCTCGATTTTTCCAACGGGATCCGGACGTTAGCGGCAACCTTGCCGGACGACGAAACCCGCGACCAGTTACTGCAGCAAGCCGACGAATTGGTTGCCCAGGTGGACGGAAAAGTGTCACCCGAGGAAGTCAGTGCGCTGATCTCTGTGATGCGTCAGTTCATCGTACAAAACTATGGGGGTATCGTATTGCCGCGATCGCCGCCCGATCTGGACCATGGTGCCACGTTGTATGCTGAACAATGTGCGAGTTGCCATGGAGTGACGGGTAATGGGCTGGGTCCCCTTGCACCGAATCTGGATCCGGCACCGGTGAGCTTTCTCGATCCAATTCGGGCCTCACAGCGATCGCTTTATGGCCTTTACAACACGATCACGTTGGGCGTGATGGAAACGTCGATGCGTGCGTATCCAGAATTGACCAACGAGGATCGCTGGTCGCTGGCGTTTTCCGTTGGGCAGCTGGGCTCTGATCGCACCCAACTGGCGGACGTCGACGTCTTGCTTAACACAGCATCGCTCAAGCCGCTGCTGGATCTGCGCACCTTCGTCACAACCACGCCCCTCGAGACGCTGGACGACTATGGACAGCCAGGCCAGCAGCTTATGTACGCTCTGCGCACGCAACCCGGGCATCTGTTCAATCGCCAATCGCCGCTTGCAGTCTCTGAGCAACACCTTGACGCGGCCCTGACCGCCTACACCGACGGTGATGCTCAGCGCGCCTACCAATTGGCAGTCGCCGCGTACCTGGATGGCTTTGAATTGATTGAGCAGGGACTGGATGTCGTGGACTCGGAATTGCGCTCTGATATCGAGCGCGCCATGACCGACCTCCGTAACCGAATCCGTCAGGGCGTTTCTCACAGCGAGCTAGCAGAGGACATCGGTGCGATCAAGGACCAATTGGGGCTTGCCAGAGGACGCTTGGAACGAGATCGTCTCTCCGGCGCTGCTGCGTTCACCGGTGCTTTCTTCATTTTGGTGCGCGAAGGGCTTGAAGCATTGCTCGTCGTCGCCGCCTTTGCCGCTTTCCTTGTCAAGACTGACCATCGCGAGAACCTGCGCTATCTACACATTGGTTGGCTTGGCGCGTTAGTCGCAGGCGCTCTGACCTGGTGGGCGTCAACGTCGATCATTGACATCAGCGGCGCGAGCCGTGAAATGACGGAGGGTTTGGCGGCGTTGTTTGCGACTGGGGTGTTATTTAGCGTCGGTTTCTGGTTGCACAACAAGTCGAGCAGCGATCGTTGGCAACAATTTATACAAACGCAGATCCAGAGTAAGCTCAACCAGGGCACGCTGTGGGGCTTGGCGGGTCTTTCGTTCGTCGCGGTCTACCGCGAGGTATTCGAAACCATCTTGTTTTATCAAGCGTTGTGGGCTCAGACCGATGCCGCATCGAAGCCGTATGTCCTCGCCGGCTTTGGTTCTGGCATCGCCGCCCTCCTTGTCGTGGGCGTTCTGGTCCTGCGGACCAGTAAACGGTTGCCGTTGCGACAGTTCTTCGGCGCGACCAGCATACTGATGTTGGTGTTGGCATTGATTTTCGCCGGTAAGGGCGTGGTCGCCTTACAGGAAGCCGGCGTGTTACCGATGACCCGCGTCGAATTCCCAGAAGTGGCCCTGCTGGGGCTCTACCCATTTCTCGAAGGCCTTTTGTTGCAGCTTGGCCTGGTGCTATTGGCGCTGTTTCTATGGCTTGGCCTGCCAAGAATTCGACGAGCGGCCAGAAGCTAATGGCAGTCGCCGCTGTCGACGTGTTTCGACGGTGTCCGGAACGCCGCGTCAACCGACGCGGTGTGCTCAAGCTACGGGGGAAGTGCTGTGATGCCGTACACACCGAATAGCCGAGATGGTCAGATACGAAACGATGGTGGGCACACCTACATCCGCAATGCACAATCACCAACTTGCGAGCGAGTGACGCCAGAGGCTCCAAGTACGCTGCGGCGCCTAGTCGCTCTGATAGAATCGTCTCTCTCTTTCTCCCTCAACAACTTCCGCTCATGCGCACGATGTCCCTTGAGCGGAACCCGGCAACTAACCCCAATTCGACATTAGTTGGCTTGTCAAAACGAGGTTAGAAGTCGCCTCTCAACGCGTTCAAAGAAGCTCCGGACCAATGGAGCAGTTCCAATATCGAGTGTTTGTCGCCCGCCGGGACGGGTCAATACGCCAGCCCGCGAGAAACATTGGTAGCGCAGCGTGCGGATCGTGCTGAACTTGAACACCGTGCGGCGCTTCTGGTTGGTGGTCCGTTTCTCCGCAAGCGCCGCCATCTGGAATCGGCGCACCAGGTTGAAGGCGATGATATTGAGCTGCTGCCAGGCACTGTTGGCGGCGTAGCTTTGGGAGGGGACTGCATCGAAGGCGAAGCCGCTCTTGAGTTCAGCATACGCTTGCTCGTGGGTGCCTCGGCCGGCCATGAACTGCCAGAGTGAGCCCCCGGAAATACCCAGGTTGGTTGTGACTGCGGAATATTCGTAGTGGCCATCGTCCGGGTCAAAGAGGTCGAGCTGGAAGTTTTTGCGGGTCTCGTGAGCAACCTTTTTGCGGTAGATGATCACGCGCTGGCGCCGTTGCCAGGACTCGATCCAACGGTCGATCTCGAAGTAGCTGAGTTTGGCATCGATGCGCCGCCAGCGCTGACGGGCTGCCACAGCCTCTTTGAGGCCCAGCCACCGATAGAACGGCACTTTAATGGCATAGCCTGCTTGCGCGGCGCCAAGGTGATCGAGCACGTCCTGGCGGAAAAAAGCCCCATCCATGCGCATCTCGATATCCGGTCGAGCGGGTAGTGCATCCTCTATCTGGGTAATGAGCGCATCGAGGAACTCGAGCGAGGCCTTGCCATCGTGAACATTGCCAGGCCGGTTCTGGCAGCGCAGGATCAAGCCGCTGCGGGCCTCGTAGGCGGTGATGGGATAGTAGCTCGGGACTTTCCGATGATGCGGATTAAAGCCACGCCGGGCACTCTCGACGGTTAGCCCGGTGGAGACGACGGAGCCATCGACATCGACGGTGAGGGTCTTCAGCTTCAGGGCTTGAACCGCCGCAGATGTGATCTCGGCATTGGCCTCCGCCAACGCCTCGACAGCGGGATCCTCACATCGACCAAGCCACCGGGATAGGGATCGCACCGATGGCAGTCGCGCCAGACCACTGAATCTCGCCACGACGGGATCGCTTTCCAGATAGCCGAGCTGATGGACCCGCCGGGCTCCGCTGACCAGCATCGCGATAAGCAGCATCACCAGCGAAACGCTGCTGAAATCGCTGCGAGGCAAGCGATTGCTCAGCTTGCGTCGCAGCAGATCCTTCACACCGACGGTCGCACAAAAGCGCCGGAGTAACTCGAGTCCAGCATAGGAGGTCAGTCCGGCTGCCTGGTAACGCAACATCAAATCACCGTTGACACGGCGCTTGAGGAGTGATGTTCTTAACCGCACGAGATGTGGCCTCTTTTCTTGATGGATTTGTTGGTCTTGCAACCCAAACCCTACCATTAAAGAGGCCCATTTCGCCCGCCTAACAACGACACTCAGCCGCTTCAGCTACGTTGATAACATCTGCGCTAATGTCGAATTGGGGCTAATTCTAGCTGGCGTTACGCTTGCGGTGGCAACCCCGTGTTTCGCGGAGTCTTTGGCCGATGCATGGACCATCGCGCTGTCGCGCGACCAACGACTGCAAGCAATACGGACACAGACCAGTGCCGTGGAAGCGGAGCTGGCTGCCGCGCGAAGCAATCGCCTTCCGGTCTTCAGCGTTGATAGCGCATTTACACAACTAGACAACTCGCCAGGCGTAGCTGTTGGCCAGATCGCGTTGCCTATCCCGATCGCCATTCCTAATGCGTTCAGCAATGACAATTTCGTCACCGCCAATGCTCGGTTGAGTTTACCGATCTATACGAGCGGGATGATCAGTCGAGGCATCGATGCCGCTGGAGATGCGCTTGATGCGAATCGGTTTCAGGAAGCTGCGTTTGTCGCAGAGGTAAAGCTGTCCGTAGCTGAATCCTTCGTTACCGTGCTGCGCGCCCAACGCGCCGTGGACGTTGCAACGACGAACGCGGCCAGTCTTGAGGGTCATAGAAGAGATGTCGATAACCTGAATCGTAGGGGTATGGTGCCACGCAACGATCTGCTGGCGGTTGAGGTATCACTTGCCGATGCACAACAGAGCGAGTTAAAGGCGCGAAACGCCCTTGACGTCGCACGAGCTGCCTACAATCGTCGCCTCGGCCGGCCGCTCGATAGCCCAGTCACACTGGATAACGTCATGCCATCGGGGCCAAGCAGGCTGTCGGAGAACTTGGAGACTTTGACGGTAGTGGCACTTGAGGAACGGGCGGAACTCCACGCTTTGGACGAGCAGGCTTCGGCACTACGACACCGCGCGGAAGCGCTGCGTGCACGAACTCGACCGCAGTTTGCGGCGGCGATCGGCTATACCTATCTCGAGAATGACATTCTGACCGACGAATCTTTCGCGTCAGCCAGCGTCGGCGTTACCTGGTCTCCGTTTGATGGTGGGCGTTCGCGGCATGCAGCCCTTGCCTTAAGTCGCCAGGCGCAGGCCGTGACTGAACTGCACAACGACGCCGTCGCGCAAACTCAACTCCAGGTACGAACTGCGTGGCTCGATTTGAACGAAACCCGCCAACGATTGAATGTCACGGTGAAAGCCCTAGCCCAGGCTGAAGAAAACCTCCGTGTTGCAAAAAGCCGATACCAAAACGGTATCGGTACGAACACAGAGGTTCTCGACGCAGAGACAATGCGGACCGTCACGCGGTCCAATCACGATAACGCGCATTACGACGCTGCGATCGCGCGCTACCGGCTCGCGCGAGCTGTTGGCGTGTTGTAGGTACCTGCCATGCGGTCCACTTTGAAACAAGCGTTTATATTAGTCGCCTTGCTCGTCATAGGCGGGGGTGCCTGGTGGGGGTATACGCACTTCGTACGGTTAGAGCCGCTGCCGGAGGGTTTGATACAGGCCAATGGCCGCCTCGAGGGGGATACCGTGGTGATCTCGAGCGAGTATCCGGGGCGCATCGCGAGCATCTCCGTAGCTGAGGGCGATGCGGTGGCGGCCGGTGATACCTTGGTGCAGCTCGTCGCCGAGGAGCTAGAAGCCAGAGTCCGACAAGCCGAACAAGGTGTGATCGCGACGGTTCACGAGCTTGAAGCAGCTCGCGCTCAGAACGAGCAGGCGAGGCGCGATGCGGAGCGCTTTAGGGACCTTCATGCAGACGGCACTGCCACCCAACGGGAGGCCGAACAAGCCGAGCTCGCGCGGGCCGTGGCAGAAGAGAAACAAACGGCTGCGATGGCCCAGCTTCGGCGCGCTGAAGAAATGCTGGTCGAAGTGAGCGCAATGCGAGATGACCTGACATTGACGGCACCCTCGAACGGCGTCGTCACCAACCGGTTGCACGAGCCTGGTGCGGTAGTATCTGCCGGTGCGCCGATCCTGACGGTGGTCGACCTCGATGCGCTCTTCCTAAAAGTCTACGTCCCCGAAAATCAGATCGGCAAGTTGCGCCGCGGTCTACCAGCGCGGATTTATACTGACGCGTTTCCGGAGCAGCCGTTTACGGCGACCGTGCGTTCTATCGCCTCACGTGCCGAATTTACACCCAAAGAAGTTCAGACGCCGGATGAGCGGGTGAAGTTGGTTTACGCAGTCAAGCTGTATTTAGAGACCAATCCCGAGCACCGGCTGACCCCCGGATTACCCGCGGATGCAGTAATTCGCTGGCAACAAGATGCGCCGTGGGCGCCGCCCCGCTGGTGACGGACGCGGACACAGCACTGATTCGAGTCCGTGGCTTTCGCAAGTCCTACCGCAAGCGCGTCGCGGTTGATCGCGTCGACCTGACGGTGCCCCGCGGCACGATCTTCGGGCTGATTGGACCAGATGGTGCCGGTAAGAGCTCGTTGATGAAAGCGATCGCCGGTGTACTCGCGTTCGATGCGGGCGAGGTGGAAGTATTCGATGTGCAACTCGACTCCGAGGCAGCGGCAGAACGCATCAAGGATCGTCTCGGTTTCATGCCCCAGGGTTTGGGCCTAAACCTTTATCCGGAATTGACCGTTGACGAAAACATCGACTTCTTTGCGCGATTGCGACTAGTGCCGGAGGACGCGTTACGCGACCGCAAGCATCGCCTACTTGTCGTCACACGGCTCGATCGGTTCAAAAACCGCCCAATGAAGCAGCTCTCGGGAGGCATGAAACAGAAACTCGGATTGGTGTGTACATTGATTCATGAACCCGAGCTCGTGATCCTCGATGAGCCAACGACCGGCGTGGACCCGGTATCCCGCCGCGATTTCTGGACAATCGTGGGCGAGCTGGTCGCGGAGAAAGGCATCACAGCGCTTGTGTCAACCGCCTATATGGATGAGGTCAACCGGTTTCATAACATTGCCTTACTGCACGCTGGCACGGTGCTCGCAACGGGCACACCGTCGGAGATTCACGCGCTCGCGCCGGGCGCTCAGGTTCTCGTGCAGGTCGACCCGCCGCTTACAGCGTTGGCAAAGCTCCGACAGGGCTTTCCCCAAGTCGAGACCATCGGGAAGCGATTGTGCGTCTATGTCGACGATGCAACACCCGCTAATGCCGAGCAAACGGTACGCCGAGCCCTGGCCGGCTACACACTTCATTCCATTCAAGCGGGTGAACCGGATATGGAGGACATGTTCATTGCTTTGCTGCGAAGACGAGGGCTGATTCCCATAGAGCGTGTCACGGTGCGGCAGGAGACGCCTGTTAACGCGGCGTCAAGCGGCGCCTGCGCCGTGGAAGCGCGGGATCTCACCCGGGATTTTGGCGACTTTCGCGCCGTCGATCGCGCCAACTTCACCATCGCGGCGGGAGAGATCTTCGGCCTGCTGGGTGCCAATGGCGCCGGCAAGACGACGGTGATCAAGATGCTCACGAGCCTGCTACGACCGACGGAGGGACTTGCCTGGGTGGCGGGCGCAGACGTGCGTGAAGGCGGCACGGCTGTGAAGGAACGCATCGGCTACATGTCCCAGGTTTTCTCGCTCTATCTGGATCTGAGCGTCATAGAGAACTTGCGGCTCTACGCCGGTATTTACGGGCTATCGCGAAGGCAGGCCAAGGAGCGCATCCAGTGGGTGATCGAAATGGCGGGGTTGGCAGGTCATGAAGGCGAGCGACCGGCGGCCGTTCCCGTGGGTTTGCGGCAACGGCTCGCCTTGGGTTGTGCCCTCGTGCACCGTCCGCGGGTACTGTTTCTGGATGAACCGACCTCGGGAGTCGATCCCGTGGGCCGACGCCGCTTCTGGGACGTTCTCTTCCGGTTAGCGCGGGAGGACGGTGTGGCGATCCTGGTCACGACGCACTACATGAGTGAGTCGGAGCATTGCGACAGATTGGCTTTGATGTACGCCGGGCGCATCGTCGCGGATGCGACCCCCTCTGAACTCAAGCAGTCGCTCGAGGACGATGCGGGCGAGTTGCTGGAGATCGACGTTGCTGATAGCACGGGGGCGCTGACGTTGCTGCGCGATGTGGGTTTCGCGAACGCCTACATGCACGGTGCGCGCGTGCGAGTGTTCGCCCGGGCGCCTGGAGCCGACCGCCACAGTGTCCAAGGGATACTTGAGAACGCGGGCGTCAGGGTTGTGCAAATCAAGTGCATTCCACCGTCCATGGAGGACGTGTTCGTCTACCGGATCACGGCGCTCGAACGCGCAGCGGCAGAAGTGGCCGCATGAAGCTACGGCGCGTGAGCGCGGTCGCGCGCAAAGAATGGCAGGAGATCCTGCGCGACCGACTGTTCTTCACGCTCGCATTCGTGGTTCCTGCGATGTTGATGCTCCTGTTCGGCTACGGGCTATCGCTGGATGTGGAGCGCGTACCATTCGCCATTGCTGACTACGATCGCTCCGCAACGTCGCGCGACTACGCCTACCGGTTTATCGATTCGCGTTACTTTGCGCTTCAAGGCTATGCGAAGGACGATCGGGAACTCGATCCCCTGCTTCGAGATAACAAGATCCGGGTGGCGATTGTCATACCCCCTGACTTTGAGTCGAATCTCCTCGCGGGACGCGCAGCGCGTGTGCAGACACTGATTGATGGCACCTTGCCCGGACGTGCCGCCACAACCAAAGGCTACGTCAGCGCGATCAACGCCGCGTTCAATCGCGAGCGCTTCGCCGCACAACTTGCACGGTCGCGCGGGCTAACCTTAGAGACGGCTCGCGATCTAGCGGAACCCATACGACTCGAGGTGCGGTACCTGTACAACCAGAGTCTATCCAGTATTCATTCACTCGCACCCAAACTCATCATGTTTATCTTGATGTTCACACCGCCCCTGCTGACCGCAGTGGGCGTAGTGCGGGAGAAAGAGAGTGGCTCGATCTACAACATCTACGCATCCACAGTTAGTCGCGGCGAGTTTTTGATTGGCAAGCTAAGCCCCTATGTCGCGATCTCTATGGGCAATGTGGCCATTTTGTGGCTCATGGCTGTGATGGTTTTCGGTGCCCCGTTCAAAGGGAGTCTATTGTTCTATCTCGCGGCATCCACACTGTTCGTCGCGTGCACGACCGCTATCGGTTTACTCGTGTCGCTGATCGTGAAAACCCAGCTAGCCGCAACCATCGTCACCGTGATCCTCACGATGGTACCGGCCATCGACTTTTCCGGATTTCTCGTTCCTGTTGAATCGCTGACCGCCGAAGGGCAAATCGAAGCGCACCTGTTCCCCGCGATGTATTACACCGATGTGGTCGTCGGCATTTTCCTCAAAGATATCGGTCCGTCCACGCTGTGGCCCAATCTGCTGGTATTGACTGTGTACACGGCCGGCTTATTCGTGGCCGGTTACGCATTGTTTCGCAAGAGACCGCGCACGTGAGTCGACAAAGCGTATCCACGTGGATGGGTCGGCTGCGGGTATTGACCGCTAAAGAATTACTACAGCTAGTACGCGATCCGGTTCTGCTGGCCTTTATGGTCTATCTATTCACCTTCAACCTCGTTCTACAAGGCACAAGCGTGAGTCTTCAGCTCACCAGTGCCAGTTTTCTGGTACACGACGCGGATCGCTCGATGGCGTCGCGCGAACTCCTCTATCGTTTGCGGCCGCCGTACTATCGCCTAGAGGGCGAAGTTGCGCATCCACAGATGGGACTTCGAGCGCTTGACCGCGGCGAGGCGATGCTGCTGCTCGACATTCCGCCGGACTTCGAAGAAAAGCTCCGCCGTGGTGAAACGACATCCGTGCAGTTGCTGATAGACGGCACGCACACCGTATCCGGTTTTCTGGCGGCGAACTATGCCGCGCGCATTGTTGGTGAGTACGGGCAGGAAATCGCGATGGCGCGAGAAGGGCTACCCGGCCAGCGCGTCGACTCGATGCCCGTGATCCTCGACGATCAGCGCGTTTGGTTCAACCCTAACCAGAAAGACACCTGGTTCATGCCGATCTCCGAATTGCTGGAGGCGATTACCATCCTCGCGATCTTGTTGCCGGCCGCCGCCCTCGTCCGCGAAAAGGAGCGCGGTACCATCGAACAGCTTCTCGTTGCCCCGTTGACCGCGCTGCAAATCATGATTCCGAAGGTGTTAGGCATGACGATCGTCATTTTGGCCGGTGTGACCATTAGTCTGTTCACCGTCCTTATTCCGGTATTCGACATTCCGGTACGGGGTAGCTTGCCACTCTTCTATGGCGTGACCACGCTCTATGTAGTCGCTAACGCGGGTCTCGGTCTGTTTGCCGCCACGCTCGCCCGTAACCTAGCCCAGATAGGGCTGCTAACGTTGCTCATTGTTGCGCCGATTATTCTCTTGTCCGGATTGTGGACGCCGCCCGAGGCCATGCCGGCGTGGCTGCGTACAGCCACACTGTTCTCGCCGCTGCGACACTATATAGATGCCTCCTACGGAATTCTGTTAAAGGGGGCCGGACTGTCCCTACTATGGGACTCCGTGCTCGCGCTCGCCGCTATCGGTGGTGCCATACTCGCGTTCGGTATCTGGAGATTGCAGCGTCAGATCAAATCGTAGGAGGAATAATGGCGACACCCAATGGACAAACAGAACTGACGCCATACGCACAACCTACGCGCGATGAATTGAGCAGAAATCGCTGACCTGGACAAAGAGTAAGGGTCTGTGCCCTGCAGGGCTGTCCCGATAGCCCCAGGGAAGCGCGCAGTCTTCTTTTTGGCGATCGTGCTTGCACGATCTTGTGAGTGTCAGCAGCGTCGTCACCTCTCCTAGGTTTTCTCCACCCGCTCGCATGAGCTAAAACGAAAACGACAAGCTATCGCGGGTGCCGCTGATACGTACATCTACGAGTTGCATAATTGCGAGAATATGCAACTATTCGATAATCTATCAGATGGCCGTAGCTGCAAAGTAAGCGTCCGGCGAACACCGACTTGCCGGTAGATCAGCGATTGATCTCGTCGGTGATCGTTCCGTCATCGAGCGCCTTTTCGATGGCGGCGTCGAGTCGATTGAGGATGTCGGTCAGGGTCTCATCGTCTTCAACGGCCAGCATGGCATAGACCTGTCGGCCTTGAGCTGCGATCGCCGTGCATGACGGCAGCGGCTCGACCTGCCCGATGTTGAGGGTACCGTCGCTTTCGATCAGTTCCTGTAGGTTCGGCCAGCGATCCGAAGCCTCTTGCTCTACGCGGCCCGACTGGCGGGATGAGGAAGGTCGGCGGCGACGTGCCATGGCAACAGCTCCTCGATACGGTTGATGGGATGCTCGGCGATGCGCTCGAGCACATGGCGCAGATAGGCTTCGGGGTCGAGCCCGTTGAGCTTGGCGGTGCCGATCAGCGTGTAGATCGCGGCTGCTCGCTCGCCGCCCTTGTCCGAGCCTGCAAACAGGTAGTTCTTGCGGCCGAGGGCGACGGCGCGCAGCGCCCGTTCGGCGGCGTTGTTGTCGATCTCGATGCCGCCGTCGTCGCGGTATCGCGTCAAGGCCGCCCAGCGGCTGAGCGCGTATGTGATCGCGCCGGCGAGCGCGCTCTTCTTCGAGGCAGCCGAGTACGTGGCCTGCAGCCAGGTATGCAGCTGATCGAGCAGGGGGCCCGCGCGTGTCTGGCGAGCACGACGGCGATCATCCGGCGGCTGGCCCCGGATCTCCCGTTCGATGGCGTAGAGCGCGCCGATCTGGTCCAGCGCTTCCTTGGCGGCCGGTGAGCCGTTCGCGGCATGCAGGTCGTAGAACTTGCGCCGGACGTGGGCCCAACAGGCAGTCTCCATCAACGGGTCCTGGGTTCGCTGGTAGAGACCGTTGAAGCCGGCGTAGCCGTCCGCCTGGAGCACCCCGGTGAACGCCTTCAGATGCGCCTCGGGCCGGATCCCCTTGCGGTCCGGCGAGTAGCAGAACCAGACCGCCGGCGGTGTCTCACTGCCGGCGGGCCGATCGTCGCGGACGTAGGTCCACAGCCGCCCGGTCTTGGTCTTGCCACGGCCGGGATCCAGCACCGGCACCGGCGTGTCGTCGGCATGCAGCTTGCCAGCGGCGGTGACGTGCTGGCCGATCGTATCCACCAGGGGCTTGAGCAGCGCACTGCTGGCCCCCACCCAACCGGCCAGGGTCGAGCGTTCCAGCTCGACGCCTTCGCGGGCATAGATCTCCGCCTGCCGATACAGCGGCAGGTGGTCGGCGTACTTGGAGACCAGCACGTGGGCCAACAGGCCAGGTCCGGCGAGACCGCGCTCGATCGGCCGCGACGGCGCCGGCTGCTGCACGATCTTCTCACAGGCCCCGCAGGTGAGCTTAGGCCGTACGTGGCGGATCACCTTGAACCGCGCCGGCTCGTACTCCAGCACCTCGGCGATATCCTCACCAAGATGAGCGAGCGCGCCGCCACAGTCCGGACAGCCAGGCTCCGGCTCGTGACGGACTTCTTCCCGGGGTAGGTGCTCGGGCAGCGGCCGGCGGACCGGCACACGCCGCGGAGAAGAGGAACTGGTCGGTGAGGGAGGAGATCCCGCCGCGGCGGCCTGCAGCTCCCCGAGCGCGAGTTCGAGCTGCGCGATCTCGGCATCGAGGCGTTCTGAGGAACGACCGAAGCGCATGCGCTTGAGCTTGGTAATCTGCAGCTTGAGTGACTCGATCTGGAGATCGCGGGAGCGCAGCTGATCGTGGGCGGCGGCCAGAGCCTGACGACTCTCGGTCAGAAGTTGCTTGAGCTGATCGATGTCATCGGGGAGGGTCTGCACCCACGCATTATACTTGTCCGCACGAGCCAAAGCCCGAGAAATATCAGTAAAAATGCTGGGCCGGAGAAAAAACTAGCCTGCGATCATCGGCCGCTCGAAGGTCCGTGCCGGACGGCGCCAGTCGATGCCCTCGAGCAGCATCGAGAGCTGGGCGACGGTGAGGGAGACGCTGCCTTCCGTCGCCTGGGGCCAGACGAAGCGGCCGCGCTCGAGGCGCTTCGCGTACAGGCACAGTCCGTCGCCGTCCCACCACAGCACCTTGATGCGGTCGCCGCGCCTTCCGCGGAAGACGAACAGGTGCCCGGAGAACGGGTCCGCCGCGAGCTGTTGCTGCACCAGCATGGCCAAGCCATCGAAGCCCTTGCGCATGTCCGTGACGCCGGCAGCCAGCCACACTCTGACCCCAGCCGGTGCGGCGATCATCGTTGCCCCAGCGCGGCCAGGACCTCGGCAAGCACTTCTCCGTCGACCCGGCCGTGCACGCGAAGACGTATCTCGCCGGGGAGTTCGATCTCGATGTGGCCGGGACGGACCGCCAGCCCCTCCGGCCGCGGTGGCGGTGTCACCCGCACCGGCACCAGCGTGGCCGACGTCGGCTCCCGGCACTGATCGAGCAATCCCTGCCGGTAGAGCTTGCGCCAGTTGAAGAGCAGGTTGGCGTTCACGCCGTTGCGTCGGGCAACCTCAGCGACCGATGCTTCCCCGGCCAGCGCCTCCTCAACGATCCGCCGCTTCTCCGCGTTCGTCCGATACCGCCGCTCCGGCGTGCCTCGCTTCGCCGGAACCACCGCTTGCTTCGTGTCCATCTGATCTCCAAGCGGACACGTACTACGCGTCCGCAACAGCTGCTGGGACACGCATCATCAATCGCGACGTGAGCGGCTACGAGACGGTGATGGCCGGACGCTTACCGTAATGCCGAGCCAGTCTCCGAAGTACGTCCGCTTCATAACGGGTGGCCGGGGGCTCCATGAACCCGCTGTCGCGCCGCCCTTGAGCGAAGGCGAGCAGGGTGGCATGGAGATAAGCTTCCGGCTGACCGGCGATGACCGGGAACGCACTCTCGGCCTTTCCCGCCCCCCGCCCGAGCCCATCCAATCCATGGCAGCGGGCACAGTCGACCAGCGCTTCCTCCACGATCCCGTTGAGCGATGCCGCGCCCAGACCGCCCGCTTCGAGATCGACCTCCGCCAATCCACTGCCGCCGCCGAGGGCAATATCGGCGTATTCTTCCGGCGCCATGGCTGGCAGCGCCCGCAGAAAGGCCACCTGAGCCCAGACCTCATCGTCTCGATCCTGGGCCGGCCAGGCTGGCATGCCGGTGTACTTGAGCCCGTACTTGACGATCCAGAAGAGTTCCGCATTGTCCCATTGCGCCACCTTCCCCTCCAGGCGCGGCGGGCTTGGTGTCATGGCATTCACGACGGGCGACTGAGGTATTCCCGGGGCACCATGGCACCCGGCGCAACCGGTCGCGAAATGACCCGCCGCACGCTGAACGAGTGTCGGGTCGTCGAGATCGATCGTCTTGGGCATTTTCGCCAACATCGACTGCGTCTCGACGGCATTCTCCATGGTCCAGCCCAGAAACCACCGGGTGATGGCGAAATGGCCCGAGGAGGCGGCAATCGAGACGAGACCCAGCCAAGACACCGCCAGCGCACCCGCGGTCGCCAGTATCAGCAGCGCGGTAATGTTCTTCCACGTCAGGAGCCTTCGGATACGCGCTGTGGCTGACGCCGCTTGGACCAGCGCCCATTCCCATGCGCCTCTCCCAGAGTCCGGCGGAAGCTTCATCGACAATCCCCGAACACCACGACCGGCAACACGTTGAAAACCACTCCGACCAGGGAAAGCGCGGCAAGCAGCAGGGTGGCGAACTCCAGGAAGTGTTCCCGCTCGCGGGCCGTGTCCCGATGATGGCCCATGCCGCCACCCCCGAGACACCATTCGCGTCACGCGCGACGGCAGATCAGCGCGACCAACACGAGCGCAATGATCGTGATCGCGCCAATCGTGATGCGGGCGCCCGGGATCGGCTTGAAAACTTCGGCATTGGGGGCACAGCGGAAGGCGGCTAGGACGTAGCTCAAAAGGAAATGCGCAGCCCAGATGGTGGGAGCGGCGATGAGGGTCCAGAGCGTATCCCGGGTTTTGCCGAATAACTGCATGGCAGCCCCTACGCCAGTCGAGGAAAGTAGGCGACGGTGAACACGGTGACCAGCGCCATGCCACCCATGAAATGCCAGTAGAGGGCCACGTTGCGGATATCGATATCGAAGGCCGGTGTGAGCCGGCCACCCACCGAACGTGCCAGGCAGTAGCCGAGCATGAGTGCGCCCACCGCGCCATGCACGGCGCTCCAGATCGCCAGAACCCAGACAGTCGCTGGATAAACGTGGGCGACCGGATCGAGACCGGTCGAATACGGCCCCCAGATGAGCGCGCTACTGCCGAGCAGCGCCGCGGCGGCGCCCGCGGTCATGAGAGCGCGCGACAGCCCGGTGCGCTGCGCGCGGTTGACGGCTGCGGCGAGACCCGCTGCGATCCAGGCGGCCGCGAACGCGGCGAGCGATATGGTCGGCCATACAATGCCCGGACCGACGCTCCCCGGTGGCGGGAAGGTGGTGTGGATGGTGAAAAAGTAGTAGTAGCCGAAAACCAGACCGAGAAAGGCGGTGGCGTCGCCGCTCATGGTGATGAACATCGCCCACCAGCCGACGGAGTGGGGGCCCGACTTGTAGAGCGGCAGCTTCAACCCGAGCCCTACGTCCTTCTCGTGCTTCTCGGGGATGAGCGCGGTCCCTCGCCAGAGCCAGACCATGATCGACACAATGGCGACCGCCAGCATGACGAACAACAAGAACCACCACTTGAAGGTCCCGGAAATGAAGACGACGCCGGTCGTTGCCGCCGCCACCGCTGGCATGAAGCTCGGGCCGGGCACGCGCAGGCATTGCAGCGGCTTCCCGTCCAGTACCGAGGTCACCAGCGTCTCGCGCTCGAGCTCCTCGGCGTCGGGCAGATAGAAGCGCCCTTTGTCCACGTCGTCGATGAAGTCCGGCTGCTGCCAGATCGGATAGCGCGACGTGATGATTGGCACCGATCGCACCCCCCAATCTTCGCCGGGCATCTCGGTCAGCCACTCCAGGGTACCGGCGTTCCACGGGTTTCGCCGGGCGTAGGGCTCCCTGCCCCGCGGCCGCAGCGTGTCCCAGACGATCGTCAGCACGCCCGCGGCAAACACGAAGGCACCGATGGAAGTGATCAGATTCGCAGCATCCACGCCCAGTGCCTCCGAACAGGTCCAGACGCGGCGCGGCATACCCATGAGTCCCGACCAGTGCATCGGGAGAAACGCCGCGTTGAAGCCGAGGAACATCAGCCAGAAGGCGACCTTCCCCAACCTGTCCGAGAGCTTCCGGGCGGCGATCATGGGCCAGTAGTAATAGATTCCGGCCACCAGCGGGAACAGCATCCCGCCGATCAGCACATAGTGCAGATGCGCGACGACAAAGTAGGTGTCGTGCGCCTGCCAATCGAAGGGAGCAAGCGCCACCATGACACCGGTCAGGCCGCCGATCACGAACGTCGCCAAAGCGCCGGAGACGAACAGCATCGGCACGGAACGCACGACCCGGCCCGACAGCAGCGTGGCGATGAACACGAAAATCTGCACTCCGGTGGGAATGGCGACCAGCTCAGAGGCAGCCGAGAAGAAGCCGAGAGAGATGGCCGGCAGGAAGACGATATAGACCTCCGGGTGACCGAAGATCCAGAACGGGTGCTGCCAGAGGATCGGATCACCGCCGCGCGTCGGGTCGAAGAACGACCAGTCGAACATCCGCTCGAGCTCGAAGAGAATGTCGCCCGCGATGAGCGGCGGGAAAGCGAAGAGGATCATGCCGGCGACGACCAGGACGTACCACGCATAGAGCGGCATCAGGTTCAGCCGCATGCCGGGCGGTCGGCACTTGAGCGCGCCGACGATAAGCTCAACCGCCGCCGCAATCGATGCCAGCTCGATGAAAGAAAGCCCCAGGAGCCAGATGTCCGGTCCATATCCCGGGGTAAACCGCTCACTGGTGGTCAGCGGCGGGTACATGAACCAGCCGGCGCTCGGCGCGGCGCCGAAGAAGATGGAGCCTGAGACGAAGACGCCGCCGATGACAAAGCACCAGAAACCGAATGCGGAAAGGCGCGGGAAGGGCAGGTCCCGTGCGCCGAGCATCTGCGGCAGCAGGATGATGGCCACCGCCTCGAATACCGGCACCGCGAAGAGGAACATCATCACCGTGCCGTGCAGCGTGTAGACCTGGTTGTAGAACGTCGCTGTCAGGAAATCGTTGTCCGGCACGGCGAGCTGCACCCGCATCATCAGCGCCAGGACGCCAGCGAACAGCATGAAGCCGAAGGAGGCTGCGGTATACCAGATGCCGACTTCGGTATTATTGACCGCAGACCAGTAGCGCCAGCCTTTCGGCGCTGCCCATACCTTGCGCAGCCGTTCCTCCTGTCGTCGGCGCACCGCCTCATCCGTCTGGTCGCACCGCTTGGAGGTGTCCTCGTCGCGTTCGTTCACTCGAGGCTTCCCAGCCAGTCCGCGATCAGGGCGAGTTCCTCCTCCGGCAGCATACCGAAGGCAGGCATCTCGACCCCGGGCTTGATGTGTTGGGGGGCGCGGATGAATGCCACCATGTTTTCCGCCGTCGTGGGGAGGCGGCCGGCCGCTATGGTCATTCGGCCGGCGACATGCGTGAGATCCGGCCCCACGTCTCCGTCGGCCGGCGTGCCACGCACGGTATGGCACCCGGCGCAACCGTTGCGAACGAATGCCTGGAGGCCCGGGCCGCCGGTGACGGCCGCCGGCGCGGCCTGGGCTTCGACATAAGCCACGTATTCTTCCTCGGGCACCGCCACCACCCGCAACCCCATTTGCGCATGGGCGGTCCCGCAGAATTCCGCACAGACACCGCGATACACGCCGGGCTCGGTCGGCTCGAGGGCCAGGCGAGTCACACGGCCCGGGATGGCATCCATCTTCCCGGCAATCGCCGGCACCCACAACGAATGAATGACATCAGGGCTGCTGAGGAGGAGCTCCGTCCGACGACCTGTCGGGATCCAGATCTCATTGGCGCTGGGAGTACCGCCTCGCGGAAGATTGCGGACGACGCCCGGCTCACCGGTGGCCCCGTAAGCGATTCGCCACCAGAAGCGTTCGGCGGAAATCGAGATGGTCGGACCATCGGATCGACCGCGCAGCTCGGGCATCATCGAAAGCCCCCAGGAGAGAAAGCCGGCGAGCACCAGCGTCGGAAAAACCGCCCCACCCCCAAACGATCAGCCGAACGCCGGTGCCGTCGCTGTGCCGTCTCGATCTCGTGGCGTAGTAGGCGAGGCCGATGACCAGCACCCAGACGACCACGGCACCCGCGAACATGGGCAAGAACAGCTCGAGAATCCGCTCGGCCTCGACCCCGGCCGGGTCGAGGGCTGACTGTGGGCCGGAGCAGGCCGAGAGCAGCACCGCAGATACCGGCGCCGCCGCTCTTCTCATCCGACGCAGGCAGCACCTTCCAGCAACATGCAGTCTTCCGGGAAGAGGCGAACCTCGGGGCATTCCGCAGGATCCTTTTCCGGAACGGAGTCGAGTGGCATGAACGCCATGAGAAGGATGTGAGCAACTACCGTGCCATCACTGCTGACCGCGGCGGGAGGAAGGACGCTCCCGTTCCGGCGACTCGCCCCCCAACCCGTCCCCGGGGAGCGCGAGCGAGGCGCTGCCATCAGTGGTGGCTGCCGAGACCGCGCCCCGTGCCGTGACTAAGACCGTGGCCGCGAAAGCCATGCCCCCCACCCGGATGCCTCGCAGGAGACGTGTGCCCACCACCCAGCTCCGGCAACGGATGGTGAACGCCGAAGCCAGTCCAGTGACCGTCGACGCTGTCGTGCAGCCGCTGCAATCCATGCTGGTATCCGGGCGGATGATGTCCGCGCACACCCGCCCAATGGCCGCCTCCCAGGGCGCCCTCGTAGCGGTCGAGATACCAATGGCCCGGCGAGCCTGCCGACGCCAGTCCGTGGTGGCCCGCGTAACGGCTGCCATAGTAGTAGGCCGGATAAACGGCCACCCGGGCAACGGCGTCAGCACGCTCCGCAATCAGCTCCGCGCCTCCTTCCGCCTCCGAGCCCGGCAGCGGACGCTCCAGCGCGGCCAGCACCTGGTCGCTCGATCCTGCCCGGCGCAAGCGGGCCCGGACCCCCTGCTCGAGGCCGTCGAAAGCGAGCGGACGCCCGTCGAGGAAGGCGAGCACCGTCGCCTCCGACAGCCCCGCCGCTGCCAGCGCTTCGAGCTGATCCAGCGTGACGGCCGTCACCAGAGCCGGTGTTTCGGCGGCCGGTCTTTCGGGAGCCGGTGCGGCCGTCACACAACCCGCGAGCAGATTCAGCACCAGCGCCAGCAGTGCGGGAAAGCGCGGAACTAGGCGAATGACGTTCATCTCCCCAGCCTCTCGAAGTCTTCCGGCACGCTGCCGGCCAGCCCGGCGAGATGCTGCCGAACGGGACCGGGCAGATAGGTGGACGCCGTGGCCATTGTTGTGCGCCCGTCTGCGTCGCGCACCGCCCTCATGGCACGATCGAGCAAGACGATCGCGTCGCCCTGATGCAGATCGTCGAGGCGCCGCGGTTCCCGGCCGCGAACCGCGAGACCGGTGAAATCCTCCAGCACGGCTGCCCAATACCGGCCCAGCAACGTTGGCGTCACACGGGCCACGCTGCGGCGATCGTACGCCAACGCATCCGCCGCGGTGGCTTCGAGCACTGGGTGCGTTTCACCGCCAGTCGCCACGAACACGATCGAAGCCGACATGTCCGAAACGCTGGCCTCGAACCGTCCGTCGCCCACCGACATCAGGCGGGCCAGGCGGTCGGCCAGCACGCGGGCCCGCAACGCGGTGGAAGCGTAGGAGCCACGGTCGCGCAGGATGAGGATTGGCAGGCCGCCGAGGGTCAACGCCCGAGCCTCATCATCAGTCGCTGCCGTGTCATCAGCCGTGACGGCGTCCACCACTCCGAACACGGGTGATCGAACCGTCTCACGATCCGTCCGCGCCGTCCGCGCAACGGCTGGCATCTCCGTCGACCGGAGCTGGGCCGGAGCCACCGCCGCCTCGAGCATGCGCTGGATCACCGCTTCTTCGACGCCGACCTGGTCGAGCAGCAGAACATCTTCCGCCGACAACGCAAACCGCGCCCCGGTAGCATCCATCACCTCAATGATGCGCGACGCCCCGATGTCGGCACGGGTCAGCGCGATCACGTCGTAGACAGTCACGGCCTGAGCCAGTGCACCAGGCAGAACCCAGAGGCCGGCGATGGCTAGAATCGCCACCGATTGTCGGGTTGACGCCATGTCATGCTCGACAGCGAGAGGCTCATACCAACTCAGACAGCGCTGCGGCGCGCCGGTTCCCCGTTTCAGGCGTCCTCGGCGAGCAGCCGCCGGATGTCGGCCCGCAGATCTTCAGGAGGATCACTGTTCCTCAGTAGCAGGCGCGCCCGACCCGAGCGATCGAAGGCGAACACTGCGCTGGAGTGGGAGACGTCGTAGGCGCCCGACGGATCCTCCTCGCCATATCCGTACGTGACCCGGTAGCGCCGGGTCAACGCCTGCAGAACGTCGGGGTCCCCCGTCATGCCGGTGACCCGAGGTCCGAAGCTGTCCGTGTAGCGCTTTATGGCCGACAGGGTGTCGCGCGCGGGGTCCACGGACACGAACAGTATCCGCAGCTCGTCGGGCGCCGCACCGATGTCGTCGGCCAGCTTCGCCAGATTCGCCAGCGTGACCGGACAGACGTCGGGACAATTCGTGAACCCGAAGAACAGCAGCGCCACCTGGCCACGATAGTCCGCTGCGCGGACGGTCCGGCCGTTTTCGTCCGTCAGCTCGAACGCGAGCTCCGGCATCACTCCGGAAATGTCCGTGGTGCGCCAGGCGGGATCCTCACAGCCGGCCAGCGCCAGCCCCAGGATGACGAACACGGCACCCGCAATGCGCGCAGTACGCGCGCGGCGACGACCGGCAGTGCAGTCCTTCGACTCTCCGGCGTGGTGCCGTGAAGACTCAAGTCGCAGCATTTTCGCCTCCAACCCGGTGCATGGGAATTGTTCGCGTCATAGGGGCGCCGCGCAGCAGATAGCGCAACACCACCAGCACGCCCAGCAGGCTCATCATGGCGGCAGGGATCCAGGTAACGATGCCGCCAAGCTGCTGATCGGTGAGAGGCTCGAGCGGCCAGGCGCGCCCGCACACGGAATAGATGTCGAACAGCACATCGCGGCTGAACGTAATGTAAGCGCCGAGCGCGATCTGCGGCGGCACGATGATGGCCAGAATCGTGATGCGATGCCCGTAGCCCAGAGCGCCCTGGTCCCGGGACCTCGGATCGAGCATCAACCACCAGAACAGCAGGCCGTCGATCAGCATGCTCCAGTTCATGAGCTGATACAGCCGCGCGCTCAGCATGGCATCGAAATGCACTGCCGGTATCAGCCAGAAGTAGATCAAACCGACAAACAGCAGCGGCGCGAGCAACGGGTGCTGCAACACCCGATAGGTTCCGCGAAGGCCGGCTGCCATCCCCGCCCAGACACCGGCGGGCGAATTCCAGCGGGCGGTCACCGCCGCCGGCAGTCCACTGGCCATCACCGCCGTCGGCGCCGACAGGGCGACGAGAAACGGTCCCAGGTGATGCAGCACCAGATGCTGCCCGCGGTGGGCGAAGAACAGGAACTGCGCCAGATAGTCGTAGCGCGTCTGGGTGACGGCATAGATCGCGCCGAGGCCGACAAAGAAGGCCAGTGGCCGGAAGATCCCGGTGTGCCGTCCGCCGCGGCGCCACACGATCATGCCCCGAATATAGAGTGCCGCCAGGGCGAGACAGAACAGAACCCACGGCCACGAAAACTCCCAGGGGAGAAGAAAAAAACCGATTGTCGATTCGGATTGCGTCGCCACGCTGGCCAGGCGCCCTGTTCCATCGATCTAAGCAGAAACCGCAGCGCACGCTACCACAGTCGCGCGCCGGCTTGTTCTCATATGGCGCTCACCCGGCCAATTGTCCGACGGAAAGCCGCCGCCGCGGCTGGCCGAACAACGGAAACCTCCAGCGGCTCTTCGCGCAGCCCCAAGAACGGCGCTGGAACCGGCAAGCGAAAGCGAGCCTGGCTACCGGACACCGGGCGCGCAACCAGGCAACCAGGCAACCAGGCCTGGGATTTGCGCCTCAACTCGAGCTGTTGCATCCTCGTCCACCGAAGGGTGACGGGCAGCACTACGATGGCAACCGGCTATCGGCCAGCCGACACGATGGCTCGACCATGAGCACGAATGCGGCGTGGCGACTGATTACCGGCTGTGGTCTGCTGCTCATCGGCGCCCTCGGCTCGACCAATGTCTGGCCGCATGGTGGTGTCGTGCGCGAGGAGGATCAATGCACCATCAAGATCGGCTATCTCGAGGCGCACTTCAAAATCTACCTGCCGGAAACACGCGGCCAGGAGCCGTTCTGCGAAGACCTCCCGAGCGGCGGCGTGTCGGTGTTCGTGATGGAGTACCTGCACAACGGCCTGAGCGCCTTACCCATAGACTTTCGCATCATCCGCAACGTCACGGGTCTGGGACGGTTCGCCGCCGCGCCGGACATTGCCCGCATCGACGACCTCGAGGCGGCGACCGTCTACCACCAGCCCGCCGACGTCGCACCAGGGGTGTTTCTCGCCGGCTACACGTTCGCGCGCAATGGCGAGTACATCGGGATTGTCACAGTCGCCGACTCGTCGAGCGGCGAAACCTACCAGGCGGTCTTCCCGTTTCGAGTCGGCTTCAACGGATTCGGTTTCTGGCCATGGCTGATCCTGTTCATCCTGTTCCTGGCGGCCTTGGTCTGGCGCGTCGGACGATCGCTGGCCGGCTGATGCCCGCCGGCCGCAACGTTCTGCTGTTCCTCTCCGTGGTCGCCGCCTGCATCGGCGTCGCGTCCGCTGCGGCTGCCGACGGCTGGGTCTCCAGCCGCGGCCTGTACCGCATCGCCGTCAACCCCTCCCTGGATCCCATCCCGATCAACCGCATCCACCGCTGGATGCTGGAAGTCGAAACCGCGGCTGGTGCGCCGGTCCAGGGTGCCAAAATCTCCGTGACCGGCGGCATGCCGGAACACGATCACGGACTGCCCACCGCGCCGCGCGTGACGCGCGAACCCAGCGAAGGCCGGTACCAGCTGGAAGGCGTCCGCTTCCACATGAACGGGTACTGGGAAATGACGATAACCATCTCCGGCCCCGCGGGCCGCGATACGGTGGTGATCCCGGTTCAGGTCAGATGATTCGTGGCGAGGCTTTCCGGATCACGATCCTGCTGGCAGCCATCGGCGCGCTGGCGGCGCTGGTGTTCGGAGAAATCGAATCGGCCGGCCGGCATTCGGCATGGACCGCCTCGGAACTGGCACTGTTACGTTCACTGTCGATCGACAGCCTGCCCCCCGTGCCGCCCGAGCCTTCGAATGCGCTGGCCGACGATCGGCGGGCTGCGAAGCTGGGCCAGCAGTTGTTCTTCGACCCGCGGCTGAGCGGCAACGGACAGGTCGCCTGTGCCACCTGTCATCAGCCCGGACGGCGTTTTACCGACGGTCTGCCCAAAGCCAGGGCCATTGGTACCGCCAGACGCAATACCCCCAGCATCGTCGGCCAGGCCTACAGCCCCTGGCTGTACTGGGACGGGCGCAAGGACAGCCTCTGGTCCCAGGCGTTGGCGCCGCTGGAGGACCCGGCGGAGCACGGCGGTAACCGCATGGCGTACGTGCGATTCATCGCCACGGACCCGGAGTATCGGGCCAGCTACGAGCAGGTGTTCGGCCGATTGCCGGACCTGCACGACGAACGCCGCTTTCCGCCGGCGGCGGGCCCGCTGCCGGACCCGGCGCTGCGGGCGTCCTGGCTGGCTATGAATCCTCGCGATCGACGGACCGTCAACGAGGTTTTCGCCAACATCGGCAAGGCCATCGGCGCTTACGAGCGACGTCTGCTTCCCGGCCCGTCCCGTTTCGATGCCTACGTGCAGGCGGTTGTCGATGGGGACCAGGCACGCCAGCGTGAAGCCTTGGCTCCCGCCGAAGTGGCCGGCCTGCGCCTGTTCATCGGCCGGGCCCAGTGCATCCAATGCCATAATGGGCCGCTGCTCACCAACAACGAATTCCACAATACGGGCATAATTTCATATCCAGGCGACTTGCCGGATAGAGGCCGCTATGACGGTTTGCGTCAGGTGGATGAAGATCCTTTCAATTGCCTCGGCCCCTACAGCGACGCCACCACCGATGACTGTTCGGAGCTTCGCTTCGCGCGTCGCGGGCCCGAACTGATAGGCGCCGTGCGGACGCCGTCACTGCGCAACCTCCAGGGCACGGCGCCTTACATGCACAAAGGTCAGCTACCGACGCTGGCCGACGTCATCGAGCACTACGTCACCGCTCCCGAGGCCATGATCGGCCACAACGAAGCAAAGCCCCTCGGATTGAGCCGCACCGAACGCGATCAGCTCGAGGCGTTTCTGCGGACACTGAGTGCACCCGTTGCAATGCCGGCCGTGGGCGAATCAGCACCCTGAGCCCGATAGCCCGATGCCCATCCGACCACGATGCTGTTTCACGGTGCACTGCGCAATCCGCGTCAGAGACCTACGGTCGGCTAAACATCGGCAGCAAAACGATGGGCGAGATAAGCTTGCGCCTCGCGGACATCCAACTCCCGCGTACTGTTACCGGCGCGCAACATCAGCCGCGCCACGCGGCCGTCGACATAATAGACCGGTTGGACACTTCTCTCGATGATGATCCGGCACACCGTTTTCCCCGCCAGGTCGTGGAATCGGCAGTGCACCAATGCGCAAGCATTTCCGCCCAAACCGGCCTTTACAGCGTCCATCAAGGCGCGTTCGAAGCCATCTCGGTTGGCATGTTTGAGGGTTTGAAAGTCTGGTTCGATGCCAACGATATCGCCGCTATCCCCAACGCCGATGAGCAATGTGCCGCCTTCATGGTTGAGAAACCCGGCAACAGTCTTCACCACGACCTGCTCGAGCTCACGGTTGGCGCGCTGTTGCCTGTCATCCCAGCGCAGCGACGTTTTGAACTCCAGATGCTCTCCCTCACCCCTGGCGATCAACAGCGGTAGCTCCTCGGCCAATTCGCGCTCCAGGTAGCGTACGATACGTTGCTGACCCAACAACCTGATGTGATAAAGTCCAAATCCGAAACCAATCGCTCCACCGATTGCCGCGAACACCAGACTCATCGGCATCAGCTCAGTCTTGTATGCAGTGGTCAGGCGCTGGACCAGAAAGTCCAGGGGACCACCGCCGGGAAACTCCATCAATTCCCTGAATTCAAACCAATACACCATGGTTGTGAGAGGGTGCAGCACCAGCACACCGATTATTGCGCCGATGAAGCCATGCAACACCAAAACCCATGGCTGTTGGCCGTTTTTAGCGCCATAAAATCGCGCTTGGTTCTTCATGATGTCGTGCCTTCATCGGTTAAGAAGCCCACTCGAACTGCTCGAAGCATCGTGATTCACAGACCATGGCTTCGAATGACAGTTCGGTTCCCGTAAACCATTCATACATATACATGGCAAGACCTGCATCAGCCAGCCGCTCTGCGGTAGTCGGTGTTGCTGTGCTGCCAGAGCAGCGCGGTCGACACGCCACCGGGTATGTCACCAGTGGGATATTCCGCGTTTGCACGACACCAACTGGGTGGCGAGCGCTTGCAACTACGGCTCGTCACTCGCTGCGCCCCCGCGGGCCTACCGTCGATGCGAAGGCCGGTCGCCGGGCCGCCAGGCCGAGCAGCAGGAGAGTCACCGTGATCAGCAGGGGGCCGTCCCGCCAGCGCATGTAAGGCGTGAGCCCGGCACGAGGCACCAGCCGTGACTCCAGCGAGACCGCCTTGAATTGCGGCGCTTGTCCAATCACCCTGCCGCGCGCGTCCATCACCGCGGTCACACCGGTATTGGTCGCCCGCAGCAGGTGATGATCTCGCAACAGATCGCAATGCCGCCGCGGTATCCGGCAACCGGCAACAGTGTGCTCTTCGAGCCGGAGGTGAAATCCGATTCCGGCGCACCCAGCACGTCGAGCAGGTTGCCGAACAATCCGCGCAGGGGTACGTATTCGCCGAAGGGCACGAGATGACGCTTGTGATACGCCGTGTCCTCGCCAACCGCGATGGCGCTGTTGAACATCCGTCCGTCCCGACGCGTCGGGGCGCCCAGGATCAGGGCGGTATCGGTCTCATGCACACGCTTGGCGAGCCTGTCCGCATAGCCGGCCGGAAGGCTGTCGTAAGGCTGCGGGAGTGCCGTTTCGGGCCACACGATCAGGTCCGCCTGCCAGAAGGGTTCGCTCAACGCGGCGTAGCGCGAGAGTGTCTTGCTGCGATTTTCCGGCCGCCACTTTTCGGCCTGGTCGAAGTTGCCCTGCACCAGCGCAACTTCCAACGGCGCGCCGGCTGGCTGGGTCCAGTCGCGCGCCAGCCCGAAGTGAATGGCGGCGCCGAGCGCCACGACGGCAACG
>MDTG01011856.1_pt1 | contig 31411 bp, 21 predicted proteins | sample 811421 | NCBI WGS metagenome assembly MDTG01 (sample SAMN05326645, study PRJNA326480) | marine metagenome | isolation source: seawater | place: Pacific Ocean: South East | collected 2011
CCGCCGCAACGAGCCGGGCGGCTTTCGCGATGGGAGCGGTCGGAACCGAGCCGAGCGGACTCGGCGTGCGAACGATGCTCGGTTGTTCCCGGCCTCGACGCACGACGCCCCGCGCGAGTCCGAGAGTCGGTCCTGACGAGCCCGAGTCGCACGGAGACCGAACGACCAACCCATGCCCGAACACACGACCCCATCCGCGCGCACGATCATCACGAAGCTGTACAGCTTCGTCCAACCCGACATGCGGGACATCTGGACGATCGTCCTGTTCTCCGTCGTGGTGGGCCTGCTGGCCCTGGGCGTGCCGATCGGCTCGCAGATGCTGTTCAACTATGTCGCCTTCGGGGCGATCCTTCAGCCGCTCGTGGTGCTCGCGATCGTCCTGCTGGTCGTTCTGACGATCAGCGGGATCATGCGATCAGTGATCTCGTATGTCGTCGAGTTGCTCCAGCGTCGCCTGTATGTCCGCATCGTCACACAACTGAGCGAGCGGCTCCCCAAGGTGCAGCCGCAGGCGTTCGATCGCACGACCGGCACGGACCTCGTGAACCGGTTCTTCGACATCATGACGATCCAGAAAGTCGGGGCAACGGTGCTGCTCGACGGGATCGCGGCGGTGCTGCAGACGGTGATCGGGCTCACGATCGTCGCGTTCTACGACCCCTTCCTCGCGGTCTTCAGCCTGCTGCTGTTCGCGGCGATCCTGCTCATCGTGTTCGTGGTCGGGAGCGGCGCGGCGCGGACCTCGATCGCGGAATCGACCGCGAAGTACGCGACCGCGGCGACGCTGGACTCGATCGTCGCGGAACGCCGCGTCTTCAAGCAGGCGGACGGCGCGGGGCTCGCGGTGCGGCTGGTGAACGAGCGGATCGAGGACTGGCTCGTGATGCGGCGCGCGCACTTCCGCGTGTTCTTCAGGCAGGTCGTCGCGACCTTCATCGTGCAGACGCTCGCGATCACCGCCCTGCTCACGATCGGGGGCTATCTCGTCATCATCGAACGCCTGTCGCTGGGCCAACTCGTCGCGTCGGAGCTCATCGTGACGCTCGCGCTGACGAGCCTGACGAAGTTCGCGATCAAGCTCGACGATATCTACGACATGTACGCCGGTGTCTACAAGGTCGACGGCCTGCTGGGCCTGCCCCTCGAGCGGCAGTCGGGCGAGGAGATGGCCGCTGAGGGACCGCCGGTCGAGATCTCGGTGCGGGACCTCCATTTCGAATACCTGCCTGGGAGGCCCATCTTCGACGGCCTGAACCTGGATATCGCCGCGAACGAACGCGTCGCGATGGTCTTCGGGGGCTCCGCGGGCAAGACAACGCTCGCGAATGTACTGTTCGGGAGCCGGATCCCGCAGCACGGCACGGTCATGATCGACGGGATCGACTTCCGGGAGCTGACACTCGGCACCCTGCGGCACCGGGTCGCGGTCGCGGAGGACGAGGAGATCATCCGCGGCACCGTCGAGGAGAATGTGAATCTGGGCCGCCCCGAGGCGGACGCGGACACCTGCCGCCGGGCGCTCGAGCGGGTGGGCTTGCTCGAGGAGATCCGCTCGTTGCCCGAGGGTCTCCGGACCGAGCTCACCCCCGGCGGGTCGGTGCTCTCCAGGGGGCAGCGGGCTCGCCTGACGATCGCGCGGGCGATCGCGGGGCATCCGGGGTTGCTGATCGTCGACGGTCTGCTCGACGGGCTGGACCCGGTGAGCCGGGACCGTGTGATCGCGGGCCTGACCGATCCGGACTGGCCCTGCACGGTCCTGTTCCTGAGCGTCGCGGACTGGTATTCCTCCCGCGGGGTCCGCGTTGTTGATCAGTCCACCCCATCGGACGGGCAGCCGACAGAAGGGAGCGCGTGACGATGCCTGAACTCATCGTGGAACGGGACATCACGCTGACCGGGTCAACCGTGCCGATCGACGAGATGACGCACCGGTACTCGCGGTCTCCCCTTTGGGTCAGGCGTCTGGGCGGGATCCTGCTGGGGGTCGTGATCGTGCTCCCGTTCATCCTGCTGTTCGCGCCGTGGCAGCAGACGATCCCGGGCTCGGGCCGCGTCGTCGCGTTTAACCCGCTGGATCGGGAGCAGTCGATCGAGGCGCCGATCTCCGGGCGGGTCACGCGTGTGTGGGTCCAGGAGGGCACGCCGGTCTCGAAGGGCGACCCGCTCTTCGAGATCACCGACATCGACGATCAGCGGATTCAGCGCCTCCAGATCCAGCTCACCGCGCTTCAGTCCAAGCTCGAATCGTTCCAGGCGCAGGCCCAGAACTACCGGTTCAATGTCGACAACACCCGCAGCATCGGGGAGCTGACGGTCCAGGCGAACGAGGCGAAGGTCGCCCAGGCGGAGCAGAAGGTCTCCGAAGCGGAGGCGGATCTCGAGGGTGCCGAGGCGGCGCTGATCGCGGCCCGCAACCAAGTCGAGCGCAAGCGGCGCCTCTACGAGAGCGGGACGGGCGCCGTCTCGCTCCGCCAGCTCGAGCTCGCCGAGGCGGACTTCGGGGTCGCGACCTCGAAGGTGGAGAGCGCCGAGGCGAAGGTGCGCGGCGCCCAGCAGGACCTGCTCGGTGCGCAGCAGGAGCTCGAGCGCGCCAAGGTCGATGTGGAGGCGAAGGTCAACAGCGCCCAGGCGCTCCTCGAAGAGGCCAACGGGAAGATCGCCGACACCGCGGAGAGCATCGCGAAGACCGAGGGGGACCTGAGCCGGCAGCAGGCGCAGCTCGTCACGGCGCCGCGGGACGGGATCGTCCACCGCGTGCGCGGGGCGCTGGGGGGCGAGATCGTGAGCTCGGGCGACGCGGTCATCGTGCTCGTCCCGGAAACGGACAACCGCTCAGTCGAGATCTTCGTGGACGGCAACGACGCGCCGCTGATCCGCAACGGCGCGGATGTCCGCATCCAGTTCGAGGGCTGGCCCGCGGTCCAGTTCCCCGGCGCGCCCGAGCTCATGTTCGGCGTCTTCGATGGGACCGTGGCGCTCATCGACCCGACCGACGACGGCAACGGCAAATTCCGTATCCTCGTGACTCCGGAGGGGGACTGGCCCTCCGCCCAGTACCTGCGCCAGGGCGTGCGCGCCAAGGCGTGGGTGCTCCTGCGGGAGGTTCCCGTCTGGAACGAACTGTGGCGGCAGCTCAACGGCTTCCCGCCCATCATGCCCACCGAGGAACCCGAAGGTGTCGCACGCAAGCGCCTCAAATAAGCCGATCGCGCGAGCGCTCACCGGCGCGGCCGCCCTGCTCCTGCTCGCGGGGTGCGTCCCCTTCGAGGCGCCGGTCTCGCACCGTCTCCAGAGGCTGATCGACGCCGCGGAGACCGCGCCGGACCGACGCGGGGTGCCGCTCGCGGAACGCGACCCCACCTCGATCGAGGACGCGACGGACGCGTTCATCGAGCGCGAGATCGCCCTCGCGGGCGCTGACGCCGATCCCGAATCGGGCGCCCCGATCACGATCGCGGACCTCCGCGTCTCGGTCATCCGCAACAACCTCGATCTCCGGGTCGCGGAGATCGCGCCGCGCCTCGCGGGCGAGACGCTGAACGCGGAGCGTGCGAAGTTCGACGCGGTGTTCGTCGCGGATCTCGCATATGTGAACCAGGACCTCCCGAAGGGCAAGTCGTCGATCTTCGATCTTTCCTCCAACGACCCACTGCTCGACAAGGCCTCCGCGATTCTCTCGGAAGCCGAGCAGGACCGCGAGGCGCTGAAGGGCGGCGCCGGGCTCATCGCGCCCCTGCCGTCGGGCGGCAAGATCGGGATCAAGCAGTCCGTCGAGATCGATGACAAGACCGGGTCGGGCCTGGACTCGACGACCGATCGCGCCGCGACGACCTTCTCGATCAGCCAGCCCCTCCTCCGCGGCGCGGGGGTCGAGGTCAACACCGCGTCGATCCGACTCGCGAGACTCGGCGCCGGTGTCGAAGCCGCGAAGGCGAAGCTCACGCTCATCCGTGTCCTCGCGTCGGCGGAGAAGGCCTACTGGAGGCTCTACGCCGCCCAGAAGGGGCTCGAGGTCCAGCGTGAGCAGCTCCGCCTCGCGATCGAGAACCGCGACCTGGTCGTCCAGCTCGTCGAAGAGGGGCTCACCCCGCCCGTCGAACGCTTCGCGGCGGATCTCGCGGTCGCCCAGCAGCTCGAGGACATGGTCGTCGGGGAGACCGCGGTCCGCCTGCGGGCCCGCGACCTCTCCCGCATCCTCAACCGCGACGACCTCCCGCTGGGCGATCCCGCGGCGATCCGCGTCGCCTCCGACCCCGTGCTCCAGCGATACCAGATCGACCCCGATGCGCTCGCGGGGCGCGCCCTCGATGAGCGGCTCGAACTCCTCGAGGTCGAGCTCAAGCTCGCGGCCGACGCGATCAAGATCGGTCTCGCGGAGAACGCGACGCTCCCGGTGTTCGTCCTGGATTTCGAGTTCGGGCTGGGCGATCGCTCGAGCACCATCGGGTCGTCGATCGCCAACTCCTTCGAGTTCGACAACCCGCAATGGGCGATCGGGGCGAGCGCCGCGATCCCCATCACCAACGACGCCGCGGAGGCACGCCTGCGGCGCAGCATGCTCGCCCGCCTCCAGACCACCGCGACGCGGGAGCAGAAGCGCCTGAAGATCCGCCAGGAGGTCTACGACGCCGCGGATGTGCTCGAGCAGAACTGGCAGCGCATCCTCGCGGCGCGACAGAATGTCATCGCGGCGGGCGCCAACTACGAGGCGGAGCAACGCCTCTTCCGCGAGGGCCTGCGCACCGCCCAGGATGTCCTCGTCGCGCTCCAGCAACTGGGCAAGGCGCGTCAGAAGGAGGTGAAGGTCATCGCGGCCTATCAGGCCGCACAGATCGACCTCGCTTACGCAACGGGCTCCCTCCTGGGATACGCCGGGACGGAGATCACTCCCGAGCCCGCGGACGCCTCGCCCGTGCAGTGAACCCTCAGAACGCGATCCGAGCAAAACGAACACGACCCCGAGCCTGAGGCCCGGGGTCGTGCCGGAAAGCGGGTGAGCGGATTCGAACCGCCGACATTCACGTTGGCAACGTGACGCTCTACCACTGAGCTACACCCGCAACTTGTCAGACCCCTCGATCGGGCCCGGGAGCCCGTTCGCGGTGGGAGATGAAGATAGGCCCATTCCGTCTCGGCGTCAACGAATTCTGTCCCGACGACGCGCCATCCGGGCCATCGGTGCCGCTCATTCGGGTTGTGCGGCCCCCCCTCGCCCACGCCGACCCGAGATCAACCGCCGGGGGCGGACCGGGCGGCCTCGATCGCGGTAATGACCTGTTCAGGGGTGTACGCACTGGCGATCCAAGGCTCCCCGCCGCCGGGCCCGAAGACCGCGAGCGTCGGGATGCCGGTCCGCCCGAGATCGCGGAGTTTGTCCCAGCCCGCGGCCTTCGTGCTCGTCAGATCCGCCTTGAGCGGGACGACATCCGCCGCGAGCAACTCGCCCTTCACCGGGTCTTTGAGCAGCACCGTCGACTCGAGGGCCTTGCAGTTCAGGCACCAGTCCGCGGTGAAATCGAGCACGACGATCCGCCCGTCTGCGAGCGCGTCGTCCAACCCCTCCTGCGTGTAGGCGACCCAGAGATCGTTGCGGACCTTGATCGTCTGGTCCGCCGCCGCGAGCACCCCGCCGGACGCCAGCACGAGCCCGACGAGCCCGAAAGCCGCGCGGCGTCCTCCGCTCTTTGTGATCTTGGTGGTCTGCCAGGCGAGCCATCCCCCCGCGAGAACCGCGAAGAGCCCGACGAGCCACCAGTGGACCGCCTTCACGATCCAGGGCAGCGTCGCAAGCCGCTCGGGGTCGCCCTTGAGATACACCAGCACGCCCGACCCAGCAAAGTACGCGCCCGCCGCGAGGAGCAGCAGACCCATGACCTGCTTGACGAGTTCGGAGGCGGGGCCCGTCCGCGGGATCTTGCTGACCCAGCTGGGCTTCGCAGCGAGCACGAGATAGGGGAGCCCCATCCCGATACCCAGCGCCGCGAAGATCGTCATGATCGTCCAACTCGGCATCGTCGCGGACCCCGCGAGCAACGCGCCGGCGACGAATCCGAAGCAGGGCAAGCCGAGCACAGCGGTCATGATCCCGAACATGAACGACCCCTGCGCGCTGTCCGCCTTGGGGTTGATCATGTAGACCTTGTCGGGCAGGTTGATGTTGAACGCACCCATGATGCCGACGCCCATCACGATGATCAGCACGCCGATCCCCAGGGTCACGGGCCAGTAGCCGAAGAGGCGTGACGGATCGGCGAACTTCGAGAACGACGCCGCGAGCACGCCCAACGCGAGCCAGAACCCGACGACGCCCGCGAACATCCACAGGCCGAGATAGAGCGACTTGCCCGGAGAGCCCGCGTGCTGACTGATCGTCATGATCTTGATCGGGATGACGGGCAACACGCACGGCGTCAGGTTCAGGATCAGCCCCCCCGCCGCCGCGAGGACGCCCAGGATCGCGAGCCCTGCAGGCGTGTCCCATCCGGGGACCGCAATCCCGAAGAAATCGGTCCCGCCCGCGCTCGCCGCGACGGGCGCGGTGTTCGATCCCGACTCGTCCCACGATCGGGCAAAGACCGAGGGGTCGAACCCCGAGAAATCGCTGTTGCCGGTCTTCTCCGCGGCCGAAGCCTCGACGATGGGGATTGTCAGCGACTCGCTCACGATCTCCGGGGGCATGCAGGTCACATCGTCGCACGCCTGGAACTCGATCTCGAGGCTCAGCGTCACCATGTCACCCGGGGCGGTGTCGGCGGATACCGTCATCGGGATGTACGCGATCGCGCGGCCGTCGTAGACCAGGTAGTCCACCGCGGTCCCGGTGAAGGCGACCTCGACGCTGTGGGGTTCGGGCCATTGGATCGGGCCCCGAGCCGCCGCCGCGCCGGTGGATACGACGGTGATCTTCGTCGCATACGCGGCGAATCCCTCCATCTCGGGCGGGATCACGGGCTCGTTGAGATTGCTGTGCCACCCTTCCGCGTGGTCGAGAACCACCGCGACGACGAACTGCCCTCCCGGCGCGACGGACGCGGAATCCGCGTGCACCTCGACCGTGACGACGGGCGCGTCGTCGTTGAAGGGATCCCCGAACCCGCCGAACGGGTCGCCCATCTGCCCGGGCTGCGCCCACGCGGCGGAGACGATCGCCCCGAGCACGAGCCAGAAGGCGAGTAAACGCGTTACGACAAGAGCGGGCGGTGCGATCATGGGGAAGGCAACTCCGGGTCGGCGCGACGGCCGCGCACGCGATACTCGGGGAATCGAACGAATCAGAGAGGTTAGCGCGGGGCGCTCGCGACCGATCCGCCGACCTGGCCGCCCGGCGCTGCGACACGAACCCCCGTCGCGACTGGTCAACCGAGGAGGCACGCGGAATGTTCCCGCGCCGGGGGGCGAGCGGCGCGTCAAGTTTTGCGAGACCCCCTGCCGATATCACTCGGTGCGTCTTCGTGCGCACGGGAGGTGTCCGCTCGCATGTCCGATGTTCTTGACCAGGGAGATGTCGATGCCCTGCTCGCCGCGGTGGAAAGCGGCGATGTCGAGGAGTCCGACAATTCCGAGCAGATTTTCAGCCGGACCCGAAAGGACATCTCAGCGGCCGAGGTCCGGGGGTACGACTTCAAACGCCCCGAGCGGGTCTCCAAAGACCAGATGCGGGCGCTCCAGACACTCCATGAGTCGTTCGCTCGGAACTTCGGTGCGGCGTTATCGGGCTTTCTCCGCGCCATCGTCGAGGTCCGCGTCGCGACCTGCGAACAGATGACCTACGGCGACTTCGTCAGCGGGCTGCCCAATCCCACGAGCTTCAACCTGATCAGCGCCGAGGGGTTGAAGGGGCAGATGTGCCTCGAAATCAGCCCGCTAATCATCTACCCGATCATCGACCGACTCCTGGGCGGCACGAGCTCGGAACTCTTCATTCCGCAGCGCCCTATGACCCTGATCGAGACCCGACTCATCGAGAGCGTCACCAACTACGGCCTCACAGCCCTCCGCGAAGCGTGGGAGAGCGTCAAGGACCTGACCTTCGAGATCAGCGCAACGGAGAGCAACCCACAGCTCGTCCAGATCGTCCCCCCGAACGAGGTGGTGGTCGTCGTTGGTTTGGAGATGAAGCTCTCGAACCGCGCCGGCACGATGAACCTGTGCATTCCGTACAATGTCATCGAGCCGGTGATGGAGGACCTGTCCACCCAGAACTGGTTCAGCATCGGTTCCGATGCGAGCGTCGCGGTTTCCAAGGAGCGGATCGAGGGCTCGCTGACGCGTGCGTCGGTTGGTGTGAGCGCGATCCTCGCTGAAACGACCATGACGATGCGCGATCTCGCCTCCCTGAGTGAGGGGGATCTGATCCTGACCGAGAAATCGATCGCGGATCCGGTCCTGCTGTGCGTCGAGGGGCAGAAGAAGTTCCTGGGCAGCGTCGGCAAATGCAGGCGGAACCGAGCGGTGAAGATCTCGCGGAAGATCGAGCCCGGCGACCGGGTCTGACCTGCTCGGGAGCGGGATCGGATCGCGAAGTCCGCTTCTCTCACCTGTCCGGGGCGCGTGTGGTCCGTGTGCGCGCGGGGGTCCTATGCTTCGCGGGGTACATTTGTTCCCCAGAGGTGTGGAGGTTCGGCGGTGAACACGGTGGACACCGATGTTCGTTGATCTCGGGAACACGGAAGGCGCGGTCCGCGTCGTCGTGGTTCCCCCGCCCGCAACCGGGCGATGGGAAGGGGCTCGCGTGAAGTGAGCGCCCGTTCCATCCCGGTTCCCGGCGGTTGATGCCGCCGGTCTCCCGCCGCGAGCAGACTGGTTTGCTCGCGGTTCGTTTTTTTGATCCGTCGCGAGACGGCGCGGGGGCCGGCCTTCCGGCGCCCGCGGGCAGGTTGGACTCGACAACAGGGCAACCCGACATTTCGGACAAGCCGGGCTCCGGCGCCGGCGGAAGGACACAGGCGATGAACAACGCGGAGATGATGCGGATCCTCGACTCGATCGCGCGCGACCGGAACATCGATCGCGAACTGCTGATCTCGGATCTCGAGCAGGCGATGGTCAGCGCGATGCGCAAGCACTACCAGACGCTCGACCAGGAGGAATTCGTCTGCACGATCGACCGCCTGAGCGGCGAGATGGAAGTCCTCCGGCACGGCGAGCCCATGGACCTGAGCCCCGAGGGGCTGGGACGCATCGCGGCGCAGACCTTCAAGCAGGTCATGATCCAGCGGTTCCGCGACGACGAGCGCCAGAGCACGCTCGACGAGTTCAGCAAGCTGGTCGGGACGATCGTCACCGGCACGGCGCAGCGCTACGACCACGGTGCGCTCATCGTCCAGCTCGACCGGACCGAGGCGGTCATGCTCCGCAGCGAGCAGATCCCGGGCGAGCAATTCGCGGCGGGCGACCGCGTGCGGGCGCTCATCCTCGATGTCAAGGACATGGGCAGCCAGGTGAAGATCTACCTGAGCCGGGGGCATCCGGACTTCATCCGCCGTCTCTTCGAGGTCGAGGTTCCCGAGGTCGCGGAGCGGATCATCGAGGTCAAGGCGATGGCGCGCGAGGCGGGGTTCCGCACGAAGATCGCGGTGTCGTCGATCGACAGCAAGGTCGATGCCGTCGGCGCGTGCGTGGGCGTCCGCGGCTCGCGGATCAAGAACATCGTTGATGAACTCAACGGCGAGAAGATCGACATCGTCCGCTGGAACGAGTCGAGCCAGATCCTGATCCAGAACGCGCTGAAGCCCGCGGAGGTCAACGAGATCAGCCTGTGCTTCGAGCTGGGTCGCGCGACGGTGGTCGTCCGGGATGACCAGCTCAGCCTGGCGATCGGCAAGCGCGGGCAGAATGTCCGGCTCGCCGCAAGGCTCACGGGCTGGGATGTCGACATCCTGACACCCGAGGAATTCACCAAGGGCCTGGACATCATGAGCGAGACGCTCATGCAGGTCGAGGGCATCGACGAGGAGAAGGTCGATCGCCTCGCGGCGCTGGGCATGATCAGCGTGTTCGACATCGAGGAAGTCGGCGCCGAGGTGCTCGAAGCGGAACTCGAAGCGGACGAAGAGACTGTCGAGAAGATCCTCGAGCTGGTGTCGGTCCGCGCCAAGGAAGTCGCCGAGCAGCAGGAGAAGGAGAAGGCGGAAGCCGAGGCGCGTCGCGCCGCGGAGCGCGAAGCCGCCGAGCGGCTGCTCGCGGGCGAGGGCGGGGAGATGGACGCCGACACCGCGGCGGCCGCGATCCTTTCCGCGGGGTCACTCGCGGCTCCGGCGGCATCGGGCGGGGAGGGCGAAGCGTCGGGCGAACCCGCCTCCGCGGAGCCGCAAGTCGAGACGAACGCCGAGGACGAGGCCCGCGCCGCGGACATCCTGGGCGGCGGGAACGAATAACCCGACGCCGCGCTCCACGCGGCGGCATCGGGAATGGACCAGAGCGCCCCACACCGGGGCATGACCGCCCCGCAGCGGGGCGGACGGATCGAGCGAGCCGGACCAGCCGGCCGAGACGGAGGATCAGTTGGCCAAGCGTGTCTTTGAGATCGCGAAAGAGCTCGGGGTGAAGTCCAAGGCGGTGGTGGAGAAATGCCACCACGAGGGCATCCCGGAGACGCTGATCAAGAACCACATGAGCACGGTGAGCGCCGGCCTGGAGGCGACGATCCGCGAGTGGTTCAGCGCCGACTCGGGCGAGGGCGGCACCGCGACCGCGGTCGAGACGACCGAGAAGGTCGATCTCGAAGAGGTCAAGGCTCCCAAGCGGGCCCGCCGCGCCAAGGCGAAGCCCAAAGACGAGGGCGACGAGAAGGCCGATGCCGCGGCAAAGGACGACACGAAGGCCCCCGACAAGGCTGCGGACGAGTCACCCAAGGCCCCGCCCGCGACGGCCCCGAAGGAACCCGAGCCCAGCGCAACCCCCAAGGCCCCGACGATCCCCGCGGGTCTGAGCACAACCCCGCCCGCGGCGGATCCGCAACCCGAACCGGCAAAGGCCGAGGGCTCGGGATCGGAGCCCGTCGCCCGCCCGGCGGCATCCGCGGATCAGCCCGAGCAGGACGGTGCGTCCTCGGGAGCGGTGACCGAGCCTCCGAAGCGGAGCGGCCCGATCGCCCCCCCCACCATGAATGTCCCGGAGCGACCGAAGACCGTGACCCCGGCGGGCCCTCGCATCGAGGATCTCAAGAAAGAGAAGATCCAGCTCGCGGGCCCGAAGGTCGTGCGCGTCGAGGCGCCGGAGCGGATCGAGCCGCCCCGTCCCCGTCGCGGCCCGCGGCCGGGCGGCGGGTTCGGGGGACCGATGGACGGGCCCATGGACGACGGGGGTCGCAGCCCCCGGCGCGGCCCCGGCGGTCCGGGCGGCGCGGGCGGACGGCGCACGCGCGGCGAGGGCGTGCCCTCACGCCGACGCGGCGACGCGGGCGGCGCCGGTGCGGGCGGTTGGTCCGAGCAGGACCTCATGGAGCGGCAGGCCCGCCTCAACAAATCGGGTGGGTATCTCAAGCAGCGGCGCCAGCAGATGCGTCGGCAGGAGATGGACCGCCCCCAGACCCCCGCCCAGCGCGGCGGCAAGGTCAGCATCGCCGCGCCGTTCACGATCAAGGAGCTCAGCGCCGCGACCGGTGTGAAGGGCGCCGACATCGTCAAGCAGCTCTTCATGCAGGGCACGATGGCGTCGATCAACTCCGGGATCGACCCCGAGAAGGCCCAGGAGATCATGATCGAGTGGGACATCGAGCTCGAGGTCACCGAGCAGAAGACCGCGGAGCAGGCGGTCTCGGAGGCCTTCGAGGAGCGAGAGAAGATCGACGAGCAGGGACGAGGCCCCGTCGTCACGATCCTGGGGCATGTCGACCACGGCAAGACCAGCCTGCTCGACAGGATCCGCAACGCGAATGTCGCCGCGGGCGAAGCGGGCGGCATCACCCAGGCGACCAGCGCCTTCCGCGTCCCGCTCACGATCGGCGACGAGGACCGGACGGTCGTGTTCATCGACACGCCCGGCCACGAGGCGTTCACGAGCATGCGCGCCCGCGGGGCGAATGTGACCGACATCGTGGTGCTGGTGGTTGCGGCCGACGACGGCGTGATGCCCCAGACCATCGAGTCGATCAACCACGCGAAGGCGGCGGGCGTGCCCATCGTCGTCGCGCTCAACAAGATCGACAAGCCCGAGGCGACGGACTCGAACATCCAGCGCATCCTGGGCCAGCTCGCCGAGCACGAACTCAACCCCACGGAATGGGGAGGCGAGACGGAGGTCGTGCGCGTCAGCGCGATCAAGGGCGAGGGCATCCAGGACCTTCTGGAGATCCTCGACCTCCAGGCGCAGGTGCTCGAGCTCACCGCCGATTTCGAGGGCCCCGCCCAGGGCACCGTCATCGAGGCGCGCCCCGAGGAGGGCCGGGGCTCGGTGATGAATGTTCTCCTGCAGGAGGGCAAGCTGAGCGTGGGCGACTTCATCGTCGCGGGGCGCGCGTTCGGCCGGGTGCGCGACATCACCGACGACCGCGGCAAGCGGCTCAAGGAGGCCTCGCCCCCGATGCCGATCCAGATCTCGGGCATCGACCAACTCCCGGACGCGGGCGACAAGTTCTACATTGTCGACACGCTCAAGAAGGCGGAGCAGGCCGCCGAGCAGCGGCGCCACGCGGAGCGTCAGGAGCAGCTCGCCCAGCCCAAGATGACGCTGGACCGCATGTTCGGCCAGCTCGCCGAGAAGGAACTCAAGGAGATCCCCGTCGTCATCAAGGCGGATGTCCAGGGCTCGATCGATGTGCTCAAGCACGAGGTCGAGAAGGTCAGCAACGACGAGGTGAAGGTCCGCGTGCTGCACGCCGCGGTGGGCGGCATCACCGAGAGCGATGTGGGCCTCGCCGAGGCGTCCAAGGCGGTCATCGTGGGCTTCAATGTCATCCCGTCGGGCAAGGCCCGGTCGGCCGCCGAGCAGAAGGGCGTGCAGATCCGCCCCTACTCGGTCATCTACGACATCGTGGACGACATGAAGAAGGCCGCGGAGGGCCTGCTCGAGCCCGAGCTCAAGCAGGAAGTGCTGGGCCACGCCGAGGTGCGTCAGGTCTTCAAGGTCAGCAAGGTCGGCACGATCGCGGGCTGCATGGTCACCGACGGCATCGTCCAGCGGGACGCCCTCATCCGCGTCACCCGCAACGACATCGTCATCGAGAACGACCGCGTGCTCGAGCAGCTCAAGCGGTTCAAGGACGACGCCAAGGAAGTCCGCGCGAACATGGAGTGCGGCATGAAGATCGTCGGCTACGACGACATCAAGGAAGGCGACATCCTCGAGTGCTACAAGCAGGTCGAGGTGAAGCGGACGCTCTAACAGCAACCCCGCGAAGGCATGATCATCGGCCTCCTCCATTTCGAACTGCTCATCCACGGCGCCGAGTCGCTCAAGGACAAGCGGTCCGTCGTCAAGTCCGTCAAGGACCGGCTGCACCGCGAGCACATGGTCGCGGTTGCGGAAGTCGGGTCTCTCGAGGTGCTCAACCAGGCGGTGCTGGCCCTCGTCGTCGTCGGAACCGATGGGCAGCAGATCGGTGCGACGCTCGACCGCATCACCGAGAAACTCCGGGGCTTGCGCGACGCCGAGCTCGGGTTCGCCCAGCGGGAACTCATCCGCCCCAAGCGGACCGACACGCCCGAAGCGGAGGAACTCGACGAAGCGGCGCTCGCGGATGAACTCCTCGCGTATGTCGACGACACCGACGACCATGCCGCCGCGCGCGGGTCGGATGCGGGAGGGGGAGCCGGATGAGCCAGCGGAAGCAACAGCGCGAGTCGGTGCTCCTGAAGGCGATCCAGGAGGTCATCAGCCGGGGCCTCGCGGACCCGCGGATCCGTGGATTGGTCACCGTGACGGGCGTGAAGCTCAGCGACGACGGGAAGAACGCGACGGTGATGATTTCCGTGCTCCCGGAGGACAAGCAGGACCTCACCATGCACGGGTTGAAAGCCGCGGGCGCCCGGATCCGCCGCGGGGCGATGAATAAGGTGCGCCTGCGTGACATGCCCCATCTCGAGTTCGTGACCGACGCCAGCCTGAAGAGACAAGGCGAACTGCTCGCCGCGATCAACCGCGCGAGCGAGGCGAGCGACGGCGACGAGGCTCCAGGGCACGAGCATCCGGACGACGGGTTGGATGAACCCTCCTCGGCCGGCAACGATGCCTCGGCAAGCGACCAGGAGCACAAAGGGTGAAGCGAGACGCATCCGACAAGGCATTCGACGCGTTCCTGAGCGGGCTCCCGGCACCTCCGGAGGATGCCGTCTCGCTCGCGCCGCGTGAGACCGACGACGCACTCGTCCATGAACTCGTGGTGGCGTGTCTCTCGTGGAACGCCCCCCGCGCCGGGGTCGCGGACGCGCTCGCCCGCCTCCGCGAGATTGTCGTGGACTACAACGAACTCCGCGTGATGCTGCCCGACGAGGCCGCGGGGCTCATCACGCCCAAAGACCCGTTGGGTGAGGCCCGCTTCTCCCGCATGCGGAGCGCCCTCAACGAGATCTTCCAGCGTGAGAACGGGATCACCCTCGCCCACCTCCGCGAGGAGAACAAACGCGACGCGAAAGCCTATCTGGAATCCCTGCCCGGGCTCCCGGCATACGCCGCGAACCGGGTCGCCCTCGTCGGCTGCGCCGTGCATGTCTTCCCGGTCGACGGGGTGCTCCTGAGCCTGTTCGACGCCGCGGGCGTGATCGAGGAAGGGACCGACGAGGCCCAACTCGCGGCGCGGTGCGAGCGTTCGCTCCGCGCAGGCGAGGCGCTGGGCAGCTTCCAGGCGCTCGAAGTTCTCGCGCTCAAACCACCCAAGCGGACCGTCAAGAAGAAGACGACGCGGAAGGCGACCGGAAAATCGACCGCCAAGAAGAAGGCCGCGTCCAAGAAGACCACCAAGAAGCGGAGCAGGAAGACGGCATGAACCGGTGCGCCCGCGCATCCCGCGTCGCCGCCGCACGGGTCGGCGTGTGGGTGTGCCTCGCCGCCGGGGTCGTCGTGCTCCCCGCCTGCTCGGGATCGGGACCGCTGGTCGATGCCGATCCCTTCGAGCGGCTCCGGGAAGCGGCGCAGCGCCCGGCCGCATCGTCACGGGACCTCACCCCGCCCGACCCGATTCTCGCGCCGATCGGCGAAACGGACCCCCGCGCCGAGCGAGCGTTCACACCGCTTGCAGAACTGGACGCGGCGACACTGATCGCCCAAGCGGATGCGGCAACCCAAGCCGAATCGCCCGACCGTCCGGGCGCGTCTGACCCAGAACCTGAGAGCGATCTCGCGACGCCCAGCGCTGAGAAACAGAGCGAAGCGCTGACGCTGTACGCGCGCGCGCGCCAGGCCCTCGCGAGCGGCGACGCGACGGACGCGATCGCGATGCTCGAGCGGGCGACGATCCTCGATCCGGGTGCGCCCGCCGTCTGGCGCGCGCTGGGAGACGCGAGGCGTGCCGCACGGTTCGAGAACTCCGCGGGGCTTGCCTATTCGCGTGCCGCGGAACTGGGGCTCGACGAGCCCGAGGGGCTCACCCTCGCGGGTCTGCACGCCGCTGAGAGCGGGCAGACCGCCCGCGCCGCGGGGTGGCTCCTCCGCGCCCTGCGCGCCGATCCGCCCCACGCGGACCCGCTCGTGTCCTTCGTCGCCGCCGCGGCGCTGGGCGAAGCCCTGCTCGACCTGGGCTACACCTCCGCGGGCGCCGATTCCCTCGCGGTCGGCATCGAGATCCCGAATGTGGCGCGGGTCCCGACGAATCTCGGGCGTGAAGCCGCGACGCTGCAGCGTCGGCGAGCGCCGCTGCTCGTGCGCCTCGGGGATGCCAGGCTCGCCCTCGGAGACGAAGCCGACGCGATCGGGGCGTACGAATCCGCGCGCGCGATCCCGGGTGCCCCACCTGTCCAGGAACGCCTGATCTATGCGCTCCGCCGGAGCGGGAACGACGCGGGCGCCGCGCTCATCCTCCTCGAGGAAATCCGCGAGGGAGCCCGTATCACGCCGGCACGAGCCGCGGCGCTCGCCGAACTCGCCCGGCTGATCCGCCCGCGGCACGCCCTCGCCGACGCGCTCGCAACGATCGACGATCGGGGATCGCCGACCCGTCGGGGACGACTGATCGCGGCCCGCGCCGCGAGCCTCCCGACGCGCGATGCGATCCGCCTGCTCGAACGCGAACTCACGACCGACGCATCGCTGAGTGCGCCGAGCCGGCAAGCGCTGATCCGCGACGGCCTTGAAGCCCTTGCTCGGGAGAATCCGGAGTCTGCCCTCCGCTGGGCGGGGGAACTGGCCAGCACGCGCACCGGCTTCGCCGCGGACGCGGCGGCGGCGCTGTCGACTGCTCGCGGGCTCCCCGCGGGGCTCGTCGATGCGATCGAGAGGACGATCGGAACCGACCGCGGCGGGTTGATGCTGCTGGGCGAACTCGCGCTGATGCACGCGGATCGCGGCTCGATCGAACGCGCGGAGTCGATGCTGCGCGGGCTCCCCGAGCCGCACGAGCCAGCGGAGCTCGCGCTGCGCGCCCGCCTCGCGGCGGAACTGGGCGACTGGTCGAGCGCCGACACCGCGATCGAGCGACTCCGCGATGACCCGATGGCGCGGGCGTTCGCGCTCCGCGCCGTGCAGCGCTTCGGTGCGGCGTACGCGGCGCTCCCCGCGACGACCGATGACGCCACGGTCCGCCCCGTGGATGCGCTGCTCGAGCGCTCGGCGCTCGCGACCCTGCTGGGCGACCCGGAAGCCGCGCGGGACGCGCTCGAGCGGGCGCTCGATGCCGACCCGCGGGACGAGCGGATCTACGCCGCGATGCTCGCGCTGCACGGGCCCGACGGGGCCGCACCGGATGAGGAAGCGGTCGCCGCCGCCGGACGCCGGCTCCGGGAGGTCGTCCCCGATAGCGATCTGCTCCGCGCCATACTCGGCGGGCAGTTGCTCCGACGCGGGCTGACAGACGACGCCGCGGGCGTGATCGTCCCGCTGTTCGAGGCGGCACCAACGGAACCCGCTCGGCTCGACGCGATGCTGAGCCTGTGGAGGCAACGGGCGGCGGAAAGCCGCGCCGACGAGAACGAACTGGATCTCGTCCGGAAGATCACCGAGGCGTATCCCAACGCGCCGGGCCCGATTCGTCTGCTGGTGGGCGGGCTCGTGCTCGGGGACACGCCCGCGGACGCGGTTGCGCTCGTGGAGCACTACGCGGACGCGTCGGGCGATCACTCGCTCGCGCCGTTGCGGGAGCAGATCATCCGCGACGCGCTGCAGGATCGGGAACGCGCGGATCGGCTCGCCCTCGAGCGGCTTTCGCCCTCGCCCCGATCGATCGGCGACAGCGTCGCGCTCGCGGAACTGCACGCGCGCGCCCTGGGAGGCGAGGCGCCGCTCGGCGGGACCCTCGTCGCGATCCGGGACGCGTTACGCCCGATCCCGGAGGACGCGGGGCTGACATCGCCGCAGCGTCGGGTCGTTTCGAGCGCGATCACGCGGGCGGCGGTTGTGGTCGATTCAATCCCGGCGACGGGGCGTTCACGCCCCCCGCTGCTCGAGCCCGAGGCGGCGCAGGCGACGCTCGACCTGCTCGCGTGGGGGATCGCTCGCGGTGTTGATCTTGCGCCGGGCGTCCACGAGCTGCGCCTGCTCCTGCTCGATCGCGAGAACGCGCCGGTCGCGGCGCTGCAGCGTGCCGCGGAAGACGCGATCGGGCAGGCGAACACCCGAGCGGGACGGGGCCCGGCGCCCGTGAACCTCGAGCGGGCGTTCCTGCGACGCGCCGCCGACATGATCGTCGAGCGCGGGAGCCCCGACCGAGCATTCGACTGGCTCGCGATGCGCACGCTCAAGACGAGCGAGTCCATGCAGGCGCCCGCGCTGCAGGAGTGGTTCCGCCTCGTCGTGGTTCGAGAGGACGCGGCCCGGGGCAGAGATTTCATCAACCGCCTGCGGGACGCGGATCGTCTGGAGGAGGCCTGGTCGGTGCTGCGCCCCGACCCATGGGACGGCGCCGACACGGGAGAGCCCGCCGAGTTCGCGTACCTGCTCGCGCTCTATACCCCGGACAACGACCCGGGCGAGTCCGTCGCGTGGGACTACCTTCGCCTCGCGCTCGAGTACGACCCGGCCCACCCCTGGGCCGCGAACGACCTGGGCTACTCCATGCTCGAGGCGGGACGCGACCTCGCGGAGGCGGAGCGGCTGATCGAGATCGCCTACGCCGCCCGGCCGGACCAGGCGAACATCGTCGATTCGCTGGGCTGGGTCCGGTACCACAGGGGGAAGCTCGAGGACACGGTCGACCCGGAGACGGGGGAGGCGGAACTCGGCGCGGTGTCGCTTCTGCAACGCGCGGTGGCGCTGTCCGAGCCCGACGACGACGGGGTCGTGCACGACCACCTGGGCGATGCGCTCTACGCCGCGGGACGCACCGATGAAGCGGTCGCGTCGTGGCGGCACGCGGCACGCCTCGCGAACCAGGCGCTCTCGCGGCTGCGTGCCGCGGGGAGGGCGGACGGAGTACGATCGCGGGAACTCTCGGATCTGGCGGTCCGGGCGATCATGAAACCCAACGCGATCCAGATCGGGCGCGAGCCCGAGATCGAGCCGCGGCTCGGATCGCAGGAGCAGACACCGGGCGGGGGCGAGTGACGCCCTTGTGCGCACGGGTGCGTTGACAAGGACCATCGGTCATGGCCGGACACAGCAAGTGGGCGAACATCAAGCACCGCAAGGCGGCGGTGGACAAGAAACGCGGGAAGATCTGGAGCAAGTGCAGCCGCGCGATCATGGCGGCCGCCCGCTCAGGGGGCGGCGACCCCGCGACCAATCTCCCCCTCCGGTACGCGATCGACGAGGCGAAAGCCGCGAACATGCCCAAGGACACGATCCAGCGGGCTGTGGACAAAGGCTCGGGCTCGACGGGCGGCGCGGACTTCGAGACGATCACCTACGAGGGGTACGGCCCCTCGGGCGTCGCGATCTTTGTCGAGGCGCTGACGGACAACCGGGCGCGCACGGCGGGCGATGTGCGCACGATCTTCAGCAAAAAGGGCGGCAGCATGGGCAACCCGGGCTCGGTCGCCTTCATGTTCCAGAGCAAGGGGCAGATCTTCATCGACGCGGGCGCGACCGACGAGGAGACGGTCATGACGGCGGCGCTGGAGGCGGGCGCCGACGACATCCAGGAGCCCGAGGGAGACGACGGCGCGTGGACGATCCTGACGGATCCGACGGACTTCCTGTCGGTCAAGGAAGCGCTGGAGGGCGCGGGCATCGAGATCGCGGACGCGGAGCTCACCAAGATCCCCGACAACACCGTGGCGCTGTCGGGCGAGGATGTGCGCAAGCTGATGAACATCGTCGATGCCCTCGAGGACAACGACGATGTCCAGAAGGTGCACCACAACGCGGAGATCAGCGAGGAAGACCTCGCGGCGCTCGACGCGTGAGCCGAAATCGCGTGTGAACCCCATCAGGCGAGGGGCGGGAGCCCCGCGTCTCGGAGATGGTCCAGCGCGGCGCGCGCGCCTCGATCCGGATTGTCGAGGCCCCGCAGATCCGTCACGATCGGGAGTTCAGGCGTCAGCGTCGCGTGGAGCGCGATGAGCGTGTGGACCTCGAGCCGGCCCGCGCCGATGGGGCGTCGGCCCGTATCGTCCGCGTCGTTGAGCCGCAGGGTCGCGGCCCGCTTGCTGCATCGAGCGAAGGTCTTGCCCGGCGGTCGGTCGCGGAGCAGCAACCGCCCCGTGTCCACCCCGGGCCTCGGCACCCCCGGTTGCGGTCCCCCGTTCGCGGCTTCGTTCTCTGCATTCTCGGGCGCAGGCGCCCCGATCTCGTCGGTCGCGTGGCCGAAGTCCTCGACGAGCATCGACAGCGCATCGGCGTGCGCCATCGCTTCCGGGAGACCCGCGTACGACTCGGGCAGGGTGACCGAGACGACCGGCGGCGCGCCGGCGCCCCCCGTGAGCGCGCGCAGATCCGCGGCGAGTTCGACCGCGCCGAGCAGGGCGGCGTGCGCACGGTCCGCGTGCGCGGGGTCCGCGAAGTGATCGCTCGGGATCCAGAGATCGAGGCCCGTGAAGCCCAGCGATTCGCGACGGAGCGTCGCGGCGAGGTCGCGCCGCGCGGAGCGGTCGAGCACGCGGGGCCTGATCTCCGGCGCCGCCGCGTCGAGGTGGATGCGCCGGAAACCGGTCTCGGCGGCCCACCCGATCGCGGCGCGCACGCCCCGCGTCCACGCACCGGACGCGGCGTGGGCATGCAGACCCGCGAGTGAGAGGCTGGGTGTCATGTGGGAGATTTGTAGCACGCTCCGGGCGCATCCGCCCGGAGCCCAGAGCCCCGTGCTCCGCATGATCGCGCGGGCGGTGCCGATCCTCGGGAGCCGCGCGTTCGTAGGATGGCCCATGACCCATTCGGAACGCGGATACCCGGTGCTCGTGCCGGCGGGGCGGAAGATCTTCGAAACGCTGCACGCGCTGGCGGCGGGTGTCTGGCTCGGTGCGCTCGTCATGGGCGGCGCGACCGCCGGGATCCTGTTCACGACGATGCGGCGGCTCGACCCGACCTTCGGCGTCTTCGATACCTATACCGGTGACATGAGCAACATCGGCGCGGGCTTCATCCAGAACCGCGTGTTCCTCGCGATGGACTTTGTGCAGTACGGCGCCGCGACGCTCGTGCTGATCTCCACGATCGCCCTGATCACGGTGCTGAGAATGCCGATCCGGCGCGCCTCGTCGGTCGTGCGGCTGCTCGCCCTCGGCGCCGCGATGACGCTCGTGAGCTTTCACCTGTTTGTGCTGACGCCGCGCATGCAGATGAACGCCCAGGCCTACTGGGAAGCCGCGGATGTCGGCGAGAACGAACGGGCGGCCGAGGCGCTCGCGGCGTTCGACGCGGACCACCCGACCGCCCGGCGCGTTCTTGTGGGCCTGACGGGGACGGTCTTCGTGCTGCTGCTGAGCGGGGTGTGGAGCGGGGTGTCCGCCTCGGAACTGGCGCCGGTCGCGAAGCGCACGAAAAGGGACCATCGCGAACAGCCCGCCCTGCTCAAGAAAGGAGGCGGGCGTTGAGCGGGTCGACGCGAACCCCGGAGAACCCGCGCGGGCTCAAGGACCTGCCCTTCCGGCTCCCGCAGGTCTCCGAGAACGACAAGCGGCGCGCGCGACGGATCGCGAAATCGCTCGCGGAGCACTACCCCGACGCGGTCTGTGAGCTCGACTACTCCCAACCGCACGAGCTGCTGGTCGCGACGATCCTGAGCGCACAGGCAACGGATGTGGGTGTCAACAAGGCGACGCCCGCGCTGTTTGCACGGTTCCCGAGGCCCGCGGACTACGCAGCGTCGTCGCCCAAGGAGATCGAGCCTTACATCAAGACCATCGGGCTGTACCGCAACAAGGCGAAGGCGGTGCACGCGGCGATGACGGTGCTGGTCGAGGAATTCGGGGGCGAGGTCCCGAGGACGGTCGAGGAGCTGACCAGCCTGCGCGGAGTGGCACGCAAGACCGCGAATGTCGTGCTGGGCAACTGCTTCGGGATCAACGACGGGTTCGTGGTCGACACGCACATCCAGCGGTTTGCGCAGCGGTTCGGGCTGGTGGAGCCGGGCGCGTCGGTGCAGCAGATCGAGCGCACGCTGATGGCGCTCTTCCCGCGGGATCAGTGGTGCGTGCTGAGCCACCGGATGATCTTCCACGGGCGGCGGGCGTGCCCGGCCCGCGGCGGGGTCTGCCGGGACCACCCGCTGTGCGCGGGGTACGGGATCAACTGCGAGAAGCGGGAGGCGTGAAGCGGGCGTCGCGACAGGGGATCACCCGTCGCCCTGCGCCCCGGCGGCCTCCTGCTCGGCCTTCTTGGCGCTGTCGAATCGCTCGCGGACCGAATCGGGCACGGTGTAGTCGTGCTCGTCGTCGGCGTTGACCTCGATCTCGTTGAAGTTCATCGTGTTGGGGCGGGCGTTGTCGGAGAAGGTCTGCACGAAGCGGGTGGGATAGAGCACGCCCCCGAACTCGCGGTAATTCTCGATGCGGACCGTCATGAGGCGCATCTTCCCGTCAGGGCCCTGGTCGGGGACGCGATCCCCGATGAGCAGGCCCGTGTTCTTGTCGAAGAAGAGCGTGTGGGGCCGCCCGCCCCGGGTGGTCGCCTTGACGACATAGACCGGGGTGTCGCCCGCCTTCGCCTCGCGCTGGGTCTCGATCTCCTTGTACCGGTTGCGGTAGTTGGCTTCGCCCAGGAAGTCCGCGGTGTCGAGGATCTCGAGCCGCTGGACATCGCCGATCGGGTTGGGCTCGCCTCCCATGACGACCGACCAGGTCATCCCATCGACGGCGTACAGGTCGTAGAACAGACCCGCGGGCTCGCGGATGTTGAGGTGATACCGCCCGTCCGCCTCCCACCAGATCTTGACCGAGGCCTTGAACTCGAAGGGGTCGCCCTCGAAGGTGCCGGTGATGCGGCGGTTCTGCAACGCGTTGATCTTGTCCCACCCCCCCATCGCTTCGATGTAGCGCTCGAAGATCTCCTCGGGCATCGGGAGCGTCTCGGCGGCGCGGGAACTCTGGAACGGCGCGTCGTCCCCGGGCGCGGACGCCGCGGAGCCCTGAGCCGCCGCTGGGATCGGCGATGCGACCATGAGAAGACCGGCGAGGGCTGCGCCGAGAAGGCGGCCCGCAGCGGGAAGCGTCGTGGTTGTGGTCATCTGCCCTGCTCCAGCTCTGTGCGGGGGTGGACCGGATCCGCCACGGGACGCGGCTCGGAGACCCGTCTCGGGTCCGCGTCGGTCCTCAGCAATCCGGAATACGCCCGCCGCGATTCGAACGCGGAACCTCTGGCTTCGGAGGCCAGCACTCTATCCAGTTGAGCTACGGGCGCAGCACGCGTCGGGTTCAACAGAAAACCCGGCGCGGTCGGACTGTACGATTCTCGGGCCCTCATGGCAAACGCGACCGCCCCAAACCCGACACGACCACCCGGGCCCGATGGGGGCGCCGCGCCGCTGCTCCCGGTGCTCGTCTTCGTCGGGCTCAACAGCCTGGGCACGGGGGCCGTGCAGACGGGCGTGTTTTTCCTGCTGCGTGAGGCGTACGGGTTCAGCGCCGGGGCGAACTTCGTCTTCGGCGTGTTTCTCTACGCGTCCTACATCGTGGGCGCTCTCGCGGTGGGCCCGCTGCTGAGACGCTGGACCTCCCCTGAGCGGGCCCGGGTCTCGGCGCGGGGGGTCTTGCTCGCCCTCGTCCTCGTGCAGGCGGGCCTGAGCCTGCTGCCCAGGACCGCCTCCTGGCTGGGCGGGGGCGGCGCGCCCGGCGTCTGGGTGATGTGGACGGTCGGGCTCGGGTTCGGCGTGCTCACCGGCATGATGTGGCCCATCGTCGAGAGTTTCCTCTCCGGCGGACGACGGGGACGAACGCTCAGCGCCGCGACGGGCAAGTTCAACATCGTCTGGTCCGCGGCGGTGGTCGCGGCCTTCTGGCTCATGGCGCCGCTGCTCGACGGACGCCCCCTCGAGGTGCTCACCGGGCTCGCGGTCTTCCAAGCGGGCAGCGCCCTCTGCCTGCGCTGGTTCCCCCGCAAACCCGGGAGATTCCTCGAGTCGGCACCCGAGCCGCACCCGGCGCATTGGGCCCGCCTGCTGCGCTGGTTCCGGGTGTTGCTGCCCGTTGGATATGTCCTGTGCGGGACGATCAGCCCGCTGCTGCCCAGCGTCATCGGGCGGCTCGGCGTGGACACGGGCTGGATGACGCCCGTTGCCTCCGCGTGGGTGACCAGCCGGGTGGTGGTCTTCGCGGTGTTCGAACGCTGGCACGGCTGGCACGGGCGGTGGTGGATGCCCGTGCTCGCGGGAGGCGGCCTCGTGGGCGGGTTCATCGCGACGGTCGCCGCGCCCGGCTGGGTCGCATCGCACGCGGGTTCCGGCACTGGGGTCGCGGTGCTGATCGGCGCGCTGCTGCTGTTCGGAACGGGACACGCGACGGCGTATGTCGGCGCGCTCTATTACGCGATGGAACTGGGCGATGCGGAGGTTGAGGCCGGAGGCACCCACGAGGCGCTCATCGGGGTCGGGTACGGCGTCGGGCCCGTGCTCGGGCTCGGTGCGGTCGGCATCGCGGGTGCCCAGAGTGGGGCCGCCTTCGAGATCTGGCTCATTGTGCTGGCGCTCGGTGTGACGGGCCTCGCGCTGACGGCCGCGACTCGACAGAGACCGTCCAGAATATGAACAAATAGTAGAACAGACTCTGTTCCTGTCACGGCTGCGTCACAAGGTGCCCGTGCCTGGGCAACTTTGCTGGGGCCTCGTTCGTATGACGAGCGTGCAGCAGGACCCGCTTTCGTTCCCACAATTCGCGATGATGTCGCCTGATCGCTGTTTTCATCTGTTCAGACGGACGCTGGGCGCGAGCGTGCGCCGAATTTCGCGGGTTGGAACAAACGGCGTGCGGGGATTGCTCCGCCCGATATGCTGGGCAACGACGCGAGGCCGAGACCCGGGCTGCACCCCCTGTTTGTGTGGTCCGACACAGGCACGATGGTGTCCTCCCGCGCGATTGTGCCGGGAAGGGGACGCATCGGGCATCCGGAGGATGACCGAACCCTGTGATCGCGAGGCGTGAACGGGAACCGAGCGAGGCACGCGGGACAGCCCCGCGGATTGGAGTGATCAGGATGACGACACGCGCAGGATTCACGGACTGGACCGCCCGGCTCGCCGCGGGGCTCGCGATCGGTGCGGCGACGCTCGCCTTCGGTGCGGGCACCGCGGTCGAGCGCGGACCCACCGATCGGGCGGCGCGGACCGTGACCGCGTCGGAGCTCGTGGCGGGCGCCGCGAGCGAGGATGATCTCGCGCGGGTCGTCGACTCGTTCACCGCGAGCGGGATCGGCGATGACAACTTCCGCGAGCTGGCGGCGGTCTTCGAGGCGAGCATCTCGAAGCGCGAAGAGGACCGGCAGGCGAAGCTCGACGAAGTCAACACCGAACTGAACGAGCAGATCGGCAAGGCGGATGCCGCGAGCGGACTGATCGATCGCGGAATCGCGCTGGCCGAGGCGATGCGGCTGACGGTCGAGGCGCAGATCCTCTCCCCGTCGCGGGATGAGTTCATGGCGCAGCCGCGTGTCGCGCGGCTGATCGACCGGACGGAAGCCGCGGCACGCGAGGCCGAGAACGAGGGCGAGTGGATGCTCGCCAACGAGCTCTACGCTCGGCTCTCGACACTGCTGGATGTCGAGGACGCGTACAGCGACGATGTGGAGCGTCTGGGACGCCGCCTGGGGATGATCCGTCTGTACGCGCCGGAGACCTTCCGGGAGCTCGTCGCGGAGCACCGCGAGCGGCACGGCGAGGACGCGCCGCCCCCCTACAACCCCTACGGCGACACCTTCCAGGAGAAGCTCGAGCCGATCACGGCGCAGGCGGTCGAGCGGGCGTTGCAGCACGCGGCGTTCAAGCATGTGGACATGGCGAGCCAGGGCGCGATGGGGCCCATGCTCATCGCGGGCCTCGACGCGGTCGAGTCACTGGTCACGACGGGCGAACTCGCGGAGGTGCTCGAAGGCCTGCGGGACGAGAAGGCCCGCAACGAGTTCCTCTCGTTCGTGCGCAAGCAGCGTGACGAGATCCGCCAGCGCGAAGCGGATTCGCGCCGCGGCGTGGGGCTCGCGGAGCTCGACCTGACGGTTTCGCGCATGCTCGCGGTCAACCGTTTCTCGATCAATCTGAGCGAGCAGGCGCTGCTGCACGAGTTCGGCAACGGCGCGATGAGCGCACTCGATGACTACACCGCGGTGATCTGGCCCGACGAGATCAAGCGGTTCCAGCGCAACACCCGAGGCGAGTTCGTGGGCGTCGGCATCCAGATCGAGATGGACGACCTGCAGAACATCCGCGTCGTGACCCCGCTGGAGGGCACCCCGGCGCAGCGCGCAGGCGTCCAGACCGGCGACCTGATCAAAAAGGTCGACGGGCACTCGACGGTCGGCTTCACGCTCGACCAGGCGGTCGAGGTCATCACCGGGCCCAAGAACACCACCGTCACCCTGACCGTCGAACGCGGCGAGGGCGACGAGAAACGCGAGATCGACTTCGAGCTGCCCCGCCAGCGGATCGAGTTGCCCACCGTCCGCGGGTGGCGCAAGGCCCAGGCGGGCGACGCGGCCGACGCGTGGGACTGGTTCGTCGACGAGGAGGCGGGCATCGGGTACATCCGCCTGACCAGCTTCAGCGACAACACGACCGAACGCTTCGACGAGGCGGTGGACATCATGCGCCGGCGCGGGCTCAACGGGCTGATCCTCGACCTGCGCTTCAACCCGGGCGGCCTGCTCGACGAAGCGGTGAGCATCTCGAACCGCTTCATCGACGACGGCATGATCGTGAAGACCGAGGACGCCTCGGGCGCGGTCCGCTCGCGCGAGTTCGCGCGTCGCCTGCCCAAGAACAGGCGGCTCGATGACATCCCCGTCGCGGTCCTCATCAACGAGGGCTCCGCGTCCGCGAGCGAGATCGTCTCGGGCGCGATCCAGGCGGAGGCGCACCTCGACGGCACGCTCAAGGCAACCGTCATCGGACGCCGCAGCTTCGGGAAGGGCTCCGTGCAGAATGTCTTCCCGCTCACCGCGGACAACAGCGCGATGATGAAGCTCACCACGCAGTACTACAAACTGCGCGGCGACAAGATCATCCACCGGCGCCCCGGCGCGTCGGAGTGGGGTATCGAGCCCGACATCGAGGTCGAGATGCTCCCCGAGCAGATCATCGAAGCCGCGAAGATCCGGCGCGACGCGGATGTGCTCGCGCTCGACGAGAACGGCGGCGTGATCGACGACCCGGACCGCCCCGATCCGAACAAGCTCCTGGAGGTCGGGGGCGATCTGCAGCTCCAGACCGCGTTGGTCGTGCTGGAGGGTCAGATCCAGGGCGGCACGCTGAAGGTGACCAAGGCGGACTGACCGGTCCGATTTCCGCCGCGGATTGCCGAGCGAGATCGCTGTGGCACCACAGCAATCCCCTGTGCGCCAGCGTTGTCCGAATCGTGCTGAATTCCTACCATCGCCCCGGGAAGCCGGGGCGTTTTTTTCTGCGCCCACCCGCGGCTGGCCCACGAACCGCGACCCGGTTCAGCCCCGCAGACCGGGGGCCGCTCGCGCGGCCCGCCCCACCACCCCATCCCGCACGACCACCGGAGACTCGGATGGCACAGGCGACGACAGACAAGCCCGCGGCCCGTCCCTCGGACGCGCTCTCGAACGAGACCCTGCTCAAGTGGCTCTACGACATGCAACTCATCCGCGATTTCGAGGCGCGGACGATGCAGGCCTACCAGCAGGCGAAGATCGGCGGGTTCTGCCACATCTACTCGGGTCAGGAAGCGTCGGCGGTCGGCTGCACCGCCGCCGTCGAGCACAAGGACCCGATCGTGCTCGCCTACCGCGACCACGGGCACGCGCTGGCGCGGGGCATGCACCCCGCCGCGTGCATGGCGGAGATGTTCGGCAAGCTCGCGGGCTGCGCCAAGGGTAAGGGCGGGTCGATGCACATGTTCGATCGCCCCAACTACCTGTTCGGCGGGCACGGCATCGTGGGCGCCCAGACCCCGCTGGGCACGGGTCTCGCCTTCGCGGAGCGGTACAAGTGGGAAGTCCTCGAGACCGGCCCCAAGCGGGTGTGCCTCTGCTTCCTGGGTGACGGCGCCATCGACCAGGGCGCGTTCCACGAGGCGAAGAACCTCGCCAGCCTCTACGGCATCCCCGTGATCTATGTCATCGAGAACAACGGCTACAGCATGGGCACCGCCATCCACCGGCACACCGCCAACCACGACCGCCTGACCATGCGGGGCGAGGCGTACGGCATCAAGTCCATCGAGATCGACGGGCTGGATATCCGCAATGTCTACGACAAGATGAAGGTCCTCGTCGACGAGTGCCGCGACCTGCAGCGTCCGGGCTTCGTCGACCTGAAGACCTACCGCTACCAAGGGCACTCGATGTCCGACCCCCAGAAATACCGCACCAAGGAGGAGGTCGACGAGTTCAAGAGCCAGGACTCGATCGCCAACCTGCTCGACTACCTCATGCGGGACTAGAACGACGGCGGGCGGGGCTGCATCACCGAGGACGAGTGGAAGGCGATGCAGAAGGAGATCAAGGAGATCGTCATGGACGCCCTGGAGTTCGCCGAGAACGCGGCGGACCCGGACCCCGAGACCGAGCTCACGACGGATACCTACGCGTACCCGATGAAGAACCTGAGCCCGAGTGACACCTACTCGCACGGCGCGAAGAACCCGCTGCTCTGAACATTCGGTCGAACGCCCCCTGACACCCACGCGCCGACGACCAGCACGGCGATCACGAGACGCGAACCATGACCACCGCCTACACCCCCGACCTCAGCAAGATCACCAGCGAGATCCACCCCGCGATCGGGCATTGGGAATTGCCCACCTTCGTTGCCGAACACGAGCTGCCCAGCCGTGACGGGGACCGGGTGATCCAGTTCCGCGAGGCGCTCCGCGAGGCGATGAGCGAGGAGATGCGCCGCGACAAGACCGTCTTCCTGATCGGCGAGGAGGTCGCGGAGTACAACGGCGCGTACAAGGTCAGCCAGGGCATGCTCGACGAGTTCGGACCCAAGCGCATCATCGACAGCCCGATCTCCGAGAACGGGTTCGCCGGCATGTGCATCGGGGCCGCGATGAACGGGCTCAAGCCCATCGTCGAGTTCATGAGCTGGTCGTTCAGCCTCGTCGCGGCTGACCCGATCCTGAACAACGCGCCCAAGATGCTCTACATGTCGGGGGGCCAGTGGGGATGCCCGATCGTCTTCCGGGGCAACGACGGCGCGGGCGGGCAGCTGGGCTCCACCCACTCCTGGTGCGTCGAGGGCCTTTACGCGAATGTGCCCGGCCTGAAGATGGCGATCCCGAGCAACCCCTACGACGCGAAGGGCCTGCTCAAGACCGCGATCCGCGACCCCGACCCGGTGTTCTTCCTCGAGAGCGAGCGGATGCTGGGCGACAAGGCCCATGTCCCCGAGGAGGAGTACTACATCCCGTTCGGCCGGGCCCGCAAGGCCCGCGAGGGCGACGCGGTGACGCTCGTCTCGTGGGGCCGTCCGGTGCACTTCTGCATGGACGCGGCGGAACGCCTCGCCGAGGACGGGATCGAGTGCGAGGTCCTCGACATGCGGACCATCCGCCCGCTGGATATCGACTCGATCATCGAGAGCGTGCAGAAGACCAACCGCGTCGTGATCGTGGACCAGTCCTGGCCCTTCGGCGGCGTTTCGAGCGAAACGATGGCGCAGATCTGCGAAACCTGCTTCGACTGGCTCGACCACCAGCCCGTCCGCGTCAACACCCGGGATGTCCCCACGCCCTACGCAAAGGGGCTTGAGGCGGCGTACCTGCCCAACGCGGACCGGATCGCGGAAGCGGTGCACAAGGTCATCGCCGCGACGACCTGAGGCCGTTTCGACAGGATCCGGCACCTTGAGTTCCCGAATCCGAGCACAAAAAGAACGCCCGGGCGATCGACGCCCGGGCAATTTGTTGTTGACGCGTTGTCATCCGATCTGGGGTTGCGCCGGAGGCTTCTCGCCCTGATCAGCGGCGACGACGCGACACCGCGAGTCCGCCCAGCCCCAGCATCACGACTGCTCCCGGCGCGGGCACGGTGAAGCTCACCGTCGGCGCGGGCCCGTCAAAGGCGAGGATACTGCTCGTGCCGGGCTCGCCCACCCCCCAACTGGACGCGAAGTTCTGGTCGGGGCTCGTGAAGATCAGGCGGGCGAACCCGTCCCCGTTGATCTCGTCGACCAGCGACGAACCGATCTGGGTGAGGTCGAGATCGAAGCCCGCGTCGAAGTTGCCGTCCGACAGGCTGATCGACCCGACGAGCACGCGATCGGCAAACTGGCTCCCCAGCCCCTCCGCGTCGCTGGTGTCCCAGACGAATCCGTTCGAAGAATCGAGCACATCCGCATCCTCGAGCGTGTAGTAGACATTCATCGTGCCGCCCCGGATGACATTGTCGATGTCCTGCCCCGTGGTCGGCTGGGCCTGGAACAGGTCGACACGCACCGATTCGAGCTGGCTGATCGAGCTGTCGAACAGCCCGTCGAAGTCGAGGTCGAACGCGGCCCACAGCCCGTAGTTCCGCTGCGAGGAGACGGGGTTGCTCCCGTTGACCTGGAACCGTGAATTGGTCGCGTTGCGACGCGTCGGACCGAAGAGGCCTTCGCCGACATTCGCGATCCGAAAGTCCTCGACGCCCGTGAGAACCTGCTGAGCCGTGGCAGCACCGGGCGCGGCGGTCAACGCGACGCCGGCGAGGACCGCGAGTGTGACATTCTTCGTCTGCATGGATTTCTCCCTTTCTCGATAGATCTGTCTTGAAACCTGCGCGGTGTTGAGTAGCTTTGCCGGGGATCGCGCTCCCATCCCGGCTTCATCCATTTCGCAAAGTTTCGGCAAACCGTTGCAGAACATTGCAGACGGGTCACACGCTCTCACCGCTGGCTCAGCCGACTTTCATCCGAATAGACCGGCGCGGATCGATCCTTCAGCACGCGCTCCGCGAGAGCTTCTCCGACGGCCTCTGTGCGGCTCAGACCCTTTCGAAACAGCGGTTTTCGGGGGGGAAGCGCCGGGGGGCGATACCTATACTCCCGCTCGACTCGCAGAAGGAGCCGCCGATGCCCATCACCGTCACCATGCCGCGACTCTCCGACACCATGGAACAGGGGACCGTTGTCAAGTGGCATGTCGCCGAGGGCGACAGCGTCGAGATGGGCCAGGTGCTGGCCGACATCGAGACCGACAAGGCGACCATGGAACTCGAGTCGTTCGACAACGGCACCGTTGCGAAGATCGCGTCGGGCGAGGGCGAGAAGGTCCCCGTCGGCGCGACGATTATGGTGATCGCCGAGGACGGGGAGGATGTCGCGGAAGCCGCGAAGGCGGCGGAGTCGTCGGGGTCATCCGCGGGTGAATCGAAGAGCGAGAAGCAGGCCGAGGGCTCGAGCGACGCGGCTTCATCCGGATCGTCCGCGACCGCGACCGCCCAGGTGCCCGCCCCGACGCCCGCGCCCTCGAACGGGTCCGCCGCGACGAGCGGGTCGAGCAACGGCTCCGCGCCCGCTGAGGAGGGCGGGCGGATCTTCGCGAGCCCGCTGGCAAAGAAGATCGCCGCGGAACGCGGGATCGACCTCGGGAGCGTGCACGGAACGGGCCCCTCCGGGCGGATCGTGAAAAAGGATGTCGAGTCGTTCACCGGCGCCCCCGCGTCGGCACCGGCGCAGACCCCGGCCGCGTCGTCCGCCCCGGCCCCCGCGATGGCGCCGCTGCCGGCGCCGTCCGCGGCGCTCGAGGATCGGACCGTCACCCTCACCGGGATGCGCGAGACGATCGCGAAGCGGCTC
>MDTG01087142.1_pt1 | contig 31411 bp, 25 predicted proteins | sample 811421 | NCBI WGS metagenome assembly MDTG01 (sample SAMN05326645, study PRJNA326480) | marine metagenome | isolation source: seawater | place: Pacific Ocean: South East | collected 2011
CAACAATACTGCTGAAATCAAAGTACCAGCATGTCCGATACCTACCCACCATACAAAGTTGGTAATATCCCATGCCCAACCTACAGTTTTATTTAGTCCCCAAGTTCCAATACCAGTTCCTAATAAGTATAGGATACAACCGATACCCCAAAGGGCCATAACTGCTGATATTCCAAATACGATCCACCATGATCGGTTGGCTTTTCCTACAACAGGAGCCATTACATCATCGGTGATTTGACCGTATGTCTTTTCTCCTAGAATTAAGGGTTCTCTAATCGCTGCTTCTTGCTGCATTCTATCTAGTTTTAAGCAATATTGTTTATGTATTTCTAACTTTTACCTGATAATAGACATTCGTATCAGTTCCTACTTCTTCTATAACTCTGTATGCTCTATTATTCTCAGATCTTTTTCGAACTTCACTTTCTACATCATTCAAATCACCAAAGATAATCGCATCGGCAGAGCAAGCTAAAGAACAAGCAGTTTGTGCATCTTCATCTTTAACCGGCTCACCATCTTTCTTAGCGGCCAATTTCGTTTCTTGAATCATCTGAACACACATGCTACATTTCTCCATAACCCCTCTTGCTCTTACAGTAACATCAGGATTTAAGACCATTCTACCTAAATCGTCTTGAGATGGATTGAAATCTGCAAACTTGTCTAAATTTTGGTAACTAAACCAGTTAAATCTTCTCACTTTGTAAGGACAGTTGTTAGCACAATATCTTGTACCAATACAACGGTTATAAGTCATTTGATTTAAGCCTTCGTTACTATGTGTAGTTGCCGCTACTGGACAAACCGTTTCACATGGAGCATGGTTACAATGCTGGCACATCATTGGTTGATGAACTACTTGAGGATTCTCTTCTGGAGTTTCCATGGCAGTGTAGTTGCGTGCCTCAACATCAGCTTCATTGCTGCTAAAATATCTATCAATACGCAACCAGTGCATTTCTCTAGATCTTCTAACTTCATCTTTACCTACAACTGGAACATTATTTTCAGCATGACAAGCAGTAACACAAGCAGCACATCCTGTACAAGCATTTAAATCAATACTCATTCCCCAGTGATGACCTACTTTTCTTACCGGATGTTTTGCCCAAAGGTCAATTTCAGTTACATTTTTTGGCCCATCATGTGTGGCCAAAATATGTTCGGGATTGTAATCGTCTTTTGAACCATTTTTGAAGGTAGCAAAATCAGTCTCTCTAACAATTGAAGTTCTACCCATAATGGTTTGATGAGTCTGAGTAGTTGCTACTTGATAATCGTTACCGGTAGCCTCAAAACTTACATCAGTTGAGTATGTTTTACCTTTATAAGATGGGTAGAAATTAATCCCTACAATTTCTGTATTCTTTTTACCAATTGTTTGTCCATAACCTAAAGCAACAGCCAAAGTTCCTCGAACTTGACCTGGCATTGCAATTACAGGAACTTCTTCGTAAGAAACACCATTAATGGTAAGGTTAACTGTACTGGCATTTTTTTGCTCGCCATACTCTGTTGCAAAACCTTGTTCTCTGGCATCTGCAGGGCTCATTAACAAGTAATTGTCCCAAGTCATTTTAGTTATTGGGTCTGGTAATTCTTGCAACCAAGGGTTGTGCGCCAATGTACCATCTCCGATTCCCACTTTCGTGTAGAATTCTACCTCCCAATCATTACTTTTTGAAGCGGCAAGTGCAGCAGATGCAGCACTCAAGTCAGCAGCAAAAGAAACTGCTTCTATTTCTTCGGAAATAGCAGGCTTAAAGTATCCTTCGTGTAAACTATTTACCCAAAAATCTTCAAATAAAACTGACTTCGTTTGCTTAGAAAATAAAGTTTCCTCCCAGTTCTTCTTGATAAAATCGTAATACGTTTCCTCTTTCCCCATCCAACTTAATAAGCAATCTTGAAATTGCATCGTATTGAATAGTGGATTAATAGTTGGTTGAGTTAAAGCGTAATACCCTTTGGAAGGCATGGCATCATTCCAAGACTCCAAATAAAAGGGAGTAGCTCCAACATAATTTGCCTTCTTTGCTGTATCTGTATTTCTATTTGCAAAAACAATCTTTGTTTTTACTTTATCCATTAATTCCGCAAAGGCTGGCATGGTATACACAGGGTTTGCTTCATTAATGATCAAAGCATCTACTGAGCCACTTTTCATTTCTGACAATAAGGCCTCAACCTCACTATCAATGCCTTTTCGTAAATATGATGGGTTGTTTACATCTATTGTTTTACCATAATTACCAAGTAAATTGTTAATGGCATTCACAACTATTTGAACATTCTTATCATTTAAGCCAGATAAAACAATTGATTCACCCTTGTTTGCTAACAAGTGATCCCCAGCCATTTTAACTTTATCACTTACTGCTGACTTTACTGACTTTAATGAAGCACCTCCAGTTTTTGAAGCTAAATAATTGTATAACTCTAAAACTACTTTCGCTTGCTCAGAAAGCTTAACCGGCACTCTAACATCTGCATTAGACCCTGTCAACGACATGGTACTTTCAAATTGAAAGTGCTTTGACATCCAAGCGTTTTCTGGATTTCTTCCTTTAACGTACTGATGCTCCAATTGCATTGAACCTGGCATACGATCTAAGAAATCTGCTCCGATACTTACAATTGACTTTGCTTTTGACAAATCATAAGTAGGTAGCACTGCTTGACCAAAACTTTCTTTATTAGCCTCAAGAGTACCACTCAAAGAAACTGAATCATAAGTCACATGCTTAATATCAGCTCCTTCATTAGCCGCTACAAACTCTGAAACAAGTCTAGCTGTAGAAGGACTTAAAACTGTCCCTGTCAAGATTCTAACTTTTCCTCCAGAAGCCAAAACAGAAGCTAATTCTGATTTAATCTTGCTGTTAAAATTCGCCCAGTCTGTTTCTTGACCATCTATGCTAGGTGATTTCAACCGATTACCGTCATAAAGAGACAATACCGATGAATTTACCCTTGCATTAATTCCACCTAAAGTTAAAGGTGATTTCTTATTTGAATCAATTCGAATAGGTCTTCCTTCTCTTGTTTTTACAACAATGTCACAATAGTCAAAACCATCGAAGTAAGAAGTAGCAAAGTAATTTGCTACACCTGGATTGGCCTTGTCTGACTTAACAACATGAGGAATAACCTTATTTACAGGCGTTTCACAAGCTGCTAAAGATGCAGCAGTAACACCAAATCCTAAATACTTTAAAAAGTCTCTTCTCGAAGTTTTTGAATCTTCTAAAAGGTTTTTATCTCCCAAAAAGTCTTCAACAGGAAGATATTCGCTAAACTCTTTATTCTTGGATTCTTTGAAAGATGGAGAATCATGTAATTCTTCAACTCCTTTCCAATATTTCTTATTATTTGACATAGCTTCTTCTACTTCAAAATCTTAATAATGACATTTAGCACACTCTATACCGCCCAATTCAGACACGGTAATCGTACCATCTTCTAAGTATTGCTTTTTTAAATCTTCTGGCAACCTTTTATGAATTTCATCATAATATCCACTTTCAGCCATCTGAACCTTAGTTTCTCTGTGACAATTAATACACCAACCCATAGTTAAATCAGCATGTTGCTTACCAACTGTGTAGGTTTCAACAGGACCATGACATTTCTGACATGCAATCTTACCAACCGTGACATGTTGTGAGTGATTAAAGTAAACGTGATCTGGCAAGTTGTGAACTTTCACCCATTTGATTGGCGACTGATTTGGACCATAAGTTTTAGTCACAGGATCAAAATCCAATGCCTTATAAATTTTTGCAATTTCTTCTTTTCCGTATTGAGGACCTTCTTGAATATAAGTATGACAATTCATACATAAGTTTGGAGAAGGGATACCAGCAGACTTACTAAAAGCAGCAGAATTGTGACAATATTGACAATCAATTCCATTCTGACCTGCATGCAATTCATGAGAAAACTTTATGGGTTGTTCAGGCTCATAACCAGTATAAACCCCAACTTTTAATGCAGCATCCCAGCCTGCCTTTGCTACTAACGCAAGCACTACAATACCCATTAAGGCAACAATGGTTTTGTTTGACTGTACCCAAGCACCTAATGCTTGGCCCATACTTTTCTCTTCAGGAACTTCTTCCCCTCTTTTCTTGGCTTCCACAATTGACAAAGAGTACTGCACTTTTCTTAGCACAGAAATCAAAATCAAGAAAACCAATATTAGACCTAACGCAATGTAAGTTGTATTATCAGAAGATGCTTGACCATCCGCCCCATCAACAGCAGAGTCCGTTGCAGCAGCAGCCGTTTCTTCAGGTTTATTTTCATTATACTCCTTTACATAGGCTAAAATAGCATCTACTTGCTCATTATTCACGGGCTGTGCAGGCATCAATACTTTGTTGTACTGCTCATAGACTGCCACCGCTTGCTCATCACCACTTGAGATTAACTCTTGCGAGTTTTTAATCCATTTATATAACCACTCTCTTTCGTACTTATCGTACACCCCAGCCAAACCTGGACCTACAAGCTGATTACTGCCTGGACTATGACATGATGCACAGTAACTCTTAAATAACTTCTCACCATCCTCTTGGGCTTTTAGCTCGGTAGAACTAAAACTCAACAGCATGAAAAAACCTAGCAGACTGAGAAACGGAAAGGTTGATTTCGCTGATATAAACTTCATATTAAGACAATTAGGTGTTTTTTTGTTAAACCTTACTAACGGAAACCTATTTTTTTAATCGAGGACAAATTTAATCACTCAGTCTAAAGATGTGCTTTGTTTAAAACAAAATTAAGCCACTTGTACATAATTTAGAACCATTCTAAATAAACGCAGATTCATTTATTTCACTAAACTATTAGATTATTTTGTTGCTCGAAATGGCATTAATTTTGAACTTGAATCAATAAAAAGCATGTACTATATATTAACATTTGTTACCATTTTCTTTTTCAATATCAAGCTTTTAGAAGCTCAAAATAATGTTAAGGAATTCAACTTGGCTGAATCCTATTACGGCCATGAAAATCCAGAAGATTCACCCAAACAATCTGACCTTATCATAGAAGAAGGAATAGAATTATTGGCGAATGCCTATTGGGAGAAAAAAGAAAATATAGGATATAAGATTCAAGTCTTTTCAGGAAAATCTCGCTGGGAAGCAAATAAACTTCGCTCTGAGCTAATCAGTGAATATGAAAATCAAATAGATGCTTCAATCAGCTACCAAGCGCCCAATTTCAAATTAAGAGTTGGAAACTTTAGAGATCGATTATCGGCCACTGAATACTTAATTATGTTAAAGAAAAATTATCCCGGGGCCTTTATTGTAAAAGATGTAATTGATATTCCAAAACCTATTAATTCGAAAACCAACAACTAGTTGAAACTTTCAAACTTTGTTCTTCTACTTTTTCTTATCCAATTAGGTTTATTTTGTAGTTGTCAGAGTCCATCAATTTATTCCAATAAAATTACTGGTCTGAGCTTCGTATCCACTCCAGACTCTTTGGTTGATTCTTTATATCTACTTCCTAATAAACTGACTTCCGCAAAACACTTAGCAATTATGCCTTTTGGCTTTTTAAGACAAAATGATGCTACTGTTTATTACAATTTAGATTGGCAATGGTGGGGAGAAAAAACGGCTGGGGTAATTGACATGATTAAAAAATCACATGAGAACGATTATCAAATCATGCTCAAACCTCAACTCTGGTTAAAAGATGGAGCTTACACAGGAAAACTGCACTTTAATAGCGAAATAGAATGGCTAGAGTTTGAAAAAAGTTATGCTCAATTTATTTTGGAATTTGCAACCATCGCAGAACAAAATCAAGTTGAGATATTTTGCATCGGCACAGAACTTCAAAAGGTTGTACAGGAAAGGCCTAAATTTTGGCAACAATTGATTCTAAATGTCCGACAGGCATACCAAGGCAAAATAACTTATGCTGCCAATTGGGACGAGTATACCGAATTTCCCTTCTGGCAAAATCTAGACTACATCGGAATCGATGCTTATTTTCCTTTAAGCAAATCAAAAAACCCCGACTTATCTGAACTAAAGCAATCTTGGAATTTGTTAAGCAATAAACTTGAAAACTTCTCTGATTCTCTAGATCAGAAAATACTATTTACAGAATATGGCTATACGAGTAGCAAAACAGCTGTAAGTTCTCCTTGGTTACACTTGAGAGATACTGAATCTGATAGTCTGATACAATCTTTAGTCCTACAAGCCATGTATGAAACAATTTGGGAAGAAGATTACTTTGTTGGTGGGTTTTTATGGAAATGGTTTCCAAATCACTCCCAAGTTGGCGGTAGTAAAGACAATGGCTTTACCCCGCAGAATAAAAAGTCAACGGAAACGATAAAACACTATTACGAAAGGCTAAATTCTTTGAATTAGCTCCTCATACAATTTAGTTAAATCCTTTTCTGCTTTACCCGCAATTTCTAGAATTTCTTCTAATGAAACCGGTTTTAAATTGTCTGGATCACATTCATCAGTAAGCACTGAAATGGCACAACAAGGCAAGCCCATGTGATTTGCAACAATTACTTCAGGGGCTGTTGACATACCTACCGCATCAGAGCCAATTCTTCTTAAGTAACGGTACTCTGCACGAGTTTCTAAATTTGGTCCCGCTACCGGGGTATACACCCCTTCATGCAATGTAATGCCTTGTTCTTTTGCAATGGATTTAAGCATGGCATTTAACTCCGCATCATAAGGTTGTGACATATCTGGAAAACGAGGACCCAATTCATTGAAATTTTTTCCTCTTAATGGATTATCTGGAATCATATTAATATGATCATCTATCAACATTAAAGTACCCTTTTTAAAATCTGGATTAACAGTACCTGCAGCATTGGAAATCAATAGCTTTTCAATCCCTAAAGCTTTTAGTACACGAATTGGGAAAGTAATCTCTTCTCCTGAATACCCTTCATAATAGTGAAAACGACCTTGCATGGCAACAACCATTTTTCCACTTAAGGTTCCATAAATTAGCTTACCAGAATGAGACTCTACTGTACTCACAGGAAAATTAGGAATGTCAGCATAATCAATAACTTGAATGGCCTCAATTTTAGTAGCCAAGTTTCCTAAGCCAGTTCCTAAAACAATACCCACTTGTGGCTTTTCAACTCCTACCGATTGAATATAATCTGTTGCTTGTTTTATTTTTTCTAACATCATTACTCTTCTAATTTAAATCCTGAAATTTTTAAGTCTTCTACGGTGTCCAAATCTACCAATTCCCTAAGGATTTTAACTTTAAGATTTAACTTATTTGCTCGCTCTTTTGTTTCTTTAAAGACGGACTCTACCGACCATTCCATATCTAAAAATAACTCCTTGTAGACTTCCTTCACTCCCAATAAATAGTAGCCACCATCATTGGCTGGTCCAATTACTAATTCATGATGATCTAAAGAGTCAAATGCTTGTTCTAAATCTAAAGTAGTAATTTGAGGACAATCGCTTCCAATAATTATTTTCTTCACTTCCTTTACTTCCTGAAAAGCTTTATACATTCTTGCCCCCAAGTCAGCGCCCTCTTGTGTTCTTTTTATAAACCTATCTGAATCCCATCTGTCATTTTTCTCCACGCTTTCAGAATAATACAAATAGCGCATAGCATCCACTTCTTCTGCTACAGTTCGCGTATGATTTAAAAGCGCTTTATAATATTTTAAGGCCATTTCTTCTCCTATTCCTTGGGCAAGTCTGGTTTTTACTTTTCCCGCAACAGCATTTTTGATAAATATAATTAGGGCTTTATTCATTCTTCATTTTGGGTTAATTGGCAAATATAGGTTCTCATTTCTTTTTGAAAAAAATGAAACTCTAACACAAGTACGACCTTTAGTCTTGTTGCGTTTTTTAAACCCAAACATCTCACTTTGACAAGAGTCATTTTGACTTTCAAAATCCTCCTATCCCTATTTTCAGGGATATGCACTTTTCACTTTCACTGGTGATTTATTGCCACAAATTGACAAGCAAATTTGTGTCATAATCTTTAAATCAAAGGCCATGAAAAATTTCACACTAATAGTTATTCTTCTCTTTTCAATTCAATTGAATAGTAAAGCACAAAATAGCTCAGTCCAAGCAAATCAATTTACTCTTAAGGTAGAGCATATTGAGGAAAGTAATCTTTTAACTTGGACTTCGAACAGAGAAGTAAACAGCAGTTATTACTTAATTGAGCGCTCCATAGATGGCAAGCCATTTGAAATTATTGGAAAAATAAAAGCAGGAAGTTCAACTTATTCAACTACTTACTATGAGTTTGAAGATATGGCTTTTGAAAATTCTTCACTTACATATCGTTTAAGTTTAGTCTTGATGGATGGAGAATCAATCACCATTCTAAATAACGTACCTCAGCTTGGAGAAGACTTAACCAAGGTAGAATAAGAATCAAAATAATGTTGTAGTATTGTTGAACACTCTAAACCAATTAACTATGTCAGAATTACAAAATACAGTTAGACCACTTCCGCTTCAAACCACAGGCAAAGCCAATATCATATACTATTTCTTTATGGTAGACTTTATACAAGCGGATAACATTGAAGTAAACAGCACCGAATTAGTTAATGTTGAGGGGAGCGAAGATGAAGTAATCTTACAAATGAATTGCAGCTTAAGTGGCAATATCAATGAATCGGAATCAAAAAGCTATCTCATCCCATATCTTACCCAAATTCCTTCGGGAAAAACCTTGCTTTCAGTAAGTATTACATCAGGAGAAACAACCAAAAAAGGCCAAGTAAAAGGCGTTAAATTGAAGGACCTACCTGTAATTCCCAATAAAAATTTAGCGGAGACAACAGACTTGCCAGACCTAAATCAAGCTAGACCAATGGTTGTAGAAAGCGAGACAACTTCTAATCGTTATGTTTTAACCTTTTGTAAAACCACGAATGATTATTCAAAGACATTAGGCCTAACGCCTGTAGACGAAAACAATCTCATGATTTCTTACAATCTAGGGCCAGATAACAACCCTCCAATAGCTGAAGAGAATTTAGTTGCCGCAGGAATTATTGACTCAACTGACCTTGTCTATAATCATGTTTATTTCGATATTGAAAACATGAGTTCCATTGATTACAACAATCCTGAAAAACTGTAATTGACTACTGTATTTTGAACACTTTCAGAAAGTTCTTTTTAAGCCTATTTGCAATAAGCTTAGTCCTAATTTGTAGTGCTGAAAAAGTAGACACTCAAAAAGTGAAACAATTGGCTATTCAAGCATTGGTGTTGGAGAATAGCAATCCGGATTCTTCTATTTTATTGGCTAAATCAATTTTAAAGGAAAGCCTATCTGCCAATTACAATCAAGGTTTGAGCTATGCTTACCATCGATTGGGATCTTCTTTTAATGCAATTGGCTTAAATGATAGTGCACTCATTTATATCAACAAAGCCATAGTGGTACGCACTGAATTAAAAGATACAGCGGCACTAATTAGTTCCTTAATCAGCAGAAGTTACCTGTTTGAAGAAGTAGCCAAAATAGATTCTGCTTATGCAGACTTAATACAGGTTCTTCACTTTTCAGAAAAGCTTGGTGATACTATAAGCCAATTGAAAGGATTCATTCGGTTATCACAAATTGAACTCAACTTAAACCAACTGGATTCAGCGAAAATCCATTTAGAAAAAGCTCAATCATTATTAAATGACCAAATAGAACCCCACTATCATCATGCTGTTTTAAACGGGCTAGGAAAACATGCCTTTGCTATTAATCAATTTCAATTAGCCAAAGAATACTTTATTGAACAACAAGCCTATATTCAAGAAAATGAGGAATTACTTAAAGCAGATAACCTGCTTAACCAAGCGCTTTGTGCTGATGAACTACAAGACACCATCCTAGCCATTGAGCTGTATGATAAAGCCAAACTAATTTACTTGTCTTTAGCTGAAATTCCATCATTGGCATTGATTCACTACAATTTAGGCATGTTATATAGTGAACGCTCTAATTTCTCCGAGGCCATTTCAAACTTTAAAAAGGGATTGGATTTTGCTCGCCAAATTGACCAACTTGACTTGAGAGCTAAAATACATCAAGAGCTGGCCGATTGTTATGAGAAGACTGAAGATTACTCCTCAAGTCTATTTCATTTAAAAGACTACCTTAAACTTCATGATTCCTTAATCAATATTTCAAAAGTAGAAAGCCTCACAGAAATGCAAACGAAGTATGAAACGGAGAAAAAAATACAGCAGATTGAATTATTGAATCAAAAAACCAAGGCTCAGCAAGCAGAAAGAAATTTTATTCTGGCTGTGGCAATGGTTTTGCTTTTAATGTTAATTAGCTTGGGTATTTACTTTATTCAACGAAACCGAATTGCCAAACGAAACGCTAGAATTGCACAACAAGAACTAGAGGCAGTATTGGATGAACAAGAAATTAAAACCTATAACGCCATGTTGGAAGGTCAAGAAGAGGAACGAATGCGAATTGCGACTGATTTGCACGACCGATTAGGAAGCATGTTATCAACTATCAAGCTGATGTTTAATTCGCTAGAAGAAAAAGTAGACAAGGCCCAAATAGAAAACCAAAAACAATATGCCAAAGCCAATGATTTATTAGATCAAGCTTGCACCGAAGTAAGAACCATTTCCCATAATCTTGGTACTGGCATGGTGGCCAACTTCGGTCTTCAACGAGCCATGGAAGAATTATGCGAAAGCATTGACCAAACCGGAAAAGTAAAATGTCAGTTTTTAAATCACAACCTAGCCAATAGCTACAAACTAGACATTGAAATTAATTTATACCGAATTACACAAGAGGCACTTAACAATGCGATAAAACATGCCAAAGCAAAGCTAATTTCAGTTCAGCTAAACGATTTAGGAAATGAATTAAGTTTACACATTGAAGACGATGGACAAGGGTTTGACCAACAAAATTTAGATTTGGGCATGGGATTAAAAAACTTAGAAAAACGAGCTGAAAAAATAGCAGGTCATTTACATATCGATTCTAGCCTCGGACGAGGAACTTCCATTATTGTAGAAGTGCCTTTAAATAAAGAAAGTACATGATAAAAGTAATTGTTGCAGACGATCACCAAATGTTTATTGATGGCATTGCTGAATTACTTAAAAGCATGCCAACTATTGAATTTATAGGTGGCGCTTTAAATGGGGTTGACTTAATTGATTTGCTTCACCAGAAAACAGCAGATGTGATTTTAATGGATGTAAACATGCCCAAAATGGATGGCTATGAAGCTACCCAAAAAGTGACTGCTGAGTTTCCAGATACCAAAGTCTTAATTCTGAGCATGCATGACACTTCTGCTTATATTCAAAAGCTGATAAAGGCCGGGGCAAATGGCTATATTCTTAAAAACACTGGTAAAGCCGAGCTTCAAGAAGCCATAGAAACAATAGCTCGAGGAGAAAGCTATTACAGCCAAGCTGTAACTCAACGAATTATGGAAGGACTTCAAAAAAAAGAAAGGCAAAAATCGATGCAAATAGAATTAACAGCCAGAGAAACCGATGTTTTGAGACTCATTGTTGAAGAGTTTACCACCCATGAAATTGCAAATCAATTGTGTATCAGTCACCATACAGTTGAATCGCATCGAAAAAATTTAATTGCCAAAACAGGAGTTAAAAACATTGCGGGCTTGGTGAAATACGCCATGGAACAAGGCATTATTTCTTAAAGAAGTACGCACAATCACTTAGTTATTTTATCTGCTTCATTGCTTACCTTTGGTTGCATGAATCGACTATGTATTTGTTTTTTATTTTGTTTCGCCTTAGCATTTTCTAGCTATGGGAAAGACAAAAAAGAAGAAATTGACTCATTAAAACTAGTCATAGATACCACCTCTATAGATACCCTTCGATTAAAGGCCTTAACTTCTTTAACCTGGCGGTACATGTTTAACCAAACCGATTCGGCTTTGCTTTTTGCCAAAGATGCCATAGCGTTAGGAGCCAAAACCGATAACACTTTATTACTTGGCAAAGCCATTAATGCTCAAGGCACTGCTTTTGGGGTAAAGGGCTTATTGGATTCTTCTAAATTTTATTTTGAAAAAGCCAATCAGCTTGCCATAGCAAACGACCACACTTGGTTAATTGCCGTTTCCTTTAATAACATTGGCTTAATCAACAACTATGATGCAAAACCAGATTCTGCCATTTTTTACTACAAAAAGGCCTTAACCAATTATAAAAAATTGAAGAAGGTTGGTGAAGAAGTGGGTGATGTCAATAACAACATTGGTTTGATTTATCAGAAAAAAGGCGATTACAATAATGCTATTCTTCACTTTAAAGAAGCCATTCACACTTATGATTCTTTAAAAACGAAAAGTCTCACCATTGCTAACCCGCTGCTTAATTTGGGAATTACTTACAAGCAAAAAGGCGACTATAAAAAAGCTATGGATAGTTATTTAAAGGCTAGAAAGTTTCTCGAAAAAGACAATGCGGAATCGGTGATTTATGCCAATGTGTTAAATGGTATTGGAGCGCTATACAACGGTCAAAAAGATTATGATAAAGCCTTGGAGTTTTTTCTGGGTTCGGTAGCCATTTACCAATCCATTGGAAACAAATCAGTAACTCATGCTTCTACCTTAAATAATATCGGTTCCATCTATCGCATTAAAGGCAAAAACCAACAGGCATTAGAGCATTTTGTGATGGCTTTAAACATGCAGGAAGAAATGGGTGAATCGACTAGCGGCATGCCAGTTTCATTAAAAAATATTGGAATTTTAAAAGAAGCTGAAGGAAAACTGGATAGTGCGATTATTTATTTTGAAAGAGCGCTAGCCTTAGAAATTCAAAGCGACGATTCGAAAGGAATTATTGAAACAAAAAATGAATTAGGCTTGGCTTATTTAGATCAAGGTGAACTAAACAAAGCATTAGCGTATTGCAAAGCAAGTTTAAGCTTAGCCGAAAAAATTGGCCTTATTGAAGGCATTCAAAATTCATGTGAGTGCCTATCTTCTGTTTATGAAAAAAAGAAAAACACTGCGGAGGCCTACAAATACTACAAAAAGTATGTTTTGTACAGAGACAGCCTTTACAATCAAGAAAATACTAAGGCCATTACGCAAAAGGCCATGCAATATGAGTTTCAGCGGGTTCAATACAAAGACAGTTTAAAAAGAGCGGAACAAGCTCAGCGTCTGGCTTTGGAGCAAAAGCAAAAAGATTTAGAGAAAGAAGCGGAAATTCAACGTCAGCGGGTTTATACCGTTGCCGGTGGAGTAGGTTTTGTTTTAATGCTTGGGCTCGCATTTGTATTGTTCAGGGGCTACAAAAACAAGCAGAGAGCCAATGAAATTATTTCCGCCCAAAAGGCAGAAGTAGAAAGTCAGAAAGATGCTGTAGAGCAACAGAAGTCAATCATTGAAGAGAAAAACCAAGAAATTGTTGACAGTATCAATTACGCCAAACGAATTCAAAATACCATACTTCCGAGCACCGATGAAATCAAAAAATGGCTACCGGAATCCTTTGTCATGTTTGAACCCAAAGACATTGTAAGTGGCGACTTTTACTTTTGTGATGAAAAGGATGGTTACATTTTCTTTGCAGCGGTAGATTGCACAGGACATGGTGTACCAGGCGCATTGGTGAGCGTAGTAGGTTACAATGGACTTAACCGAGCCATTCATGAGTATGGTTTAACCAAGCCTTCGGCCATTTTAGACAAGTTAAATGAAATTGTAAAAGACACTTTTTCGCACACCAACGATAACATTAAAGATGGCATGGATTTAACCATTTGCCGATTGGATTTAAAAAACAATGAACTTCAATTTGCCGGAGCGAATAATCCATTGTACTTGGTACGCGAGAAAGCTGACGAAAGCTTGGCAAAGCTATCTGATCGAATATTAGAACTTGAGGATTCTGAAGCCGTGCTTTATGAAATTAAAGCCGACAAACAGCCCATTGGCAGTTATGAGTACAGCAAGCCTTTCAACAATCAAAGCATTCAACTGCAAAGCAAGGATACCATTTATGTTTTCTCGGACGGATTTGCAGACCAATTTGGTGGTGAAAAAGGCAAAAAGTATATGTACAAACCTTTTAAACGCTTGCTTTTAAGCCTGTTTAATGCACAAATGAAAAACCAGAAAAAGAGCCTTGACTATGCCTTTTCGGAATGGAAAGGTGCACTTGAGCAAATTGATGATGTTTGTGTTTTTGGAGTGCGGGTTTGAGTTGATTTAATTGGTGTACGGACTGCAAGTACGAGCTAACGGGTAAACTGGGGGGGTACTTAAACAAAAAATTAACCAAATAGAATGGCAGAGTTTAATATCAATAAACTTCTAGTTTTACTAAGTAAAGACATTCCTATTGCAGCTGAAAAGCAGACAGGATTCCTAGATATTGTTGATCAATCCAACAAGGAAACTACAATTTGCAAGGTTTATAAATACTTCCTAGATCAAGATTCTTCCCCTGCAATTGCTGAGTCTTTGATGTATTCATTACTAAGTCTAATAGAGGCAAAGTATACCGAGAAAGAAATGCTGAAAGAGCTTGATTTTGAAAGTTATGAAGTCTATTTAGAAGTTGTAACCAGCAAAGGTCGGATTGATATTGTCATCAAGGATACTACCGAGCAAAGTATTATAATTATTGAAGTAAAAGTGTTTCACAATATTGAAGGGAATGATCTACAGAACTATTGGGAGCACTATTCTAAATATAAAAGAGAGAATAAAGTTGCAATTGTATTAGCATTAGATAATGTAGACTTAAGTGGAAAGAATCAACAAGAAGACTACATTGTGATAACCCATAATGAATGGCTAAGTAGTGTTTCGGTTTCGATAGACAAGACGACCAATTCCAAAAATCTCATTTACTTCAAAGACTTCATTACTAATATGGATTTTCTCACCAAAGCAATAGATATGAATGACCAGGCAAAATTTTACTTTGAGCATGCAAAAAAAATTGACCAAGTAATTGAAACCAGACAAGCTGCAATTGATTATTCCCTTAACCAACTACAAATTGCAAGTAACGAATTGGGGTTTGAAGTATATGGACGTTCAAGTACATACAAGTGCTTAAAGAACTCAGATAGTGAAGAAGTCTATTACACAGTATTCGTAGAAGAAATTTTAAACCCTAACTTCCCTGTTAAGATAGTTTTAGAACTATTTGGTCATGCAAGAACTCAAAGCAGTAGGATAAAGAAATCAGTACTTTCATCTAAATATGTTAAAGGGCTTGAAATGGAAGATAATTCTGATTCTTCTTTTATCCATCTTTTTTCACGAAGCAGATTACTTGGTCCGACTGAATATGATAATTTAACGGACACATTGAAAGAGCTAATAGAAGCATTAGAACCAGTGCGGAAGTATATTATTAAAGAATTGAATGAATCCAACTAATTAAGAATGCAAGATGCTTTAAATGAAATCTATCAATTTCTAGTTGAAAATCGTGAATACAATAAGCGACTTCAAACAAGGTATTATAACGAAATTCTAAGCCCTCATACAGAGAAAGTAGAACGAGCAATTGCTCTTTTGTATCATATTGCAAATACTCAAAGTCAACCTAAAATAGATAAGCTGGCTTCCTTCTATCAATTGGTATATAGTCATCAGAACAGCTTGGATACATTTCAGGGATTTCTTTCAATAATTGACACCAAGAACAAGTGTGATAGAAATTATAGAGGACTGTTTCAAGCATTAAGAGATCAAAGTGGTTGGGGTAATAAAACCTCGGCTTTATTCGTCAAATCAATCTATCATCTGCATAATGGAGATTATCCAATTAATCTCAAAATTTGGAATGATGTGCCGGCAAAGATTACCGAGAATGATAAGTTGTATTTACCTGTAGACCAGGTTATCATTAGCATATTCAAATACATCAATCTTAGAAGTTGGAGTTTTGCAAGGATTAATAAAGAATTGGGAAAGTATTACCTTGGTAGCCAAATAGAAGTATGGGATGACCTATGGTTTTGGGGGTTTATCAGCCAAGTTGGAGGCGGATCAGACAGACAGATGAAGTGGAATCCAAACAAGTATTGGATTTTAAAAGAAAGTGATAAGGATTCAAAGATGATTTCTAAAATTCAAAGTAAAGCCGAGGAGTTTATTGGCATTTTAGAGAGAGCAAAAAAGAGAATTCAGAAAGTAAAATAATTAAATGATGAATTATAGAAGATTATCAAAAAGCGAATTCCATGATTTATCATCTAAGGATAGTTTTAATCTCGAAGACGTTAAGAAATTAGCCGGTTTTATCCCAAAATCTTTAGAGTCAGAATTTCGTTCTCCGCTTACTTCTGAAGAGAAAAAATTGATAATGCAACTAGTTTGTAAGAATATCCTAAAGATTGTAACAGTATTTACTAAAATTAACGAAAATCCAAATCAATACGACCACCTAATTCCAAAGCCAGATTTAAATCATATAATAGAGAAGTTTGATATTGATAACTCGGTTTTAATTCCATGCAAAGCAACATTTATAGTTAGCGATGGCAAGGTAAATGAATATACCTTTTACGGGAAAATTCCCAAAAAAGGGGTTTTCAGTTCTCGCCAAAATATTGCAAATAAATGGATGAAAGAGTTTACTGAACACTTAGGCTATTACATAATATCTCAGGTCATAAAAAAGACTGATGACCGAGTAAGTACTGTTCCAGTTGCACTTGCTTATTTTGTAGCATACTATTTGACCAATAACTATCAAGTTGATTTTAAAGATTCAGATTCTGTTTATGATTTAAATAAGCAGATGGTAATAATTGCCGAAAGTTGAAAACTAATAAGTCTTTCACTATCAATTCCATTGGACACTGCAATAGGATGTTGATATGAGATTAGTATTCTTTTATATATACTTCAAATAATAATTGAAATATGAGCAAAGAAGAATACACAAAGAGTCTCCGAGAGATTGAAGAGAAAATGGAAAGAGATGGCGATCCTGAATTCGATAGGGAATACGCATTAGCACAGCAACAATTGGTTCCACCAGCAGAGCTTGAAGAAGTTGATATGGAGTAAAATGCTAATTTTTAAGTACATACCTATGAGTTCATACAAATAGAGTTATTAATATATCAAAGAATATCGTAACCAATTTTGTTACCATAAAGTCAACTTGTTACCAAATCTGTTACCAAATTTCACTAGGACTTATTGACACCTTTTTAGAATTTCTTTTTGGAAATGCAGGTTTAATAGCACTTTCCTGAGCTTGAAAATAAAAAAGCCCCCATAAGCTGGAGGCTTTTGTTGTCCGACTAGGGCTCACCTCGACTCCTTTGTCGCTCGGCATAAACTTCTCGCCCTGACTCCAATCCATAAAAAAACTCCAAAGCAATAAATACTTTGGAGTTCTACTTTATTCCGTTGTCCGACTAGGGCTCGAACCTAGACTCTTCTGGACCAAAACCAGACGTGTTGCCAGTTACACCATCGGACAATTTTGATTCGGGCAGACAAAATTAGAAAATTTATTTAAAACTTTTTATTCATTCTTAACAAAAAGTAATCCCCGCTGATTAACTTAAGTTTTTTAAATTCGCACCTTACTCTTGATTTACCTTAAACTCAAGCAATGACAGATTTCAGGAAATTAAATTTAATCGGTGGATGGCTAACTTGGATTATTGCCACCGTAGTTTATCTACTAACTATTGAACCTACTACTAGCTTTTGGGATTGTGGAGAATTTATCGCAACTGCTTATAAATTAGAAGTTGGACACCCTCCGGGAGCACCCTTGTTTATGATGCTCGCTCGTTTTTTCACCCTTTTTGCTAGTCCTGAAAATTCAGCCATGATGGTTAATGTGCTTTCTGCTTTAGCAAGCTCGTTTACCATTTTGTTTCTGTTTTGGACCATTACGGCCTTCGGTAAAAAAATTGCCTTAAAAGATGGTGAGCTTGATGCTTCTAAAATATACGCAGTTATAGGAAGCGGCTTTGTTGGTGCTTTAGCCTATACTTTCAGTGAGTCATTCTGGTTCTCTGCTGTTGAGGGTGAAGTTTACGCCCTTTCTTCTTTATTTACAGCCGTAGTATTTTGGGCCATTTTAAAATGGGAAGGTGCTGCAGATAAAAGCCATCACTTAAAGTGGTTGGTGCTCATTGCCTACTTAATGGGTCTGTCTATTGGTGTTCACTTATTGAACTTATTGGCTGTACCTGCCATTGTACTTGTATTTTATTTCAGAAAATATACCCCAACGCTCAAAGGAATTGTTGTAGCTCTAATCCTTTCTGTGGTTATCCTAGGAGCCATTCAATATGGAATCATTCCTGGAGCGATTATAATTGCTTCTAAGTTCGAATTGCTTTTCACAAATGGTTTTGGCTTGCCTTTTAACACTGGATTCATCATTTACATTATGCTTTTAATTGGCTTAATTGTAGGTGGATTGTTTTACACGCAGAAGAACAAAAAGGTAGTGGCCAACACCATCATTCTTTGTGTATCAGCCATTCTCTTAGGCTACTCTTCATTTGCGGTGATTTTAATTCGTTCTAATGCGGATACCCCCATGGATGAAAACAATCCTGAAAACGTATTTACATTCCTTTCTTATTTAAATCGTGAGCAATATGGAGATCGTCCATTGTTTAATGGTCATTCTTTCAATTCTCCTTTGGATGTAAGAAACCCTTATACTGATGCTTCTCCTTTATATTTTCAAGATAAAGAGTCGGGCAAATACATTGTAATCGACGAGCGCAAAAATGCTGTACCAAACTACGACGAGCGTTTTTTAAGTGTTTTACCAAGAATGTGGAGTCAAGAAGGAAAACATAAATCGCAGTATAAAAAATGGTCTGACTTTGAAGGTAAGCCGGTTCGTTATCAAGATGCGAATGGACAAACCAAAGTCATTAATACCCCAACTTTCGGTGAAAACCTAACATATCTTTTCAAATACCAACTTGGTTGGATGTATTGGAGATACTTCATGTGGAATTTTTCTGGAAGACAAAATGATATTCAAGGACATGGAAATACGGTGCACGGAAACTGGATTTCTGGTATTAAATTCTTGGATGAAGCCAGATTAGGAAGCCAAGATAATTTGCCAGAATACATTTCAGAAAATCCCGCAAATAACAAGTATTACATGCTTCCTTTTATTTTAGGATTGATTGGATTGGTTTTCCAGTTTAGCAAAGACAATAGAGATGGAGCCATCGTTGGCTTGCTTTTCTTCTTTACAGGAATTGCCATTGTCTTATACTTAAATCAATATCCATTACAACCCAGAGAACGTGATTATGCTTATGCAGCTTCTTTCTATGCTTTCGCTATTTGGATTGGATTAGGAGTTTATGCCATTTATGATATGCTTAAAGGAAAATTACCTGCAACTATTAGCGCCATGGCCGTTAGTTTGGTTTGTTTGATTTTAGTGCCAGGCATATTGGCTTCAGAAAACTGGGATGATCACAGTAGAGCTGATCGTTACACCGGTAGAGACTTTGCGAAAAATTATTTAGATTCTTGTGAGCCGAATGCTATTCTATTCACCAATGGAGACAATGATACTTTCCCATTATGGTATGTACAAGAAGTGGAAGAATACAGAACTGATGTACGGGTTATTAACTTAAGCTTATTAAATACGGATTGGTACATCAACCAAATGAGAAGAAAAGCTTATGATTCTGATCCAGTTCCATTGAGTTTACCAGAAAAGAAAATCAGACAAGGAACCAACGACTACTTGCCGGTTTATGAAAGAAAAGAAATCAAAGGTCACATTGACGTTGACGATTTAATGGATTTCATTATTAGTGATAATGGACAAACTAAAATTCCAGTAAACAGCGGTAAGAAAATCGATTATATCCCAACCAAGAAGCTTAAAGTTTCAGTGGATAAAGCCAAAGTATTGGCCAATGGAACCGTTCCTGCTGAAATGGCTGACCGTATTACGGATATTAAGTGGGAAATAAAAAAGAACTACGTTCTTAAAAATGACCTTACTATTCTAGACATATTAGCGAGCAACGATTGGGAAAGACCAATTTATTTCGCGAGTACAACTGGTTTAGCTAGTTATATTGGTTTGGAAGATTACTTCAGAGCTGAGGGAATGACTTACCGTTTAGTACCTGTTAAAAAGCAGGGCAATGGAGATGGAAATCCTGGTTATGTAAACTCTGATATTTTATATAATCGTTTGATGAATGACTTCCAATGGGGAGGCATGGATAAAAACGATATCTACATGGACGAAACTAACCGAAGAATGACCATGAGTTTGAGAATTACCTTCTCTAGGTTAGCAGACCAATTGATTGCTGAGCAAAAAATGGACAAAGCCAAAGAGGTGGTTGACAAGGCTTTTGAAGTGATGCCTGAAAAGAATGTACCTTATGACGTTTTTGTGATGTACTTAGCAGAAAATTATTATGCGATCGGGGAAGATGAAAAAGCCAATGAGGTAATTTCTAGACTTGCTGATATTTACGAAAAGGAACTATCTTATTATCGTTCATTAGAACCTAAATTCAGACAAAGCCTCAGAAGCGAAGAACAGCAAGCTGCGGCAATTTTGAATCGTTTGATTGTGATTACAAATCAGATGTACCCTCAAGGCGAATTCGGACAAAAACTTAAAGATAGGTTAAACCCATACTTTGGTCAAGTTGCCCCTCAAAATAGGTAAATTTGAAATCTATTTGAAAAAGCAATGAAACGTTTAGCTGCCTTTTTATTTCTTAGTCTATTAATTAGCCAAACCTTTGCAAGTAAGAGGGATAGCGTACTTTTAACAGGCAGTGTCTACAGCAATGAAGACAAGGTGACTCATGTGATTATTAAAATTTTCGACGGAAACAATTTGCTAAAATCAGTTGAAGTTGGTCGTTCAAATCGCTTCAGAACTTATTTGCCAGTTAACAAATACTTAACCATTCAAATAGAAGCGCCTGGCTTTCACGACAAACGATTTTCTTTTGATAGTCATATTCCTGATGGCACTATGCCTATCCCTTCTTATGATTTTGACATGGACATTTTCAAAGAAGAAGAAGTGCAAGGAGTTAACACTTCTATTTTAGATTTTCCGGTAGGCTTAGTTTATTACGATGAGAAAAAAGGCCAATTTGTACATAACAAGAGCTACACGAAGAAAATGAAGAAAGAGTACTACAACCTTTTAGAAAAAGCAAAAATGGCTGAGCGCTCCCTTCTTAAAGAAAGTGAAAATTAAGCCGCACTCTTTTCATACTTCTCTTCTTTCTATTATCTTAGCCTGAAATGGAAAGGAATGGATGAACTAGACATAAACACCGCCTATACTTTAATAAGAGATAAACTTATTTTATGGATTGAAAGTCTAATTGCCATGTTGCCCAACTTGGCGTTGGCTATTCTAATCCTTGTTGTTTTTTATTTTGTAGCTAAGGCTGTTAGAAACCTTGTTGGCAAAATGCTTAGCCGGGTATCTAATAACAAGAGTTTAAACAACCTCATAGAAAACATCATCTACATCATAGTAATCATTGTTGGTTGCTTTATTGCCTTAGATGTTCTTGAACTTGAAAAAACGGTTACTTCCCTATTAGCCGGTGTAGGAGTTATTGGATTAGCATTGGGTTTTGCTTTTCAAGATACGGCAGCCAATTTTGTATCAGGTATCTTTTTGGCAGTAAGAAGTCCTATTGATAGCGGAGATATTGTTCAAGTTGGAGACATTATGGGAGTGGTTCAAAAAATCAATTTAAGAGCTACAGAGATTCATACCTTCCAAGGCACTTTGGTCGTAATCCCCAACAAAGATGTATTTCAAAATCCCATTTATAACTATACACACACCGGTAGAAGAAGGGTTGATTTGAGTTGCGGAATTTCTTACGGAGACAATCTAGAAAAAGTTAAAAAAGTAAGTCGAGAGGCAATTGAAAAGGCCGAAGGAGTTATTGAATCTTCAGGTGTTAAATTCTTTTTTACGGAGTTTGGCGACAGTTCAATCAACTTTGTGGTATGTGCTTGGTCAAAAAATGTAGATCAAGCAGGCTATTTAGAAACACAAAGCAATATGATTATGGCTTTAAAAGATGCTTTCGATGAAAATGACATCATGATTCCTTTCCCAATTCGAACTTTAGATTTTGGAATCAAAGGAGGTGAAAAGCTAAAAGCGATGTTGTCTAAATCGGAATAGAATTTCTCAGTGAATTATAGCCAAATATTGAATCTAAAAAATAAGAAGGGCTTACCTTTGAGTTATGAAGAAATCTAAAAAAGTTGCCCTTATTATTTTAGATGGTTGGGGATATGGAAAAAAGGATGATTCGGATGCCATTCATCAAGCCAATACCCCTCATTTTGATCAGCTAATCCACGAAAATCCAAATTCAACTTTACTTACTGATGGAGAAAATGTGGGTTTACCAGAAGGACAAATGGGAAATTCTGAAGTGGGGCATCTAAATATAGGAGCCGGACGAGTGGTTTACCAAGATTTAGTAAAAATCAACAAAGCCATAAAGAGCAAAACACTCTTTGAAAATGAAACTCTAAGAAAAGCTTTTGAACTCGCTAAAAGCAAGAATAAAAAAGTTCATTTTTTGGGTCTCGTTTCCGATGGAGGAGTTCACTCTCATTTAAGTCACTTAGAGGCACTTTGTCAAATGGCAGCTGAAATGGGTGTCAAAAACAGCTACATCCATGCATTTACCGATGGACGTGACACAGACCCTCACAGTGGGATTGATTTTATCAAATCATTAAACCAAAGCATTCAACATACGCCTACTAAAATAGCTTCCGTAATTGGGCGGTATTATGCTATGGATCGAGATTTAAGATGGGAAAGGATTCAAAAAGCCTATGATTTAATGGTTCATGGTAAAGGAAGCATGTTTAAAAGCGCAGAGGAAGGAATTGAAGCCTCATACCAAGCCAAGCTAAGTGATGAATTTATAGAACCCATAGTAATTGGTGATGAGCAAAATAAACCCATTGCAACTATTGAAGCAGATGATGTAGTGATTTGTTTCAACTTTAGAACCGATCGTTGTCGGCAGATTACTAGAGCATTGCATCAAGAAGATTTTCCTGAATTTAATATGGAAAAACTTCCTTTGGAATACATTACCATGACTCCTTATGACCAGAGTTTTAAGGGAGTAGAAGTTATTTTCGAAAAAGACAATTTAGGCAATACCCTTGGTGAAGTATTAAGCAAAAACAAGAAGACCCAAATTCGAATAGCAGAAACGGAAAAGTACCCACACGTTACTTTTTTCTTTTCCGGAGGAAGAGAAGAGCCCTTTGAAGGTGAAAAACGTATCATGGTAGCCTCACCAAAGGTTGCCACTTATGATTTGCAGCCCGAAATGAGCGCCTATGAAGTAAAAGATAAAATCCTCGATGAAATCAATCAGGAAAGTGCCTCTTTCATCTGTTTAAACTTTGCCAATCCCGACATGGTAGGCCATACTGGCGTAAAAGCAGCTGTGATAAAAGCTGTGGAAACGGTAGACAGCTGTTTAGGTGAAATTGTGGAAGCTGGCAAAGCGCACGATTATTCGTTTATCATTATTGCGGATCATGGAAATGCAGACTTCATCATTAATCAAGATGGAAGCCCCAATACCGCACATACGACCAATCCTGTTCCTGTTATTTTAATAGACGAACAATACAAGCAAATAAATAAAGGGAAATTAGCCGATGTGGCTCCCACCATTCTTAAAATGATGGATGTTGAAATCCCTGAAGAAATGAATGGAGAAATTTTAGTTTAACTAGAAGAAATCCTTTTGAATATAACGCATTAAAAAAGAATATGGAAAACGTAAAGTCATACTTAGCCGAAAATAAAGATCGCTTTATCAATGAGTTAGTCGAGCTATTAAAAATCCCTTCAATTAGCGCCGACTCTAATTATAAAAAAGATGTAATTGAAGCAGCTGAGGCTGTTAGAACTCAATTAGAAGCTGCGGGTGCAGACAAAACTGAATTATGCGAAACAGCTGGTTTTCCGGTTGTCTATGGTGAAAAAATCATAGATGCTTCGAAACCAACCATTTTGGTATACGGCCATTATGATGTTCAACCAGCTGACCCGATAGACTTATGGGATAGCCCTCCTTTTGAGCCTGTAATCAAAGATGAAAAAATTTATGCGCGAGGAGCAGCTGATGACAAAGGTCAAATGTATATGCATGTAAAAGCCTTTGAATTTATGATGCAAACCAATCAACTTCCATGTAATGTGAAGTTTATCATTGAAGGTGAAGAAGAAGTTGGTTCGGTAAGCTTAGAAGGGTTCATTAAAGAAAACAAGGAAAAATTAGCAGCAGACTTAATTCTGATTTCAGATACAAGTATGCTTTCCTTAGAAAATCCTTCTATCACTACTGGCTTAAAAGGTTTAAGCTACTTAGAAGTAGAAGTTACCGGTCCAAATCGGGATTTACACTCTGGATTATACGGTGGTGCTGTTGGAAATCCAATCAACATTTTATGTAAAATGATTGGTTCATTAAAAGATGAAAACAACCACATTGCCATTCCAGGTTTTTACGACAAAGTATTAGAAGCTAGTGAAGAAGAGCGTGCCTTGATTGCTAAAACGCCCTTTAGCCTTGAGGAATACAAAAAGAAATTAGACATTGAAGATGTTGAAGGAGAAGCTGGCTATACCACCATTGAAAGAACTGGAATTAGACCTACGCTAGATGTGAACGGAATTTGGGGCGGCTATATTGGCGAAGGAGCAAAGACGGTTTTACCTTCCAAGGCTTATGCTAAAATTTCAATGCGTTTAGTGCCAAACCAAAGCGATGAAGAAATCACTAAGCTTTTTCAAGAGCATTTTGAATCCATTGCGCCTAAATCGGTGAAGGTAAAAGTAAAGCCGCATCATGGTGCCACCCCTTACGTCATGCCCATTGATATACCTGCTTATCAAGCTGCCAACGAAGCTATTGAAACTACTTTTGGCAAAACTGCGGTACCAGTTAGAGCAGGTGGTAGTATTCCTATTGTGGCTTTGTTTGAAGAGGTTTTAGGACTAAAATCGATCTTGCTTGGTTTTGGTTTAGATACGGATGCTATTCATTCACCAAATGAGCATTACGGAATCAATAACTTCATGCTTGGTACCGAGACAATCATTCATTTTTACGAGCGTTATTCTAAATTAAAGTAAGTCCTACCGTCCATGAATAAGCTATTTAAACTGCTCTTTTTCAGCTTGTCTGTTTTCTTTTTTAGTTCCTGTGTGGACTATGAAGAAGTTGAAATTACAGACATCAAAAGTCTTCGATTAGTCGAATTAAATAATAAAGAATTGTTGGTTGAATCGGAAGTCAAAATCAACAATCCAAACCGCTTTGATATTGAAGTAGTAGACTCTGATTTTGATGTAAAAATTGAAAACAAAGACATTGGGAAGGCAAACATTGCTTCTCCCTTAAAGTTAGAAGGCAATAGCCACGACTACCATACTTTGCTTTTAAAAAGTAGCATGGGAAATTTAAAAGACAATGCTTTAATGAATCTTATGGCGATTACTGCTTTAGGCAAAAGCACCATTAATTTTGAAGTGGAGGGTTTTATTGAAGGCAAAGCTATGCTAGTTAAGAAAAAAGTAGAAGTAAAACATAAAGGACAAGTTCCTCTAAAACTATACTAGCTGCTACTCATCAAGCAAAGTTAAGCTGCCTTGGTAATAGCGGTATTCTCCTCTGAAATCTTTAATTTTTATGGAATAGAAATAAATTCCTGAATGGGCTTTTAGACCGCTAATTCTTCCATCCCAAGAAATGTTGAGCGAGTTACTGCTAAAAACTTTAGTTCCGTAGCGATTGAAGATTTCTACCTCATATTCATAAACACCACAAGCCAATGGCGCAAACTCATCGTTTATTCGGTCACCGTTTGGGGTGAAAATGTTTGGAATAATAAATTCAAATTCATCGTAAACAAACACTTCTGCTTGGCTCGTGTCTTTGCATTCAAAGGTATTGGTAGCAATATGACTAATTTGAAAATGTCCGGTATCCTTAAAGGTATAATTCAACACATCAAGCCCGATAAAACGTTCATTATGCACTTCAAAAGCTGAAGACAAATAATCTCTACTTTGGCTAGCATCAAAAGTAAAATTGGCTTCTTTCAGGGGCAAAGCTGAATCTGATATCAAGAGCACAGACTCTGGCCTAGGCAAAGAAACAAAAGTAAAACTCGTGGTATCAATTAAGGTATCAATGCATTTATCTTTGGTAACCAATAGTAATCCTAAAGTGTATTTTCCAGTATCGGTAAAGGTATGTGTGGGATGTCTATCAGTGCTAATCGTTCCATCGCCAAAATCCCAATAATACTCTGCATTGCCTTCATAAATGGATTGATCATTTATTGAAATACTTGCTGGAGAACAAAGAGAATCATCAGAAACTGTAAAATTGATCTGATTATTACTGTAAATCAAAGAGGTATGAATGGCACTATCGATTTTAAAACTCACCGTGTCTTTGCATTTATCAGTCGTTATCAACTCTAAACTAACATCAAAGTAGTCATTGGAAGTATAGGTATTTTGCGGGTTTTGTAAGGTCGATTGATTTCCATCGCCAAAATCCCAAGAAAAAGTAGCATTGCCTTCGAAAATACTTTGATCCAAAAAAGTAACTGGAAGCGGATAACAACCTTGTGATGGATTGTATATAAAATTAGCTACTGGCTCATCAAAAAGTGTTACTACTTGATTCACCGTATCTGAGCAATTATCTTGAGAAACAATTAATTCGACTTGAAATGGTCCATTTCCTGTAAACTTAATATGATTTACCGTATCAGTTGTTGCCTGAGCTGTAGATGCTGCAGAACCAAACTTCCATTCAAATTTGGCATAGTCTTCATAGGTGCCTGATGCAATAAATTGAAAGTCGTTTACACTTTTACAAGCTTTTCCATCAAAGGCAATTTGAGGTTCTAGTAATTGATAAACTTCAAATACTTCTGTAGAGGTATCATTGCAAGGAAGGTCCGGATTTGCAATTAAGGTAATGGTGTACTTTCCGGTATCCGGATAAGTAAAGGTGGGCTCAAACAAACGTGAGGTATCTGCTAAAGTTCCAGGCACTCCAAAATCCCATTTGTAATTTTGAATATTCACATTGGCCGTTGTCTGATTCTTGAATTCTACCGTTAAGCTATCACAAAATTGTTCTTGATCTTGAACAGCAGAAGTAATTACTGGAGTACAATTTGCCGTATTCAGTTGAATGTCTCTTCGAACCGTATTTAATAATACCCCATTGCGATATTCTTCCACACAAAAACCAATTAAATATTGTCCTAAGGCATTCGGAATTCCACTCAACTTACCATTTACAGCATCAATACTTATTGCTGGACTAGAAGGAATGGGAAGAGAAGCCGTAAATGGACTTTCAAAGTTGATTAAATTATAAGGTGGAGGATTAGAAGGATTGGGAAATGAATTTGTAGAAGAAGAATAATTGAAGGGAGCACACAAACTATAACTCAAACTATCTCCATCGGCATCAGTGGCCGACATATCGACATCAAAATCAAATAGTGCACAAAGAATAATGGGAGGAAAATTTTGAAACTCCGGAGTACTGTTGCAACCGAAGGTGTTGAAATTGGGCACATCTACCGAAAAAGTAGACCCCTGATCTCCTGGGTCAGTAATGTTATTAATCGTTCCATTCCGACAACATCTTTGAAAGGTAAAAGTGTAACCTTGAGATGGGTCGAGGTTCACGAAGCCTTCATAAATTTCCTCTTCCACACAAATATCAGGGCTTTGCACCACACAAGGATTGCTCACATCATCTGGGATGGTGTCTCTTTGAATGGGTTGTAAATTCACTACCTGCAATATGCTACCACCTGGTCGAAAAATAGTGACAGGCACAAAACTTTCGCGAGCTAGTGGATCTCCGTTTTCACAATCTCTATACAGTCTCATTCTAATGAAGTAACTCACATCACCTAATTGATTTAAACCACGACACTCATAACTTAAATAACCACCTACAATATGGGTTGCTGTTGAAGACAAACTCAAAAAGAGAAAAAGAATTGGCAGAATTTTCTTCATTGAGAAAGTTGATTTTGAACCATCTAAGTTATTTAATATAAAAACGACTTTCAAGTTCAATTGAAGATAAATCCATTAGAGAAAGCTATTTAATATCGCGAATTTTACAAGGTCGAGAATCGTTTCAACTTCTATGGAAAATCAGAAAAAGCCCAATGCATTAATTCACGAAACTAGCCCTTACCTGCTTCAACATGCTTACAATCCGGTAAACTGGAGAGCTTGGAATGAGGAGACTTTAGCTGAAGCAAAAGCGCAAAACAAGCCGCTCATTATCAGTATTGGTTATTCTACTTGTCATTGGTGCCATGTTATGGAACATGAATCTTTTGAAGACGTAGAAGTGGCTCAATTCATGAACAAATACTTTGTCTGCATTAAAGTAGATCGGGAAGAACGACCAGATATTGACCACATTTACATGCAAGCGGTTCAGCTAATGACCGGGCATGGTGGTTGGCCATTAAACTGCATGGCCACACCAGATGGAAGACCTTTTTATGGTGGAACTTACTTCCCTAAACAGCAATGGATTTCAGTGCTTCAGCAGTTAATCGCACTTTATAAAGATGATCTTGAAAAAGTAAACTCCTATGCCGACAAACTAACCACTGGTATTAAGCAAAGCGAATTGCTTTCCAATCCATCTTCTGATGAAATACTAAGCAGCAAGCTATTAGATAAAAGCATTCAGAAATGGAAATCAAGATTTGATGTAGTATATGGAGGAAGAAATGAAGCTCCTAAGTTTCCTATTCCATCCAACTATCAATTTTTAATGCATTACAATCACTTTAAACATGATAAAGCGATTGCCAATCAACTTGATTTAAGCCTTCAAAAAATGGCCTTTGGAGGCATTTATGATCATGTGGGAGGTGGTTTTGCTCGCTATTCAACAGATGAGAAATGGAAGGTTCCTCACTTTGAAAAAATGCTTTACGACAATGCCCAATTAATTGATTTATATGCCACCGCTTTTCGAAGAGACCCTAATCCCCTTTATCAAGAAATTGTAGAAGAAACCATTGTATTTGCTCAAAGGGAGCTATTGGACGATTCCGGGGCTTTTTATGCAGCATTAGATGCTGATTCTGAAGGCGAGGAAGGTAAGTTTTACGTTTGGAAAGAAGCAGAATTAAAAGCCATTCTAAAAGACGATTTTGGACTTTTTCGAAATCATTTTAATGTCAAGGAGAAAGGCTTTTGGGAAAAGGGCAACTACATTCTATTAAGAGATACTGAAAACAAAGACTTAGCAGAAAAAGCCCAAATTCCATTGGCTGAATATGAAGCAAAAGTAAGAGACTGGAAACAGCTATTAATCGAAAAAAGAAACCAGCGCATACGTCCTTCTTTAGACGATAAGTGCATTACCTCTTGGAATGGACTCATGATTAAAGGCCTTTGCGAGGCCTACTTAAGTTTTCAAAACAAAGCTCATTTAGCACTTGCTAAAAAAACGGCTGAGTTTATTTTAAATCACCAAAAACAAGCAGACCATAGATTGTTACACACCTTTAAAAATGGTCAGTCAAGTATAAATGGGTATTTAGAAGATTACTGCTTTGCCATAGAAGGATTTATTGCTCTTTACCAAGCCACTTTTGAAGAAAGCTATTTGGAACAAGCATACCAATGGGCCAACTATTGCATAACACACTTTTACAGTGAAAAACACAATCTGTTCTACTTCACTTCCAATCAAGATCAAGCTCTAATAAGCCGAACGTTTGAATTGACCGACAATGTCATTCCTTCCTCAAACAGCAGCATGGCTAAAAACTTATTTATATTGGGCAAAATGTATCCCCAAAGCACTTTCTTAAACCTCAGTAAAAAAATGCTTCTTGCAGTACAGTCTAAGTTCGACGAATACTTACCAGCTGCTTCCAATTGGGCACAACTACTGCTTTGGTTTACCGAACCTTTTTATGAATTAGCTTTATGTGGTCGTAAAGCCAAAACCAATCAGCTGGAATGGTATCAAAACTATTGTCCGAATGTACTTACTCTTGGTTCAGAAATTCAAGAAACGAAAATCGAAATCTTAAAAAACCGACTGACTGAAAAACCCATTGTTTTTTATGTTTGTCAGAATAATAGCTGCCAATTGCCCGTTTCTAAACTAGCTGAAGCTAGAAAACAAATTGCTCAACATTCATGAGGATTATCGCTATTGCTCTCCTTCTTTTTTTAAGTCAAACAGCCCAAACTCAACACCTCTTTAATTTCTATGAAGACTGGTTTGGACTAGACAATTACTTTAATCAAGCTTTTGTAAAAGCGAATCAAATTGAAAGCATTCACATTCGAATTGAAGACAAAAAAGATGGTCAGAAATTCAAGAATAAAGGAGCCTTTCTACATTATGAATTTAATGCAGAAGGACAATTGGACCAAAGCATGAAAAGCCTTGTATTTACCAATAGAATTGATACTTCTTTGCAAAATTTGAAATACAATGCCAAAGGATTGATTTATAAAAAAGAAGAGATTCACGGTCCATTTCATTTTAGTTATTATTTCAATTATGAAAACCAAAAACCCATTAGCGAGCTCAAAATAGATGCGAGCAAAGCCAAGCTAGACACCTTGTATTACAGAACATTTACTTACGACTCTAGCCAATATGAGCAGCACATTAGCATTTTAAACGACATTGGAATTTCCTTCAAAAGCATTCAAAAAACGTATACGAATGACTTTAAGCTTCAAAGACAAAAAACCAAGTATACCAGAGGGCATGGCGCCATTAGCTTTGATTACAATTACTCCGATGAGAAGCTTACTACCATAAAACAACTCAGCTATTTTACCAAGCAAGAAGAACAGCTAACGAAGTTCTTTTACAAAGCCAATCAGCTGGATGAAGTGCTATACTTTGACAATGGAAAGCTGAAACGAAAACTTGGATTTTTGTACAAAAGCAACGGCCTAATTGATGCCATTGTAGAACGAAACTTGGATGAGAAATCCGTGAGGATTTATTATTTTATGTATAGGCTTATTCACTAAACTCATTCTTAGCCCATTAGCACTATTATTAAGACTTAAATGTCTATCTTGGCAGTAGGCGATTTAGTTGAGAATTCAAAATTTAAAAATTGAATGGACTAACGCAGGGTTTTAATTAAATGGAAAAACACGAATAGCAATTGATGAAAAAAACAATTATAGCAATATCAATGATAGCTTTTGGCTTACTGATAGCCCTAAGCACTACCGCACAAAACCAACAAGGCTTTAAATGGATAAAA
>MDTG01031078.1_pt1 | contig 31392 bp, 33 predicted proteins | sample 811421 | NCBI WGS metagenome assembly MDTG01 (sample SAMN05326645, study PRJNA326480) | marine metagenome | isolation source: seawater | place: Pacific Ocean: South East | collected 2011
TAGTACAGAACCGGCTTCGAAGCCTCAAGTAGATATAGTTTATAATAAAAAGTTAAATAAATTTTATTTAAAACCATATAATAAATCAGGCTCTGACAAATTAGGAACTAATAATGCAATTGAATTAAGCCCTGAAGATGCTAAGTTTGTTCAAAATATATTTAAAGAAGCGGGACAGACGAGTACTAACTCAACTGACACATCAACATCAACTAATCTGAATGGAAAAGTTACACATAAATACACTGGAACTAGAGCTAAAAATATTAATGTACTGATCAATAAGGCTAAGTCTTTAGGTATTACCAATCCACATAGTTTAATAGGAATGCTGACTGTTATTGGAAAAGAAACACATTTTAAACCAAAATCAGAATATTCATACAGTGGAACAAGCAATGCTAGATTAAGAGATTTATTTAGCGGGCCTTTAAAACACCTAACTGACTCAGAATTAAGTAAACTAAAGATGAATGATGTTGCTTTTTATGATGTAATATATGGACACATAGGTGTAAAAAATGGGTATCATACTTGGAACAATAAAAAGAACGATCCAGTTTTACCCGGGGACGGATATAAGTATAGAGGAAGAGGTTTTAATGGAATAACATTTAAACAACAATACAAACAATGGGCAAAAGACACGGGCTTAGATTTAGTAAACAATCCTGACTTATTAAATAATGTAGATACTGCAGCTGAAGTAGCAATTAAATATTTCATAAATTCATTTAAAAAAGCAGGGATAGATATAAATGGCTTTGCTAATAACCAGGATGCTATTGCTAAATATGCTGGAGCAAATGCAGGTTGGGGGAATAGTCCAAATAGAGCAATAGCAAGTGCTAATAAAATTTTACCTAATTTTAATATAGCTTAATTTTAAATAATATATAATAAAAAATATTATATAAAATGGCTAAAGTTAGATCAATAGGCGCGCTTGATAAAACTAAATTAAAAAGAAAGGGTGTTCATGCTAAATGTAAAACTTCAAATAGTAAAAAATCAAAGCATTATAAGAAAAGATATAGAGGACAGGGCAGATAATTAAATATCTAAGCCTCCTCTATCTATTTTTGAAAATTTTTCAAGATCTTTAAAGGAATCAGATGATTTAATCTTGTCTTTCTTTTTATCTCTCATTACATTCCAAATAGATGGTTTCATTTTCATGTGATTTATAACAATATAATGAACTACCTCAGGGTCTGCTCCTATTTCACTTATCCAATTAGAGTATTTTTTAACAAGTTCAGCGCTAACTATTTCATGACCATGTGCAGTAGGTTGACCTGTTTTAGGGCTTATTTCATATGTATCTAGTTTTCCTAAATCATGAAAAAAAGCGGCCATAGCAATATCTATATTGCCTGGATAATGCTCAACTGCTCTTTTAAAAACAGTTATTATGTGCTTTAATGTATTTCCTTCAGGGTGCCATTTTGGGTTTTGAGCAACTTTTTTCAAAGACATTGCTATTTGAACTAATTCGCCCGGGGCCCTGAGTAATAAATCCTTAAAGTTCATCCCTACTTCTTCAGATTCCCATATTTTTATGGGTTTTATATAGTTTACAGATTTCATAAAGTAAAAGGCTTGATATACTTTAAGTTTTTAGAATATTGTTTACTTTCAAGAGCTTTTGCTCCACTGTTTTGTATACCCATTATTTTATTATATTCTTCATCAGATATTGCATGTTCTGTGTAAACATCTATCATTTCTTGTTCATTTTCCTCTTTTGCTCTAGCATATATATAAGATGGAAAACTAGGAAGACCCATTCTTTTAGCGTTATAATCTAAATGCCGCTGTAAATCGTAAACTAAATCACCTTCATCTAATTCTGTTTCAGGTCTATCTTTAAGTTGTTGATCTATATAAGGAACGTCTATTACAGAACCTTTTCTTTCTTTTTCATTTTGAGCGTGTTCCTCCATTCTGTCATTTAATTCCTGTGTAGTTATTATATCACTCATTCCTTCTCTTTCAAAATCAGAGAGGGCATTTGCAGATGAACCCAGTAATTTAACAATTTGCTTAGCTATAAAAGATCCAAATTTACCTAGACCTAATCCTCTTAATATTAAGACATTTTTATTCCTTGTTAAAAATGCTCTTGCGGCTCCGCCCCGTTGAGATACAAAAGTATAAAAGTCAGCTACATCATCTGAATTTTTTAAAATTTTAGACATTGGACCATCTGGGAATTTCTTAGATATATTTGAATACTTAGCAAGGTCTTCTATTGGTATTTTTTTAACCACTTTTCCTCCTTTTTTAATAACTAATTTTTCACCTTCTTTTACTACTTTTCCTCCTGCTGCGAGAGCTTCATCCATGTATTTAAAATTCTTAGCAGCTTTTTTGCTAATTGCTTTAGCAATAGGGGCGTCTACTGTTTTTGAAAATACTAATAAATTATCTGCAATATTTTTTGCAAAGTTTGCGATTTTAGTAAAGAATCTTCTTAATGGTTTTCCAATAAAAGGAACCCAACCAACTGCTTTTCCAATAACGTCTTTTAATAAGAAAGAAACTGCGCTTGAAATACTAGATGCCACTTTAGCGGCTGATTTTTTAATATATTCTAAAAATCTTTTACTTTTACCAAAAGCTTTACCTTCTTGTTTCATTAACACCTCAGCTGATTCTTTAGCTATCCCTTTTCCAGCGCCTTTAGTTGCCAGTTTAGAAAAAGGTTTTGAAAAGGTATGAGCTACACCTTTAAATCCTTTAGCAACGTCTCCTCCAAAAGGTATCATTGCTATTAAAGATATTAATCCAAGTATCCATTTTCCTCTAAACATATAAATTATACCATTAATACAATCTGCTACCATACCTAACGGTATTCCTACTACTAAAAATGCATCTCCAACTAGACCTATAAAATCTAATACTAAATGTAATATTCCTATGGGGCTTCCTCCCTCGGTTAGAGTACTTAATAAGCTTTTTAACATACTAAGTATTCCTCCGCTAGGGGAAGGCAGTCCTCCAGAATTAGCAAGTACATTGTCTATTGCTGCTTCATCTCCACTAACAGCCGCTGCTTCTAATTCTGCTGCTTCTGCTTCATTTATTAAACGCAATTCACTTCTTAATATAGGACTTTTAAAGAAATCTTTCTCTGATAAAGATCTAATTTCAGGTATTAAATTGTTTAAATCTAAAGCTTCTTCTAAAATATGCATTTTACTTTTTAATGCATTTAGAATTTCTTGACCTTCTTTAGACTGTAATTCTTGAGTATATTGTATTGATAAATCCATTATGTATAGATAATTCTTTTATTTATATATCTATAAATAATGCTTATGGTTTTATAATTAAAAAGGCAAGTCGTCTCCGCTCCCTGACATGTCTATTTCAACAGGAGCTTCTTCAGTATTGTATTTAATTGATAATGCCTTTACATCATTAATATAAACTGTTTCATTTTCTGGATTTACCCATTCTCTAGCTTTTACTTCATAGGATACTATAATGGACTCTCCTTCTGAAAAAGAATCTATCATTGAACAATTATCCATTATTAAAGAAAATTTCACGTATTCATTTGATCCATTATAACCGGTTGTTGGTAATTGAATTACGAATTCTCTTTTTTTGAATTTTTCAGTTAATTGTACTTCATCGTATTTAACTTTTAATTTACCTGATATATTTGGCATGTTTTATAAGTTTTTTAAGTCATTTAATAATGAATCATAATCTACAGTTTCATTAGTAACATCATTAGAATTTTTTTGTAAATTTTCTTCTATAATAGCATTAGATACTTTTGGTGTACTTTCTATTGAATCAAATATACTTAATTGGTTATTATCATTAGGTACATTAGAGGATTCCTGTGCACCTATAAAACCTTTTTCTGATACTATATCTTCTAGATTTTTAATGATTTCATGTGTACATATTTCTGCGTTTGAATGCTTTTTCCAATATTCAAATGACATTTCTCTCATTTCATCTCTCATCACAGGATCATTAGATAATTTAACCATAAGATTTGAACATTTATTAAAATTAGTTTTATCAAGTCCTATTGTTCCACTATGACTATCTTCACTTACAGGGTTTCCAGTAACTCTATGTATTACATTATCGCAAAAATGTTTATGAAAAATAGGGATAGTTCCAGATGCAATTACTTCAGCATGGCAATTTTCAATATTGTTACCATACATATGAGCTTTCAAATGGTATAAATCAGACCCAAAAGCACTTTTTGCCATACGTTCCATGCAGTCTACATTTGTATAAGGAGGATATAAGTACGCTCCAGCTCCATGAATTTCTTTTCCATGCAAATCTTCTGTAAATTTTACCTCGTTTAATTCTTTTCTAGGTCTAAAATAATTTACTATTTCATTATCTTTATAAAAAGGTTTTCCATTTTTATTATCTCCTTTTTCATACAATATGCCTGCCCAACCTATACTTGCCTCTAGTCCTTCAAGTATTGTTATGTAGCCTTCTTTCATTAAATGTTGAGCATGAAAGTCCATCATTAAATTAGGTCCTTTCCAGCCAGATAACCTACCAATCCATCTAACTGTTTTATGATCTTGCTCACTTATTGGCAGCCAGTATTTTTCTCTATGATCATCATATGTAAAACCCAATGCCATTTTTTTGAAAGGAGTATTTACGTTTTCTCTTTTTGCCCATCTTGTAAAATCAGATTCTAAAGAATGAGTCATTAAAACATCTACATTACTGCATATTTCATCAAACTTTCCATTTCTACTTAAAGACTGCATTTTATGGTCTAGTTGAATAATCGCTTTGGGTAAATTTATTCCTTTAACAAGTTTAACAAAATTAGTTTGACAATCTTCAGGATGTTTTTTAGAAGGAACAGAATATATAAGAGCCATATCGAAATTTTTATTAACTTCTGTTAGCACTTTATTCATTTCCTCTGAATTTGCGCAAGTAAACTCATCTTTGTCAAAAACCATGGTGTCTCTACGGGCCCATTTTTTATCTATTGTTGCAAATATTTTTGTATTAGGGGTTGCTTTTTGAAATTCGACTGCGCATCGAGTTACTCCACAACCTTCTACTCCTCTTCCAAGTATTATAGCTATTTTTTTCATATTTAATTATTATTTAACGTATATTTTAAGTTTTCAAAATCTGCTTCTTTAGCAATATCTACTATTTCTTCTTTACTAAATTCTTTATTTACTTCATTTATATTAAATGGTTTATTGGTAAAAACATCATACATTGAAAAAGAATCAGGTGTTTTTCCAGACATTACATGTTTTACAAAAGATATTTTTCTTAAATGATTTAAATACATTAATTCCTGTTTGACAGGCGTACCTTTATTCTTTCTTAATAAGAAAGGGTATTTAAACCATTTACCATCGGGTTGAGTTACTATAAATTCCTGTTGTATAAAAAATTCATTTTCTCTACGATTTTTAACATTTAAAACATCGCCATCTTCCATTAAATAGTTTGCTATAAGATATTGTATATTATCTGGGTTTTTAATTTTTTTTAATTCGTTAGAATTTAAAAGATTTAACTTACTTTCATCATTAAAGAATTCTTCTAATTTAATCATTTTTTTTGTTTTTATCAATGTCTATTTTTCTTATTATTTTCCATTTAAAAGGATTTCTATTTCTCGCGTATTGTTCCATGGAAAATTCTATATTGTTAGTTATAAGGTCTATTAATTCCATTTGTATTTCGTCTTCAGATGAATTTATATATGAAATTGCTATTTTATATTTATGTTTATTTTTTGTTTTCATTCATGTAGTTTTCTAAACCTTGTATATATGCAACTGCGTCTAGTAAATTATCTTTTTTATGATTATAAGATTCTCTTGAAAACTTTAATGCTATCATTGCCATAAACATTTCTTTACCCGTTATGTTTAAACCTGACATTCCATTAAAAATACTTGCTGCTCTATCCATTCCTTCGCTAAAAGGTCCATACATTCTTTCTTTTTCTTCGTCTCTATTATTGACTATATCATGAGCTTCTTCACATATAGATTTTTTTATTTTCTTTTTCATCTAGTATCCATATAATTATTAAAAACAATCCATCCGGCCCATAAAATTATGGTAATTAAAATAATTGGAGGAAAAATTATCGCAGTTACAATAAAAGCTATACCTAATATTAATTTAGATAATAATACAGCTTCTTTATTTTTATTCATAATTATCAAGTTTAAATTCTTCTGGATATTTATTTTGTAACGTCCTATTCCATCGATCCCTTTTTCTGCCATTTATAAATATCCAACCTAAATTTAGGTCGATCCATTTTATTATACTATGTAACATAACAATAGTTTAAAGATTATTATAATAATATTATACTAAAAAATATATGATAAGTTTAATTAAAGAAGTAAGACTTAATTATTCTATGTAAAAATATAGGCCACAGAAATATGTTAATCGCTCTAGTTATTCCATCAAATTCAAACCTGTCTTCTTCTGGGACTAGATACTTAACGCGCTCAACGTAAAGCTCTGTTAAAAAAGTAACTATAATACCTAATAATATATAAATTGAAATATAAATCATTTTTTTTTATTTTTTATCTAGATAAGATTTTTCCTTAATTTTCTTTTTAAGTTTAAGGTTAACTTTTTTAGATTTTAGTTTTTCTATTTCAGAAATATCCTGAGATTTATAAGATTTTGACACTCCATTAATCATTATCTGATACTCATTTATAGCGGTATTTACTCCTATTATAGTTCCTACTTTATCTTTGACAGAAACTCTTTGCCCTATTTTATAAGAACGGGTATTTTTATAATTTCCATCAAAGCTTTCGCTTATTAGACTAATTCTTTTTTTTTAAGATCGTTTTCTACAATTTCTTCTTTTAAAGAGTTTATTTTAATTTCTAATTGCTCTTTGATGTCTTCAAGTTGTCCAAAATATTTAGAATCTATTTGTCCTGATTCAATATTAGTTTTAATTTTATTAACTTCATTTTCTAATTTAGAAATATTATTTTCAATTTCTGATTTTCTAGATTCAATGTTTTTAATAGCTAATTTTTGTTCGTCTATTTTTACTTGAAATATAGAAGAAATATCGTATTTAAAGTTTTCTAAAATATAATTATGTAATTTGTATTCGTTAATATCGTTTTTCCAAACTCTTTCTACTTGATTTAACATTTCGCAAACGTGATAATCTCCTTCTAATTCCATTACTATAACCCTTTTACCTGTAGAGTTGTTAGTTAAAGTTTTTATAAATTCTAAGTTGAATATATTAGATGATTCTTTTAGTATTTTACTAACTTGAGTTTTAATAGAGTTGCTCTCAAGTGTAAGTATTTCACTGAAGTTAAATTCTTTAGGATTTTTTACAATACTTTCATTTACAAATACATCTAATTTACCAAGTTCATCTGCTGCAAATTCTAAAGTAAAGTTTTTTATTGATGTTGATTTTATTCCATGTTGAGACTTTTTAAATCCTAAATTAAAAAAAGATTCACATAAAGTATAAAAAGAATTATATTTTTCTTTTATATATGTTGCATCCATTTCATAAACCTTAGATGACTTAGACTCAGATAGCATAGATCCTTTAGTTAGGTTTTTAGTAGATATTGCAATAAATTTATTATCAATAAAACTTAAAATAGTGTTTTTACCTGTTTTTAAAGTAGGTGCAATTGTGTTTTCTATAATACATTCTGAATTTCCACTACCTAAAGTAAAAGATGAAGAATTTTTAGACTCTATCATAGCTAATCTAGAATAAAGATCTTTAAGTATTGGAAGTTCACTGTTAAGTCTATGTTTAATAGCTTCACTAGAATAAGATTCAGATATTAACATTTTACTTAATCCCTCTATATCTTTTTCGTATCCCTTTGATTTTTTCATATTGTTGATAGAATCTAATACCATTAGCTTTTCAACATTTTTGTTTATATAATCAGATATTCTAGTAATTGATTCTTTTACAACGTCATCATAAGAAAACTGTTTAAATAAATCTACAAACTTTCCATAGAATAAAAATTCAGGATTTTCCTTAATAGATTCTTCTAAAATAATTACATTTTGAAGACATATTGGGTTAGAATAGGAATCACTGGTTTTTATTTTTTCTATTTCTAAAGCTAAACCTGCTTCTTTATTCATTTCATTTATTCTATTGTTGTCTGAATATTCAAATTTATCAAACTGTTCCAATATATTTGTGATAGTGTCATTTTTTAAATGGTTGTTTAATTCTACCAATCCATTTTTTAGGGAATTATATGTCGAAGATATACCGCTATTTGTTTCTAAAGAATTTTTAGTAGATTCTATTAAAATCTTTACTAAAGAATTACTAGAAACATTGCTGTCTGATAGCGTATCAATCGTTTTGTTTATAAAAGTCTTCATCTATTAGATAATTATTTTTTTTTATTTATCTTAAATTATTTATTTAAATTCTATAAATCTATAGTATTATTTAGCATTACCCCTATTTGTTATTATCTTAGTAGGCCTTTTCATACCAAATCTATTAACTGTTGAAATAGATTTTCTAGATTTTTTATCTACATATCCGGGTATTTTTGATTTATTAGGTAAAATAGCGGGTTTTTTTCTTATAGCGTCTTCTTCAACTTTTTTATATTTTTCTAAGATTTCATTTACTTTAGTTGTTGTTTTGTTAATTGCTTCAGATTCTTCCCTTGCTTTAGCTATTGCATCATCTACTTCGTTTTGTTCAGATGTTTTTCTCCATTCACCATTATACATTAAAGTTTCAGTTCCGTCTTGTGCAACAGATGTTATATAAAAAGATCTATTACCTGATTGCAGTATTTGCTCACTATCTTTGGTGGGTATATTAAAAGATATCTCTCCAACAGATGGATTTTCTTTAGATTGATCATTTAAATTATCTATTTTTATTTTACCATTTTCTGTTTCAAAAACTGCCCTATATGTTGCGTCTCCTATATTTAAATCTAATGGAGCTGTTTTATTCTTTATTTCTGTGTAAAATTTAAATTTTAAGTAGTTATCAAATGGGGATATTACAAATCTAAGATTACCATTTTTAAACACTACTTCGTCTTTATTATCACTGCTTTTGACAGTAGCACTTTTATTTGAAACAGAAATATTCGATTTAGTGAAAAATATTGGAACATATTGAACTGAGGGAGCACTGTTTGAAGTTGAAGTAACTATACTTCCAATAGATTTAGTAACCTTTTGAGCCGGGTCTATAAAGAGTTCAGTTGCTTCAAAATCATTTTTGTAAATTTTATTTATAATATTTTGAGACTGAGGCTTATCTTTTAGACTTAATTTTAATAACTTTTTACCATATTTTTTTGGTGAATTTACTATTAAAGATCCTTCTCTTATAACTTGATCTCCATTAAACCTGTTTACTAAACGCACTATATAATCAACCGACATTGTTACAGCAACGTTAGCATTTTTAAGAACGGGTCTAAAAAGATTAGGTTCATCAAAATCTTTATCTTGAAAAAACACAAGCCTAGAACTTTCCACAAAAGCGGTACCTATTTGTTCAAATACGGTTAATTCATGGGCTATTACGTAGTTATTCATAGGGTTTCTTTTATTAAGTATAGAAATTAATTCTTCTGGGAAACCGCCATTGAAAGTTAAAAAAAATTCTAAAAAATCCCCTTGACTTGATTCATCTATATATGCGCCAACTGAATCAAACTCATTACTTTGAGAAACAACTGCTTCATAATGTTCTGATATTAAAAAGGCATCGTATTCTACTCCAATGTTTGTATCTATTTTTTCTTGTTTTTCACATTCATCTAACGAAACAATAATAGGTTTGTTTGTTATAAATCCTGTATATGAACCATTATCGGGTGTAATATCAGCAGCAAACGTATTTGCTGGAGTTGGTGAAGTATTTAACTCTTCATTTATATTTTTTATTGAAGGAACATATACGTCTACATATCTATCGTACATTGCGTTAGCAATATATAAAGGTTTAGGATTAAAAGCTAAAATGGTTGATTGAGTGTCCTGATTAAAAAGAATATTAGCAAATATGTTTGTTTTTTGATTATTTTCTATATTTTTTACACTTAACACTAAAGCTCTAAATTCTTCAAATTCAAAACCCGCAATAAAATGAAATCTAACTTTATCAAGTGTAACGTTATGTCCAGATATAGTCGTTTCAGTTATTTTATTATCATAATCTATATAGTTGGGTATTTTCTCACTATCTAAATAAGCATATTTGTTTCCTTCAATTGAGGTTACTGTTATATCTTGTATATTTCTAGTTTTTATAAAAGATCCATCATTATTAAATATTTGATGAGAATCTATATGATCATTTTGAAGTAATTTAAAAGAATCATTAATATAGTCTAAGGACCCTAAGTCTTCTAGCATATATTCTACTATACAATATCTAGTTAAGTTTACGAATCTACTTTCTCTCATTTAATGTATATTTTTTTACCACTGTAAAAACTTTGGTGAATAATTTAATCCTAGTCCAAAATATGGTGAACTAAAAATACCATTGTTATTTACGTTTAATCCATATCCTACTTGAAATCCTAAGCTCCAATTTTTTCTAAGTTGTCTTAATGTTTTTTTATTTGCAGGGTTATCCAGTATGCTAGCTCCATTTATTTTAGTAAACTTTACACCGGGATAATCTGTATCTACTATTATATTTATCTTTTTAGTTTCTTTATCTTTAAGTAATGCTAAATCAAGGCTCATGCCTAAATCTAACATAAAGGTTCCCTTGTCTGGTTTTATTACAGTGCTATCGTTTAGAGTATCAATTTTAAATGGAATGTTACCCGAAAGAACCCTGTAATTATTTTCATTATGAGATATACTATCTAAAAAAGTTATATTACTACCAGAACTATCTGAAGTAACATATATAGGGACTTCTGTAATAACTTCCTTTATTAAATATTCTGTTTTAATAACTACCTTTGGAGGTTTACTTTTTTCTAATTTAAGTTTACCTAATAAATCTTGATACTCGTTTTTTAGTTCGTCTATTGTTAATTCAAATCCTTTTTTTTCTGTTCTCATTGTTTCATTGTCTAACCTATACGTAATTATAGAATCTTGAGAAGCTTCATAATTATTCTTAACTCTAAGAACTTGTTCTTGTGTTTTAATAACCTCCTGCTTTGCTTCCTTAGTTTTTCCACATTGCCTAAGTAGTAATAGAAATAATCCAACTATTAAAGCAAATAAAAGCATTCTAGTATTTTTAGGATCGGTTATAAACTTTAAAATATTACCTAATATGTTCATTATATTAATCATAAATAGTCCATTATATTTACCTTTTTACCTGTCTCTTTTTCTATATTATTTATTATTTCTTTTTCTCTAGCTCTAAGTGAGTCCAGTTTAATTTTTAAGTCATTATATGTAGACATCTGTTGAGATATTTGTTTTTCAAGAGTATTTAAATTTTCATGTAGCCTTGAATATTCTTTTACGATCGTGTTTAATTCACTTTTTAAATTATTCATATTAATTTTTTATTTTAACTTCTAAAGGACCCATTAGTAATATTTCTATGTTCTTTAATCTTTTTTCTAAAGTGGCAGTATCTATACTGGATTCTTCAATCATTACGTTATCTCCTTCACCACTAGCTTTATTCATAGCTGGTTGAGTAGAACTAGCTGTTGAATTTTCCATTATAGAATTATTAGATGAAGAAGTGGGCTCATTATCGCCGCTAGATAAAGACATAGTAGAAGTTATTTCACTAGATATATCTTTACCAACTGAACCAATATCTTCTTTTGTAATAGGTTCAGGTTTAATTATAGAAGATTCTTCAAACGAGCTAAAATTTGAATTTTTTTCAAAATTTTCTGAAATATTATTATTAACTAAACTTTTAGTTTCATCCATTGCACTAGAGATGCCACCTGTGATGTTTTCCACTTGATTTATACTAGATATATTAGATTCTTTTATAGAGTCTCCTATAGATGATTCCATGGCGGTTGTGTTAATATTTTCAATATTAGATTCATTACTCATATTGTTTACAACCGAAGAACCCATATTAGTTATAGCATTCATTTCTTCGTTAGACATTCCTGTTATGTCTTGTAAAAAACTATTTAAAAAACTACTAGGCCCAGAAACAGCGGCTTGCTGATAAATAGTACCTTCACCAGATGTAGTAATAGGCTTTTTAATATCATTTATAGTGTTAGTATTAATGTCTCCTGTATTTTCTTCTATATTAGTAGTCGTATTAGTACTATCCTCTGAAATATTATCTATGTTAGTTATGTTATTTACAACTTCAGTTGTTTCTAAAGAAGGTAATTCTTCTGCTTTTTGAATAGGAACCTCGTTTATAGATTTACTTTCTAATTCTTTATCGTCATTTGTTTCTTGTAAAACGGGGGAATCAGATGATATAGAAGGCGGAGACTCTACCGGAGAAGGTTCACTTATAGGTTCTTCTATTTCCTGTAAAACCTCTTCTTTTTCTTCGGGAATATCTAAACCTGAACTTTCCACAACCGTTTCAGGCGATACTTCCGGTTCTTCAATAGGTTCAGCTAATTCTTTAGAATCTTCTTCTAATATAATTTCTTCTTCAGTTTCGTTTATAGCCGATGATTCTTTTTCTAAATCAACATCATTGGTTGAATCTTCTTCATTTATTGGAGAAACCTCTTGTGTTTCTATGTTTTCTGAATCCGCTGATTCCGTGTTAGAACTACTGTTTACTAATTCTTTTAAGGCCGCATATGTAGCAGGGTTAGTTTTAACCCCTCTTGGGCCATCTACATTTTCTGCCGCATATTCTATTATATCCTCATATGAATCCTGATCTTCGAAAACTTTTTGTTTTAATGAATCTATATTTCCAGCACCCATACTGGCTGATTTAGCAAGCTCTCCTATTAGCGCACCATGGAGTTTGCCTAGATATTCTTCCGGGTCTCTGGCTAGATCGGCTTCAGCATACTTTAAATACTCCTTAGCAGTTTCTAATCTTTTAGGGGCCCTTGATATTTTATAAAAAGCCTTTAATTGCTTTGAGTCATCAACTAACTCTAGCATTCCAACATATGCGTTAAGATCAGATTGTGAAAAAAAAGGACTATCTCCATTCTCAGGAAAAAGTCTTTCAAAGTCTTCTAAAAAGTCAAGCGATTTAGCTTCCTCTAAAAGAAGAGGTCGTAACGTGTTAAACGTTTCAAGTTGGCCCTGTCTTTTTTCAAGCGTTTTAGTTGCTTTATCTAGGGATAACTGAGCCTTTTCCTTATATAGGGTTATAAAAGAGTTTAAATTTTCAGAAGCCATTAACTGACAAGTGTTTTTATTATTTATCTACCCATTTTTAAGTTATCTGGTATTCCTAACTTAGTTGGTTTTGAGTTATCAAAGTATACGTCATCTGAAGAAGATTGGCTTTCATTTTTTTCTTTTATTTTTCTTTTAATAGAAGAAACAAGCATTGAATATTCTAAAAAATCTAAGTCGTATAGTGTATCTAAGCTTTGATTAAGCTTCACAGCTAATTCCATATTTATATCAAACAAGGTCTCTAAGTCTAGTTGAAACAATGAAAATATCTTTTGCTGTGAAGCTTCCTCCCAAAAAAATAGAAGAGGCCATTTTATTACTGCATTTTTCACAAATTCCAAGTACTTTATTTTTGGAATTAAGAGATAATAGTTCAGTAGCTTTGTGTAAAAAAATAAATTTATTTTGAGACCAGTTATTACTCTGGTTTCTAATACTAAACAATTCAGAAACTTCAGTGTTTTTCCAACTAGGTATAAGATAAGGCAAAATATTATCTATTGATTTATCTTCATTATACCCTCTTCTTTTACATAATTTTTTATATTCATTAATAAGCTTAGTTGATCCTATAGTTGGCATGTACAATTTTATAGTTTCTCCTAATTTTTCAGAATTTATAATAAAGCATCTTTCTTCTTCTGAGTAAAATTCTATCATTTCTTCTGGAATTTGAAATCCTTGTAAATTAGTATCACTTACCGGTATAGAATTAACATGTCCACATTTGGTATTTGAACATTTAATATTTGCCTTTAAAACATTTTCATTATTTGGAAAAGTCAATCTATGTATTTTAAATAAAGTTTGATATTTGTCAATTTCTAATATATCATTAGAATTTAAATTTTTTATTTCTCCCTTTATATTTAACTTACTACATGAATCTGTTACAAATGCTATTTTATCAGAAACATCTATAGGGTCGTGTTCATCTATAGTAGACCAATGTCTTATTTCTTTAGTTTTAGCAGACTTTATTAGTATTTCAATATTTCTATCATAGAAAAAACCTTGAGAAGGAAGATTATTTAAAGCTACTAATTTCCAACCTGATTCATTTGCCATTGTATCAACGGTGGAAGATATTGAAGCTTTTCCTAAGCTGGTTACTTTTTTTGGTTTTTCTTTTTCAGATTTATCGTATTCTAATTGACTACTGGCTTCAAGTTCACCTAGGGCTTCTTTAGCTAGATCATCTTTATTATCCATATGTATAATTTGATTTTTTTATTATCTATAAAGATATTATACAAAGATGGTAGATAAAGTTTTTGCTAGTATATTATAGCTTTTCTATAAATTTATTAAAATTAGGTATTAAATAGGAATCTTTATTTTTGTATGATGCGCTTTCCATAAGCCTTTCCATTGTTCCAGGATATACTTCAGTAGATTTTAAAGTAGATGGATCTTTTACAAAAGCTCTTATTTGTTTATTTTCATAGTCTACTTTTATTTTATCAAATTTTCCTACTACTTGTGTTCCTTCTTCATCATCTTCGTTTAACATTGAGTTCATTTCTATTCCCCTTATTCTGTCTCCGGGTTTAAACATATTGTTAATAGTATTTACATATTGTTGAAATTCAGTTATACCCACGTCTGCGTTTCTAGACAAGTCACTAAGTGGAAGTATTTTAATTGATATGCCTGGGGTAAATTGACTTCGTCCCATGACAAAGTTAAAATCTCCTTTCTCACCATAAAAAGGAAGTCCCCTAGTAAAATCACTGTGTTGAGCATATGTCATTACTATGTTATTTTCGTAAATGAATTCCATTAGTATGTTACGGGCATTGATTTTTTCTTACAGCCTATTATTGTATAGGGTTCTACTGGATCCATTAAATCACCAAATTCATTTGTGAATTCAAACTTATTTAAAAAGACATCTAATGTTTTTCCCCTTAAGTAACTTACTGAAAATATAACAGCATCTACATCATTGCTTATTCCCCATATTTTTATATGGGTAGCAGCTACGTTGTCTATATTATCAAAAATCATTCTATATACAGGAGAATGGGTTAATCCATGCTGTGAAGTTGAGCCAATTTGATAATATCCAATAGTTGCACTAGATCCTCTTTTAGATGTACTTATCCACGTTGGAATATAATCGTCTCCGGCTAGATCAAAATGTTTTAGTTCAATTAATTCGGTTGCGCTTTGTGGTGATACCATGTTAATATTATTATTTTTTATAAAGTACTTGTTTTTGTATACAATATTAGTGCGTCAACATATATTGAATGTTTAGTACTCGGGTTGCTTATAACTATTTTATTTATAAACTCAGCAGGGTCGTCAGTTACAGGGTTTGTAAAAATGCTAAAAAAGTCATATAATGGATATGTACATTCTTCGTTCAAAGAATTTATAACAGTTATATAACATTTTTTTTCTTTTAATGGAACTTCTTCCAGGTTTTCGTCTTCTTCTTGATATTTTATTTTTAATAATATACCTCTTACATAAGAAATATTATGATCTATAGTTTCGGCCGGTGACGCTTGAAAATTTATATCAATTTCGTTGTCAAATATTGTTAGAGTTTTCCACTGTGCACCAGAAATAGATTTAGGTATTTCTAATTCCATGCACTGTTTTCCATCAACTGGAAAAGCAAAGTCGTTTAAGTTAAATTTTCCAATAGTATCTGCCCCATCGCCTATTGTAAACTCTTTATCGCCTGCTACAAGCAAAGGTTTACTGGCTACAGTAGTACATGCACAAAGATTATTAACACATCCTCCTTTACAATTACCCATTAGTTATAAATTTATTTTCCCCAATTTTTTTGAGGACGTCCACTTTTTATACCTTTAGAGGCCCTGTAATCAGTGTCCGTTTTTTTTATATATCTTTTTGGATCATTGGGATTAGTTGAATCTAGAATAGTATCACTTTCTTTTTTATATTTTTTAGTAACTATTTCTTCTGTTTTAAATTCTTCTACTTTGTCGTCTAATTGTGTTTGATACTCAGTATCATCATTTTTATTTTCTATAACTGTAGTATGATCTTCAAGGTTATCATTAAATTGTATGTAAAAATGTAAAGAAGTTAATGACATAATTGGAAGGGTTCCACCCTGTATAAGGGCCAAGAATCTTTTATGATCTAATATCGTCCAGTTATCAAACCATGGTGTAACTAATTCAACCCAAGATATAAAACCTAAATCGGTTAATGATATTTCCTTATATTCGTAAAAAACATTACCTATTAATTGAATTAAAGTAACAAGAATGAATAAAAACCATATACTACCTTTACTCATTTTTATAGTTGCTGCAGAAACAGAAGCTAACGCGAATATCTCAACAGCAACAGACAAATATATTGCCCATGAAAGAGGGTTACCTATATCATACCAACTAACCACATGGCTAATTGACATAATAACTACTAAAAGAATGGGTAATAAAAATGAATTTCTAATAATAGTATTTCTATTATTTTTTATCCATTTAATCATTTTCTTCTATCTTATTTTTTATTTGGGATAGGCTTGTTTTTCCTTTATCTAAATCATCTTCATATATCAAGTATTCTAACATTACTTTTTCCATAATATCAGTTACTTCTTTCTTATTAGCAGTAGATTCTTTAAGTTTATTTAATTCCATAGAAAGAGAATCTATAGAATTTGAAAGAATAATTGTTTTTTCTTCTAGTTTTTTATCTATTTTACTAACTTTTTTATGGGTACATCCTTTACCGAAATATAATAAAACAAATAATATTGATATGATTTGCCAAGACCATTTTGATACTATCTCTTTAATTTTCATATATTTAATATTTTTTTTTATTTATTAGAAAAAAGAGGTAATATAATTATAAATAGCATCATAGGGTAATATGGTAAAAAACACTAGTAATATAAAAAAGTGAAGTAGAGTTCTTAAGAAGTTATAAAGAGAAGCCTCTTTCCAATTAAAGGATATTATAACCATGTATCCATAAAAATCTGAATTTTTAACCCTTTCTGCTTTAGTTTTTATAAGCTCTATTAAACTGTTTTTTAAAAAGATATCATTATACTTTGATATTTCTCTACTTACGAAACTTAGTTCTAATTTTTCCAGTTCCTTTTTTTCATCTTTATCTAATTCAGCCTCTGGTTTATTCATTAAGGATAATGTTTCTGCTTTTAAATTAACCGCCTTTACGTATGAAAACCATGAATATTTAAATATATTTCTACTTTCTAATTCTAATTCAATTTTTCTAACACCTCGTACATAGGAAATAAAAAATATTAACTCCTTTGTCATGAGGTAAAACCTAAGTATGATATTAAAAGGATTAAAATAATTAAGTATTTTTTTCATTTTTGTTTTATTTTAAAATCAGGTAACGAGTCTGATAATTTTTTATTTACATCTGGGTCTTTCCTGATAACAGATTTTCGTATTTCAAACCTGGCTTTTCTAAGTTTTGTTTTGACTGTATTTTCAGGCATGTTATATTTTTTTGCTATCTCTTTAACTTTAGTATTATTTACCATTTTATCAATGGCTATGTTTTTTAAAAGTTCGTCTTCTAAATTAAATATTTCATTAATAGTTTTATTAAATATTTCAGTTACTTCATTATGATTACTAGAAATTTGATCCGCAGAAAGCTGATCATTATATTTACTATCTTCATATAAAGCAGATATTTCTATGTATTTAGGAATATCTTTATATTTTCTATCTAAATAATACAAAGTTTCATTTCTAGCTATTGTAAATGCCCAAGTAGTAAATCTACCTGATTCTGGGTTATATTTTTCTATATTATTAAATATTTTAACTAGGGTAAAGTGAAGGGCTTCTTCGGTGTCTAAATCGTTTTTACAAAACTTCCAAATATGATATTTTAATTTTGGATATACTAGTTCTGCTATTTCTTCATATTCTTTTTTAGTGTATTTTTTCTTATGTATTTTTATTGATATTTCTTGAATTCTATTATTGATTTTTTTATTTAGTTCATCAAATGCAGGCATAATTTTTTTTTTATTTTTTTGTTATTATATTCTAGTATAAGGTTTTGTTTATTTTTTTTCAAGAAAATTTATTATATCTAGACAGCGTTTACATTTTTCATATTGTTCAATGTTTGGTTTTTCAAAATATTTAATAGCCTTTTTAAGACCTCTTGCCCAATCTTTTCTGAGCAACGTTATATGTGTTGTTTTATCCCTAGCCCGTATTTTTAAAACGTCTACGTTATTTTTATTTAAATCTAAGTAATGTTTTTCTATTGAATCTAGAAGGGCCGAATAAACAACATCTTTATTTTGTACTAAGAAATTTCCTAAGGTTTCGTTTTTTTCAGATAAAATTATTTGCTTCATATTTTTGTTTTACAACTTGGCTAAATATACAAATTAATATACTAAAAGTAAACTAAGATTTATAAAAATCTTTATTAATTTTTTGAATTTTTTTTAAGTGGTTGATATCGAATACACTTTTCTTTCCAGATGTTTTAAATTCTCTAGGATTTAATTGATTATTTAAATCATTTAATCTATTAAAATCAAACGCTGTTTTGTCAACTCTTACGTCAATAAGTTTTTCATATAGCTCTTTTTTATATTCATTTGAAGTATTTTCATATACCTCTCCTCCTATTTCCCAAAATTGAGGAGATTGAAACAATGGAGCGATATTTACACATGTCATTGCTAAGTCATCATTTCCACTTTGGCATCTATAGGAACCTCCTCTAGATCTTCCAAACGAAGATAACTCTAAAAAAGTTTCATAACATGTAACTAACACCTTATTAATGGAAACATAATACCTAAACTTTTCACAATATTTTAATTTATTAGTAGGCCCTAATCTAACACCTGCTTTTATATTTTTAGATAATTCAGTGTGCTTAGTGTGAACCATTTGTCCCCACCAGTATTGTTCATTTAGAGCAAACCTGTTATGTAATATTTCTCCCTTATGATTTAACTCTAAAATTATTCTTATTTTTTCTGGGTTAAATATTTCATATATAATTTTTTCACATGCTATTGCAAAGTCGTTGATATTCAAAGAGTTAGACTTAAATTTACCTATTTGAACCATGGAAATACAATCTAATTCGCTTTTAATATTATTTTTATTTTTTAAAAGATCTTTAATTGGTAAAGCCACTGCTTTAAATATATTTAGCACTGAATAATCTTGATCTACTCCATCTGCTGTGTCTATTGAAAAAACAAAATAGGAAGGGTCATTTTTAAAATCTTCTAATTTAAAGTCTTTATATTTTTTATGAAAGGTTAAATATTCATTTATGTAAAAATCGTCCTCGTCTAAGTCTAAAGTTGTATTTAAATACGTTGATTGAAAGGTCTCTAACTTTTGAAGATCATTAGAAGATAATAAAAGTTGATCAGATGAAAAAAATTGCAAACCATATTCCTGGTTAAAATCTGTTTCAGATCCCATGTTAGCTATTGTTTTTTTCTTCCACTCTTCGTCTCTTCCAGGTACTTGCCACCAGTCTACTCTCATTGGGCTATAGTCATTTTCTCCATCTACGGCGTCTGACCAAATATCCCAAAATTTATTTCTACCATTAGGGGTAGATGTTATAACTACTTTAGCAAATGGATCCTCTGTAATTGTGGGTAAAATAGCTCTATAGAACTTATCCAAGTTAGACTCTGATATATGTGCAAATTCATCTATATAAAGAAAGTTCACAGTCATACCAATACCTGACTTTTTTGTAGTTGTTCTAAGTACTAATCTACAGTCATTGTCTAACCTAATAGATGACTCATTTATTTTAACAATTCCAGGTTTCATAAAGAAAGGAAGATTATCTAAAACTATTCTTAGTTTTTCCATTATTTCTTTAGTGGTTGTCATATTATCAGCTACCATTAGTACGTTTTTCTCTTTATTAAATAGTAAAAACCACACTATGTATATTGCTGTTGTAACGGTTTTACCAATTTGTCTACTGGCCATAAGTATATTAAACTTATTGTTATGCATGTTCTTAACAAGTTGTTCTTGAAAATCTCGTAAACCCCCTGCTTCTTCAACAGACATATCTCCTTTTGGTGTTCTTATAAAAGCAAATTTTTGAGCAAAATACATGGGATTTTTTTTACATTCTTGCATGTGATTCCATTCCTCTTTAGTATATTCAAAGGGTAAGTTTGCTCTTTTTAATAGGATATCGTTTTCTTTGAATGGAGTATTTTGCATTCCTCTAATATCTAATCCTTCTTGAGAAACTTTATGAATAATGGAATTAACTTTTTCAGAATTCCATACGTGATTATTTCCACTTTCAGAATTAAGACTAGATAATTTTAAAGATGTAAATCCTCCTCCTTTTGACAATGGGTTTTGCATAAGCTTTAAATTATTTCAGTAACATCTATAAAATCAGAATCATCATTTTCTTCTCCTTTTATTTTTATGTTATTTTCTTTCATTAAATCTGATTTATTAGATGGGTTGATTAAATCATCTTTCATTTCATACTCTGGCGAGTTTTCAGGTAGACTTTCTACCATTGTTTTTGTTCCAACTGATATAAAAAATTCTCCCTCTGGATTTGAATTGTTTAAAGAGTTATTCGAATTTTTAGGATCATCATTGTTTATTTTCTTATAGGTTTCTTCTAAAAATAACATGTGATTAGCCTGTGTTTGAACTAGGGTTTTTAACTTATCTTGAAGCTGACCAAATACTTCCATTAAACGAGGAGCAGTATTACCGGTTGTAATTTCTTCCATTATTTTAGTTATAGTTATCTTTAGTGTTTTTATTTGAAAAAAAATATTAGACATATTAACGGTGTCCATTTCTTTTTTTAACTTTATATAATTGTTTTCCTCTAAGATACCTAGCTCTACATAATATTCAAATAAGGAATCTGTTATTTCCTTTGCCTTTTGATTAAATTCTCTAGTCATTTCATCAAAATCATAAGGGCTTTCTATTTTAGTTTCTTCTAATAATTCTGAATCTACGTTTAGGTCACTATGTTCTTCATGATTTATTCCACTTAATAGGCTTTCGATTTCATTTTTTAAAGCCTTTCTATTGTCTTTATCCTTAAGCATATTTAAATTTTAATACTTTATTTTATATCCCTTTCGTACTTATCTAATGCTGGATTTGCAAAAATTTTTATGTTTTTTACAGCTTCAATGTTTTCATAAACTACATCATTTATATTTTTTAAAAAAGTATCTAATGTTTCATTTACTCCATACATTTGCTTAGATAAAGTATTTTTAAGGATATTTTCTTTATACTGGTACCCGGTATTAAGCAATTTTTTTCTTCTATTATATGCTGCTCTGTATATACTATCTTTTGTCATTAGTTTTCAAGTGGCCTAGGCACTATTTTTTTTATTTGTATATTTACAGAACCTAATGCCTGTTCGGAAATACCTTGCGAATATTCATTTCCATATCTATCTTTAAAACCTCCCTGTATAATAGGCAGCTCATATTCCTTTATGATAATGTCATTAAATTCATCAATTCCAATAAGGTCTGCGTTTGGGTCTTGAATTATTGACACTTCATTATCTTCAGATACTATATTAATACTTACTGAATCTATTCCAGCTATTTCTTCTAAAATTTTTATTAAGTCACTTTTAGGTATTCTCTTTCTTCTTTTATTAGATATAAAATAATTACCTAAATTATTATATATGTCTTTTTTTATTATTTCAGTTGCTACGTCATCGAATACTATAGTATTTATATTAATTACATATTTTTTAATAATAGGGTCTACTATTTTGGTATCTGTAGATATTAATTTAGACCCTGTCATATTCAAATATCTAAGTAATTCATTTTTTCTAAATTCGCTAAATTTAAAACTATTTGAATCTATATTAAAATAATCTTTTCCAGAATTAAATAACTTCGTTACGTCAGGTATTAAAAATAAATTTAGCATTCTACTGTCGTTTTCGTCAAGAAAAATATCTATTACAGAAAACAATTTTAACCTTCTTAATATAGATACATAATGATCTATATTTACTAAAGCAAAACTTTTTGACTGCTTTGGCGCCAATAATCTAGTTAATTCTGAATCTTCTGGATTTGCTCCAAATTGAGGGGAATGGACAGTATTGATTTTGATGAATTCGTTTAAATCTACTTCGTTTCCAGTTAACGTAAAACCTGTATCTGACCAATCAAATAATACTTGTGAAGTTTGATCGGTTATTATATTTCCAGATGCTCCACTATTTACTAAATATTCTACTTTTATTTCTGAACCTTTAGCAGGTACTTTTCCAAAAAAATCATTTCCAAAAAATATGTCAACGCCAGTTGTTATTCCTGTTTTTACTATGTATCCTTTTTTTCCCCTGGGCATGTCTAATATTGAATCATACCTTTTCCATTTTTCTCCATTTACATAAACGTCTACTAAATAATTATCAACTAAATAATTTTGAGCTGAGTTTAGTGAAAAACTTTCCATTTCTTGCCCAATCGCCACTAATGTTTGAGTTTCAATGTTTCCCTGTAATATTTTCATTGAAAGTCCATTGTTGTTTCCTTTCATAGAAAATTTAATGTCGTCTTGAGGTAATTTTATTATATAGTTTAACCCATTGTTTCTAGATTTAATTTTACTTAAATTAGGTATTATAATAGTATCAAAATCAGCCGTTGCTGCATTAGACGTAGTAACAAGGGATATTTCTCCATTTGCAGATATTGCTCTACTAGGACTATGACCAGCTAAAGTAGATAATGAATATATTGAAGACACTCTAGTCGCCTCTTTCATACTTAATTCAGTTATAGAATCCTCGATGTAGTAAAAAATCATTTGACTAAGATTTTCTAAAACAAGTAAAATTTGACCAAAAGGACTGGCTGCTGTGAAAACCTGTAAACTTTGGTTAAACTTACCTGACAAATAATCTATGGTTTGTTTTAATAATATCTGTACAGAATAGTCTAAAGATTTAAATATTTTCCAATTAGAAACCGTTTTAGCCATTTAGGTGTATTTTTTTTTATTTATCTTTATTTTTTTATTTAGTATAATATATAAAAGTTTTAAAGTATGAAAGTTATAATAAAAGATTACAACAATAAATTAGACACCTTACCAGACTTAATAGTAAAAAAAGAATTTGAATTTGCTTGGAGATATGAAATGGGCGTATATCAGCTAGCTAAATATCCTACAAAAACATATTTGTATGATCAACTAGATGAAACTGCGTTTATGGCAGGGGAAGAAGTATGGGTTCATAAAGATGAAGTATCTATACAAATAGTTAATTAGTAAAAAAATTCACGATAATGGGATAAATAATAAAAAACATTACTCGTGTATAATAATATAGAAAATAAATTTCTTTTTGATAATACTAATGTCGGATTTACATTTCAATTTTTTACCCCTTTATCTAAAGAAAAGATTTCTCTAAAACTAAGTAAATATTTAGGCAAAAATGTAATACCTCTAGAGAAATCCTCCAATGTTAAGTTTGTTGATGAAGCAATATACGTATCTCCTGACTTTGAAGGAGGACATAGAATGAATAGAATAGATATAGACCTAATGCCATATCATGAAGCTATTCATACAATGCTTAAATGTATGAACTTTATAAATGAAAATGGTTTTACAAATAGTAGATCTAATCTAAATATTAAAATATCCCTTAATGAAATGGATTTAGGTTTAAAGAATAAATTAGAAACCTTAAATAAGTTTAAATATATTTTAAATATTAATGAAAAAAACATATTTGAAATGTGGCCAGAATCCTCTTCTGAAAAACAAAAGATACATCAAAGTAAAGCCATGTTTATATATCCAAAAAAACTTTATTCCAGTAGGCTCACAGGAAATCTACTTGAAAGAGCAAATCCCATGGAGTATAATTTTCCAAGATCATCTAATTTTGGTACTGACTTTTCAAATATTGAAAATGGATATATTTCCATAAAATACGCAGGCGGTAAAAATTATCAAAAAAAGAAAAAGGAATCGGTTGAGTTAATAAATTACACATGTAAACATTTATATGAAACTTTAAAAAATAACTTTTCATTTGATTTAGACGAAAAAAGAAAAATACAAAAAATATTAGAAAAATATCAATCTACAATAGACAATACTAAGTCTTATGATATTTTTAAACACTCATATCCAGATATTCAAATATTAGTCGATTTAAAAAAACATTCTTTCTTAATAGAATCTAATTATAAAACTATAAGAAATAAATTATTTGAACTAATATCTTGTTGTGAAATGAATAAAGCAATCATTAATTTTGATACAGCTAGAAAAAGAATACAGGTTAAAGATGCAAAAATTAAAAAAGGTTTTTCTTTAACAAATATGGATTTTTTCAATTGTAATATTGAAGCAGATTTAGAGGATTGTCTTTTTGAGCAATGCATAATTAGAAATTCTAACATAAAAGACAGTAATTTACATTCAAATAACGATATTAAGTATTCTAAAATATTCGATTGTGTGTATGGAGGATATTTAAATGAAATAAAGTCTTCTTCTATTTATAGTGACTTAGATAAAGTCATAAATGCTGATTTATATAATTGCATAGTTTTTAATGGCAATTTTTCACAAGAATCAAAGATAGATAGTAAAACTGAATTAATAAATAAATCACGTAATAATTAGTCATGTTTTCTAGAATAAATAAAAAAAATAGTAGGACTGATAAATGGCTATATATTCCAAACTTTCAAATATAAGAAGATTAACTAATTCAAGTCTAGGGTCAATTATTGAGGTTTCAAACCTTAATTTTAATGATTTATCTATTGCATTACTTGAATTTTTAAATAATGTTGAATATGATGAGACTACAAATGCCATTAAGGGGCTTGATAGCATTAACGTAAAAGAAATTAATGTAGATAATAATTTAAGTGTTAAACTAAATGGCGTAACTACATTTAACATAGATTCACAAGGAAGAGCTGAAGGTAACTCGTTTTTAGTTGAAGTAGCTGAAGCAAAAAGATATAGACACACTGATTTTCCAAACTGGCCAGATGTAGGAGTAGCCGGTGAAATAATATACACAGGTATACAAAACCAAAGACCTGAATTTGGAGAAGACTTTATTGGCTACTTAGATGGAAGAGGATGGGTTAGTTTAACAGAAAATGGAGGTGTAATGTATGGACTTACATTACTTGAAACTACAGGTAGTCCAGGAATAGCACCAACACCGGCTCCAGGTAGTGGAATAGTATGGATAGGTAACCCTAACCTAGCCACAACTCACACGCCTACTACGCAAGATCTTTATTTTACTGATGAAAATGGTGAAATATTTAGATTAACATGTTGCGGTGGCGGCGGAGGTGGCGGAGGAAACAATGCTTCTTACATTGAAACAACTAACTTTGTATCTAATGTTACTAAAACCATAACACATGGTTTAGGGACAGACAGTGTGGTTGTAGATTTTATAGACACGGTTACCGGAGATAGAATAGATGGACATATAGATGATTATGATTTAAACTCAATAGATGTAACTATGACTCAAGATATGTCTAGTGTAAGAATAGTTATATTATCAGCCGGTGGAACAGGAAGCGGAGGGAGCGTTACGAGTTTAACTACCAATGGAACATCTGGCCCATCTACCTTATTAAACGGCGTATTAAATATACCAATATATGGAGGAGGAACCGGAGATGAACACTGTATATGGCATACTATTACTTCTGATTTAGAAATACCTGAGCATGCAATGTATATTGTATGGGGAGACATGGAAATATTACCCGGGGTTACGGTAGATAACAATGGTAGATTAATTATAGTAAATGGTAGCTTAATAAATAACGGTACTTATAATCAAAGCCCTACTGGTGAATTTGAACTTGTTAAAACTAATCTTGCATATACTTTAAATCAAGGCGATACTACTTTTGGAAATCATATGTTTTGGACAGATATACAAAATGTATGGAATGCAGGAGATTCTACAGATGCTATAAATACTCAAGATGATAATGTATATGTAACAAAAGAATGGGTAAATAGTAAAAAATATGTAGAAGAATATCTTTCAACAGGAGGCCAAGTTTGGGATAGTATTATTCATCAATTAAATACAGAAGACATACTAGTAGAGTTATGGGATATGGATATCCCACCCTATCCTACAAAAATCGCTAGCGGAGGCAGAATCAGAATAGTAGGACCTAATGAGATTGAAATTAAAAGTAAATTTCAAAATAATATTAAAGTTGTAGTTATGTCATAAACCACAAAGATATATTTAGATAAATAAACTAAATAAATCTTAAATAAATGCCACCAAAGACTACTAGAAAATACATAAACTTATCAGTAGATGAATTAACAATTGGTAATGGAGCCTTTACTATGCCAATTACTGATGGAATTGCGGGTCAATCTTTAGTAACAGATGGGCTTGGAAACATATCATGGCAAACTTCACAAGGTTCCGGTACAGTTACTTCAATAACAGCTGGAACTGGATTAAATGGAGGAACCATAACTGGGTCAGGTACAATAGATCTAGCAAACACTGCTGTTCAAGCAGGTTCTTATACGAATGCAAATATTACAGTAGACGCTCAGGGTAGAATTACATCAGCATCAAATGGAACAATTGGGGTTGGAATTAATATTGGAGACCCAATCACCGGTGGGGTATCAAACACCACTCTTAGGGAAGATCTTAACAATAATTTAGCAACAGGTACATTATTAGACAATGGCAGCGTAATTGGAATAGGTGCTTTAAACCCACAGTCTTCTTTAAATATAGAAGATAATTTAATCAACGGTTTAAGAATCATAAATACACATACCGGAACTTTAGCAAAAGCAGGATTATTTTCATCTCAAGGTGCCGCGAGTACTAATATAGGTGTTCAAGCCGCTGCAAATAACGGTACAGTGGAAAACATAGGAGGAGTGTTTTCCGCTTCTCCAGGTAGCGGTGGAGGAACGAGCTACTCAGTTCGCTTATCTGATGGAACACAAACTACGTTAGGTGGAAAATTTTTAAAAGATACAGGGAGCGGTAAAGCTAATTGGGCTAATATAACTGCATCTGATATAACAGGCGGAATACCTTCTCCTGGAGGCGGGCCTACTCAAATACAATATAATGATAATAATACGTTCGCTGGATCTGATGAATTTGTTTATATTCCAGGATCAGGCACTATTGGATCAGCAACTGCCTGGGAAAAAGTAAGAATAGGAGCAGGTGGTGGAGGAAGTGTCGGATACCCTGGAATGTTAGAAATATATGGTGAAAACGCAACAAATGGTCCAGCGGGTGCTCTAAGGTTATTTTGTACTAATTCTCAAAAATTCGTGCAATTAAATGGTCCTCTTACAACCAATGCTGTAAGTTATAATATAACACTACCACCAACTGGCCCCGCTAATGCTAATCAAATATTAGAATCCGATGCTACAGGCCAGCTCTCTTGGATAAACACGCCCACTGGAACAGGGGGAGGAACTCCTTTTGGTAATGATACTGAAATACAATACAATGATACTGGAGCATTTGGAGCAGGTAGCTTTTTTACTACAGATAAAGCCACTAAAGTAGATATTATATATGAATTAGGTTTAAGAGGAGACGGTAGTAATCATGGATTACTTAAATTATACTGCGAAGCATCTAACGCGGCTCATCATGTAGGTATAAAAGGCCCTGAACATACAGGAGGTTCTCCAGCTAGCTACACTATACAGCTACCTAACTCAATAGCTATTACTACTGCACACGCTTCAGGCGGTAGAATATTAGAGGCAAATGCTTCAGGTGAATTAAAGTGGATAAGCACACCTACGGGCGGACAGTCTCTAGGCTTAGACGGAGTACTAGGCATAAATAATACTTCTACTGATGTTATTAATTTAACTAATAACAGCGCTACTTGGAATACAGAATATAGTGACAGTAGTATATCAACTACTAGGTCATTTAAAATAGAAACTAGTGGAACAAGTAATGGAATAAATTTAAATACAGGTGATGGAAACATTACTCTTACCTCTCCAAGCGGTAAAGACATAAGTTTAAACTCAGGAGGTAGAATAAACATGAATGGAAATCAAATATGGTCAGGTGCCTTATCTTGGTATTTAACAGGGACTTATATTATTGATACCTATAATTACGGGGCGGCAGGTTCAGATATAATATTACAATCTAAAAGAAAAGTTGACATTAGAACAGGTAACGCCGGGACAACCACTGCGGGCGGAGATTTAAGTATTCAGTCAAAAGGAGGACGAATTGGAATTTATACATATAATGGTTTAGATGATAGCAATACCGGTGGAATAGATTCACTTGGACCAGAAGCCGGCGAATCTATAAATATTAATTCAAATGCTGGAGATATTATAATGACTGTTAGAGCGCTTGGTTCTATTGAATTTGGAAAAGATTTAATAGGATCAGTTACAACAAACTTTAATGGAGCAACAGATAGTACAAATATAGATAATCTAGTAGTTGGAGTTACGCCTGGGGTTACAGTAAATAATGTAGACGCAACAGGTTTAAGATTAACAGTAGTTATATCAGGAGGAATTGCAACCTCAATACTAGTTAGCAGTGGATACCAATCTGCAGGCGGCAACAACGCCAAAACAGCTCAGGGAAGCGGATTTAGAGCTGGAGATATTATAACGCTTGCAGCATCTACTTTTGGAGGAACACAGGATTTAGAAATAGAACTAACTAATCAAGACCTAGAGCGTGCTAAAATGGTAATGGGTTCAAGCCTAGTAGGTATAGGAACTTATAACCCGGCTACAAAATTAGAGTTATACTCAGCAGGAAATACGTATGCATTAGATAATACATTAAGATTTAGAGACAATGATACTGTCATTACATCATTTCAGGAACAATTTATAGGTAAAATTGAGTTCTTTAGTAATGAAAACACCGCCACCGGTGGCGGTGGAGGCGGTGTTAAGAGTTATATAGGTGGAATACAGGCATCAAATGCTGATAGTTCAATAATATTTGCAACTGCAACTGGATTAACTCCATCCTTAGAAGGAGCTAACCCTCAGGATTTAGTAGGCGAAAGAATGAGAATAAATGCCGAAGGAAACGTAGGTATAGGTACAAATGCTCCAGATAGAGAACTTCATGTTAAGGGTTCTAGTTCAATACTTAAATTAGAAACTACCGAGGCCATTGGTAAAAACTATTTAGAATTTTATGATGGATCTGGTGAAAAAGGCTATGTAGGATATGGAAGTACAGCTAATGATAATCTTATAATAGCAAATAAAGAAGCAGGAAATAAAATACAAATGCTGACGACTGATTCTTCAGGTAACACCGATACGGGATTTGTAATAGACGAAGACAGCATTATAGAAATGTCAAGTCTCTCTGGAACAGGTACTAGAATGGTAGTAGCAAGTGCTACCGGTATTCTATCAGCTCAGGCCATACCAACAGGAGGAAGCCTTACAATAGGGGATAGTATTACAGGAGGAACAGCAAACACTACTCTTAGGGAAGACGTTAATAATAATTTAGCTACTGGAACCATAAAAGATGATGGAATAAGAGTAGCAATAGGCGCTAATGTATCTTCAAATAAACTATTTTTAATTAGTAGTGATAGTGAAGAAATAGGCGTAGATATAAGAAAAGTAGCGGGTGGATTTAGTCCAGAAAACGATTACAGTGTAGCTTTAGATTTACATACAGACCTTAGCCAAGGTGCAACTAATGAAGGTACTTATGGAATAAGAAATACCGTTGGATATTCAGGACCTGCCACTGTGAATAACGCTAACGTGGGTATAGTAAATAGTATAACTAGTGATTTAACTAATAATAAAAGTTCTGCAGTAGGTATAATGAATAGCAATAATGCTGTTAATTCTCTGCAATCAAAATATTTAATAAAGAATTCTTCCGGCGGTGCACATAACACTGGGCAAACTAATGTATATGGAGTTTCTACTACTATGTCAGATACTTACGTAAATAGTATAATGGGTAGTCTTATAAGCGTTGGCGGAAACGCAACAATTAACATAGGTAGCAAGATTTATATAGATCCCGGTGCACAAGCAACTTCTATACTAGGTAATGAAATAGAAATAGAAAGTACAAATGGAGCGACTCTTACTACATCAAGGGGCCAAAGTATTAATATAGATACGGATGCTACAACTAATATAGGAATAGATATATCCGTAACAGGTGGAACAAATAACTATGCATTAAAATTAGTAGATGGAACTGAGGAAGATGGCTACGTACTTACAAGTGATGCTAATGGTAATGCAAGTTGGGAAAATGGAGCACCATATATTGGTCAAACGTTAAGCAGTTCATCAAGTAGTGCAGATGCCAAAAAAGTGCTTTTTGTCGGAACAATGGGAGAGTTACAGGGAGACACTGATTTTACATGGGATAATTCAAACAAATATTTTGGTATTGGAACAGATACTCCAGGATATCCTCTTCATGTATTTAGCGCAAATAATATCACTACTAAACTAGAAAGCAACGGAGGCTATTCTAGATTTGTAATAGATTCCAATACATCTAGCTACGCAGTTCTTCAATTTAATGAAGCTAACGGTAGACGTTGGCAGCTATATTCAGATGGCGGTGACGATTGTTTAAAAATTACACGAGATGATATAACTACTAGTCCATCCCCTTCAACTACAACGTTAAAGATAGATACAGATGATAATGTACAAATACCAAACGGTAATTTAGAAGCATCGAATGGACAAATAACTGCTGCTCAAGGTAGCATGACCGTAGCAAATAACGCCACTGTATTTGATTGTGATACCGGTAATGGTCAATCTTTAGATTTAGCAAATGCAACAGGTCCCGTAGCAGTAACTTTTGATAATGCTAAACAGGGAGGAACATACTTTTTAAAAATAAAGCAAAAGAGTTCTAGCCCAGTAGAAATAGATACATGGACACTCACTGGAGGTAATGTAAAATGGCCAGGAGGAA
>MDTG01194747.1_pt1 | contig 31389 bp, 23 predicted proteins | sample 811421 | NCBI WGS metagenome assembly MDTG01 (sample SAMN05326645, study PRJNA326480) | marine metagenome | isolation source: seawater | place: Pacific Ocean: South East | collected 2011
CAATTTTTCAAGTATGTGCCACTTTTTTCGCTGCCACGTGTCGTGATCATATTACTTCTTACATCTTCCTGGGCATGCTGAAATATTCTATTATGTATACGAATATTCCAGAACATGTTTGGTATATTTGCGACCAACTAAATATAAATATACAAGACAGTATGTCACAATTGTGCATGGTCAAGCAACACACACGACCGGAAACTTGGCCACTTCGAGGACAAGCCGACAACAAAGAGGGCAAAGTACACCACTAGCATGTCGCTATCAGGAATCATCCTCACGGTTGCGTACCCACGCCGTACAAAGGTGGTGGTTCTCGATGGTGTCTATGTATTGCGACCTGGAGGGTGGCAGATGAAATCAGCGGATGGTTCAATGCACATCAGCGTGAGTGAAAGGTCGAAAGATGTGAATGGTGGCGAGGGAGAAGAGAAGTTCGGAGTGTTCACAAAAGGGTTTGTGATATGTAACTCATTCGACGAGTTGTTCGGGGAGCTACGATGTGTGGCGGTGGGAGACGGGCAGTTTGAGACACAATTCAAAGCGGATGGGATGGTGGTACAAGTATCCCTGCATCGATTCCAAGACTTTCCATTGTGCGAAAGCATCGCTGCACGAGAAGTGCAGTGTCGGGCAGTGGCAAAAGCACCCGGGTTGAGGGATGCACTGATTGGCCAGCGCATGCGTATCTATGGGCGCTGGATGCGTCTGCGAGTGCTACTGCAAGAGTCGGTGAAGCGAGACGTGCCGACACGATGGTCAAAGTTGACGAAGATGTTACTTTGGCGAAAAGTATACTGGCAACGGTGGCGTAAATTGAAAACGGGACTAAAGCGGATTGTACAGTGCTCACACACGATAGTAAAAAAGAATCGGTGTGTTGCGGCAGCTGAGTGTGTTGCGGCAGCTGAGATCAAAGCAGCGTGGGAGGCGAGTGGGGAAGAAATGAACGGGGCGTACACTCGTATTGAAGCACAAGGGTTGAAAGGGTTGGTGGAGGTGGTTACGAACAAACCGAAAAAGATACAGAAACGCGGAGGTGCCTCGGTGGAGGCGGTGGCGGTGGAGACGTTCAAAGCAACACTGGAACGACAGACTGGTGGTGGCGACAGGACCGGGGGTGGGGTGGGTGGCGGCGACAGTGTAAATCTTTCGGAATGGACAGAGGGCGAGATGGCGGCGTTAGTCTCGATCGTACGGGAGCAAGGCCTCGGTGAGTGGGAGCAAAAGGCGATTGAACTCGGTACCGGGCGCAGCGCTGGGGAAGTGGAGCATCAGTACTATGTCTTCACACAGGCACAGGAGCGGGCACGGACGCATGCGCAGCCGCAGGCACAGGCGCATGCACAGGCGCAGGCACAGGCACAGGCGCAGGCGCAGACGCCACAGTCAAGTGAGGATGCATGGGATCGAGAGACTCAAGAAATCGTAGATGGATTGCGTACCTCACTGAATGGAGTGGCGAATGTGGTGGCGAGCAGTGAAAATTCGAAGACTTGGGTGGACGGAGACGATGTACATTATAAAAAGTGGAGGTCAATTCGACATTTCATGGAGACAAGTCGGAGTCCAGACAAAAAGTTTGTGATCGTGCAAGACGAAAATCGCTTGCTAAAGTTCTTGCTAAAGTTCCCGGAAATACTGCAGGGTGTATGCGGAACAGAAGACACGATGCTAGTCTGCACGGGGCCGGTGACCCTACCACCGGAAGCGATGTCAAGGAGAGTAGTCATATACGCACTGAAGGAGCAGGATGTATCGACACAGTGGATCCAAGAGTTGTCGCGCCATGTGCACGTTGGGGTGGTGGTTGTGGAGATGGACAGCAAGACCGAAAAAGCACAGTCTCATCTTCTCTACGTGCCGGAGTGCACTACACTCACGTCACAGTCTGCAGGCCAAGGTCCTCTCATCCAGGGCGATCTTTACGGGGTGTGTACGAGTGGAGATGCATTCGCGGCGGCTGCTGTGGGCGTGAATCAGTTCGTGGCTGCAGTACGCTATACCGGTGACTTTCTCTTCTTGCAGCCGGAATCAGGGTTTCTGCCATCCATGTACGATACACACGACGACCATTCGGATGACACGGTGCTGTGGGACTTTATCAACTCTTGTCGTGAAAACATGTCTCAACAAAAACTGAAGATAAAGGAGAGCGGCACAGTCGAAATCGAGGCATATCATGCGTACAATTGGCGTCGCAAACTCCGTGTGGATTGGTCCGAAGCAGACAACGACGCACACGTGGTTGAAATATCGAAAGCCGGGAACACCCTGGAAGCAACACGCATAACACTCGATAAATTTGTAAATGAGACGATATGGAAAGAGGCAAAATGGAGACCGGAGGCCACGCCACAAGTCTACGACGAGCTCAGTCCGTGGTCGGATCACCTGGAACGAATGCAAGACGCCATTGGTTTCCCCGTGTTTGCTCACAAGATTTTTCAACGCTGGAAAGGGCAGAACACCATGCATCCACGAATGCGGGGTCCGATTACACTGAAATCAATGACGTGCCACGCACTGATGGATGATATCGTGAATACGCTGAGTGACTTCCCGCTACTCCTGAATGAAGACCTCACACTGGATCCACACGGCGCTGCCCTGATCGTACTCGACTATCTCCACCCGGGCAGGTACTTTTGCAACCTCCCCGCAATCCGGAACCTCAGTACAGGGCGTCCCCCGGCACTCAATGGGAAGAGCGGTGTGTTCAAGAAAGATATACTCGGGGTAGGCTGGTACGCGGACGGAGTCGGTGTGCGGGCACGATCGCCACCTGGGGGATACCCGGCTGACGTGTCGATTGACCTCGACACAAATCTCTACATATCCGAGGCAAGCTTGTCATTACAAGCGCGTGGTGTAATGAGTGTGAGTCTGAGAAGATTCAGATGGGACGCTGGGCTGCTCTATGGTGAAACGATTGCGATGTCGAAGGTCGATCTGCCGATGGTGAAGCGCAAAGTGCTCGCGTCCGCATACGGTGCACCGATCCCCGAGGACTGGGTACCACTTGGGAGCTATGATACGAAGGGGCCATACATGCCCGGTGCTCCAATCGGTCGCACGTTGGCTAGAGACATTCTGGAAGACCACGTCGGCAAACTGGTCAGTGCGAACGATGGTGTCATCGCCGATAGCTGGATTGCGGTTCGACCCGAGTGGATAGAGCCACCACCGTCGCGGCACGTATACATCGGGAGACCACTGGGCGAAGATGGTGAGATGTGCGAAGGACTGACATTGCGAGGATTCCAACGGCCGACATTCGTTCCGACGCATATACAGATGAGTCCTCCAGGTACTGTCTTCGACAGTGGGCCTTGCTGGAAGCCGATTGCCGCGAATTTCTCAGTTCCCGCTGGGAAGCGATTCTCGTACTCACTAGACGGCAAAGAGTGGCACACCGTGTCGAACACGCAGGATGACACGATCACATACGTATTGTTTGCACCGTCGGGTCGGCTAAGGATTCGCAGCGTGAGAAACCTCAAGCTGTATAATATCTGCGAAGGAGGGCGACACGAAAAGGTCGATACTGGACTGCATACATCCCGTACCGTCAAGCTGACTGTCTTTGCCAACCCGCAACACCTCGAAAGTGTGGTGAGAGCCTGCCACATGATGGTGGACATAAGTGTTCCCCCAAACCCGCCCACGTGGATGAGCCCTGCGGTTGTAAGCCCATCGTATTTACTAGGCGGCGACACGAACCAGGTCGAACTGATCAACCGCTACCCCGAATGGAAACGCCCACACGCTCGCCAGTTGTACCGTCACCGCCCGGACCGCGAGTCATGGTTCTCGACACGAATCCTCCCTCAGGGCGGGCTGCTCCCCGCGATGGCACGGGCGCGGGCTTCTGGTCTGTGCAACACAATGTCATACGACGTCGACCCGGTCCAAGAGGCGAGCGCAGCGTGGATCATCGAGTGCGAGGGTCGGGAGTTGGGAAGCCAGGCGATGGTACCACTGGCATCATCGAGCTACCGTGTATCACTAGCCACGGGACGCACTGTGGGTCAGAGCGATTCACCGTGCAGTCGAGGTTGCGTACTGGTGGGCGATGCAGGGATCGGCAAGACATACATCGCTTTCCTCGTTTGCGCCGAGCAGGTCGAGAGCACACGTGAGTGGGTCCGTCGCGACACATGTAGGTGTGGTACGCTTGTGATTGTCCCCGACTCACGACTGCGGAGACAATTTACCGCCAATCTTCGCGACTATGCCGCGGGCCAGAATGGCAGTGTCATCATGGTGAGTGACACGATTAAGGAGTATGCGACGTGCGACGTCATCGTGTGCAACCGCCGAGATGTCATTGCGGCGGCGCCCGAACTCGCAAATCTGCACTTCCGACGCGTGGTAGTCGATGAAGTGCACACAATTCGCGATGGCCATCTCGCAAATGTGAACGGAGATGCGTACATCGGGCTCTCGGGTACGTTTCCCGACACTATGGAGCAGCTTGTAACGACGATGAAGGAATTTCGGCATCCAGATGCACGCTTGCTTCCGTTGATCTCCTTCAAGAACGTCACTAATACAGAACCGAGACAATGGATGAACTTGGCGGGCATCATGAAGTCACTTTGTGCACATGTACCGTCGTTTGACTGCGAGGGCATTCGGACACTGGAGAACAGGGCAGTGAACCTTTTCCTGCGACTCCCCGACACTACATGCACCTATGACGTTGACGACTCACAGCCGCGGTTTGTGAGACGCTTCCGGTCGGAGATGGCCGCCATCGGAGCGGTTCCGTGCCGCATGTACGCACCCGGGGCGGTGAAGACGCGCGAGGATGTGAATTCAGAGTCAATGCTGGCAAAAAATTGGAAGGTCACTTCCGAAGGGCAGGAGTTTCGGATAGCGACAAGACACGATGGCCCCCCCGGGTGCATGGGATATGGCCCACTGGAGATTATGATCCAAACGATGAAACTCGCGCGGAGCAAGTACAGCAGCTCAGATCACCCCCCGTGTGCAGTGGTTTACATGGGGGGCTCGGCCATCGCACGCAACAGCACGGTGCGATTAGTGCGGGAGAGTATGCGCGGCGTGGGGAAGGTTGTCGATATTACCGGCCTCACTTCCAACGACAAGCTCTATGATCCAAGAACGGTTTTCATTTTTCTAACACAGAACGCTGGCAAAGTAGGCCTGGACCTCCCCCACTGCGACTGGGTGTTCTTCCTCACACTACCACCGAATCTGGGAGAGTACGAACAAATACGGAAGCGATGCATACGGCGCCCCTCGGCGAGAGCAGCTCGAGTGAAGGCACCGCTGATTGTCACTTTCGGCTCCATCGGTGGGCCCGAAGAGCGTACACAGGTTATCAACCTGTTTGGTTCGCTCTCGCTCTCGGTCATCGACGAGACGGGGATCTCGAAAGCACGGGAGCGCTGCGCTCTGGTGGACACAGCCTCTCCATTCGAGTTTGAGCGAGGCTACATGGGTCCAGAGCGACAGCAGCTCGAGGGTCTACTCGGTGCGTCGCTCGATGCTACGGTCGTGGTCCCTCGTCGATACACGGACGTTATCAATGAGCAGATCGCGGCGAGCCGCAGAGGTGGTGGCGGCCTGAACCCTAAACCCTGCCGAGATATAGACGAGCTGTATGCGGTATTGGAGCGGATTCCATTGAAACGACGCATCTCCAGGGGCACAAAGGCACGTGGATTGTCAAAGCTCCACGAAGATCTCCAGCGGGCGATGCGCGTCTTCCACTGCGAGCTCACGTGGACCGGGCGCAAGGGCGGTGGGAGGGCGATCACGGTCCGCGGGTGCAAGCCAGGGTACGGCTACACGCCAGCCGCCAACGACGAGACAGAGTTTGGGCCCCGTGCGACCACAGTCGCCGCGCTCCGCAAACAAGTCGAAGAGATGGAGCCAACGATACTGTTTGGCGAGGATATCGAGACCGATGAGGACAGGGAGCGACTCCGCACCTATCGTCAACTCGTGGCCAAATACGAGCACGAAATTGGGGTCGCTCGGACGAGCTGTGCACAGAATCGTAGACTGCGAGTGATTGATGCGTCCGCCCCGATTCCAGTACAGAACGATGAGAATTTTGTCGAGACGGTGCTCATCCCCTCGCGACTGAAGGCACGATTCGAGAACCGTGTGAAGCGCGAGTGTGAAGATATCCTAGAGGAGATCGTCACCGGTGTCCACACGGGGATCTTCAGGGGAAAGAAACTTGTTACACGCGACGAGCTCCACAGGCGCATTGCCAATTTCAGTCGCGGTGACAATCTCAATGTGACGAAGGGAGACACAGTGCGCCTCGAGTCGACTGACGGCAGGCTAGTCCTAACACTGACCATCGACAAGGACCAGTACGGCTCGGCACGGATCAGTGCGATCGACGGGGGCTCTGGGCCTCGGATTATCGCCGACGACGATAGCCCGTTCGCCATACTGTATGAGTACGCGGAGGATTACAAGCGCGCCCGCGCCGCCAGCATGAAGCGTGCACGTGCGGAGGGAAACCCCGGCGAGGCGACTCTCTCGTGTACGGAGGCTGCACATGCTCTGGCAGTCCTCAATGGTATCACCGGACCTGGAAGTAAGCGTGCACGTACAGGGGGGAGCCCTGGCGAAGCGAAGCTCACATGTGCAAGGGCTCGTCTCGTTCCTCGGGGCATGGCCGCTGCAGACGCGGACGTCGGACGGACGACGTCAACATACAAGACCGCCCCACCACCTGGTGTACCGATACCACCCTCGGTGGAGGCAGCAATGGTCGCCAGTATCAAGGAATACATGCGCTCTCCTGACCAGCTCGGCGATGGACAGTTGCACACAGGCGAACTGGCCGTCGCAACACACCGTGGTGAAACTATCGCGTTCTACCGTGCCGATGACACTAGGTGCACGGGCAGGCCAGAGTTCACGTTACCACTGAGTTTCGCGTCGGGGGACAGTATCGACGACCTCGTGCCCACGACCCGTATCGTGTATAAAGTCGTCGAGATCGGTGTAACGAATGTCGGCGTCCAGGTTTACAACGATCATGGCTGTCTCGGAAGAGATTTCAAAGACCGCACCTACAACGTACGGGTCGGCACGGTGAGCTCTCTCCGTCACGAGCAGGTTGCGTTCATACTCCGTCATCTAGCCGCAGGGGGGCATGGTAGGCTGCGTTGTTTCCGTGCACGGAGGGACCGAACTAAGATCCACCTAGTTGTCGACGATGGAGGCATGAAAATAACTGGCGAGGTGAGACCGCACCACGTTCTCATTGGTCGATCCGATGCGTTCCAGGAAGACGGGACGACAAAGTACGAGATTGTGGCGCACGTGGAGCTCACAGGCGACGGGAGAGTTTCCTGGAGCGACACCATGAATCGATTCACGGTCACGGCATCCGATGTAGACGGGATGGGCTCCGTGTCATTGTAATAACAACATTTGATTGTGCATGGTTGACACAGTTCGATACAGTCGGTTGAGTCCATACCCTGGGAGACTCACTGTCCCTCCATGGCCGACATGCCTACTAGTGCGGGCGGCAACGGTACGCAGTGCTCGGCCTGATGCGACACACGGGCCTCGTGGTGCGTCGCCCGTCGCTTCAGCTTCTCACCCTCTGTCTCGAATGACGGGTCGCACAAGTAGCTAAGGCAGAAGGAGCGAAAGGCGTCCGTCCCCTTCTTCTTCCACTGGTGAAAGCCTTTCATGTTCTTTCCGCGTGCCCGCTGGGCGGCCGCGACCATGTCGTAGAGAAGTTCGGTCTTACAGTCCTTCAGCTCGCTCTCCAGAAAGCCCGCACGGCCGCGCCCCGCCACCAGCTCGATCCAGGCTTTGAAGTCGGTCCCCAGAGGCAGCGCGGTGGCCGTGGCCGCAGCCGCCGCGGACCACTCGACGCTCCACACGTGGTTCGCACCGCCCGCGAGCAGCTGCACGAGGACGCGGTCGTCCTCGGTCCTCGCCACGAGGCGAACCGATCGCCTGGCTCCCGCTGCCCGCCCCGCAGTCCGAGCCCCCCGAGAACAGGCGGCGCTCGTGTGCCTTGGAGGCCACCAGATACTGCTTGAGATCGTGCTGCTCGCGGAGTTGCGAGATTTCCAGGCCGTCCCACTGGGTATACCGCTTGAACGCCGCCGCGATATACAGGGCGATCCGCGACGACTTGGCCGTCTTGGCCGATGGCAGCCCCTTCATTCCTGGGGGGACAGTCTCGCACGTGGAGATTGCCTCGGCCAGTGCACGCGTCATCGCCTCGGGGGGGTGGTTGCTCGGCGGGTGCCAGGTCGCGAGCATCCGGGAGGCCAGCTGGTCGCGGTCCGTGGCGGCCCGCTTGCGCTCGGATGTGTGGGATGCCACAGCCGTGCGCTGGGGCGGCGGTGACCTCTGCCGCGGCCCCACGGGCTCGTGTCGCACGAGGAGACACCCGTCGATGATCGCCAGCAGCCACCGCTCGTGGGTTTCTAGCGCGTCCCAGAGCTCGTGGTCCCCCCGGAGGACTTTGCGCCACGTGAACCACTCGCGCCCGTTGTCGAGCTTGATATTCAGGTCCGCGAGTGCCGTGTGCACCTGTCTCTCCAGGTGGTACACGTCGGCGGCCGGGACACGCCACTTGGCGATCGGGTGCGAGGTCACCGGGAGCGACCCGTCCGTCCTGCGCTTACCGACGTCGGCGTACCCGGTCGCCCCGACCTTGTAGTGGCCACTGGGGATGCTCTCCGTACCGTCGTCCGACGCACGGAACCCGCGGCGCAGGTAGATGTACGCCTCCTTGGCCGCGGTGTCGGGGGGCGCCGCCATGACAGCGCCGTGTATGCCACGTGAGAAGGTCGGCGGCGACTCGCGGGCGCCGAAATTTAAAAATTTGATTTTGAACAATCTATTAATTCTGCATACTGGGCAGTGCACAAAAAATTGAGCGATCGCCCCGCCGCCGCTGCCCCGTGGGCCCCTACATCGTCGCGATGCAGCCACTGCCCCAGAATGATCCCGCCGACGGTGACGATCAAGGAGGGTCCCGCACTCGGAGGTGGCACATCACGTTGACCGTGTGCGGGTGTGCATGCATCTGTATCGCCTGGGTCGCGGTAACCGTGCTATGGCTCGCGGCGGTCGCTCGCGACCACGAGTCGCCGGTTGTTCCACTGAGGACAGTGGGCGACCTGGCGTGTGTCGGGTGCGGCGGCACGTGCCGTGGCGGGGGCGACTGCGACGGCTGCACGTGCGTCATGGTCCCACAGCGGTGTGCGCATAATGACAGTGACTGGGCGTGCTGGGAGGAGGCGTTCGATCGCGAGCTCTCGGTCGTCCCGGCGGAGCGTGCACTGTGTGGGACTTTCGGGGGGGCGGCGATGGGGTGCGGGCTCGTGTAATGCAACATAGTGTGTTCTGCATTAGTAGAACACTGGAAACCGTGCACAACCACGCTCAATCCCTGTTCACAGTGGCCCCTACATCCGCCGTGTTGGTACATGCACATTAGGGCAGCAACGCTACCTTGCATTCCACTGCTAGGCGTATCGCGGCTGGGATATGCCCCCTCACGAATGCGTAATCGTAATTTTGCTTGCAATAATTTTGCAAAGCCGTCGAGCATAGCGCGACAGTGCGCAGTGCATCCGGAACGTACTCGAGTGCATGGCTATCATCTGCCACCGCCATCTTGCACAGCTCCGCGGTGCGCAGTTCTTCCGGGACATGTTCGAGTGCCTCGCCATACCGTTCCACCGCCATCCTGCACATCTCCGCAGTGCGTAGTGCTTCTGGGACAGCTGTGAGTGTGTCGCTGCCGTTACACTTTAGGACCGCTGCCGTGCATAGCACCTCAGTGCGGAATTGTTCCGGGACGATCCACAAGTAGCTGTCACCGTCGTCGGAGCTTTCGACCTCGGAGTACACTATCGGCGCCAAGCACAGTTCCAAGGTGACCAGTTCTTCCGGGACGTACTCGAGCGCCCAGGCATCCTTTCCCACCGCCCTCTCGCACAGCTCCGCGGTGCGCAGTGCGTCCGGGACGTAGTGGAGTGCATAGCCAGACTGTGCCACTGCCGTCTTGCACAGCTCCGCGGTGCACAGTGCGTCCGGGACGTACTGGAGTGCATAGCCAGACTGTGCCACTGCCGTCTTGCACAGCTCCGCGGTGCACAGTGCGTCCGGGACGTGCTGGAGTGCACGGCCATCCCCTGCCACCGCCTTCGAGCACAGCTCCGCGGTCAGCTGTGCTCCCGGGACGTATTCGAGCGCCGAAGCATACTTTCCCACAGTCACCTTGCACAGCTCCGCGGTGCACAGTGCGCCCGGGACGTATTCGAGCGCCGGGGCATCCTTTCCCACCGCCGCCGCACACAGCTCCGCGGTGCGCAGTGCTTCCGGGACTTCATCGAGTGCATAGCCATTCTCTGCCACCGCCGCCGCACACAGCTCCGCGGTGCGCAGTGCCTCCGGGACGTGCTTGAGTGCATAGCCATTCTCTGCCACCGCCGCCGCACACAGCTCCGCGGTGCGCAGTGCTTCTGGGACGTGCTCGAGTGCCCGGCCATGCTTGGTCACCGCCACCTTGCACAGCTCCGCGGTGCGCAGTGCCTCCGGGACGTGCTCGAGGGCCCATGCATTCTTGGTCACCGCCAGCTCGCACAGCTCCACGGTCAGCAGTGCTTCCGGGACTTCATCGAGTGCATGGCCATCCTTTGCCACCGCTCTCTGACATAGCTCCGCGGTGCGCAGTGCTTCCGGGATGTCCTTAAGTTTCCACGTTGCACTGGCAACCGCAATGTTGCACAACTCTGCTGTTCGCAGTTCTTCCGGCACGAGAACTAGTATCGATCCATCGACCGATAACGCCTTTTTGCACTCTGACAAGGACACGCCCAGTGCCGCCAACTTGAGATCCATCCTGTAACTCTCAATCGCCGCCTTGCAAAGCTTCAGCGTTTCCTCGTCTTCGTGATCGTGGCCACTGGACATCACTTCCTGGCTACGCTCGTGCAGCGATAGCAACTTGCCAATGACTTGGCGCTTCGCCCCTGGATCTTGCCCATCGCCCGTGGCGGCATCGGTGGATCGTTTCGCCATCGCGGCTCCCGTGCTCGTTCGGTATATGGTCCGTGCCATGTTGTGAGCAATGGACAATGATTTTTGGTCGCAGATGTACACATAGTCCCAGCGGTCGGTGGCGCGAGGACAACGGACGCCGGTGTGTCGAGGCGGGGCCGGGCATCGACGCAAGACCGGTCCGAGCCCGGTGGGCCCCGCGGCCGATGGCGCCCCCGCGGCTGACGGCGCTCTCCGGCGTGCGGTGTGCGGGACTGCCGGCGGCGGCGTAGCACATGCACCGTGCCACACGAGCCGTATGGCCTCGATCAGCATCCGCACTGACCTTTGCCTAACCGCACACTGGGCCATATTTTGTGGGAATGCTTTAAAATGCCACGCAGGGTCTACAACAGACCCACTAACGTCGGTCGCTCCCCTACCTCGACTGCCTACCCGACCCACGAAATTTTGGCGTGGTGCAGCGCGAATGAGCTGGGCCGGGACTGCTGCATACAGGCCGTGGAGCAGGTCTACAAGCAGACACGGCTGTCACTCGGTTTCTTCCCCAAGACAGAGGCAATCAAAAGATGGACGCAGGACCCGCGGCCCGTGATCAAGACTTCGCACACGTGCTCCGACACTGGGGGGTACCACAAGTGTGCCAAGACCATCGAGGTTGACGATGCGACAAAGAAACTGATACAGGATAAGATTCCCCCGTGCAACGATACAAAGACACTTGAGAGAAACAAGTCTGCATGCATCAACATGAGGCTCGGACACTGTTGCATTGCGATCACCGAGACGACGGACATGACAGCGGGGCAGATCATTGACAGGACGCTGCAGTGTGCACAGGACGCGTACCCTTGCGAGCTCGTCAAGTCAGTCCACTCCGCTAAATACGATGTCGACACGTCGATGGCAGCCCAGGCCTGTAAGACGGTCGAGCTCAAGAAAAAGATGGAGGCGGCGAGAAAGGCCGCCATGGACAAACAGACGACGGAATTGTGCCAAAGTACGATCAGCGAATGGGACGGTGGTAATGCGCATGCGTACCAGTGCTGCAAACAGGCAGTTTCGGGCTTCGTACGACAGCACTCAAAGTTGCCATCTGAGGACTTTGTGACCACTAAGTGTGATTCGCTGATCAAAAATTGGGCCGAACTGGACGTCGATGTGGCCGAGAATTGGGTTAAATCGGCCCTATCCTATTGATTTGAGGAAAGCCTGTGACAGGGTGTAGTTGACAACATCAGGTCCGGGTTTGGTCTTAGAGACGCACCGGAGCGTGAGGCCAATTGGATTGAACAGCGCACACGGTCATTCCATACCCCAGTAACGGCACCCTAGTTCGGTGTACCGTCTGATCGCTCTCCACAGACTCGGTGTTTTTTCACCCGCTCGTGTACACGAGCAGGTGGAACGGGGGGGGGACCGAGCCCGGTATCGGACCCAACTTTGAGATGCCGAGCAAGAAGCAACGAGCTCGCGAGCGCCGTGCGGCGGCCCGATCGCGCACCCATGTCGATGCTACCCGGATGCCCGCCCACACTCGTGTGTACATTGCCGTGGGGGAGCTGATCCCAGAACTGACCGATTTTGCCGTCCAGACGACGCATGGAGAGGTGCAAGATGCGATCACGGCAGCCCGGGAGCAGCTCGCAGCGGGCGACGATCCGGCCGTCGTCGCCTCGGTCCGCGAATCGCTCACCCGCTACCCCCGCTCGACGCTCGTGGAGTGGGCGACGAGTGATTCACCCCCCGACGAATGGGGCGCCTGGTGCACGGACGTCCTGCTGGCGGCCGCATACAAGCATGCATGCGACGGCGAGCCCATCCAAATGTGCCGCCCCGGTCGCGAGCTGGCCGATCGACTGGCCGCGATGTCTGCACATGATTCTTCGGCCACAGCCTAAGAAGGCAAGTCGGACAGGTCGAGTTGTGGACAACACCGCTACAGCAGCGCAACTGCAAGCTACTCTACCCCGGGTGGGCCACGAATGAAAAGGCCGCCTACCAGTGCTGCCTGGGTGCAATGTCACCGAAAACGCTCACACTGTCAGCAGTGGACCAGGCGCGGCATGTAGTGCGACACTGTCCCGGTAAGGCAATTGGCAGTACCGAGATCGTACAACTACGGAAGCAGCGGGTCCGTGACAAACTCTCCCAGGCGTCCGCGGTCGTAGCCGCAGAGACAGAGGTGGCGCCCGTCGCGGCAGCAGAGGCCAGCGGGGGGGCGACCGTAGCCGCGGCTGCGGCCGCGGCTGCCGCCCGCGGGATTGAAGAGGCTGCGATCATAGACAGCTCGACTCCGGTCGTGGCCGAAGATCATCACGAGATCGCCAAAGAGCTGGATACGGCAGGGAGCGTCGCCTGGGGGGGCGCCGGGGTGGCACTGGCCACAGGTCAACTCGAGATCGCGGCCCCGCTAGCTATCGGTGCGCTCGGTGCCGATCTCGGGTCCCTGATAGCTGATGTCTATTAGAATACAGCTCGGGCGGAGTGGCAATCCTATCGACAAGATACGGTATCCAGTCCATGTCTCGGGTTTTTTCGGCCATGCCCCGCGGATGGAAATCTGCGCGAGTGAGCAAATGGAGGTGACGTTCAAGATTGCAACCGCCGACGTAGACGAGCAGCTGCCCCGGCTCCGTGCGTGCGTCGCGGCCGTGGACGGAGCGAGCGAGCACAAGGTGCGCACACAACAGAGCGGTCCGCGGCAGCACCGTCTGTATGCGGAGCTGCTCGAGGGCGTGTACCGCGGAATGCCGGCGCTCGAGCAGGACTGGAGCAGCTCCGACTCCAAGCGCGTGCAAATTACCGTCGACGACGAGGCCACCCTGGAGCGCCTTCTGCGACAGTGCGGGCGTGAGCCGGGCCAGCGCCTTGCCATCTTCTCGGGTCGCCACTCGCTTTCACTGTGGTTCCCGCTCCGCGAGCACCTCCCGCGCGTCACCGACCACTTTGTATCGCGGGAGGGCGAGCGTCGTCTGCCGCGGTATCCGATCTACATCCCGAGCAAGGGCCGAGCATGCGCCACGCTCAGCACGACGACACGACTGCTCCGTGCCGCGGGCGTGCCGTTCAAGCTGGTGGTCGAGGCGGTGGAGTTTGATCTTTACCGCGAGACCCACGGGGCGCAGCACGTTATCTGCCTCCCCTTCTCCGACCTCGGCCAGGGCTCGATTCCTGCTCGCAACTGGATCTGGGAGCATGCGAGGGAGGCCGGCGCGGGGCGGCACTGGGTGGTGGACGACAACATGGAGCGCTTCCTTCGTGTCTACCGCAACCGCAAATACTCGGTGCGCGACTGCGGGGCGCTGTTCGCCGCCATCGAGGACCTCGTGGACCGCTGCGACAACGTCGCCCTCGCGGGCATGCACGACGACAAGTTTGTCGCCATCCCGCGCCAGCCGCTCACCTTCAACACTCGCGTGTACTCCTGCATCCTCGTCCGCACCGAGCTCCCGCGGCTCGACGGTGTCCAGTGGCGCGGGGCGGTCAACGAGGACACCGACCTCTCGATCCGGTGCCTGAAGGCTGGCTACAGCACGCTCCTGTTCAATGCGCTGCTGATGAAGAAGCGCAAGACGATGACGGTGCGCGGGGGCAATACAGACACGGTCTACCGCGACGGGCGACAGGAGTTTGCGGACAGCCTCGCGAGGCAGCACCCCGACGTCGTCCGCTCTGGAACTCGCTATGGTCGCCCGCACCACATCGTCAACTACCGCCCTTTCCGCGAAAACTCGCTCGGCCACCGCCCCGAGGACACCCTGGGGCCATTCCATGACTACGGTCTCGAGCTCGTGGCTCGCGAGTAATCCACAAACAATGCACAATTTCATTCTACCACATCGGCCACTCAAACTCCGAGCCCAGCCCCTCGACCCACCCCGCGACGCTCTCGTCCTCCAGATCCAGCTGCGTGCTCAGTGGCTCGTGCGCTTCCTCCAGCACCCACGCCTCAAAGCCTCCCATATTGAACATCGTCTCCTGGCCCCCGAATGCTGTGGCGAAACTGCACATATGCTCCTCCTCGCCGCGCGCCATCAGGTACACGCACGTAAACTCAATGTCATCGGTCTTGATATGTTCGTACAGCGTGAACGAGTGGTTGTACAGGGCGTACGTCGCGGCCCATGTCGCCCATATGCAACGTGTATTCGCAACCGTAGCCTCGCTCTGCTGGGCCACCTCCCCCAGCGCATCGATCGCTGCACGGAGCGGGCGCACAAACTCAGTTCGCAGTGGCTCGTTGGTGTCCACCCTCGCAAAGCACCGCTGTGTGCCCGTGCTCGCGGGCGGCTCCATTCCGTCGGCCACGGCCGTCACCAGGATCGGGTTGTGCAGCCTGTGTCCAGAGTCCTCGGCCACCGCCTCGAGTCCGCGCTTGAGTCCCATCAGCTCGGCCAGTACACGGTCGCACGCCGCGATGATCTCCGGGGACGCCATGGCCGCTCGCAGCACAGCGTGTTGGAGAGCTGGGCCACGCCGAACCGTATAGTTTCGTTTTGGTTTAAATATTGGTCGCAAATAAATCTCCAGTACCATAGGAGCCTCACACCCGCCCCGCGGCAAAGGCGGTCATCACCTGGGGGGTGGCCGCATCGAACCCGACGACGTCCAGCATCCCCGGGTCCGCGGGGTCGGCGATCGAGAAGCCATTGGAGGCCATCCCCACGACGACGAGCTTCGCATCGTGGATTCCGGAGGACGCACGGTACGAGCGCAGTGCCTCGCGCGGGTGGACGGCGCCGTAGTACGTCTCCGAGTCGGTGTACACGATGAATGTGTCAACCTCCAGTCCGTGCTCGGTGGCATACTGCATCGGCAGGGCACAGTCCGTCGCGCCAAAGTTCCAGTCCCCCATGCCCGCCACGGCGTCCTCGAGAGAGCTCGTCTTGGTGAGCGGGTACGGCCGAAACTCGTGCGAGAAGCACATGGCCGTGCACTCGGGCTCGGTCCGCATCGCGATCAGGGCCATCGCCGCCGAGGCCTCGGCGCAGGTGAGCCCCCCACCGCTGTAGCCCGCGCCGTTGCAGCCGGCGCTCATGCTGCCGGACACGTCGAGCGCCAGCAGGGTGCGCTTGTGGGCCGGGACCACCGTGTGGAAGGCCAGCTCAAAGCCGCGGTCCAGGGCGGCGGTCACCTCCTCCACGGGCGTCCACGCGACCGAGCCCTTGTCGCCGCGACCCGCCAAGTAGGCGCGGTGTGCGGTCAGCACCGCGACCGGGTGCACCCGCGCCCGCCGGAGGGCCTCGCGATCGCCGAGCCGTGCGACGACGCCGCGGGTCGCCGGGGCGCCGGGGGCGAGGAGCCCGATGCTGGTCAGCTTGCCGAGGTTGCGAATGAGCGCGGTCATCGGCATGTCCTCGAGCAGGGCGGCCCAGACCTTTCTTGACGAGAGCAGTGCGCTCGGGACGTGCTCGCGGACGAGGCAGTGGCGTGCGATCAGGTCGACGGCCGCGGCCTCGCCCTCGGGCGTGGGGCCCAGGCGCCGCATTGCCGCGACCGCGCGGAGGTAGGCCCTGGTCTCGAGCTCGGCCTCGGCCTCAAGCCCGGGCTCGGGCTCGCCCCCGGGCTCGGGCTCGGGGCCCGGGCGGTCGAGGGCCGACGGGCCCTTGGCAATGTACGCAAAGACGAGTGCGTGGGCGGGATCGGCGGGCTTCGAGTGGCTCAGGCGCAGCGCATCGAGGTGGGACCACCCGCCGCGCCGCTGGTACTTGGTCACGCTCCTAGCCAGGGCCGGCGCCGAGCCCCCGCGGTGCCCGTTGTACCACCGGGCGACGGAGCGGCGCTGCGCGCGCCCCCAGCCGGTCGCCCCGCCGCGTGCGGCCTTTGCCGCGGCCTCGTACAGATCGAGGTACTCAAAGAGGTGGGTCGGGATGCGCGCGATCGCCGGCAGCGCCGCGTGGGCGGCCGCACGGACGGCCGGCGGCCCCGTGGCGGCGCACAGGGCGAGGGCCGCCAGCGCGGGGGTCTGGCGCGGCGCACGCCCCTCCGTGCTCACCTCCCGGATCGTCGCGACCACCTCTTCCCCGCGGCCGGCCGCGATCATGCGCACGACGCTCGCCATGCACTCCTCGGTGTGGGCCCGCGGCGTGGCATAGTACGTGCCCCCGTCGCTCCCGAGGACGAGGAAGCGCCGCAGGCGCTCGGCGTCGTTGACCGCGAAGGCCTGCCCGCCGGCCGAGTTGGCCACGGTCCGCGGCGCGCCGCGGGCGTCGCGGAGCGGCTCGGTCTGCGGGGTGGACTCCATGCCCCGCAGATCTCGTCGCGAAGCGAGGTCCGTGCCCCGAGACAGCCCTCGGCGCACTTGTGTTTTTTTCCGGTCAGATCGGCGCGGACGAGCCTCGCAGTCGAAGTTCACTATGGTATATGCACAGGCCCAGTGTTCTGAGATGGACACAGATCAAATCGAAGAATGGAACTTCGATCAAGCTGGTGTAACTGGTTTACCCCCGGGTCGCCAGTTGAAAGACAGTGTCAGAGAGATGAAGCCTGGTGTCATACAACCATATAAGGTTCTCAGAATCGATGCCGATGGTACAACGGAGATTTTCGAGTCTACCAGAACAGCAGGTGCGTGGATTGCATCAAGAGGTAAAAAGATGACTCGTCATGGACAACAGGCAACTGACGAGAAAAGGCTGCAATACGCAATCAGCAATTTACTTGGTATGCTCCGGGGTAGGAGCCTGGCAGGGAAAAGTGCACGTCTCGCAGGAAGTCAGTGGCGGTGGGCGACGGAAAACGGAAACCTAATCTTCAACGGGGATGAGCGAAGTTTGCAACGCGTCGTCGTACGGCAGGTGCGGGCTCCGTCCAATAAGCCAAAATCGAAACGGCGCCAATGTGAACAGAATCTACCAAGCATCGAAGAAATCATTCAGTTGCAGTGTGACGCCAAATCACGTGGTGAACATTATAAGTATGGGGCTGTCCCAGACGGATGGTTGCCAGTGACTACCGTGAAGCGTGCTGATGGACGAGTGCACGAGTTCACACCGGGGTATTATGAAGTCGAGCCGCGGACGGGGCGCATTCGATCATGGGTCAAAGTGAAGAAAGCACAGGAGCGGTATGACTATATGAAACAGCTACTGGATTCCGACCTTAGTCACGAAGAACAGCTCCAAAAGTTTCAACAGCGGTTCAATCACAAGAGCCACGCCAAGTTTTTCAGTTTGAAAAAACAAGTTGCACATGATGATGGCCAGCTCAGTGGTCAATTCGAATCACGGCGAGCCAAAATTCGCGCAACATTGGAGTATATACAGGACGGGAAGTCCAAACAAGATATACTGCGTTTGCTCGTTGAGAAGCATGGAGTGAAAATGCACGACACGGGACAGCACAGAACACAAGGTGGTTATGCTATATACAATGCTGCGTTTGACCTGTTGTTCTCGGACGACGACGTTCGGTCTCGCGAACGAAACATGCCGTACCCGTCTACACAGGCACGAGGCGAGGTGGACCGCGTGCTGTCGGAATTGTCTTCGGTTCCGCGCATTTCAACGGTACACCGAGAGCCGCAAATATTGACGTCCGAGAGCTTCGCGGGAATCCTCAAAGATGAAACGTCAATTTCCCCGTTCCCCGCTTACTATGTCGTATTTTCGACTGCATTTCCAACAGTGGAGCTCTCGGAATCGATTGACCACATTAATCAGAATCATAAGGACAACTCGGCATTCAACCTGGAGACCGTCACCATCGCTGAAAACTCTCGGCGTGGCGGCAAATCTAAGAAACTGAAACGTAGTGATACCTCGGCCAAGATTACTGCAAAATCGCGCCCAGTGCAGCGTTGCGACCTCGAAACTGGGGAGGTTGTACAGGCGTATGCATCCATCGCAATGGCGATAGATGACATGGTTGCAAGGGGGCATCAGCGAACGAGCATGTGTCATATTTCCGAGGTTGTCAGAGGGGGGAGAGACAATTGTGGCGGGTTCGGGTGGAAATGGGCCACAGATACACTCACAGAGTTTCCGTGTGCGATGCGCGACGAATACCCGCGCGAAATTCGTTACTTTGACCAGCTACCCGACGAGTGGCAGACGGAAGTCAAGAACATGGTGCGCACGGGCAGTGTGCCACTTGCGATGACAAACTACGCCGAGGTACTCACAAGTTTCAGCACCTGGACGCGCGGACATATCGTAGCGTCCGAGAACTCCACCTGCATACGCGACGACCGATACGCACTCGGTAATTTCAGGTTCAGTGGAGTGTTTACATATCGGTTGATGTGGGTGTATTTCAATGGGCCAATTCCTGATGGTAAGGTTCTCGGACACAAAGACGGCGATGAAAGCGATCCCGCGGCGTACGATCCGCGTACGCATGAGGATGGCGACGATACCAAGCCCTATACGCACCTTCTGTGCACCGTGCGCCCTGTGAGTGTCGAACAAAATCACGCCGATACACGTTTCAAGAACGCACGCATCGCCGCGAGGTACGGCAAGAAACGACAGGGTCGTCCAATATTATACCGTCTGACGGACACGAACGACGAATGGAATGGACCGCTCCCAGGGCAGTATGCGATCGCCGAGCACCTGGGCTTGCACCAGACTTGTGTCGGGTGTATACTGGCACAGCGAACCGACTATTGTCAGGCGTGTCGTGAGTCTGGGTACGAACTCAAGTGGGGCGATTAATAGTGGACGCGTTAACACTTTGTTGTTTTGGCCTGGAAGGCGACCGGCCCAAGGACGCCTGCTGGTGTTCCAGGTACAAGCCGGCCGAGGCCGTGGACGTGGTGAGCAAGCGCTGCAAGTGCCATTTTGCACAGCCGAACTTCGGCCTAGACGGCGGGCAGTACCGTCCGCTCGCCGTGGACGCGGGACCCGCGGAGCGGCAGGCCGCGGGTGCCGCCCGCACGGCAGGGCGAGTGGGACACGCGCATCGAGGCACTGTGTGCTCGGATCGCCCACTGGACCACGGTCGCGGACTTTCCGGCGAGGGAGGTGACCGTCGAGCCCATGTTCTACGACCTCGCCACGCTGTAGCCTGTGCCATGGACGGCTATTGCGACCAATATTTATATTAACCAGGCCCACAGCTCGGCTTCCTACACACTCACCAGCACCGCACCGCGCGCCGATCCCGACGACCCGGGACACTCGCCACAGGACGCGCACTTGCGGCGACGGGCTGCGATGAACCAGCAGACACGGGCCGCGGCCGAGGCGTTCTTCGCTTCGTGCACCCTGGAGCCACTGACCAGAGACTGTTTTCGCGAGCTTCTAGTAGCATCGGAGTACATCGAGCGATACAATTTGGAATGCTTGGCAAAGGCGCAACCCGCCGTGTTGCATGACGGTTTCTTCCACAGGGAGGCGGAGGCCGACATTAGGGCCGGATTCGCGCCTTGTACGGAGCGGATCTCAATGAGCGCCCTTGTCCACGGGGCGGTACAGTCGATGGGCGCCAGCGGGGCGGTCACGGTTGATCTACACCTACGGAGGGTGGAGTGTGTGTCGACCCCGGACGGTGCGGTCGGACTGCTGTCCACCTACGTCGAAGACAAGGACGCACCGCCACGCGGTGCAAGGGATACGGTTGAGCTGCGTCAAACAATGCTTCGAAAGGCTACCGATGGCGGGTGGAAACACGACCTGACGGCGGAAGACATGGCGGTATTGTCGTCGTGGATGTTTTGGGACGGCAAGTGCGAGCGCGCAGTGGCGCATGTGGTTGCGGCGTTCGAGGCACACCCGAATGTGGTCGGTGCAAACGGGGTAAAGGTCATTGCGGTCGCAGAGGCAGAATGCCCCGGGATCTACATGCCTTTCATGGGTGAACGATTCAACGACGAAGCACGAATCGAGCACTGTTCGCAGCCGATCGTGAGCGGAAAGGGCGTAACTTCAACGAGGCACTTTGCTGTGATTGCAGCGGCGCTGACGGGAGAGCTGTACGTGTATGACCCTACGGCGGCCCAGTACACGCCGCACCTGGTCACAGCGACAACCCCAGCCCCAATTCAATGCGCAAAGATGCGGCTCAAGCTACGAAAAGAGCAAGTGGTGCGCCTGTTGCGAAAGGAGAGTACGCTAGTGAGTGAAATAGTGGCCACTGCCACTAGCGGTGGTGACAGCGAGTGAGTGTTCATAATGTACTACTGGTGTGACACTGTGTGTACGTTCATCCTACCGTGGACATGAATTCAAAGGAGAGGCCGCTCCGCTAGGACTCGAACCCAGATCGCCCGGCCGTGTCCAAGCATGCTGGACAAACATTGCGACCAATATGTATATGAAAAAGCTCAGAATCTGAGCAGCCGTAGACACCCACCAACACCGCACCGCGCGCCGATCCCGGTACTCGCTACAGACTCACACTCACTGCCGGGTTGCGATGGAACTCCCCCCCTCCCCCTTGCTCGAACCCTCTGAGCATGGCTTGCTCCGCCACGAACCCGCGTACGGCGCCAGGATGATCAAGTATACACACCGGGACCTCGATTTGATGTTCGTCATCAACGCGGTGGTCGACCTACCGAGCACCCATTACTGTGAGTGGAACTTCATGGGGCCAGAAGGGACAGCGGCGGGTGAGGTTGTGCAGATACAGGAACTGTGGCGAGTCCGCGCTCGTAAGGTGGGTCGCGCCAGAGTCGAGGTGGCCACATGCGCGTTCCTGAAAACGGCGGACGACAGCTTCGGTGCACATGTTATCGCGGCGGCGGTCGGTGCAATGCAGGAGGCGTGTAAGGCGCAGTCGGCGTGGGAGGTGGTGTATGTAGGCGAGTTCTAAATTCAATATAGCATTTTTCCCTTGAAAAAAGAGCTGGCTCCGAGTCCAGAGCTATCCAGACAAGCTAATCATTTGCAATCACACAGAGCCAGAGGTACAGGTCTCGGCGGGACTCGAACCCGCGACCACACGATTAAAAGTCGAGCGCTCTGACCGACTGAGCTACGAGACCTCTCTTATTCTGGAGGGTAGATTTTTCAATTTGATAATATCTCATTTTCATTAGCGCCCGTACACACGCTTCTTCACGATGCCTCGTCGCGAGAGCGGACCGCCCCGTGCGAGTGGGCCCTTGGCTCCAGGCTCCGAGAGAACATCTTTCAGAGGGCGCACCTCGATGCCTCCGTTCGATAGGCGCACGCGCAGCCCCCCCTGCCTAGCGGGGCCGACAATCGTGCGCCACTTGCCCTCTGGGTATGGGCCCAGGGGCGGTTTCCGTGTGCGGCGCTTCACTTTGACATAGGTGCCAAGTTGCTGGTACAATACTACTTGGTACGCCTGCGCCTCCTGCAGCGTTCGCAGCACATCGCCCTTGGGCAAGCTCGGGTGCGAGTACTCGGTATACCCCTGTACCAGTGTGTGTACTCGCTTGTGCCACCCGATGAGCCCCTCCCCCTGCTCACACGCTTGGGGTGGGCCGAGTATCACCGCCGACGGCCTCCTAGCGGTACGCGCCCGCCTCCTGGAGGTACGCGCCCGCCTCCTGGAGGTACGGGCCGGGCTCTCGGACTCGGACTCGGACTCGGACTCGGACTCGGACTCGGACTCAGACTCGGACTCGGGCTCGGACTCAGGATCATACTCGTCCGAGTCGCTGCACGCCTCCCACTCGTCGCCCGCCTGGTTGTCATAGTGGCGTGGCATTGCACGGAAGCTCGTGGTGGCAGGTCTGAGCCTCGGTGTCCGTGCATACACCTTTGTGCAAACGGATAGTAATTATTGGTCGTATATAATTTCTGCGAGGAGTGTCAAACGATGGCTTCCAGGAAGCGCAGCCAGTCCACACGAGGGCCGCCCGGCACGGCCATGCGGAAGCCGTCTAGCATCGCTCCCTCGCGACGGGGCAATGTCGTGGGGATCGCGGAGTCTGGGGGTACACTGACTGTCGCGGGCATCGTGCACGACATCCTGGAGGACCGCAACTGTCGGCGACTGGGCACCACTGTGGCCACCTCCACGTTCCAGCGCGCCATGGTCACCGACCGCATGCTCCTCGACGCCGCCCGCCAGCTCGCTCGGATGGCCAGCGGCAACCCATTCGACTTCCGGTACGGCCTGTGTGTCTTTGGCCTGATGCCCGCGAGTCCGGCACCGGGAGAGGCGTGGACCCAGTTCGTGCGGATGTGCAAGGCGTACTCGGTCTCGCAGCACGTGCTGGAGGCGGCCACCCACGCACGGATGGCCAAGGTCGTGGCCTCGGACGCGTACAATGCGGCCCATGCACTGTACGCTCGTGTGCGGGCGCCGTGCCCCCTGAAGCACATGACGTCTGTGCACCAGTCGCTCGTCGCCACAACCGGGCGGTACTCGCGGCTCATGCCAGCTGCCGGGAGGCGGGAGGCGCGCCAGGCCGCCCGGCACCTCCAGACCGACGAGCACCGTATCGACTTTTTGCAACACGTGTTCTACCTGACACTCGCCCCCCTCGCACCGGCGGGGGGGCTGTCCTCCGAGGCCTTCGAGGCGGCGGTGCGGCGTGTGGAGAACGCATGCCATGAGATCTTTGGTCGGCACGGCGATCTCGCTCGCTCGGACGCCGCCCAGCGGGCGCTCGACATGGCGATCCTCAGCCGTGTCCCCCAACTCTACTACCACCTCAGCCATGCGGAAGACGAAGCCCCCCGGAGCGACGCGTTCAAGGCGCGTGCTCTCGCCGCCGTGGCAAAGGCGCACGCCACGCCGGTTCAGCACGCCCACTTCTCGCGGCGGTTCGGCGAGAGCGTTCGGGTCGCCGAGCGGTGCAACCTACAGTTCATGCAGGCGCGCGGGGGCGGCGGCTCGCTGGAATCGACCTGGTCGGACACGGTGTTTGGCGAGGGCTCCTACGTGGACGATATGTTGGAACTCCCACTGCCCCGGCTAACCTCGCTGCTGCGAGTGTTTCCCCGGGCCCTCGCGGCCATTTCCGACGCACACAGCCCGCTGGAGGATGCACACTGCGCCAAGCTGAAGACTATCCTCGCCCGCAACCCCGCGTGGATGCAGTTTCTATTCGCCCCGCAGGCCCGCCAGTGTGTGAGTGGGTAATCTCTCACACGCGGTTTCCAACGTATTGTATTACCGTCACGAACATTCGGCTCCCTGGGCGTACGTCTACCGCGCGCCATCCAGTCGCTCCCTCGTGTCGTGGTTCGTATAGCATGGCCACGCCCGTGCAACCACCCACCCACCATACGCCGCTAGCTCCCAGTGCGTCACCAGGTTTGCCGCACATGCGCCCGCCACCCCCGTGCCCACGCACACGTAGCACTTGCCTCTGCCCGAGCTGCCGCTTATCCACAGTCGCTCCCACTCCCCGCCAATGTCGCGGTACACGCGAAGGAGGGAGCCGTCCGGGCACACGCACACGCCCGCCAGCAGGCCGAGAACTGTTGCCTCCATCGCTTCGCCGTGTGCCTGGTCCGCGGCCTGTGTGTGCCCCTGATCTTGACACTGTGGACATTTACACGGAGGCAAGGCGTCGCCCGGGTCTTCGGTGGCCTCCATGCTTCATCCCGCCCATCTGGGCACCTAGACGTGCTCGTGCCAAATGTCTAGCTTGCTTGTATAAATTGGTCGCGGTTTGATCCAAAATGGTGCATGCACACGCCGTGCGGAACCACGGAGGCCCGCTCGGCGCAGACTTCGGTCATGCCGCAGTCGCGGGTCGCATTGCACGCCGTCGCGCACACCCCGCCACCTTCGCCCGGGCCGTCGCAGAAGCCCATCGCGGTACCGTTGCACTGGTCGTCGTGATCACAGGGTAGCGCACAGCGTGCGTACGTGTCGTTGTACTGTGGGGGAACGCCGATCACGTAGACCGTCCCGCGAGGGCAGAGAGCGGCATCGGAAGAAGCGAGCAGTGCGCCGAGCAGAGCGAGAACGAGTGGGATCATGGGACTCGCTCGCACAAGGGGCAGCGGGTCCGAGCCCGCGGGGCGTCCGGGGGTGCGGGTGCGGGGCTCACAAAAAAACACAAGTACTGGATTATGCATACACGTCTCCGATCGCCTGCTCGTCAAACACCACGGTCGCGGTCCGCGCCACCTCCATGCCGCGGCGGAGTGCCGCGGCCGTGTCGTACCGCGGAAGGAACAGTGTATTGGTGCACGTCGACGCCATCGGTACCGTGGCACGGGCCGTGTCAATGGGGCAGATGCGAAGCGGAGCCACGGTGCCGTTGTACCCGGTCGCGTGGTCGAGCCCCCCGAGCGGGAGGCGCTCCGAGCCAGTCACGAAGCGCAGGAACCACGGTATGTGCACCGAGTGCCCGTGCAAGTAGTCGCGCAGCAGGCGGACGCACGCCGTGCCGCGGTCGAGGCCCCCGTCCAGGTGCGCGGCGTCCATGATCGCCTTGGCGCTCGGCGGCGCGCCGCAGAGGTGCCGAGCCAGCTCCGCCGCGGCGCACGTGCGGCAGAGGTCGTCGAGCAGGTCCTGGCCCGCGGCGGCGACGCCGTCGCGGATCGCCTGGCATTGCCAGCGTACGCTCGTGTAGGCGACGTGGAGTGCGAGGAGCGAGGCGTAGGACGCCTTGTTGTCAAAGTTCACGGCGAGGCGGGCGCCGTCGGGCACGAGCTCCGCGCCCGACGCCTCGTCCACGAAGCGCAGGTCGAGGTCGGCGGCCTCCCACTCGCCACGGTCCGCTTCCCGAACCCACACGCACCGTGTACGGTGCATCTCCGGGTCCAGGTCCTCCGCATCGTCGGGCGACTCTTCGTAGTTCCAGGGGAGCATCGCCTTCACACACGCGACGGTCAGCGGTACGCCGAGCGGCTCGCAGTGTGCAAAGCTCGCGGCACAGAGTCGGCCGAAGCACCGGTACTTGAGGACGTTCTCGGGGGTCTCCCGCACACGGGGGTTGGGGTGCACACGGGTGCCGCCGGAGACCAGTCGGAACAGCTCGTCCCCGTGGACCAGCTCGCGCACGACGGCGGACACCCACTCGCGGCGCAGCCCGTCGCCGTGGGCGGCGTGGTCGGTGTACAGGACGTCCAGTAGCCCGGAGGGCACCGCCTGCAGCTCCGCGAGCTGGCTAATGGCGGCACCGGGCGCTCCCGAGTGGGCGCAGATGCGCAAGGGCACTCGCGGTAGCACACCCTGGCATTTGCCGGCGAAGATCTGCAGCTTGACGGCAATCGGTAGATCGGCGATGGTATCGGGGCTCAGCATCTCAAAGGCCACTGCGAAGCGCAGCGGTCCAAAGACCCGGAGCGTGTGCGCGTGCATTCCGCCGACGAGGCCGGCCTCGCAGCAGAGCTCCATGACGACGGCCCATTCGCCCTCGAAGCGATCGCAGTACTCGTAGACGATACGCTCAAAGGGGGTCGGCATGTCGCAGTGTGCACACGAGCCCTCGACCACGGAGGTGTCGTCGGCCGTGAGCATGGAGAGTAGGCACTGGAGCTTGTAGAACCTCCGTGCACGGGCATGGTTCCGCGGACCCGCGGCCTGCGTGCAGATATCGATGGCGTAGTGTACGGGGGTGCGCCCGTGGATGTCATGGGCCAGAAGGACTGCCCGCTGCTGCTGCGTGCTACTGCGCATAATGAAGGTCGTGATTTCTTGGCGCCCCGCCTGGACCGCGGCATGCAGGGCCGTGGCGCCGTGGCCGTCTGCACGGAGAGTGGCGCGTGTGCCGATCGTTTTCCACGCCCACTCAAACAGCTCGGTGCGATTGGCGCGAGCGATCGTAGCGAGAACCGGGTACTCGCGCACAGCGACCGAGACGCCGTGCCCCGTGCGCAGCATCAGGGCGAGGAGGCCGACGCCGCCGTGGAGGCACGCAGCTCTGATGACAGTACTGCGACGGAGTGGCTCCACGAGCCCGGCCGCGATCATGAAGCGCACGATACTCTCGTCGTCCCGCTCGACGGCAATGAGCGCGACCGACCGCCCGTCAAACGAGCGGGTCAGTGTCGCCGTGATGGCCTCGGAGCTTTGCGCGTGGAGGGCTCGAAGAGCGCCCGCCATTCCCCTCCGTGCTAGGATGAGGGACGGGGGGTTCCGCGGCGGCGCCAGGGCCCCCCGGAGCTCGGGGACGCGCCCCATCGCCATGATACTGCGGGCCGCGGAGGCGTCGCTCTGTGCCATGTCGAGCGGGCGCTCGCCGCTGTGATCGGCGCGTTCGAAGCACGGGTGCAGGACGGGGATCGATACCAGCAGCTCCATCACCCGGTCGGAGCCAAACATCGCGGCGCGGTGCGGGAGCATGTGCCCCTGGGCGTCCGAGTGTTCGAGAATCCACGGGTAGTTGCCCACCAAGTGGCGAACGGGGGCCACGAGGTCGTACAAGATGGCATTCTGCATTGCCTCCAGTAGCGACCCCCGCTCCCGGAGCGACGGGAGGGCTGCGAGCACGGCGCTGAGGGTTGCCTCCGAGTTGAGGTACACGGCAGCCGTGAGCAGCCGCGGCTTTGTCGCGATGCCGGGGCGGGCGAGGAGCTGGCGGAGGTCGGCGAGGCGCTCCTCCGTGCATGCGGCGACGGCGATGTCGACCGGCGTGTAGCCCATGTGGTCGGTCACGAGCAGTGCGGACGAGCTGCACAGTGCGAGTACGTCCATGCGCCCACACGCCGCGGCGACGTGGGCGAGCGTCAGCCGCGGTGGGACGGTGCGCAGAGTGCGGTAGCGCTCCACGCACTCGCGGGCAGTCCCGCACGCCATCGCCCGCTGCCCCCGGTGCCACTGCTCGACGACGAGCAGCGTGTCGGGGCGCAGGTCGACCGTGGACGTGTCCTCCGTGCGCTTGCGCTTGCTCGGCATCGTGCACGGGGGTGGGGGTACCTGCAGCGGGAGTTGCGGTGTCCTCGGGAGTTGTGGTGCCCGCGGGTTTTTTTTTGTGATCTCCCAATACAGAAAATCAGGGTGACGGAATAAAAAATGGACGAATGTATCGAATTTAGATCAGTGGTACTGCGTGACCGTGTACAAGTAGGGAAAGACGGAACGCTGAACGATACCGCAGAGACCACAGAGGTCGAAGCGATTGCATCCACGGTCAACAAAGCGTTCGAGCCGAGGAGATAGTTCGGTGGTGCGTCCCAGCGTAGGCTCACCCAACAGCTTCACGGTCTCTCCTCGAGGAGACTGGATCCCTCCCCTCCCACCTCCCCTGGCCGTTTTCTCTGCTCTGCATCCCGCTCATGTGCTATCGCGTGCTCCTGTAGCAGCTCGGAAGCGGAGCTCGGTTCGCCCTGACTAGCTTCGATCTGGCTTTCAAAACCGCCTGCAGGACGGTCGGGTTCAGGACCAGTCGACCTCCTCAAGGCCCGAGCTCTCCGTTTCCCGAACCCAGCGAGGGTATCTAGCCCAAGCGCTGCCAGGCCGAGTTCAGCCACTTGTGGTACCGTAGTGGGCTTTATTGAGGCGAGTGAGTCCATCACCTTGCGACCGATCGACCTGTCGTCGGGCGCACCAGGACAGTAGCGTTTGTCAGCACGGCAGCACAGCCTCCAGAGGTCGCCCTGTGGGCTGCTCTGGCACACGGCGTCCTTGTACTTGCTCTTCTTCAAGCAGCCGCCGTTATCCGGAATGTAGGTTGCGGCAACCCGAAGTTCGGGTCGCAACCCTGCTTCGGGTTGTAACCGCCTAGGGTCTTTCCAACCAGAAACCCTAAAGTTCCCGTCGCAATCTCGGACGCGTAACTTTCGTCGCCGGGTATCGGACAGTCGCTTTGGCCGACGAAGTCCGCCTCGGATGTACAGCACACCGCGCGTCGCACGTCGCTGTTTGTGATGGCGTTGCATACGTCAGTTTTGCACGTGTCTGGAGCCTGTGCTAGCTTTTTCGTTTGCTCTCGGATGGTTTCCAGTTCAAACCCTGCGGCGGTGTTGATCTGTAATAGTAAATATGATCCACAGTTGCTGTCCATGGTTGGTTTTTCACCACTCTCACACAAAAAAAAAGGGACTTCCAAAAAGATGCATGATCTTTGACCCCGCGGGGCCAGCGTCGCGGCCGCGCGCGCGGCCGCGCGCTCGGCCGCAGAGCCGGCGTCGCGGCTGCTCTCGCCGACCCATCCCGATGCGCGACATGCAGATGCTCAAGCTGTACTGCGTGCGCGCCCGCATGGAGGCGCCCAACATCGCGTCGCGCTGTAGCCAATCGCTGGGTATGCGCCGGATGCGCGCCCGACCAGGATGCGCGATACGCTGCAGCGGCCTAGTGGCGGCCACCCTGCTACCCGGCTCGCACCTCCGCGCCGCCGACGCTTCCACGATGGCCAGCGCGATCACGTGCATGGAGCGCGCGTTCGTCATGCGCACGCGCGAGCACAAGTACGCGCTCGTCGGCGACGCGCTGCTGGGTAGGGTGTTTAGCCAGATGGGGACGTTGGACACAGGGTGCATTGAGTTGCTCGCCATTGCGGCCACGAACCTTGTGCGGGAGGCTGAGAGCCTCGACGCCCCCACGATGTCCATGATCGAGCAGGGGGCCGCGTCGCGCGACGCGTGGACCGGAGCGCTGGCGCTGTGCGGCGTCGGCAGGTCCGGAGCCTTTGCGGCGGCCCTCGCCGACCAACGACGCCCCTGCGTGGCGACGGTGGAGGAGCTCGCGGGCGCGGCGTCGCGCGACACGCGCGATGCGATAATGGCGCTGATGAAGCAGTGACAACCAAACCCGGGACGAGACTATCCTGGTTCGTATCTGAAACGAGGCGCGTGGTTTGCCATTTTCCGCACATGCCGCGCCTCTCGTTCGTTCCGTGTCCCTCTACAGCTGCCGCCGCCCGAGAACGCCCGGCGGCGGCGCGTCGAGCACTTGGATGCTGCGGCAGAAGTGTTCGGGGTCGCCAGCCTGCCCCGTGTGCGGCCATCCGTCGGGGTACACGCCCGACACCGGGTCAAAGCCGTAGCCGGGGTAGCTCTCACCGCCCGGCTCGTCGTCGGCGTCCGACGTGACGACGACTTTGGACACGCAGCAACGGCCCACGTCAAAGCCCCACGCTCGCGGCACCGCCCACACGGGCACCGCGATGCGCACCGTGCGCGTCGCGCGCGACCACCCCGCGTAGCGGACCTGCCGGAGCGTGCGCACGCCCCACGGCAGGATGGCAACCATGGGCTTGCGCGGCGTGTCCACGAAAAAATACTCCTGTTGCCCATGGTTGCACTCCAAGATGCCGATCTCGTGCGAGCGCCCCGCCGCCGTAAAGCGGACGGGCGTAAAGTTGTAAAACAGGAGACCCTCCATCGGCTCGAGCTCCATCGACGACACCAGCACCTGCGCGTCGTCGCCCTGCAGCCAGCCGCGCGCCGCGCCGATGTAGCGCCGGGTGCAGTCGCTCGTCTCGTACTGTACGAGCTGCAGGGCGCGGGCGGCCCGCAGCGCCAGGTCGTGCGCCACGAACCCCGCGATGTGCCGCTGGATGTCGTCGTGCAGATGCGGGACGTCCATGGGAGCCTGCCCAAGGACTACCGTCGCCCGCCTGCGGGAGGTTGTCTAAACATGCAATCAGCGCCCACCCAATACTAGGTCCCCGTTCAATGACTGTGCAGGAGGCAGGGCCCCGATTGGAGCGGACGCTTATGCAGGCGGGCGATGCACGCGCGCGGCGGCCCGTGCGCGGCCGCGCGCGCGTGCGTTCGCCGCGCGACGGCCGGCGCCGTGCACGGTTGATAGATGGATCACGACGGCTGCGTGACGGTGTGTGCGGCGTGCAAGCGCGACTGCACCCTGACACAATGCGATTGCTGCGAGGAAGACATCGCAGCGGCGGAAGCGAGGGCGGAGGCCGAAGCGAGGGCGGAGGCCGAAGCGAGGGCGGCGGCGGAAGCGAGGGCGGCGGCGGAAGGGAGGGCGGCGGCCGAAGCGAGGGCGGAGGCCGAAGCGCGGGCGGCGGCCGAAGCGCGGGCGGAGGCCAAGCGCGACGAAGACGCCGGGTACGACAGCGATGGAATGTACACGTGCCCCTTCTGTTTCAAGTACTACGACGGCAATGCGCAGTGTGACTGTGGCTAGGCGGTTACAACCCCGTGGCGGCCGCGAAGCAGGGGGCAGCGAGCACGGCCACGGGGGGAGGGGACGATCCGGCAGCGGCACACCGACCACTGTCCTTGGCCGCGGGGATCCCACTCAGTATCGGCGGCGTAGCTCTAGTTGCCGGTGCCACGGGTATGCTGCCCGGCCGACCAGGCGCCATAGTGACTAAGAAGATTGGCGCCACCCGAGGGATCAGGGACAGCGTGAAGCACAGAGTCGCCGCAAAAATTGCAGCGCAGATCGAGACCGATGCAGAAGCACGAGTAAACTCCGAAACCAGTGACCAGTTCAGTCAAAATACGAGATGGGGACTCGGCGTGGATGCGTTCTTGACACCATTAGAGTACGAAAAACTCGTAGTGGATCAACAAAAGAAGTTGGAACCAATCTTATTGGAAAAGAAAAAAG
>MDTG01078525.1_pt1 | contig 31377 bp, 28 predicted proteins | sample 811421 | NCBI WGS metagenome assembly MDTG01 (sample SAMN05326645, study PRJNA326480) | marine metagenome | isolation source: seawater | place: Pacific Ocean: South East | collected 2011
CACCCGGGAAGAGCTGCTCAAATGCAGCCGTGGCGAGATGTTTGGCCCCGGAAACGCACAACTTCCAGCCCCCAACATGCTGATGATCGACCGCATCACTCACATCAGCGAGACCGGTGGCAAATACGGCAAGGGCGAAATCGTCGCCGAACTGGATATCAACCCTGATCTCTGGTTCTTCGCCTGCCACTTTGAAGGTGATCCGGTCATGCCGGGCTGCCTGGGTCTGGATGCCATGTGGCAACTGGTTGGCTTTCACCTCGGCTGGCTCGGCTATGAAGGCCGTGGCCGCGCGCTGGGCTCTGGCGAAGTCAAATTCTTCGGTCAGGTGCTGCCGACCGCCAAGAAGGTGACTTACACCATTCACATCAAGCGCACCATGAACCGCGCCCTGACCCTCGGCATCGCCGATGGCAGCGTGGCCGTCGATGGTCGCGAGATCTACAGCGCCGAAGGTCTGCGCGTGGGTCTGTTCACTTCTACCGATAGTTTCTGAGGATCATCACTATGCGTCGCGTCGTGATTACCGGCATGGGCATCGTTTCTTGCCTGGGCCAGGACCTGGACTCCGTTGCTGCCAGTCTGAAAGAAGGCAAATCCGGCATCCGCTTCAATCCCTCGTACGCCGAAATGGGTCTGCGTAGCCACGTTTCCGGCTCCGTAGACATCGACCTCGAAGCCGCCATCGATCGCAAGGTCAAGCGCTTCATGGGTGATGCGGCGGCTTACGCCTACCTGTCCATGCAACAGGCGATTGCCGATGCTGGTCTGGGCGAAGAGCAAGTCAGCAACGTACGTACCGGCCTGGTGGCCGGCAGCGGCGGCGCCTCCACTCTGAACCAGATGGAAGCCATCGACATTCTGCGCGAAAAAGGCGTCAAGAAAATCGGGCCGTACCGTGTACCGCGCACCATGGGCAGCACCGTTTCTGCCTGTCTGGCAACGCCGTTCAAGATCAAGGGCGTCAACTACTCCATCTCCTCTGCCTGCGCTACCAGCGCACACTGTATCGGCCACGCTGCCGAACTGATCCAGCTGGGCAAGCAGGACATCGTCTTCGCGGGCGGTGGTGAAGAAGAACACTGGTCCCAGACCATGCTGTTCGATGCGATGGGCGCACTGTCGACCCAGAACAACGAAAACCCGACCAAAGCCTCCCGCGCATACGATGCAAACCGTGACGGTTTTGTTATCGCCGGCGGCGGCGGCATGGTCGTTGTTGAAGAGCTGGAGCACGCACAGGCTCGCGGCGCCAAGATCTACGCTGAAGTGGTTGGCTACGGCGCCACCTCCGACGGCTACGACATGGTCGCTCCGAGCGGTGAAGGCGCGGTACGCTGCATGCAGCAAGCCCTGGCAACCGTTGATGGCGCCATTGACTACCTCAACACCCACGGCACCTCTACGCCGGTTGGTGACGTTGCCGAGCTCAAGGCCATCCGTGAAGTGTTTGGCGACAAGGCACCGAAGATCAGCTCGACCAAGAGCCTCTCTGGTCACTCGCTGGGCGCTGCCGGCGTACAGGAAGCCATCTACTGCATGCTGATGCTGCGTGATAACTTCCTGACCGCCTCGGCCAACATCGATGAACTGGACGAGAACGCTGGCGACCTGCCGATTCTGCGTGAGCGTCTGGACCAGGCGGTTGATCTGATCATGTCCAACAGCTTCGGTTTCGGTGGCACCAACGCCACCCTGATCCTCAAGCGCTGGGCTGCCTGATCTAGCCCGCTCTGCCAACAAGGCCGCAGCTTTCGCTGCGGCCTTGTTGTTTGTGCTCTGTGAATAGCACCTGCGCACTAATGCGCAGCGGCAATACGCCCATTGGCTTGACGCGCCAGCGCTGCCATCACCACGGTTAACAACCCGCACACCGCCATCACCCCAGCCATGGGTACTGCCGTATTGTCATGCAGCATGCCAACCGCAGCAGAAGTGATCCCGGCAATCGCAAACTGCATGGTGCCCATCAACGCGGAGGCAATCCCCGCCTGATGGCCATGACCGGCCAGCGCACAGGCCGATGCATTAGGCAGTACCTGGGAAATGATCGCCACACTCAGCACCAGCGGCGGCAAAAACAGCCAAAGGCTCTCAACCTGCAACCAGGCGGCCAGCAGCAGGGTTACGGTGGCCAGCATGTAGATGAACGTGGTCCCGCGTATCAGGGCCAGCTGGCTCCAGCGCCGCAGCAGCCGTGAATTCAACTGGGCAGACAGAATAAAGCAGGCGGCAATACTGCCGAACAGCCAGGCGTATTGCTCAACGGGCACCTTGTACAACTCGAGAAAGACATAAGGCGAGCCGGAGATGTAGGCGAACATGCCCGCCATGGCAACGCCCCCGGTCAAGGCGTGAAACATGAACAAGGGCTCGCGCAGCAGCCCGATATAGCGCCCAAACGCACTGCGCAGCGGCGGCGGGGCCATGTGTGGCGGCAGTGTTTCAGGCAGAAAGAAGTACACCGCCAGGGCGAACAGCCCGGCAAACACCGTCAGAAACCAGAAAATACTTGCCCAGCCCGCCAGCCCCAATAACGCGGTCCCGGCCAGTGGCGCCAGAATCGGTGCCACGCCCATGATCAGCATCAGCTGTGAAAACGCCTTGGCCGCATCAATCGGCTCGCACAGGTCCCGCACCACCGCCCGGTTTACCACCATGCCCGCACAACCACCCAATGCCTGGGCAAAGCGCGCAGCGAGCAGCCACTCCAACGTGGGCGCCAGCGCGCAGGCAAGCGAGGCAACACAGAACAGGCCAATACCAAACAGCAACGGTTTGCGCCGACCGAAACGGTCGGCCAATGGGCCATACACCAGTTGCCCACTGGCCAGCCCGATGAAGTACACCGACAGGCTCAGCTGGATCTGCTCGCTACTGACGCCCAGATCCTCTGCCATCGCCGGAAAAGCCGGCAGGTACATGTCGATGGATAAGGGACCAAAGGCGCTGAGACCACCCAGAATGAGCAGAATATGCAGGGGCATTAGGCAGAGTTCCGTAATAATGCAGCCGGGGTAAAGGGAGCTGAAGCGCTCCACACCGCGCTAGTGCTGCGCGCCGGTCCTAGCGTGGGGCAGGACACAACACAATGACTGTAAAGATGAATAATCAGCGACGTCTGAGCTTGCTCGGGCGCCAATAAGCTTAGCAGGCGAAAGAACAGAATGATGCCAGAAAGCGCATCCGCTGTCCCTGTCTGGCAAAAACAACAACGCCCGGGACAAGCCCGGGCGCTGGCGAAACAGAACCTCAGCTGCGGTCGACCAGGTCCTTCAGTTTCTCCTTGGCCTTGCCCTTCAGCGACTGGCCCTTGCCCTTGAGATTCTGCAGTTCACCTTCGCCCTGCAGCTCTTCATCATCAAGTGCACGGCCGGTTTCACGCTTGGCCTTGCCGGCGGTTTCGTTGTACTTGCCTTTCAGCTTGTCAGTTGTACTGGTCATGACAGATCCTCGCTCTATTGAAAAAGGGGTTACTTGTCACACAATCAACATTACTGCTCGTGCAGACGCGCGTTCAGTTCATCCACCAGAGGGGCCCATTCGGCATCCTCGCGCATTTCTTCACGCAAAAAGGCTGCCTGGGATTCATTCCAGAACGGCGCGTCGATCAACTTGGTGTCGTGGTCCAGCGAATGGCTGGCAAAGAAGGCGTCCATACTGGCCTGATCTGCCGGCAGGCCCAGTTGCTCAAACAGGGTACTCAGGTCTTTGTTGTGCAGCTCCATCGTGACTCTCCTTGCTCGACAGTGGAAAAGGTGTCGTATCAAAACAGAGTGCAGCCGGCCCGCCGGAGTTCCACATTTATTTACCGATGTTCTCGCTCATAGCGCTCAGCGGCGTCCTGCAGCCAGCTCTCAAGCGCTTTGCGAGAGACCTTCTGCGCCCGCGCCTGCTGCAGGCAGGCAAGCATGTATTCACGCTTATCTGTATCGCCCTGGGCCATCGACAACGCCAGGTCGCGCTCGGTCCAGCGGCGAATACGGCGATACAGCCACCAGTGAAAATACAGCCCACTGAAACTGACCGCAGCGATGATGAAATAGTCCATAGCCCCTCCCCTGATCCGCAGACTATACCCGCTCCACCTGCGCAGGCGGTGTGGCAGAGGGTCGCGGTCGCTGGAATAGCAGCAGATTACCGCAGAGAATCAGCACCAGCCCCACCACCGCCATTGCGCTCCACTGGTAGCCCTCAAACAACGTTGACATACCCAACGCAATGAGCGGGAACAGCACCGTCGCGTAGGCCGCAGGCCCGGCGCCAATGCGCCCTATCAGAGCGAAGTAAACGGCAAACCCGATAACCGACCCAACCACCGCCAGATACACCAGCGAGCCCATGTAGGCGGGTGTCCACAATAGCGCAAAGGTGTCACCGCGCAGGCACGCCAGCAGTAGCATGGCCAAGGCGCCGTACCCCATCGCATAGGCGTTGGTCGACAGCAGATCCAGTCGCCGGGCCTGGTGCCGCACGCTAATCATGTTGCCAAGGGAGAAACCGTAGGTCCCCAGCAGACTCAAACCAATCCCTACCAAGGTTTCGCGGCTCAGGTCGGCCGCGCTCAGGTCGTGCCAGAACAGGCAGACAATACCCACCAGCCCGAGCAGGTTGGCGCGTATCAGGCGCCCCTCCAGACGCTGACCAAAAAAGATAACCCCGTTGATGGCATTGAACAGCGTGGCCATCGAAAACAACACCGCCTCCAGGCCGCTGTTGATATAGGCGTTGGCACTGTAGAAGCAGTAGAAATTGAAGCTGAAGACGCACAGGCCCTGCAGCAGGCAGAACAGATGGTCGCGCCACCCGATGCGGCGCAGGCGGCGGCTGAGCAGCAAAACCGTCAGCAGCAGCACGCTGGCCAGAGCAAAGCGATAGAAGACCGACACCGCCGAGGGCACAGGGCCGGACTGCATCGCAATGGCAATCCAGGTGGTTCCCCAAATAAGTACAGTGGCGGCATACAGCGTAGCGTTCATTCCCTATCCTCAAACAGATCAGCGCGTGCAAAGAGCCAGTATTCCCAGCGACCGACGCTGACGCTTGCACAGGCTTGCGCCGACTTGCAGATTGCTGCGTTTTTTTGCCCGGCCAGCTGGCACCCGCTTGGTGCTTGGCGCCGACAGGCATACCATGCAAGCTGGGCAACGGCATGGCAGGTAAGGTAATGACAGACGACAGGTTTGCGGTTTTTGATAGCCTGCGCCAGCACAACACCCGTCTGCTCGACAACGCGCACCTGGAGAACGGCACGGGGCTGGCTGCCTGGTACAACGAGCGGGATCTGATTGCCCTGGAGAACGCCGACCACCACACCCTCAGCCTGTACACGGCTGACGGCTACCAGTCCTACTTCAAGGCAGCCGATGGCTGGCACAACGGCGGCGGGCCGGACCGCCTGTGTCTGCTACCCCGACAGTACACCTCCACCTGGAACATTCGCGGGCCGCTGTCGTTCGTCCATCTGTATTTCACCGATCAGCACCTGCGCCAGCTGGCCGAGCAGACCTGGGATCGCAGCCCCCTGAACCTGAGTGTCGATGAGCGGCTGTTCGCCGATGACCCGCAGATCGCCCTGCTTTACCGCCACTTTCTACTGCAGGCCAACTGGCACGACACCAGCGACCGCCTCACCCTCAGCAGCGCCAGCACCCTGCTCCTTAGTCACGTGCTGCGCCACTACACCCAGGTCAACTGGCAGCTGCCCGGCGTCACCGGCGGCCTCGCGCCGCGGCAACGCCTGCACATCTGCGACTATATTGAGGCGCACCTGGACCAGCCCATGCCGCTGAGCGAACTGGCCGCCCAGTGCCAGCTGAGCGAATACCACTTCGCTCGCATGTTCAAACGCAGTATCGGTGTTGCGCCCCACCAGTACGTGAGCCAGCGGCGCCTGGCGCTGGCCCGGCAACTGCTCGGCAACCGCCATATCAGCCTGCAGGAGATTGCACTGCGCTGCGGCTTCAGCTCAGCCAGCCACTTCAGCAACCGCTTCCGCCAGGCGATGGGCGTCAGCCCCTCAGCCTATCGCACCAGCATCAGCTAACGCCGCGGCGCACCAGCGTCAGGGCGCCAGCGGCGCCGGCAAACAGGCCTGCGAAGGTGCGATTCAATACCCGCTGCTGACGCGGAGAGCGCAACAATCGCAGCAGCCTGGATGCCAGACCCGTGTAACCTGCCATGACAATCAGATCCACCGCGATCATGGTCGCCCCCATCACCAGGTATTGGGGCAGCAATGGCTGCTGTACCGCGAGAAACTGCGGCAAGACCGCCAGCATGAATACCACCGCCTTGGGATTACCGGCATTGACCAGCAAACCGCGCAGCAGCAATCCCCAAGGGCTGACGCCAACGGCACCGCTCAGCGCTGCGCTGTCAGGCGCTTGCACCGGCGCCCGCCACTGGCGCAGCGCCAGGTAGAGCAGATAGAGCACGCCAAACCATTTGATCAGCGTGAATGCCAGCGCCGAGGTCGCCAGCAGTGCGCCGACACCGGCTGCCACCACAGTCACCTGCAATACCAGCCCCAGTTGCAGGCCCAGCGCAGTCCAGTAGCCTCGGACAAAGCCGTAATTGAGCCCACTGGACATGGATGCGATAGCGCCGGCGCCCGGAGACAGGCTGATGATCCAGCACGCAACGAAAAAGGCCAGCCAGGTATCGAGTGACATGAAAGGGTCTGCCAGAAATTAAAACGGCATCCTAGCAGGATGCCGTCTTTAACCAACCGTACAGCTGGGCAGCAATTCAGCCTTGCGCTGTACTGCGCCCGACCAGCGCCAGGGGCACCACACGTGCCTCACGCTGAGCCAGGTAGCGGGTGCAGCTCACACGCAGAAACGAGGCAAAATTGACCACCTCCCCGCGCAGCTCCATGACCTCGTCATACAACTTGGTGATCAGCTGATTGGTCGTCATGCCATCGACCTCGGCGATCTCCTGCAGAATGTCCCAGAACTGATTCTCCAGGCGCAGCGTTGTGACCACACCGCGGATACGCAACGAGCGAGAGCGCGACTCGTAAAGAATCGGATCGGCCTTGACGTAGAGTTCACACATACGGCTCTCCTGCAGGGGTTAACAGCCCGGTAAATACGGTTGGGTCACTGCAGCTACAGCTCAATGCGCGCGCCCAGCACCTTGACGAACGCAGCCAGCCAACGCGGGTGCGACGGCCAGGCGGGCGCCGTGACCAGGTTGCCCTGCACATGGACCTGATCAGCCGGAATATCAATGTAGGTGCCACCGGCCATGCGCACGTCCGGCCCACACGCAGGATAAGCACTGCATTCACGGCCCTGCAGGATACCAGCAGCGGCGAGCAATTGGGCGCCATGGCAAACCGCCGCGATGGGCTTGTCCGCAGCAGCAAAGCCCTGCACGATCTCGATCACACGCTCGTTCAGGCGCAGATACTCCGGTGCGCGGCCGCCCGGCACCACCAGCCCCACATAATCCTCCACCTTCACGCTGGCAAAATCAGCGGTCAGGGCAAACAGGTGGCCGGGTTTTTCCGTGTAGGTCTGATCACCCTCAAAATCGTGGATCGCGGTTTTCACGGTATCACCCGCCGCCTTGTCCGGGCACACCGCATCAACCTGATAACCGAGCATGGTCAGCGCCTGAAACGGCACCATGGTCTCGTAGTCTTCAGCAAAGTCCCCGGCAAGCAGCAGAATTTTCTTGGTCGACACGTCGCATCCTCCATGCGTTTGAGTAGGTCACCATCATGCGCCGGCTCCCCAGAAAAGGGGTAACAGCGGGTTACTACACCCAACAAATGATGACTGGCGCACAGAACCCCGAACCCACCACAGACCGCCCCAACCCAGACAAAAAGCCTGACAAACCTCTTGCAACCCGTTGTTTTAACTAGCAACGGACCGACACCCAAGGAGCCAAGGCTCGATTAATTCACCCCCAAAGCGCTAACCAGCTCACAGGCCCGCCGTTTGCCAGCGAAGTGGCGTGCTACCTAGCATGCGCCGCTCGACAAACAACGTCATGCATCAAGGGCGAACAGGATGTATCGCCAACCAGGGGACAGGAACGTCAACATGCTGCCATCACCCAGCCTCGACCAGTCCGGCAACCGCGCAGCCAATAACGACCTGCGCGCCAGCGAGGAGTTTGTGTTGCTGGAGGCCGAGATCGGCAAACTGGCATCCGTGCATGCTGATCAGGCACCCGACTGGCAGCAGGTACAAACGCTTGGGGCGCACCTCATGCCCCTGGGCCACGATTTGCACGTCAGTTGCTGGTACAGCCTAAGTTGCCTGCATCTGCAGGGCTGCTCCGGGTTAGTGCCTGCGCTGCAAGCGCTTGAAACCCTGATTACCCACCACTGGGCCAGCAGCCAGCCACCACGCCTGCGCGGGCGCCTGGCCGCCCTCAGCTGGCTACATTGCAGACTGGCCGAACACCCCGAGCTTGCCGCCAGCCAGGAGCCGCTTCGCAGTGCGCTGCGCAGCAGTATGGAGCGATTGGCCAGCGCCCTGCGGGCCATCGACAACGACCAGAGTGATAGCTGGCAGCACTTGGCCCAACAGCTCGACAGCGCCGCGCCTGCAGAGCAAGAACCCGCGCAGGTACCGGCCAGTCAGGCGCCATCAGCGGCGCCAGTGGCAGCAGCCGTCGACAACAGCGTAATAAACAGCGAGCGCGAGGCGCTGCAACGCCTGAAGCTCCTTCAGGACTGCGCGGCACCGCTGCTGCAGTGGTGGCTGGGCGACGGGGCGCAAGAGCAGCACGCGATCAACCTGACCCGCACCCTGATTCGCGCCAGCCTGTCGACGCTGCCGAGCCACAATGCGGAGCTGATTACCCAACTACGCCCCCCGCCGCCGGAACGCGTGAACCGTTATACCGAGCAATTGCACAGCGGCGATCCGCGCCAGCTCTTGCATGAGATCGAAAACAGCCTGCGCCGCGCGCCATTCTGGCTGGACGGCCACCACCTGGCCTGGCAATGCTGTCAGGCCATCAGCGCCAGTAACGCTGCCGATCAGCTACGCCTGCAACTACAGCAACTGCTGCGCGACCTGCCTGGGCTGGAACACCTGCGCTTCAGCGACGGCACCCCTTTTGCCAGTCAAACCACCCGCCAATGGATCGCCAGCACGCCCGCAGCGGCGCCCGAAGCGAGGGCCCCAAACGACGACGCCAGCCCCGTTGAGATACTGCAACGCAATGGCTTTGCTGCAGCCGCCGCCGAGTTGCAACGCCAGGTGCAGGGCCAGCCAGGCGAGCGCCCCCGTGTCATTGCCCGCCTTGAGTTAGCGCGCCTGCACCTGCACAACGGCCAGGCCGATCAGGCGCGCGCCCTGCTCGAATGCATCCGGCAACAGCTGCAAGCCAACCAGGCCCTGGCGTTGTGGGAGCCCAGACTGCTGATCGACACCCTGCGCCTGTTGCAGCAAAGCAGCGCCAGCCTGCCCCGTGACAAAACCAGCCAGCAGGCCTTGCAACAGCAATTGGCCTGGCTGGATATCGAACACACCCTCGATCAGGCCGCCCGGCCTGCCCTGCAAGGAGAGCCCTGATGGCCAAAGACAACAGCGTCGCCCCGCGTGAGCGAGTCAACGTCACCTTTACACCCAATACCGGCGACGTGCAGCAGGATGTCGAACTGCCGCTCAAGCTGGTGGTGCTCGGTGACTTCACCCAGCGCCAGGACGAACGCAGCATCGAGCAGCGCAAGCCGATTGCCGTCGACGCCAACAGCTTTGACGACGTGCTGGCCAAGCAGGAACTGTCGCTGGCCTTCACCGTACCCAATCGCCTGCAGGACGAGGCAGACAACGAAAACGACCTGCCGGTGCAGCTGGACATTCGCTCCATGCGCGACTTCAACCCCGCCAGTCTGGTGCAGCAGGTTCCCGAATTGCGGCAGCTAATGGAGCTGCGCGAAGCGCTGGTCGCCCTCAAGGGGCCGCTGGGCAACACCCCCGCCTTTCGCCGCGCGATCGAAGCGCTGCTTAACGATGAACACGCCCGCAGCCAGGTCCTGGCTGAACTGGGGCTGGCCGACAACGCCTGACCGGAGACCGCCATGAGTACACACGCCGCCGTACAACGTAGCGCCAGCCAGGCCAGCGACAGCCTGCTGGATCGCGTTATCGCCGAAACCCACCTGCACCCCGAAGACGAGTCCTATGCCATCGCCCGGCGGGGCGTCTCGGCCTTTATCAGCGAGTTGCTGAAACCGCACAACCAACGTGAGCCGGTAAAAAAAGCGCTGGTAGATCGCATGATCGCCGAGATTGACAGCAAACTCAGCCGGCAGATGGACAGCATTCTGCACCACCCCGACTTTCAGCAGCTTGAGTCTGCCTGGCGAGGCCTGAAGTTGCTGGTAGAGCGCACCGACTTTCGCGAGAACATCCGCCTGGAGCTAATCAACGCCTCCAAACAGGATCTGCTCGATGACTTTGAAGACAGCCCGGAACTGGTTCAATCCGGCCTGTACAAACATGTCTATACAGCAGAGTACGGTCAGTTTGGCGGGCAGCCCGTTGGCGCCATGATCGCCAACTACGAATTTGGCCCCGGCACCCAGGATATCCGCCTGCTGCAGCAAGTGGCCGGGGTTGCCAGCATGGCCCACGCGCCCTTCATCGCCGCCGCCGGCGCTGGCTTTTTTGGGCTGGACAGTTACACCGGCCTGCCCGACCTGAAAGACCTCAAGGATCACTTCGACGGCCCGCAATTCGCCAAGTGGCAAGGCTTTCGCGAGAGCGAGGATGCACGCTACGTCGGCCTGACCCTGCCGCGCTTTCTGCTGCGTACCCCCTACGACCCCGAGGACAACCCGGTCCGCAGCTTCGCCTACCGCGAGTCGGTCAGCGACAGCCATGAACACTACCTCTGGGGCAACACCGCCTTTACCTTCGCAACCCGCCTGACCGACAGCTTTGCGCGCTATCGCTGGTGCCCCAATATCATCGGCCCGCAAAGTGGCGGCGCAGTCGACGACCTGCCGCTGCACCACTTTGCCAGCATGGGCGAAATCGAAACCAAGATACCCACCGAGGTCCTGGTATCCGATCGACGCGAATACGAGCTGGCAGACGCCGGATTTATCGCTCTGACCATGCGCAAGGGCAGCGACAACGCCGCGTTCTTCTCCGCCAACTCGACCCAGAAGGCCCGTTTCTTTGGCAATAGCGAAGAAGGCAAGAACGCCGAACTGAACTTTCGCCTCGGCACTCAGCTCCCCTACCTGTTCATCGTCAACCGCCTGGCCCACTACCTGAAGGTGCTGCAGCGCGAACAGATCGGCGCATGGAAAGAGCGCACCGATCTGGAGCTGGAGCTGAACAAGTGGATTCGCCAATACGTGGCTGACCAGGACAACCCCAGCGCCGAGGTACGCGGCCGTCGCCCCTTGCGAGCCGCTGAAGTGCAAGTGCAGGACGTCGCAGGTCAACCGGGTTGGTACCGGGTCAGCCTCAGCGTGCGGCCGCACTTCAAGTACATGGGCGCCGACTTTACCCTGTCGCTGGTCGGCAAGCTGGATCGAGACTGATGGCGACCCCGTACTACGGCACCCTGTTCGAGCGCTTGGGCGGCAACGCCCAGGCGCGCGGACACCAGCCACGCGAACTCAGCGTCAGCGCCTCTATCGCCAACCACCTGACGCGCATGCTCAGTGCGCGGGCCGGCAGCGTCCAGATGCTGCCGGACTACGGCCTGCCCGAGCTCAACGATATGCGCCTGTCGCTGCACGACACGCATCAGCAGGCACGCATGGCCATAGAGCGCTTCATCAACACCTATGAACCCCGGCTGCAGCAGGTACGCGTGGTCAGCAAAGGCGACGGCTCGGATCCCCTGCATCTGACCTTCGACATCCACGCCAGATTGAATGTTGGCGATCTGCAGCAGCCCGTGAGCTTTTGCATCGAGCTGGACGGCCAGGGCCAGACCCAGGTCATGCACAGCGGGTCGCACTGAACATGTCCTTCAACCACTATTACCAGAGCGAACTCAGCGCACTGCGCGAGCAAGGCCGTGAATTTGCCCGCCGCAACCCGGCGCTGGCCCCCTATTTGGCGAGCAGCAGCAGCGACCCGGACGTTGAGCGCCTGCTAGAAGGGGTTGCCTTCCTGACCGGGCGACTGCGCCAAAAGCTGGATGACGAACTCCCCGAGCTGACTCACTCGCTGATGCATCTGCTGTGGCCCAACTGCATGCGCCCCCTGCCATCCTTCGCCATGCTGCAGTTTGAGCCTCTCAAGCGCCCGCTACCTGAGCTGCTGATCCCGGCACAGACACCGGTAGAATCACACCCGGTCGACGGCGTGCGCTGCCGTTTTCGCACCGCCGGCTCCACCCGCCTGCTGCCACTGGACCTCGAGCATGTGAGCTACCACAGTCACAGTCTGGGCGCGCGGCTGGAACTGCGCCTGCATCTGACGGCCGAAGGCAGCCTCAACAGCGTAAAACTCGACACCCTGCGCCTACACCTCAGCGGCGACGAGCACGTCAGCCGTAATCTCTACCTGTTTCTGACCCAGCATCTGCAAAGCATCGGCGTGCAGGCACTGGATGCCGACGGCCAGCCTCTGGGCGCGGAGCACTGCTCGCTCACCCTGCCCTCTGACCACCTGACGGCAGCCGGCTTTGAGGCCGAACAGGCTCTGCTGCCCTATGCCGATAACACCTTTAACGGCTACCGGCACCTGCAGGAGTACTTTGCCTTTGCGGAGAAGTTTCTGTTTGTCGAGCTCAAGGGCCTTGATCCATGGCAACAGCGTGCCGGCGACAGCCTGAAAGCTGCGCGCGCCCTGTCCCTGCAGTTCGAGCTGCGTCATCCGGACTGCCGGCAGATCAGCCCGGGCCGGGAACATCTGCGCTTGCACTGCGCGCCAATCGTCAACCTCTTTGCCCACGACGCCACCCCCATTCGGCTGGACGGTCGACAGGACCGTTACCTGCTGCGCCCCTCAGAGCTGCCTGGGGAACACTGCGGCATTTTCTCGGTTGACCGCGTCACCGGCTGGAAGCCCGGCGGCATGGGCTACCGCCGCTACGCGCCGTTCGAGTCCTTCGAACACGACCGACGCCTGGGCAGCAGCGAGCCTGCGCCCTGCTATAGCCTGCGGCAGTATCCCTCGCTACTGGGTGACAACCCTGACAGCTACCTGTGTTTTGCTCCGCAAGCCCAGGACCAGCAAGAGACCCTGTCGGTAGAGCTGACCTGCACCAACCATCACCTGCCCACCCGGCTGGCACAAGGCGACATCTGTCTGCCCTGCGAGGGCACGCCCGAGTTTATCCAGTTTCGCAATATCGGACGGGTAACGCCCAGCTACGCGCCACCATTGCATGAAGACGGTCTGTGGCGGCTGATCAGCAACATGGCGCTGAACTACCAGAGCCTGGAAGACATCGGCGCCTTGCGCCGGGTACTCGGCTCCTACGACCTGCCGCGTCACTACGATCAGCAGGCCGCGCGCGTCAGCCAACAGCGCCTGGACGGCCTGATCCGGGTTGCCCACCGCCAAGTTGGGCGGCTGCAGCAAGGACTGCCGCTGCGCGGTATTCGCACCGAATTGCAGCTCGACGCGGAGCGCTACAACGGCGCCGGCGACCTCTACCTGTTCTGCTCGGTGCTCAACGAATTTCTGGCCCACCACGCCGGCCTGAACACCTACCACGAACTGTCCGTCAGCACACTACAGGGGGATGCCTATCAATGGGTGCCGCGCATGGGCCAACAGCCCCTGTTCTGACCCGCCTGCAGCGGGACATTCAACACTACAGCCTGTACCAGGCCCTGCTCAGGCTGATGGACCAGCTGCAGCTGCAACACCCGACACTCGGCGCCCAAGCGCTGTACCGCCGCATCAGCTTCAGCGCCAACCCGAGCCTGGGCTTCGCCACCCGTGATATCGAACAGCTGACCTTCGAACAGCGCGCGGACGGCCTGCACTGTCATCTGCAGCTCAACCTGATCGCGCTGAGTGGTGCAGCTTCACCGCTGCCGGCAAGCTATGTCGAGCAAGCCCTCGGTGAGGACGCCGGCAGCCGCAGCATCCGCGACCTGCTGGATCTGTTCAACGACCGCCTGCAACGCCTGCTGCTGCCTATCTGGCAAAAATACCGGTACTACAGCCGGTTTCAGGGCGGCGCCAGTGACCAGCTATCACAGCGTCTGTTGGCCACAGCCGGGCTTGACTGCGATGGCACCGATGTCGGCCTGGAACCGCGGCGACTGCTGCCTTATCTGGGCCTCATCGGCATGCGCAGTCAGTCTGCCGAGCTGGTCTGCGCCGTACTGCGCTACTACTTCCGCTACCCGCATATCGAGCTGGAACAGTGTCTGGCCCAGCACATCGAGATTCCGCCCGAGCAGCTATGCCAACTCGGTCAACACAACAGCACGCTGGCCAGCGACTGCGTGCTCGGCAACGCCATTGTTGATGGTAGCGGCCGCTTTCGGGTTCATCTGCGCCAGCTGGACTGGAACGACTTTCACCGCTTTCTGCCCCCCGGGCAGGACCACGCCCCGCTCTGTGCCCTGCTCAGATTTGTGCTGCGCACGCCTCTGCAGTACGACCTGCAGTTGCAGCTGCGCCGTGACGAGCTGCGCGAACTGCGCATCGGCCAACGCAACCCCTGCCACTTGGGTTGGACCAGCTGGCTCGGGGAGCCTGAGGGCGATGCGCTGATCCGGCTGGCACCCAACCGACGAGACACCGCCCCATGCTGAATATCGACCTGCACCAACTCATACGCCTGCTCAGCCAGGACCTGCGCAGCGACCTTGAAACTGCCGCAGCGCACTGCTTGCAGCGCGGCGGCCACAGCGTTCAGCCTGAAGACCTGCTGCTGAGCCTGCTGCAACGACCGGACAGCCTGCTGCAGCGCGCTCTGCTTGCCAGCGGCCAGGAACCCGACGGTATCGCAGCGGCCCTGCAGCTTGCCGGCTCTCCTGCCGAGGCGCAGCGCAACCCGGTGCTGTCGAGTGCGCTTATCGGCTGGCTACAGGACGCACTGCTGCTTGCCAGCACCGAGCTGCAACAGCGTCTAATTGACCAGCGAGCACTCCTGCTGGCCTGGCTGCGCAGCCCACCAGCCAACCCAGAACTGCTGGCGATGCTCAGCGCAGAGCAAATGCTCGGGTTGGATAACCACGCGCACGGTAGCGAGCCTGAGCCGCAGGACCAGCTATTGGAGGAATTCACCCAGGACCTGACCCGGCAAGCCAAAGAAGGAGAGCTGGACCCGGTCCTGGGCCGCGAAAACGAGCTGCGGCAGTTGATAGACATCCTGTGCCGCCGCCGCAAAAGTAACCCGGCGATCCTTGGCGAGGCAGGCGTGGGTAAAAGCGCACTGGTCGAGGGCCTGGCGCAGCGCATCATCACCGGCGCGGTACCAGAGACGCTGCGCGACTACCGCGTGCTGGCCCTGGACCTTGGCCTGCTGCAAGCCGGCGCCGGCATGCGCGGCGAGCTTGAGCGCCGCCTGCAGGGTGTCATCAGCGCGGCAAGCCAGCCTGGCGCACGCATTATCCTGTTCATTGATGAAGCGCACACCCTGATCGGCCATGGCGGTGACGCCGGCACCGCCGATACCGCAAACCTGCTCAAGCCAGCGTTGGCTCGCGGACAGCTCAAGGCCATTGCAGCGACCACCTGGAGCGAGTACCGCAAGCACATCGATAAGGACCCGGCGCTGGCTCGCCGCTTTCAACCAGTCGTGCTGCATGCACCCGATGCCGCTCAGGCAACCGCGCTATTACGCGGGCTGGCTCCCCGTTACGCTGCCAGCCACGGTTTGCATGTCACCGATGAGGCCGTGGTTGCCGCAGTCGAGCTGGCCGCGCGCTATCTGCCGGACCGCCAACTGCCAGACAAGGCTATCGACCTGCTGGACACCGCCTGCGCCCGGACCCGCGTCAACCTGGCCTGCGCGCCGCTTGAGGTGGAGCAACTGCAGGCGCATGCACAACAGCTAGAGCAGCACGGCGCGGCCCTGCAGCAGGATCACCGGCGCGGCCTGAGCGTTGACCTCACCCAGCTAGACCGCCTGCACAGCGCCCAGCCGGCCGCGCTGGAGCAAGCCCAGGCGCTGTCTGAGCAGTGGGCCAGGCAACGGGCTCTGGCAGAGCAACTCCACAAAGAGGACCAGCCTGGCAGTGCCCGCGCCGAGCTGCTTGCCTTGCAGCAAGATCTGCCGCTAGTCAGCGCCGAGGTAGACCGCCGCGCCGTCGCCGAGGTCGTCAGCGGCTGGACCGGTATACCGCTGGAACGCCTGCAAGGCAGCCGCAGTGAACAGATTGCCGGCTTTGCCGCTCAACTGACACAACGACTGCACGGCCAGCCCGAGGCAATCGCCGAGCTGGATCAAGGCCTGCGCGCTGCAGCGCTGGGCCTCAGCCGCCCGGATCGGCCCAGCGGCGTGTTTCTGCTGGTCGGCCCCAGTGGCGTCGGCAAAACCGCCACGGCAGAGGCCATTGCCGAGCTGCTGTACGGCGGCCCTGACTTTCTGACCATCATCAACATGGGGGAATATCAGGAGCCACACAGTTTGGCTCGGCTCATCGGCGCGCCGCCCGGGTATGTGGGCTACGGCGAAGGTGGACAGCTGACCGAAGCCGTGCGCCGGCGGCCCTACTCGGTGGTACTGCTGGACGAAGTTGAAAAGGCGCACCCCCAACTGCTGAACCTGTTCTACCAGATCTTCGACAAGGGCATCGCCAACGATGGTGAAGGGCGCGAAATCGACTTTCGCAACACCCTGATTCTGCTCACCTCCAACCTCGCCAGCGAGCAGATCAACCAGCTGTGCCGAACCCAGCGCCCGCAGGCCGCCGAGCTACTCGAACAGATCGAGCCCGGCCTGCGCGCCCACTTCAAGCCGGCGCTGCTGGCACGCATGCGTGTACTGCCCTACTACCCCATGGACACCGATGCGCTGGCGGCGGTGGCAAGGCAACGTCTGCAACTGCTTGCCGACCGCCTGAGCGCTCGCCAGCTGAGTGTCAGCTATGACGCGGCATTAGCGGCGCACATCGCCACGCAATGCCATACCGAAGGCGGCGCGCGCCTGATCGAACGCTGGATTGAGCGGCATGTCCAGGCACCCATTGCCAATCGGCTGCTGGCTGACGCCGCCAGCCCCAGCACCCTGCGCCTGGCTGTCGACGACACGGGAGACATTCGCTGTGACTTCGCTTGAATCCCTTGGCCTGCCGGACAACACGCACCAACTGAGCTGCGCCGCACCGGTACTGGCCTGCCTGGCCGCTCTGGCCAGCGAACCACAACAGCTGCAGCAGCAATTGCTTGCCTGTGCCAGTAACCTCAGTCAGTGCCCTCTGGCGCAACTCTACCTGCTGGACAAGACCCACACCGGGCTGCACCTGAGCAGCCAGTGGTTCGATGGAGCGCCACTCCAGGTCGATACAGGTGAAGAACCCACCAACTGGTTTGATCAGCAACTGCTGCAATACTGCCTGTCCCAGAACCGCAGTCTGAACCTGCGCGCGCTGGATAACAGCCTGTACGCAACCCCCTTCCTGCCGGAGACAGTCCAGCCCTGGCGCAGCCTGCTATGCCTGCCCCTGCATGACGCCAACCAGCAGCTGGCCGGATTACTGCTGCTGGCGCGGCATCAAGGCGATATCGCCGAGGCACTGAGCGAGCCGCTGAGCCATCTGGGCAGCATCGGTCTGGGCCGGTTGAGCCTGTTGCAGCAGCAACGCGACCTGCAGCATGGCCAAGACGACAGCATCGCCCTGCCCAGCACTCAAGCGGAATACGGCAGCTTCGGGCTCATTGGCCAAAGCCCTGCGATGCAGCAGGTATACCGCCTGATCAGCAAGGTATTGCATAACCCGGTCACCGTACTGATTGGCGGTGAAACCGGCACCGGCAAGGAGCTGGTGGCCCGGGCAATTCACGACTACGGCTTTCGCCGCAGCCAGGCCTTTATTGCCCAGAACTGCAGCGCCCTGCCCGAGCAACTCCTGGAAAGCGAACTGTTCGGCTACCGCAAGGGCGCCTTCACCGGCGCCATGCAGGATCGCGCCGGTTTGTTTGATGCCGCTGACGGCGGCACCCTGTTTCTCGATGAAATTGGCGACATGCCACTGGCCTTGCAGGCCAAGTTGCTGCGCGTGCTGCAGGAGGGCGAGATTCGTCCGCTCGGCAGCACCCGCAGCCATCGGGTAGACGTGCGCATCATCGCCGCTACCCACCAGCGTCTGCATGAGCAGGTGCAGCGGGGTCTGTTTCGCGAGGATCTGTACTACCGGCTGGGCCACTTCCCGATCGAGCTGCCACCGCTGCGCGAGCGCGGCAGCGATATCCGCCAGCTGGCCCTGCACTTTGCCAGCGACACCTGCACCTTCCTGCAGCGCAGCCCCTGTCACTGGAGCGACAGCGCACTGGCCTATCTGGCCAGCCACCGCTTCCCCGGCAACGTGCGTGAGCTCAAGGGGCTGATTGCCCGCGCGCTGCTGCTGTGCGACGGTAACCTGCTGCTGCCTGAGCACCTGCAACTGCCGGGGACACCGGAGCATGCACACCGCCTGGGCCTGCGCGAGCAGTTGGAAGTGGTAGAGCGCAACCTGTTGATCGAGGGGTTGCAGCTGCATGGCGGCAACCAGACCCTGACCGCTCAGGCCTTGGGCCTGCCGCGCCGCACCCTGCTCTATCGCATGCAGCGCTTGGGCGTGACTGCCGACACCCCAAAGTAGTATTGCGATGCACCGGCAAAACAGGCCAGATGGGGGCTCGTTTCGCTGGAGCGCACCATGTCACTTGCCCGACTGTCCCTGCTGACAACCCTCGCGATGCTGGCCTTTGCCGGCAACTCGGTACTCTGTCGTCTGGCGCTGCGCGATACCGCAATAGACCCCGCGAGCTTTACCAGCCTGCGCCTGATCTCAGGCGCAGCCGTCCTTTGGCTGCTATTGCGTAGCCGCAGCCAGCGCGGGGAACCTGGCGGCAGTTGGGGCTCGGCCATTGCGTTGTTCGTCTACGCCGCTGCGTTTTCCTGGGCCTATATCCAGCTCGATGCTGCCAGCGGCGCCTTGTTGCTGTTTGCTGCGGTGCAGGTGAGCATGCTCGGCATCGGCCTGCTGCGCGGAGAACGGCTCAGCGCGGCGCAAACCGCAGGGTTTGCCCTGGCTCTGGTCGGCCTTGCGGCTTTGCTGGCACCTGGCGCCAGCGCGCCACCGGTGCTGCCTGCCATCAGCATGCTGAGCGCCGGGGTCGCCTGGGGGCTGTATTCGCTTCGCGGGCGGGGAGCGGCCGATCCGCTGGCAGCCACGGCGGGCAACTTCGCACGAGCAGTGCCGCTGACCCTGATTCTGTCACTGATCACGCTACCCTGGCTGATGGTTGACCTGGGCGGCGCGCTCTATGCGCTGGCATCCGGAGCACTGACCTCGGGGCTGGGCTATGCCATCTGGTATGCGGCCTTACCGGGCCTGCGGGCCAGCGCCGCTGCCAGTGTGCAGCTCAGCGTGCCGGTCATTACCGCCGTCGGCGGATTGCTGCTGCTCAATGAGACTCCCAGCATGCTGCTGGTATTGTCCTCTCTGGCGATTCTGGGTGGCATTGCTTTGGTAATTGCCGGCCCCAAGGCAAGGTAAAGCCGGGAAGCACTGGCGCTTACGGGCCTGCTTCATGCACCATACCGGGGCTGCTGATTACGCCTCAAAGGATTGCTGCCATGAAGTTTGCCTCACGCCCGCTTCGCGGGTTGATCGGCTTTGGTTTACTGACCCTCACCGCCCTGATCATCGCCTGTAGCGATATCCCCGAATACCCCCACAGCGAACCTGTGGTGGCGCCCCAACAAAGTTTCGCCTATCAACGCGACATCAAGCCGATTCTGGAAAACCGCTGCATGGCCTGCCATGGCTGCTACGACGCCCCCTGCCAGCTCAAGCTGACCAGCGCCGACGGTGTCAAACGCGGCGCATCACAATTGCAGGTCTATGATGCAGCGCGCCTGGAAGATATGCTCCCGACCCGCCTTGGAACCGACGCCCAAAGCGAAGCCCAGTGGCGCGAGCAGGGTTTTTTCTCGGTGCTGCACGATGCCGATGAAGGCGTCGCAAGCGGTCTCGACGGTTCACTGCTGTTTCGCATGCTTGAACTGGGTCAACGCAACCCGTTGCCGCCCAACAGCCGCCTGCCGGACAACATCAAGATTGGCACCTCGCACAGCTTCAGTTGCCCCACCCTGGACACCTTTGCCGACTACGCCCAGGCCAACCCGCACGGGGGCATGCCCTATGCCACAACAGGCTTGAGCGCCGAAGAGTTTGCCCGGCTTAGCCAGTGGATCGCCGAGGGCGCCGTCACCGAGCCAATGCCCTGGACGCCCTCTGCCGCAGAGCAAGCCAGCATCACGCGTTGGGAAAACTTCTTCAACCAGACGGGGCAGCGCGAGCAACTGGTCTCCCGTTACCTGTTCGAGCACCTGTTTGTGGCTCACATCCACTTCCCGAGCATCAACGGCAGCAGTTTCTACGAGCTGGTGCGCTCCAGCACCCCGCCGGGCGAGCCGGTGGTGCCGCTGCGTACAGTGCGACCAAACGATGCGCCCGAGCAGGCGTTCTTTTATCGTCTGCGTCCACTGCGCGAAACGCTGGTAGAAAAAACCCACATTACCTACGGACTGGATGACCAGCGCATGCAACGCTGGCAACAACTATTCTTCAGCGACGACTGGAATGTGGCAGTGCTGCCCGGCTATGGCTACAGCGAACGCGCCAACCCGTTTGCCACCTTCACCTCCATTCCGGCCAAGGCGCGCTATGAGTTCATGCTAGACACGGCGGAGTATTTTGTCCGCACCTTTATCCGCGGGCCGGTTTGCCGTGGGCAGGTAGCCACCGACGTTATCCGCGACCAGTTCTGGGCCATTTTTGAAGACCCAGCGCAGGAAGCCTACGTCAACGACCCTGTTTACCGCGCCCAGGTCACCCCGCTGCTGGGCCTGCCCGGCCAGGACAGTGACCTGCTATCGCTGGGCAGCGCCTGGCTTAAATACAGTGGCAAACGCAATGAGTACCTGCAGCAGCGTCACGCTCATTACAGCCAGCGCAAGCCGAGCGGCGCCACGCTCGATGAGCTCTGGGATGGCGAGGGCTACAACCAGGACGCATTGCTGACCATCTTCCGTCATCATGACAGCGCCTCGGTACGCAAAGGGCTCTGGGGACGCGTGCCCGACACCATCTGGGTGATGGACTACCCGCTGCTGGAGCGCACCTATTACGAGCTGGTGGTCAACTTCAATGTGTTTGGCAGCCTGTCGCATCAGGCGCAGACCCGACTGTACTTCGACCTGATCCGCAACGGCTCGGAGCAGAACTTCCTGCGCTTCGTGCCGCCCGAGCAGCGTCAGGCCCTGTACAACCAGTGGTATCAGGGGCACGCGCAGCTCAAGGATGCCATCGCCTACACCGACTTTGATCACACCACGCCAACGGCACTGACCTACAGCAAAACCGATCTGGAAACCAACCAGAGCGTCCTGCAGCGGTTTGCCGCCCAACTGGGTGAACGCGCCGGAGCCGTTGCCGGCACGCCCGACACCCTGAACCGCTGCGCACACAACAACTGCCAGCGGCCGGACCTCAACGCAGAGCAGCAACAGATCCAGACGCTGCTGCAACCACTGGCACATGCAACAGGGGCCAGCCTGCCGGTGATCAAGCTGCTGCCGGAAGTCAGTTTTCTGCGGGTCACCAACGGCGACCAGCGCTGGGTCTACAGCCTGGTCCACAACCGCGCCCACAGCAACGTTGCCTTCATGTTTGGCGAAGAAGACCGACTGCAGCCAGAGCGGGATGACCTGACCATCATGGAAGGCACCCTGGGTAGCTACCCGAACTTCAGCTTCAACGTCGAGCTGCAAGCCCTGCCCGACTTTGTCGCCGCCTTGCAGGCAGCCGAGGATAGCCAAGGACTGGAACAGGTTGCTGATCGCTGGGGCGTACGCCGCACCCACCCCCAGTTCTGGGAGATTCTGGCGGACTTCCGCCAGTACGTAGAGGAAACTGATCCAACCCAGGCTGGTCTGTTTGATATCAATCGGTATCAAAATCTGTAGACACAAGCACACCAGTTTGCCCGGCGCGCCGAGCAAACTGGTTTACACTCAAGTGATCCATGGACCATGTCGCCCAGTCGACCTTGCTGGAGGGAACCCCATGACCAAAGTCCCTAGCCGTTACCTGCTCCCCATCGCACTGAGCGCCGCCCTTGGCGCCTGCGCCAACAACAGCAGCCAGCCTGAAAGCGCCACCGACGAAGCAGAGCTCCAGGAGGAACAGGTGATGCCGCAGACGCGTGTGGTAACCGGCTCTATTGGCTACCGCGAACGCATTGCCCTGCCGCCCGGCAGCGTAGCCCAGGTCAAGCTATCCGACGTTTCACGCGCAGATGCGCCTGCAGCGGTGTTGGCCGAACAGACCATCACCCTGATCGGCACCCAGGTGCCAGTCCCCTTTGAGCTGGACGTCGAGCCGCGGATGTTCGATGCACGCATGCGCTACAGTGTCTCGGCACAAATTCGCAGCGCAGAAGGCGCCCTGCTGTGGACCACCGACACAAGCAACCCCATTGATGTCAGTCAGCGGGTCAATAACCTCGGCCTGTTGAACATGGTCAAGGTCAGCGGCCGTGTTGCCGATGACGCGCAGATTGTTGACGCCAGTGCACTGCTGCCGCTGCAAGCCAGCGGCAACGAGCCGGGCTGGACCCTCGAAATGGATACCCAGCGCATCGCACTCAACCGCCAGGGCGAGACAGCGACGCAGCTTACCCCCACACCCAGCGCCACCATGGATGGCCAGACCTACCAGTTTGACGCCACTAACCAGAGCAACCAGCTGCGCGTCGAGGTAACACCGCAACTATGCCGCGACAGCATGACCGGCATGCCCCACCCTTACCGGGTAACAGTACACAGTGGCGACACCCGCCTGGAGGGCTGCGGCGGTGCCGCACAAAGTCTGCTGACCGCTCACCCCTGGCAGGTAGTCAGCATCAACGGGAATACCGTGGATACCGAGCACCCCGCCAGCCTGCAGTTCAACCCCGACGGCCTGTTTGGCGGCAAGGGCGCGTGCAACCAGTTCACCAGCAGCTATCAGCTCACTGGCGAAGGCCTCAGCGTGAAGGCCGTGGCAGCGACCATGCGCGCCTGCTTGGAGCCACTGATGCAGCAGGATCAACAGATGTTCGACCTGCTGCAGCACCTGCAGCGCTTTGATCTGGATGAGCAGGGCAACCTGCTGCTGATCAGCAGCGATGACCGCCGCATCGTCGCCAAACCGCAGGAATAAAGCCGCCCGTCCAGCCCTGTCGGTTGCATAGGGCTGGACGCTTGGGGCATCATGCCGCGCCAAAGACCCTGCAGCACGCAGGGTCATAGCCAGAAAAGGTCCTCATGATGAGCGAATTGCCCCACTGCCCCGCCTGCCAATCCACCTACACCTATCAGGACGGGCTGCTGTTTGTGTGCCCGGAATGCGCACATGAATGGTCCGAGGCGGACAGCAACAGCGACAGCAACACCATCAAGGACGCCAACGGCAACCCGCTGCAAGATGGCGACACTGTCACCGTCATCAAGGATCTGAAGGTCAAGGGCTCGTCTCTGGTGGTCAAGGTTGGCACCAAGGTCAAGAACATCCGTCTGGTCGACGGCGACCACGACATCGACTGCCGCATCGACGGTATCGGTGCCATGAAGCTGAAATCAGAGTTTGTCAAAAAGGCCTAACTAAAGCGCACATGTCGGCGCAGCGGACTATCGCCGCGCCAGACAAAGCCCTCGTAGTAGTAATGCATGAAGGACACCACCAGCACCAGCGCCGCGACCGGCCAGTAGTGCTGCAGGTTGGTCAGCGGCCAGGCGATGGCCACCGAACACAGTGGTAACCACAGCAGCGGCACCCACTGGGCCCGTGGCAGCCAGCGGTAGAACCACCCGGGCTGGTCACTCTGATTGCGGTTGCGATCGTGGGTGACGTAGACGCTGTACGCAGTCAGGTCATGGATCAGGCGCGGCATCAGTATCACAAACAGCGTATAGCCCAGTCGGTCGATTACCAATGCAGATAGCAGCAGCAATGCATTGGCCCACAGATAGGCACGCCCCAGTCGCCCTTCCGTCAATCGCGCCAATTGCCAGGTCAGCAGCACCAGGCCGGCGCACAGCAGCGCCCCCGCCAGACCCAACAACTGATACAGATCTACCCCTGCAAGCTGCACCCGTCCAAGAAACTGCTGGCCGTATACGTTCAGGTAAATAGCCAGGCCGCAGACAATCGCCGTCCATTTCCAGCGCAGAAACAGCGCATCCGGGCGTCGCCCTGCCAGCACCAGCGCAATACCCAACTGCTGCGACAGCACGTGATACACCGTAAAAGCGGCAAAGAACACGAACAGCACCTGATAGCTCAGCGGTTGTGGTCCAAGCAATCCCAACAGGCTGATCACGCAAAACACCAGCAATGCCGGCAACAGGCGGCGCCAGAAATGGCGAATATAGGTTGGCTTGGCCACCGTAATGGCGCTGGCAACAATATGCGGCAGCCCGAACAGCAGCGCCCACACAGCCCAGTCGTTGGGGTCATCCGGCAGCCATTGCTGCTGCCCGTGGCGGTCGAACAGCAGCAGGTCTACCAGTACCGCTACCAGTGACAGCGGAATGATCAGGTACAGCGCCAGCAGCCAGCGGCCGTCAACGCTATGGGGCATGGTATGGGGGTGCACGAGAAACCTGCCATTGTTGTTTCCCGCCACTTGACCACAGGCCGACGCCCGCGCCCATCACCCGTAGTGGTTAGCGACAGCGCCAAGCAGATTCGGTAGAGAAATCACAACAGGCAGCAAGCATCCGCACCATTGCCGCACGGCAGGTCAGAGACTCGAGGTATGGACCGCTGATGGCATTCGGCCCCAGGCGAGCCTGAGGCCGAGCGCACAAACATACTACTTGCTGAGGTACTTCATCCCGTCTTCCAGACCCTGCAGGGTCAGGGGATACATCTTGTCTTCAACCAGCTCACGAATCAGCTTGGTTGATGAGGTGTACTCCCATGCATCCTTGGGATACGGGTTGATCCAGATGAGCTTCTTGTACTTTTCCATAAAGCGCTGCATCCAGACGTAGCCAGCCTCTTCGTTCCAATGCTCGACACTGCCGCCGGGCTGGGTAATCTCGTACGGCGCCATGGCAGCGTCACCCACAAAGATCACTTTGTAGTCCGGGCCGTACTTGTGCAGCAGGTCCAGAGTCGAGGTACGCTCGCTGGTGCGGCGCATGTTGTTCTTCCACACCGACTCGTAAATGCAGTTATGGAAGTAGTAATACTCCAGGTGCTTGAACTCGGTACGGCAGGCAGAAAACAGCTCTTCACACACCTTGATGTGAGCGTCCATCGAGCCACCGATATCGAACAACAGCAACAGCTTGACCGCATTGCGTCGTTCCGGCCGCATCTGAATATTCAGCAGCCCGGCATCCTTGGCGGTGTGATCAATAGTGCCGTCGATATCCAGCTCATCGTGCGCGCCCTGGCGTGCAAACTTGCGCAGGCGACGCAGCGCGACCTTGATATTGCGCGTACCCAGTTCAACCTGGTCATCCAGGTTCTTGTACTCGCGCTGATCCCACACTTTGACGGCCTTGCCCTGGCGCTTGCCGGCCTCGCCGACGCGAATCCCCTCGGGATTGAAACCACCGGAGCCAAACGGGCTGGTACCACCGGTGCCAACCCATTTGTTGCCGCCCTCATGGCGCTCTTTCTGCTCTTCAAGGCGTTTTTTGAACTCCTCGATCAGCTTGTCGAGCCCGCCGAGCGTCTGGATCTTGGCCTTTTCTTCCTCGGTCAGCATGCGCTCGAACTCCTTGCGCAGCCAATCATCGGGAATCATCGCCTCAATCAGCTGGTTAAGGTTTTCCAGCCCCTTGAAATAGGCACCAAAGGCACGGTCAAACTTGTCGAAGTGGCGTTCGTCCTTGACCATCACCGTGCGCGCCAGATAGTAGAACTCGTCCATATCGGCGAACACCACGTGGTGTTTCAGCGCGTTGATCAGGTCCAGCAGCTCACGTACCGACACCGGCACCTTGGCTGCACGCATTTCATTGAACAGGCCCAGTAACATCGGGCACCCCCTTGGCAGGTTGTTGAAAACGTCGGCGAGGCGGCCAATGTCAGGCTACGGCACAGCAGGCCTGACATTAAAGCCGCAATCTCCACGCGGTTAGCGTTTCAACGACCTGTTAGCGATTCTGACGACGCGTCATGAACGCCAGGCGCTCCAGCAGCTGCACGTCCTGCTCGTTCTTGACCAGCGCGCCATACAGCGGCGGGATGGCCTTGGTCGGATCACGGTCACGCAGCACGGCCTCGGGGATCTGATCGGCCATCAGCAGCTTCAGCCAGTCGACCAACTCAGAGGTAGAGGGCTTTTTCTTGAGGCCCGGCACCTTACGGACATCAAAGAAGATATCCATGGCTTCGGACAGCAGTGCGCTTTCGATTTTCGGGAAGTGCACGTCCACGATTTTCTTCATGGTGTCGCGATCAGGGAAGGCGATGTAGTGGAAGAAGCAGCGGCGCAGGAACGCATCCGGCAGCTCTTTCTCGTTGTTCGAGGTAATGATGATGATCGGGCGCTGCTTGGCCTTGATCGTCTGGTTGGTCTCGTAAACGAAGAACTCCATCTTGTCGAGTTCTTGCAGCAGGTCGTTCGGAAACTCGATGTCAGCCTTGTCGATCTCGTCGATCAGCAGGATCGCGCGCTCTTCGGACTCGAACGCCTCCCACAGCTTGCCTTTTTTGATGTAGTTGGCAACGTCATGGACCTTGTCGACACCCAGCTGCGAGTCACGCAGACGGCTGACCGCGTCATACTCGTACAACCCCTGGTGAGCCTTGGTGGTGGACTTGATGTGCCAGGTAATCAGTTTGGCGCCCAGCGACTCGGCCAGTTGTTCGGCCAGCATGGTTTTACCGGTGCCCGGCTCACCCTTGATCAGCAGCGGGCGTTCCAGTGTGATGGCAGCGTTAACCGCCAGTTTCAGGTCGTCGGTAGCGACGTAAGACTGAGTACCTTCGAACTTCATCGGATATTCCTTGGGCCGAAGCCGTGTTGAACCAGAAAAAAGATCGAAAACTATAGCCTGTGCCTGTTTGCACTGTAAACGCGGGCAGCCAGAACCAAAGCTCGGCTGATGCCGGGCTATCAGTCATTACGAGATAGACGCAGTCGCTCTTATTGGTCGGGGTCGACCCGTTCAAAGCGACTGGTAAACGCCTCAACAAAAGCATTGCGCAGAATATTGAAGAACGCCTGCCAGGCGCTGAGATCAGGAGAACGAACGGAGCCTTCGAGATCAACACTGGTGGCAAACTGATCAGCCTGCTGATTCTGCAGCAGCTGCTGTCCACCGCCGACAACCGCCTCCCACAGCCCGCGAATCAGGCTCTTGTCCGGGTTGCGCAAGTCCTGCTGGACAGCAAAGATGTCTGCACCGCGCACCAGCGGCTTGATATACCCCTGCATCTGACCGTCGCGCACCTCGGCCTCCATGACCAGGTCGCCGGTGCCGTCATTAAAATCAAAACGCCCATACGCAGTGGCAAAGTCATTCAGCCGCGGCAGCTCGACATCCGTTACGCGCAAGCGCATGTCGGCGTTCTCCCAGTCACCCAAGGGGTCGAAGCGCGAGGAAAACTGCACAGGCGCATGGGCAAGCAACAGACCTTCGCCTTCGAGGTCCGCATCGCGCGCGCCTTCGCGCTGCTCGGCGTTGGTCAGATTGTGCGCCGTCAGGTGCAATTGATTGACGTACAAGTTAACCGGTGGCTCGGAGTGAAAGTTACGGAACGCCACTTCGCCATCGTAGATTTCCACCCGGTCCAGCCGCACCGGAATCAGCTCCTGCAGCGCCTGACGCCAGCCAACGCCCTCGCCCGTCTGCTTTTGCTGCTCGCTGTCGCCGTCGACAAAATTCAGCTGCGGGGAGTACAGGTCTACCTCAGCAACAATACTGCCGCTCTCCCAGAACGGGCGCAGGCGCATTTTGATATCGGTGCGCGGCAAACGCACAAAAGGCACCTGCTGCTCACCGTCTACCTTGACGATATTCAACTGGTTGAGCCGGTAGGCGCCGCGCCACAGCACAATATCGACATCGTCCACATGGCCACGATAGTCACCCATGTCGGCCATCTTGCGATTCATGATGTCTTTGATAAAAACCGGCAACAGCAGATGCACTGCCAGCAACAGCAGTGCCAGCAGAACCAGAATGGACCAACCAACCTTGGATCGACGTGTCATGCGTAATGGACCAGCAAGGCAGCGCATGGTTCAGCCAATTGACGTTAATACCCTCCCAGCATAGGCTGATTGGCCCACCCTGCTGCCATCGTTACGAAGGAGTCGCCACCATGAGCCGGATCTACGCAGACAACTCCCAGGCCATCGGCAATACGCCGCTGGTCCGCATCAACCGACTGGGCCCCAAGGGCGTCACCATTCTCGCCAAGATCGAGGGCCGCAACCCAGCCTACTCCGTCAAATGCCGTATTGGCGCCAGCATGATCTGGGACGCCGAAGCCAGCGGCCGACTCAAGCCGGGCATGACCATCGTCGAGCCCACCTCCGGCAACACCGGTATTGGCCTGGCCTTTGTTGCCGCTGCCCGCGGCTACAAGCTGGTACTGACCATGCCCGCGTCAATGAGTCTGGAACGCCGCAAGGTGCTAAAGGCGCTCGGCGCCGAGCTGGTTTTGACCGAACCCGCCAAGGGCATGAAAGGCGCGATCGAGAAGGCCCAGGAACTGACAACCCAGCACCCGGACACCTATGTCCTGCTGCAGCAGTTTGAAAACCCGGCCAACCCGGCGATCCACGAAAAAACCACCGGCCCGGAAATCTGGAAAGACACCGACGGCGCCATTGACGCGCTGGTTGCCGGCGTGGGCACGGGCGGCACCATCACCGGGGTATCGCGCTACATCAAGCAAACCTGTGGCAAGCAGATCGTCTCCATCGCCGTGGAGCCCAGCTCCTCGCCCGTTATCACCCAGACCCTGCAGGGCGATGAAGTAAAACCCAGTCCGCACAAGATTCAAGGCATTGGCGCCGGTTTTGTCCCCGCCAACCTGGACCTCAGTCAGGTCGACCGCGTCGAGCAGGTCAGCGATGAGGAAGCCAAGGACATGGCCCTGCGCCTGATGCGCGAAGAAGGCATTCTGGTGGGCATCTCCTGCGGCGCTGCCATGGCCGCCGCCGTACGCGTTGCCGAAGAGCCGAACATGCAGGGTAAGACCATCGTTGTCATCCTGCCGGACTCAGGCGAACGCTATCTGTCCTCGATGCTGTTCACCGACCTGTTCACCGATCAGGAAACCGTTCAGTAAGCACCAGCCTACCGCGCAACACCGCCGCCCTGGGCGACGGTGTTGCCGCGCAGGTAGCCAACTGGCTATGCTGCGAGCTTTAGCCCCTCAGCTCGCAGGCCCTCCATGCCCCAATCTTCAGACCAGATAGCCCAGCAGATACTGTCAGGCTTCGACCGCTACCGCCGACTCTTTCGCGACCTTACCTCCGGCGCCCGGGCACGCTTCGAGCAAGCTCGCTGGAATGATATCCAGGAGGCGTCCACCCTGCGCATCAACGCTTATGAAGAGCAGGTGCAGGAAACAGCCGACGGCCTAACTCAGAGTACATTTGGGCCTCAGGTACTGGACGTCGAGGCATGGCCGGGGATTCGTGAGGCCTACATCCATCTGATTGACCAGCGCTTTGACGATGAACTGGCCGAAACCTGGTTCAACTCCATCTTCTGCAGCCTGCACCAGCACGATCAGATCAGCGATAAAACCATGTTCGTGCACAGCACCCGGCCCGTCAGCCGGCCACCGTCACGTATTGCGCTGACCCGCGGTTTCATCTCCGAAGGCTCGCTGCACGACCTGGCCCACCAGATTCTGAGTGAATACAGCTTTGATGTGCCCTGGGAAGACATGACCCGCGATGTCGAGATGATCGTCGCCGAGCTGCAACAGGGCTTGCCTGATTGGGCGCAGATGGACCGCGGCCTGACAGCCGAGATGGTGCAGAGCGTGTTCTATCGCAACAAGGGCGCCTATCTGGTCGGGCGCCTGATCAGCCAGCATGAGCAGTGGCCGTTTGTGCTGCCGCTAGTCCACCGCGAACACCAGGGCATCAGCGTCGACACCGTGATCACCGACGAGTCCGAAGTCTCGATCATCTTTTCCTTCACCCGCTCCTACTTCATGGTCGAGTGTGCGGTACCCAGCGAGCTGATCGGCTTCGTCAAGCAGTTGATTCCCGGCAAGCACCTGGCCGAGCTGTACACCGCCATCGGGTTTTACAAGCAGGGCAAATCAGAGTTCTATCGTGCGCTGATTGCTCACCTGGCCAACTCAGATGATCGCTTCATCATGGCACCCGGCGTGCGCGGCATGGTGATGAGCGTATTCACCCTGCCCGGCTTCAACACCGTGTTCAAGATCATCAAGGACCGCTTTGCGCCGTCCAAGAACATCGACCGCGCAACCGTCATCGAAAAATACCGCCTGGTAAAACGTCATGACCGCGTCGGGCGCATGGCCGACACCCAGGAATTTGCCGACTTCCGCTTTCCTCGTGATCGCTTCGACCCCGAATGCCTGCGCGAGCTGCTGGAGGTAGCGCCCTCTACCGTAATAGAAGAAGGCGACAGCATCCTGATTCGCCACTGCTGGACCGAGCGCCGTATGACCCCGCTGAACATCTATCTGGAGCATGCCAGCGAAACGCAAACGCACGATGCCCTGCTCGACTACGGAAAGGCCATCAAGGAGCTGGCAGCGGCCAATATCTTCCCCGGCGACATGCTGCTGAAAAACTTTGGCGTCACCCGCCACGGGCGCGTGGTGTTCTACGACTACGACGAAATCAGCTATCTGACCGAGGTTAACTTTCGCGTCATACCGGAGCCGCTGTACCCGGAGCAGGAGATGGCCTCCGAGCCCTGGTACTCGGTCGCGCCCAACGACGTTTTTCCGGAGGAATTCCCGGTGTTTCTGTTTGCCGATATTCGTCACCGCCGCCAGTTCGCCGGCATGCATGGCGACCTGTTTGAGGCGAGCTACTGGAAAAGCCTGCAGGCGCAGATCGAGGCCGGCCAGGTGATTGACGTTTATCCCTACCGCAGAGCGGCTGCAACGCCCTGAGGACGGTGCTTTGCGCGGGCTTAAAAAAAATCTGGAACAAGGGTGTGATTTTCTGAATCTGACGTATACTCAATGCTGTTTATTCGCGTCCAAGGACGGCTGTCAAGATCCCTTGACTTGTTGTACTGAAA
>MDTG01279711.1_pt1 | contig 31376 bp, 30 predicted proteins | sample 811421 | NCBI WGS metagenome assembly MDTG01 (sample SAMN05326645, study PRJNA326480) | marine metagenome | isolation source: seawater | place: Pacific Ocean: South East | collected 2011
TTAGTTGGTAATTTAAAAAATGATTGATTTTCATAACCACGTATTACCAAATATTGACGATGGCTCAAAATCCTTGGATATGTCAATAGATATGCTCAAACACGCTTATGAGCAAGGTATTACAGACGTAGTCAATACTGTTCACTATCAACATCCAAAGATGGAGGGAAAAAACATAAATTTCTCTATCATCAAAAAAGAGATTAAATTATTACAAGAAGAATTAATTAAAAGAGATATAAATATAAAACTGCATTGTGGTTCTGAGGTATTCTTTTTACCAAATCTTATGCAAATTAAGGATGATCCCTTATCTACTTTCATTCATGGAAAATATATGTTAATTGAATTTCAATTTCATCAAATACCCAAGATTCAAAAACAGCAGCTTTTTGATTTAAAAATGGCAGGTGTTACTCCCATTATTGCACATCCAGAAAGATATAAGGCAGTGCAAGAAGATTTGTCCCTTGTTACAAATTGGTTAGAAATGGAGTGTATAATACAAATTGATGCAGGAAGTATTTTAGGTACTCTTGGCTCAAGAGCAAAAAAAGCTTCTGAGACAATAATAAAAAATGGTTGGAGTCACATATTGGGCTCAGACTCCCATGATGACAAAAGTAGGAATTTTTGTCTCAAAGATGCAAAGAAGATTGTAGATGGTTGGATAGGCAATGAATCCATTAAGATGGTTAAGGACAACCCAAAATCAATTATTGAAGGGAAAAATATCAAATATGATTTTGAGTATGATAAAAATTTAAGTAGTTCAAATTATTTCTGGCCAATAAAAAAGTATTTTGGGGCAAAATAAATGATAATAAGAATAATAAGTTTAGTTTTGTCTTGTATTTCTTTTTCATTGGTAGTAGGACAAAACATTGATTCGAAAACAAAACCTTTCACTGATTATCAAATTTCGAGTGAGCGTTATTATACTGATGCTAATGGAAGTGTAAATATGTTTGTAAATATTTGGGGAAACGTTAGCATTCCTGGAAGACATGGAGTATATGATGGCATTGACTTTGCAACACTTCTTTCAATTGTGGGGGGGCCTAGTGAGACTGCAAACCTAAAAAGAGTAATGTTGTATCGAGAAATTCCCGATAACGGGCAGCTAAAATTTATTATAGATTTGGAGGATTTTGTGAAAACAGGAGACAGAGGTAATTTTATAGAAATAAAACCAAATGACACCATATTGGTGCCAACTAAAGCTACAAGTTTAATTTGGAAGCAAATTGGTACGTTGAATACCCTTTTCTCTTTAATAAACCTTTATTTCACAATTGAATTAGCCCTAAACAGATAATAAATGAATAACCTTGAAAATAATTTATCACTTAATGATTTTCTAATTTTAGTAAAAGTTAATATAAAGCTGATATTAATTTTAGTTTTTGCTTGCATTGCAATAGCTGCATATATCACCTATACTACACCGCCCGTATACAAAGCTACAACTGCAGTAATGATCAAAGAAAAACCTGGTAGCTCTATGGTAATGAATATTGGTGGTTACGAACAAAAATCAAGAATGTCAAATGAGGTACAACTCCTGCGCTCAAGGAGGGTGGCAAAAGAGGTAATCAAAAGATTGTGGCAATCTGATTTGAGAAATTCCTTATATATTTTTGAAACCAGAATGTTTTTTCCAAAAGGTGAGAGAGTTCGAAGAGCAGTTAGAGAATTATTTTCATTGGGATTTTATGATCCAAGTAATGAATCTGCAAAATCATACTATGAACCATATTCAAATGAAATTGCTGAAAGATTTGCTGATAAAGTAATCAAGAGTTTAAAGGTAGTTCCTAGACAAGGGACTGATGTTATTGATATTACATTCAAATCTGTATACGGAAAAGAAGCGATGAGCATAGCGAATATCATTGCTGAAGTCTATAAAGATCTTGAAAAGGAAATAAGTGCTGAGGAGGCAAATAGTACAGTAGAATTTTTAGATGAAATGGTTAAAAAGCAGGAGTTAAAACTTGCTGAAGCTGAAGAAGCAATTAAAAATTATAAAATTGATCATAACATGTATGACTCTGAAGGATCTGCAAGTTTATTTAGTAATCGATTAGCAACATTGGAAAGTGAGATTTATAATAATTTTGCAGAAACAAATATTCGTAATGAACAGATTGCTTTCCTAGAATCAAAACTAACAGATGATGAAAAAAATCTTGCAGATAAAATTTCTACTGATATAAATGCACAGATGGTAGCACTTAGATCCGATATCACATCGCTTGAGTCTCAATTAATCCAAAATTCGATGATTTATGGCGAAACACACGGTGCTGTTATTGAGATCAATAAAAAACTTATAGCATTAAAAATTGAACTAGATAAGAAAGTAAAGGTATTAATTGGTGAAGGAATCACATTTGGAGATCCTCTGGTTGAAAGGCAAAATAACATAAGTCAGTTGTTGTCTTTGAGATCAGAGATTTTTGGTCTAAATCTCAAGCGTGGAGAAACATTAAAGCTTAAAGAAATTTATTCAAATAAAATAAGTGAATTACCTGAGAAGCAACTCAATTTCGCAAGATTGAAACGCGATGAATCAGTTTTGACACAGAATTACTCTTACATAAGACAACAACTTGAAGCAGCTAAGATAAGAGCTGCGTCTGGAAGTGGCAAAGTGCAAATTATTGACGTTGCAAAAAAGCCAGATTTTCCAGTTAGTCCAAATAATTTTAATGATATTTTTACAGGTTTTATTTTTAGTGTCTTTTTATCAATAATCGTTGTCTACTTTAAAGAATTTCTAGATAATTCAATAAGGAATCCTATTGATATTGAAAAACACAATCTCTCTATCCTTGGTATTATACCATCAATTGGTGGTAAAGCCAGCGTTGAAAAAAAATCATACTTTTTTAGAAATGGTCGAAAAACAAATAGATCAATAAAGCGTAGTCTCATAACACGAGAGGATCCTAGATCTCCAATATCGGAGGCATACCGAAGTTTGAGAACTAGCTTACTGTATACCGATATTGATATGGATACCAAGTCAATCCTTGTTTCAAGTGCTGGCCCTGGTGAGGGAAAGACCACCACTGTTGCAAACATGGCAATCACATACGCAAACTTAGGGAAAAAAACATTACTAATTGATACAGACCTCAGAAGACCAGTTGTGCATAAGGTTCTAGAATTGAAAAAAGAACCAGGTATAACAAACTATTTAGCAGGCGCCACAAAAAACTTTTCAGATTTAATCCAAAAGACTGATATACAAAATTTATTCGTAGTTACTTCTGGGATTATACCACCAAATCCGTCTGAGTTATTAGGATCTGATAAAATGGCTCTCCTTATAAATAAACTTGAAAAAGAATGGGATATTGTACTGTTTGATAGCCCTCCGCTTGTTGCGGTTACGGATGCAACAATGATATCAAAAGAAATAGATAAGATAGTAATTGTTGTGAAAGTTGGTCAGACCGATAAAGGAGCTTTCTCAAGAACAGTTGAACTTTTAAACAATGTGAAAGCACCAATAGGAGGAGTAGTTTTGAATGCAGTTACACAAAATAGTAGTTATGGCTCTTACTACTACTACTATCAGTATTATAACTATTATGGAAGCGAAAAAACATAGTCTTCCCTAATTATAAAATTATATATTAATTCATTAATCGTCGTATGAAAATTAAAATAATTGCAGAAATCGGCATCAATCACAATGGGAGCCTAGCACTTGCAAAAAAATTAATTGACACAGCAATTATTGCAGGTTGTGACTATGTTAAGTTTCAAAAAAGAAATCCAAATATATGCGTACCAGATCAACAAAAATTAAAAGAGAAAATAACACCATGGGGAAAAATGACGTATATAGATTATAAATATAAATTAGAATTTGGTAAAAAAGAATATGATGAAATTGATAGTTATTGTTCAAAGAGAGGAATAAAATGGTTTGCTAGCGTTTGGGATATTGATTCAGTTGATTTTATGGCTCATTATACTGATATAACGAAAATTCCCTCAGCTCATATGACAAACTTTGATCTACTCAAATATGCAAGAAAAAAGAATAATTCCGTAATGCTATCTACTGGAATGAGTAATCAAAAAGAAATTGAAAAATCTATTAAGAATGCAAATCCGGATGTAATCTTTCATACAAACTCAACATATCCGTGTCCTGTAGAGCAACTGAATCTCAAATACATTGATACATTAAAAAGTGAATACCCTAATAAATCAATTGGATATAGCGGACATGAGTACGGCCTAGTCACAACATTTGCTGCTGTAGCACTTGGTGCAGAATATGTAGAAAGACATATAACGCTTGATAGGACAATGTGGGGCTCTGACCAAGTTGCATCAATTGAACCTGCAGGAGTTTTGAAATTGGTGAAGGGTATAAGAGATATAGAAAAGGCTTTTGGTGATTCAGGTCCTCGCAAAATTTTTGGTGGCGAATTGGAAAAGTTAAAAACGCTTAGAGGATAAAATTAAGATAGTTTCGTTAATTACCGCTAGGGGTGGAAGTCAAGAAATACCAAATAAGAACATAATTAATTTGTGTGGATATCCTCTCATGTGGTACGTAATTAATGCTTCAAAGAATAGTGTTGCAAATGAAACATGGGTTAGCACAGATAATCAAGATATTAAATCAATTTCTCTTAAATATGGCTGTAAAGTTATTGATCGTCCATCTCATCTAGCAACAAACGATGCAAAAAGCGAAGGAGCACTAATACATTTTGCAAAAAATAATAAATTTGATATTCTCATCTTCATCCAACCTACTTCACCGCTATTAACATCCAACGATATAAATGGTGGGCTGACAATGATGGGTAAATATGATTCTGTTTTTAGTGCTTATAGAGAGCATTGGTTACCAAGATGGAGTAAAATCTTAAAACCAATAGGTTGGAAAGTTAATAATAGACCAATGCGACAAGAAATTGAGGATGTCTATGTTGAAAATGGTGCATTTTATATTACTTCAAGAACACGGCTAATTAAATCTGGACTTAGATACTCCGGTAAGACTGGAGTTTTTGAAATGCCTTTTTCAAGAAGTTTTCAGATAGATACTATGGATGATTTTAAAATGGTGGAGAAGCTTTTAAAAAATAGATGAAAATCTACGTAGATATTGATGAAACAATATGTATTACAGATAGCCAGCGTGACTATTTAAGGTCAGAACCAATAAAAACTAATATATTAGCGGTAAATAAACTTTTCGAGGATGGCCATGAGATAACATATTGGTCAGCTAGGGGAAGTGGCACTGGTATTAACTGGTATGATGTAACAAAAGCTCAGTTCGAAAAATGGGGAGTAAAATATCATTATTTGATTTTAGGTGAAAAGCCTTTATATGATCTATTAATTGATGATAAGGCAATTAATGCAAATAATATCGATGAAATCCAAAAATTTCTCAATGACTAATATAATTGAACAGGTAAAAGCGTTTTTGTTATAATTCGTTGCCATAGTAAAAATTCATTTGAGTTAATTAGATATAAATTTTATGCTGAAATAATCTAATTAAACACTTTCCATTATTTTCAAAAGTGTTTGCTAGTAAAAGTCCTATTACATTTAGTTGGAAAACAATAAAATAATAATTGAGCCAAAGCAAGGTTGGCAAAAAATCGACTGGAATGAGTTATGGAGTTATAAAGATTTATTCTTCTTTCTCATATGGAGAAATATTAAAACCAGGTACGCACAATCAATATTAGGAATAGGCTGGGCTTTGATACAGCCTCTATTTTCTATGATTATTTTTACTATAATTTTTGGCAACATCGCTAAAGTTAGTTCTGATGGAGTACCTTACGCTATTTTTAGTTTTACAGCACTTGTTCCATGGACCTATTTTACATCCGCATTAATGGATTCAAGCGGAAGTCTCATTAATTCAACACAATTGTTAACAAAAGTATATTTCCCAAGATTAGTAATTCCGATAGCTCCAGTTATTTCAAAGCTTGTAGATTTTTTTCTAGCATTGATTATCTTATTCTTTTTAATGATCTACTTTGGCTTTTATCCCAAAATGAAACTTTTTATTCTACCAATTCTTATCCTTCTAATGATGCTTTCAGCTTCTGGTATGGGGATGTGGTTAACAGCCCTAGCCATTCAGTATAGAGATATAAAATATTCTATGGGCTTTTTCGTTCAATTACTAATGTATCTTGCTCCAGTAGTTTATCCTGCCAGTGCTATACCTATTGAATACAGAGTACTATATGGATGCTTCCCAATGACTGGAGTGATAGAAGGATTTCGATCAATATTATTGGAAACAAATCCAATTCCATGGGATTTGATCATACCAGGATTTATAATAGCATTTGTTCTCTTTTTTTCTGGGCTATTCTATTTTATTCGTATGGAAAAGCGATTTGCTGATGTGGCGTGATAATGAATCTCAGATTTTCATAGTAATAATACAAGTACTGAGCTAATATTTATAAATAAACCACTTTTTATGAGATAAATAATGGATTTAAAAAAGTATTTCAATGAATATAAAGACCTAGGCGTAGTGGTAATACCTAAAGTCTTTAATTTAAAAGAAATAAACTCATTAAGATCTGCGGCATTAACGTCATTAACAAAATTAAGTGAAATAAACAGAAATGGATATAAACACAAGGCGATTGAATACTTTAAAATAAATAATAACATATCTCCAAGCATAATCTTTTGGCCAAGTCTAGCTTCTGCAAGAATGAATGCATTTAGAACTCATAAAAAATTAGTTTCTGTGGTAAGCTTTTTCCTTGGAAATAATGTTAAACAATTAAACAACCAATTTTATTTTCGTCTTCCGGGTGACGGTGATAGTTTTGCTTGGCATCAAGATGTAATGTTTAGAAAACCGATTGAAAGACACCCTCATATGGTCAAGGATGATGGATATCTTCAAACAAGTATTGTAGTTGATGAAATAACCAATGAAAACTCACCAATAGAATATATTTTAGGTAGCAACAGGCTTGGTAACCTTAAATTAGATGAAAATAAGAATTGGAAGGGACTTCGAGGATATTCAAGTAACGAAATACCATATAATGCAAGAAATTTAATATGTAAAAAAATTTACGCACTGCCAGGAGATTTGATAATTTGGAGTTCTCTAACTATTCATGGATCTTCGCAAAATTTGTCTAATAGTTCTCGCATGTATTACATGAATGGGTTTGCAAATGCAAAAAATGCTTTTGATTGGCCTTGGTACATAAAATCAGGAAGTATATGCGAATTAAATCCATCCGAAATTCCATAAAAATTATAATGATTTATGACTAAAATGAACAAACTTGCGATAAAGGCTGAAAATCTATCTAAGGTATATAGAATCGGGGATAAGGACGAAAAAGACGACACTCTGATTGGGTCGATAGGATCTCTAATAAAACGGCCCATAAAAAACTATCGAAAAATAAAAGGTTTAACACATATAGGAGAAAATTCAAAGAATCAGAATGATATAATTTGGGCTTTGAAAGATATATCATTTGAGATAAAGAAAGGTGAAGTTGTGGGTGTTATTGGGGCTAATGGGGCTGGGAAAAGCACATTATTAAAAATTCTATCGAGAATCACTGCTCCAACTAAAGGAAAAATTACTATCTCTGGCAAGATTTCCAGTTTGCTTGAGGTTGGCACTGGATTTCACCCTGAGCTTACAGGCAGAGAAAATATTTATCTCAACGGTACTATTCTAGGCCTATCAAAAAAAGAAATTGATAAAAGATTTGATGAAATTATTGACTTTTCAGGTGTTGAAAAGTTTATAGATACACCGGTAAAACGTTTTTCAAGTGGTATGAGATTACGATTGGCATTCTCTGTTGCGGCCCATCTCGAACCAGAAATATTATTGATTGATGAGGTTTTAGCTGTAGGAGATAATGAATTTCAGAAAAAATGCATCGGAAAAATGGGACAATTTGCACAAAGTGGGCGTACTGTGCTTTTCGTGAGTCATAATCTTGGTATCATAAGAGATATTTGCCAAAAAGCAATTTTACTAAAAAATGGTATCCTTGATACATTTACTGATGTTGATAACTGTGTTAAACAATATACTAAGGAAAATAGTGCTTCATTAGAAAAATCTGCGGATGAAAGAATTGGTTTGCATAACATTCGAATAAACAATGTCATAATTAACAAGAATCTGCCGATATACACTGGCGAATCATTATTAATAGAATTTTGTTTACACCATGTTAAAAATGATGCTAAACCAACCATGCTAGCAATTAGTATTTGGGATAAAAACGACACTAAGTTAATAAGTTTAGATACAGATCTCATTGGTGGAATTAAAAGTAAAAATTTTAAAAATGTTTCATGCCTGATTGAAAAAGTGCAACTTGTAAAAGGTGATTACTGGCTTAACATACATGTTGAGTCTGCTTTTGGAATTGAAGATTATATTTTAAAGGAACATTTAATCACAGTCAACTCTGGTATTTTTAATTACCAAACAATCCCTCCTAAGGAATTATGGGGGTTTTTTGCAATTGAGCACAACTGGAAAGTATATTGATTCTTAATTTATGGTTGATGTAAAAACCTTTGACGAATTTCATTTAACCGATGATCCATGGGATTATGAAAAGAATAAGGATGACATTCAAAGAAGGAGCATATTACTAGAAAAACTTGAAAAGTATACATTTATAAATACTCTTGATATTGGATGTGGACAAGGATTTATAACTCGTTATATACCAAGTAAAAATATAACAGGGGTAGATATTTCAAATAATGCAATTGAACATGCAAAAAGAAAGAACCAAAATAAAAATATCAATTTTAAGAAATATTCAATTTTTGATTTATCAACACATAGCTTTAAATATGACCTGATAATAATCAATGGCCTATTATATAAAAGTTACATTGGGAATTCGAAAAATTTAATCTATATAATTATTGATAGATTACTAAAAACTAATGGCATTTTAATTTCATGTCATATAAAAGACTGGAGTAGTATAGTATTCCCATACTTTTTAATTGATGAAGAAATTTATCAATACAGACAATACCACCATCACTTACAGGTTTATAAAAAATGATTTTACTTTATCACAAAGTGGATATTGAATCAAAAACTATGTGGTGGGTTGACGTTGACAACTTTTACAGGCAAATGCATGAGATTTCCAATAAAAATGTTGTTTACCTTGATGATTACGATAGAAATAATCCTAGCCATATTTCGATAACATTTGATGGAGTTTATGAAAATATTTATCAGTATGCCCTTCCGATACTAAAAAAGTTTAACTATCCATTTGAATTATTTATTTCTGGAAATTTGATTGGCAAGTCAAATGATTTTGACAGTGTAGAGCCAGATTCACCTTTTGCAAATATTTCATCATTAAAAAGGTTAGTCCAAGAAGGTGGCCGATTACAGTGGCATACAAACGATCATTTAGATTTAACCAAACAGCCAATTGATATAGTAAAAAATGAGCTTAAAATACCTAACAAATTAAAAGATATAAATAAAAGTGGATTTAATTGGTTTGCTTATCCGTATGGTAAATTTAATGAAGACGTTATTGAATCCACCAAGTTATGTTTTAAAGGTGGGCTTGCGTGCGATAATGGAGATTTAAATGATGACTATAAAATGATAAGAAAAACAATTAAGAATGACACCTCATTAAAAGAAAAAACAATTAGCTGTATCATTCCAGTTTATAACTACGGAAAATATTTACAAGAGGCTATAGAATCAGTAATTAATCAATCAATACTTCCAGATGAAATTATCATTGCAGATGATTGTAGCGAAGATTCTACAAAGGATATTGCAACAGCATTTTCAAATAAATATCCAGAGCTAATTAGCTATATAAGGAATGAAAAAAATCTAGGTCCTATTGATAATTTTAACAATGCTTTATTAAGGTCAAATTCTGATTATTACTTCTTATTAGGTGCAGACAACGCCTTACAAGCTGACTATATTGAAAAATTATCCTCTTTGGCAAATAAATTAACAGGTATTGGTATATTTTATACAGATTATGCTTTATTTGGTCCTCTAGCAGCATTGAAATATGAAAAAAATCTTGAATCAAGGAAAAAGGGTATTGTGGATGATAAGTATTACCTGATTTCATTTGAGGAACCTGATAATCCACTTGAACATATTCAGAAAATGAATTTCATACATGGATCTTCTTTAATTTCAAAAAAAGCCTATACTGAGGCAGGGGGATATAAAAGAACTAAACGTCCAGAGGACTATAGTTTATTTATGAAGATAATCGAAAATGGATGGGGAATAAAAAAAGTTGAAGGTACTTACCTAAGGTATAGACAACATTCAACGAATCAATTGAATAATTCAATTCAGATTCAAAAAGAATTAATCTTTTGGAAGAATGAATATCATAGGATTGATAATCATAAAACATTTCATAAATCAAAGATATATAGGATAGTTAAAAAACTATATTATTTGGTAAATATATTAAAAAAATAAACTTCTAAAGTTTCAACTTTAAATGAGTAGATACTTACGATATAGAATAGAACAGTTTATAAGTAAAGATTTAATTGATACAATTCATATTGAAAATTATCATAACTCTCAATGGGCATATGAACAATTAGTCATGGAATTAAAGTTTAACTTTGCTGATGCAACAATTCATTTAGACAATGGTCCAAAAGTTGGTTGCAACTTTAGGATATTTTTAACTGATATTAATCCATATGTTTTACTGAAAAGATTGAAATTCATCACAATATTGCTCTTTATTTGGAATACTAAATTCATTTTAATATACAATGTAAACACTAGAAAAATTTGGAGCATAACTATTAATAATAAAATCTATTACCTTATTATTGCTTTATTGATTTCCTTTTATAAAAAACTCCTCAACCGAGAATAGTAAAATTGGATAAGATCAAAATATTTTATCCCTGTATTCTTGATTATGGTACAACAGATTATCCATTGTTTTTAACGGATGCGATTTTAGAAACTGGAAATGAAATTCATTTATTTCCAATCGATATTAATTATGAAAATACTATTATGAGGAGATTGATTTCAAGGATACCATTTATTAGTAAAAAAATTGAAAACTTTTTTATTGAATTAAAATTAAAAAAATCAATAAGGTCTATAAAACCAGATATAATTCTAACTGGTGGGATACATCTCAGTAAAAGCTTTATAAAAGTAATTAAAAGTGATTTTAAATGTAAAACTGGATTAATAATGGGTTACAGTGAACTGCTTATACCAGAACGCTCAAATGTAATGTCAGATTTTGATTTTATTGTAACTATTGATAGTTATTTAATACCAATCATAAAGGGTGAGAGATACCATAGAGTAAAAGATGTCTATTGGAGATTTCCTGCAGCGGACCTAGTTGAACATAGTAAAATTCATGGTACACAATTTCAATGTTCAAGATATAAATCTGATATTGTATTTATTGGCGGTTTTTCAAAAAATAGATTGGAAATTCTCAAAGAGATTAGTAAATATTTTAATCTGAAGATTTGGGGAAGTAAAAAATGGAAGGAGACTGAACTTGATCATTGCTACAATGATGAACCAATATATGGATTAAAAAAAACACTTGTATATAGTAATGCAAAAATAATTATCAACATAGCAGATAATGAAAAACACGTTAATGCTGTCAATGAAAGAGTACCTGAAGGTCTGCTATGCAACACATTTGTTTTATCATGCTATACTGAAGATTTGAGCAGAATGGATTTGATACCGAACGAATCAATAGGCATATTTTCTGATAAGACTGATGTTGTTGAAAAAATAAAATATTTCTTAGATAATCCCTACCTAATGAAATCAATTACCAAAAAGGGAAATGAAATAATAAAACAAAAGTTTACCTACACCAATCTTGCAAGTTATTTGATTTCAAAATTTCAAAACATGGAAGAAAATTAATTCATGGAAAGACTTACTTTCAGTGGTCTTAAATTCAATATCGAAGAAGACAAATTCTGTAATTTGACACCCTTGGATGATTCTAAATTAATGAATGGGTTTTACTTTTCTAGCAATGATAAAATAAATTTTAGGTATGGACCAAAAGGCTCAGATTGTTGCGTTGTAGTTGGAATATCAAATCATCATCTCCTTCATGTTATATCTCTAACTGAACAATACGGTAATACTATAAAAAGAATCATTGGTTTAGATATAAATATTGCTCAAGTGTATCATTTTTTAACCTTATTACAAATTATTAAAAAATCAAAAAATAGAATTGATTACATTGAAAATTTATTTTGTATAGAAACAAATAATTTCAGTAAATCTATTTTGGAAAAAGTAAAAATTTCCAAAAAGTTTATCGTAGAGGGAGCAGAAAAAAATGCTAACCAGTTTGTTCTCGAGAAAAAATTTTGGGACAACGTTTCCTTTGATAATGAATTATTTAAAAAGAAATATCACCTAAGTGCAAAGAAGGTTGAAGGCGGTATAAAAGTAAAATCTGAAACAGTTGGGGATATTAATAATTATGTTGTTAACCTTTTCTGTGGGTCAAAATCTGATTATGGATTATGGCCATTCCCCATTGGCTATGGTTCAGGATATCTTAGAAGTGAAAAAACATTTGAAGGTTTAAAATCAATATTGAATAATGTACCAATCTATATTTTTCATACAAGTATTGAACAAGATTTGGATTTAATAATGAGGGCAAACAGGTACAAAGAAATCATTTTATATTTATCAAACGTCTTTTGTGAATATTTTCTTAAAAAATCAGACAAGCTACCAATTTCATTAAAAGAGTTAATTCATATTATAACTAAAAGTAAAGCCAACCCAAATCCACTTAAAATATTTGCAATACAAGATCAAAGAACAAAAAAAGGTGATATCACTCCAAAGAGGAAATGGTTTCAAAATCCTTTTAAAAAAGAGGAACATTATATTGCTTTCCAGCAAATAGAAAGTTTAATAGAGGGCAATAATAACCTTGAAATAGTAAATGTAGATAACTGGCTGAAGCATAACAACAAATCCTCAAAGCTCATTAATACCAAAATCAAACATGTTAATGACTTTCTTAAATTAGATTTTTGTAAATATGATACAATATTTCTGCACTCTTTGCTCTCGCATAAATTGGATCAAGAATCCTTTAAAAAACTCGTCGATAAATCTCTAAAGTCATCAAAAAAAGTCTTAATACTCGAAAATAACATCTGCGATAAATACTTTAAAAAGTTGAATCAAGGTGTTTCTATGGAAAATTTTCGTCATCTACTAAAAAACAGTTCCTTTGAAATAAATTACATGGGTGGAGCAGTTTCAAAATTCCGGAACATAATTGCCGTTAATTGATGGTTAAAAAAAAGATTATTATCGTAATTAGTGGCGATGGATGGGGAGGTGCAGAAAAACAGGCATTTCTTTTGAAAGAATATTTAGGGAAAAACTTTATGACTGAAATAATCTGGTTAAGAGATTCATGTGACAAAATTACTATGCCATTTAATAGTAGTAAAACTGCCATTCACTACCTTCAAAATCCATTCCAAAGCAAGCAATTAATCCTTTTTTTTCTAAGTTTAACCAAATTTTGGTCAAAACTCTTTTCTTTAAATCCATATGCTCTGATATCATTTGGGAACGTTTCAAACAGAGCATCTTTGATGATTTGGAAGTTCACAAGAGTCAAACACTTCTACTGGAATCAGCGAGATGCTGGACTAATGAAAGTAACAAAAGCTGATATATTTTTTCATAAGTATAATACAATCAATTATATATCGAATTCAAATGAAGGAATTAAATTTCTCAAAAAAGAATTACATGCTCAACAAAACAATATATATTTTATGCCAAATCTTTTGGAAAATATTAATCCTAAGCTGATCAAAAGCAACTATGATATTCTCAAAAAGGTTAAGGTTTGTATGATAGGGAATTTTAAAAAATCAAAAGACCATAAAACTCTGATTAAATCATTTAAAATTCTTAATAAAAGATTAAAAAAGCATGATGTTGACGCTATTTTATATCTGATAGGTAGAGATGCAGGTATGAAACAAGAATTGAAAAAATTGATTGATAAGATGAATTTAAATAACTTCATTATCTTTACGGGTTGGTTAAAAAATACCTCTAAATATTTGCATAAGTTTGATATAGGAGTCTTTTCATCAAACACGGAAGGAATGCCTAATGCTTTAATAGAAATGATGCAATGTGGTCTGCCAATTGTTGCTAATAAATTTCCAACAGCGAAGGAAGTAATACCAAATGAGAATTATAAATTTCTTTCAGAAAATAAAAATCCGAGCGATTTATGTGAAAAATTATATCTTTTAATCAGAGACAAAGATCTTAGGGCTGAAAATGCAAGGTTTAACTTAGATAAAATAAACCGTCACCTCAATCGCTTTGAGAAATATAATATTCCAAACATACAAGTCATAAATTGAAAATTTTTTGAATCAGGTAAAAAATGCCACGCAAAGGTCGACACCCCCTTAAAGAAAAATCCATAGAAGAAAAACAAATAGTTCCCAAAAAAGTAACGTTGACCACTATTGTTTTCATTCCATCATTGACAGGCTATTGGCAATACAGTTTTGAAGTTTTAAAACTTTTTTTTCAAAGTCTAATAGAGAATACTAAATCTGAATTCGACCTGATGGTATTTGATAATGGGAGTTGTAAAAAAATCATTAAATATCTCAATAAAATGAAAGAACGAGGCTTCATACAATATCTTATTTTGAGTGATAAAAATTATAGAAAATTAGGTGCTCTTGACTACTTATTGAGATCGGCTCCTGGACAATATATTTCTTATGCTGATAGTGATGTGTTTTTTCTTCCAAACTGGTTAAATGAATCAATAAGAGTTTTAGAAACATTTTCAAAAGCGGCAAAGGTAACAGCTTTACCAATTGTAGGTGGTGACACAACTATAATCTCAAATAAATTTTACCAAGAAGCATTGAAAGATAAAGAGATTAATGTTTCTACTGGTGATATTGTTGAAAAGGAATTTATAAGATCACACTCAATGAGTATTGGGAAAAGCCTAAGTGAATTTATTCTACCAGATAGAAAGGATATATTATTAAAAAAAGATCATACTCAAGCATTTCTATCAACTGCAGATTTTCAATTTACCATAAAAAAAGAAGCTGTACTTGATATTCTGCCACTAGTTATTTCAAAAGACAATCATTATTATGACCCAATTTATTCTCCCGTTTTAGAACATAAACTGGATGAAGATGGTTGGTGGCAGCTTTCAACACGCGGATATCACATTCATCATATGGGTAATAATGTACCAGATTTTGAGAACGAATTACCATGGATGCAAAGCGAGTTTCCAACTCAAATACCAAATTATGCTTTAAAGAGAAAAAACAAAAATAATACAAAAATAAAAAGTACTAGGATAAGAAGGTTGTTGAAAAAAATTAATTTATGGTCTTATAGAAAGCTATATGAATGATCAACAACATGAAGTTGCAATAGTATTGCCTATTTATAAAAGTAATATTTCTTCAAATGAAGAGATATCACTTAAAAGCTTAAATAAATATTTATCAGACTACCCAATTTTTACAATAGGGCCCTTCGATACAAAAAATCAATTTCCTAATTATAATTTTATGAAGTTTGATCCTAATAACTTTGATAATGTTAAATCATATAGTAAACTACTTTTAAGTAAAGAATTTTATAAAAGGTTTTCAAAGTTTAAATATGTTCTTATTTACCAATTAGATTGTTTGGTTTTCTCATCGAATTTAAAAAGCTGGTGTCAACTCGGATATGACTATATCGGTGCTCCAATATTTATAAAACTAAATAGTCCGTCTTTAGATTATTGTTTCATAGGAAATGGTGGGCTTTCACTGAGGAAGGTATCCAACTTTTTAAGAGTTTTTGAATCCTCACACATTCCAAAATGGTCAATACTTTTTAATTCACTTTTACCAGACATCAATTATCTTGACTTTATTAAAAAGTATCGTATTATAAAAGAAGGACGTTTAGGAGTCGACTGGTATACAAAAAACTATTCTTTAAATGAGGACCTTTTTTGGTCAACCAGAGCCCACTTGTTTTATCCAAGTTTTAATATTGCACCTTCTTCCGTGGCGCTTAATTTTTCATTCGAAGCTAATCCCAGATTCTGTTACGATGCTAATAAAAAGAAGCTTCCTTTTGGAGCTCACGGTTGGGAAAAATGGGATAAGAAATTTTGGATGGATTTTATTTAGATTAATATTTATTGAGAAAAAAGATACCTACCTAATTGAGAAATCATAAAAACAGTTGGCCATGGAAAGATCTTAATAAATTATACCCAAAAGAAATGAATGATGGTAACTACTGGCCTAAAATCAGCATTGTCACTCCTTCATATAATCAGGGAAAATTTATTGAAGAAACAATTCGTTCTGTAATTTGCCAAAGATATCCAAATTTAGAATTTATCATATACGAAGATTGTAGTACAGATGATAGCCTTAATATAATTAAAAAGTATGAAAATGATATAAAATTGATACAAGGAAACATAAACAAGGGAATGAGCTGGGGGATAAACAAAGGATTTGAAGCATCGACGGGAGATATTGTTACTTGGATATCTAGCGATGATATATATATGCCTAACTCGTTTGAATCCATTGCATATGAGTGGAGTAAAAATAAAAATGCAGGTGCATATGTAGGTAATTTTCAGTTTATGGATGAAAACTCAGTTTTAAACCCCAAAATATATAAGCCATATTTACCAAAAAAATGTCCAACTGATTTAAGTTTGTTTTTTCCCGATCAATGGAGACTTCACCAAGTATCAACATTTTATGAACGAAATTCTTTAATTGATGTAGGTTTTCATGTTAGAGAAGATTTGAGACATAATATGGATAGAGATTTAATATTTAGAATAGCACTAAAAACTAAAATTGTTCTTGTAGATAAAAATCTTGCAGCTTTCAGAATACACAACAAAAGTAAGAGTTGGTCAAATCGTAATATGATTATAATGGCTAAAGAATTTGCAAGTATTCAAAAATTATTTTTGACTGGAAATAAAGTTGATGATTCAATAAGGTATAAAATCGCAAGGTTTCGAATTGCAAAGGGATATGTAAAATTTGCTAAATATTCTAAAAGTCTTTCCTCAAAAATTCATGGTATAATTTTTGCTATAGCTTATCGTCCAAGTTTAATTGTTGATAAAAAGTTTATAAAAACATTTATCAAAGTTTTTTTTAAATGGAAATAGACCTTTTATGAAATCAGTTAAAGCAAAAAAAATATTGGTGACAGGATCAAGTGGATTGATTGGTTCTGAAGTAGTAAAATACTTTGACAATAGAGGATGGAATGTTGCTGGTGTTGATAATAATATGAGAAAAGAGTTTTTTGGACAAAAGGGGGACACAAAGTGGAACCTAAATTACTTGATAAATAATTGCAAAAACTTTACGCACAATAATATTGATATTAGATCAAGAGATAGTATTAAGTCCTTAATAAAATCAGTTAAACCTGAGCTTATTGTACATGCAGCAGCTCAACCAAGTCATGATTTAGCAAGTACTATTCCCTATGATGATTTTGAAGTTAATGCTGTAGGGACTATGAATTTGCTTGAGAGCTGTAGGTTATTTTGTCCTGATGCCTCATTCATCTTTCTATCTACAAATAAGGTTTATGGTGATAATCCTAATCTTATAAAACTAATAGAATTAGAAAAGAGGTGGGATTATGAAGATCCACTTTATAAAGATGGTATAAATGAAACAATGAGTATTGATCGTACAACGCATTCGCTGTTTGGTGTTTCTAAGCTCTCAGCTGATATTATGGTACAAGAATATGGAAAATACTTTGGCATGAATACATGTTCTATAAGAGGAGGATGTTTGACTGGCCCTATGCATTCAGCTGTAGAACTACATGGATTTTTAAGCTATTTAATTAAATGTAACTTAAAAGATACCGAGTACACTATTTATGGATATAAAGGTAAGCAGGTAAGGGACAATATACATTCATATGATGTTGCGAGATGTATAGATTACCTTTTCAGAAATCCCAGTCCAGGATCTGTATTCAATCTTGGAGGTGGAAGGAATAATTCTATTTCAATTCTAGAGGCATTTGATTTGGTTTCTGATTTAACTGGTAAGCCTATGAAATATAGTTATTCAAAAAATCACAGGGTTGGAGATCATATTTGCTATATAACAGATTTATCAAGTTTGAAATCTTCTCTTAAAGGATGGGATATAACTAAAAATTTAGATGAAATTTTTATTGAAATTATTTCAGCGTGGAAAAAACGCTTTGGGAAAAATTAATATTCTTTTCTTTAAATAAAGGGCTGTTTAACAAAATAAAAAGAGTAGATGACTAGTATTAAAGGTAACAAAATCCACATTCTATTAATCATTGCCAGAGGAGAAGCTGTGAGGAATTTTGTTTATACAGATTTTCTTGAAAATTTATCTAAACAAGCGAAAGTAAGTATACTCACACAAATAAATCATCCAGACTTGATAAATACTGCAAAAAACTATGGTATTAGACTTTTTAAACTTAAAATTTATAAAGAAAACCGGTTAGTGATTTTATTCAGAGAGATTGTTCATACTGCCCATTACAGACACATATGGACCGAAGCAGTAAAATATTATTGGGGGAGACATAACCTGAGGGTAAAAGGTAATTTAAAAGAATACATAAGATTGAAATTGTGGCGAATTTTGAGTTATCCATTTGCAAATAGTTTTATGCTTGAATTTGGTACAATACTCAATCGATATTTAACATTAAAACTTATATCTAATAATTATTATGATAGGTTTTATAAGAAGATAAAACCAGACATTGTTTTTAATTGTTCACATATCCATGGACCAGGTGCCGATCTTCCAGTACAAGTTGCATCATTTAATGGAATTCCAACAAGTGTGTTTTTATTTTCATGGGATAATCTAACTTCTAGAGGAAGAATTTTTCCTAAATATGATAAATACTTCGTATGGACAAAAGACATAAAAAATCAATTGATATCATTATACAATAGGAAAATATTTGGGAATCAGGTTATTGTTACTGGTACGCCACAATTTGACTTTCATTTTCAAAAAAAACACAAATGGACAAGAAAAAAATTATATCAAGAATTAGGTTTGGATGTAAATCGTCCGTTTATTTTATATAGTACTGGCATGGCATCTGATTTTCCATTTGAACATAAAATAATTGAAGGATTAATCAGTTATATAAAGAATCATAAAAATATTCAAAAGCCACAATTAGTGGTTAGAACCTATATCAAAGGAAATAGTGATCAGGTAAAAAATCTTTCAAAAGCTTACAAAAATGATAATGATATAATTTTCCCAACTATATTTTGGGACAAAAAGTATATAATGCCTGAAAAAAAGGACATCAGGATTTATTCAAATATTTTAAGATATTGTATTTTAGGTATAAATACGGCATCTACGGTATCTTTAGAATTAATGATGTTTAGAAAACCAGTTGTTAATATTGGTTTTGAGCCTCCTGGTTCTAACTTGGATTCTTGGACAAGATACTCACGCCATATTGATTACGAACATTATCTTCCTGTTGTTAGAGGTAAAGGAGTAAAAGTAGCTAGATCGATGAAAGAAATGATAAGCCTAGTTGATGAATGTTTGAATAACAAGGATGCGATGACTCAATATCAAGAAAAATTTTTAAAAAAAATGTTTAGTAATACTATTGATGATAAAGCCTCTAAACGAATTGCCGATGCATTACTTGAATGAGAATAAACTACTGAAATAGTTATTCTTTATATTATCTTAATTGAAAAATAAAAAACCAATCATATTAAATTGTTTTTCTAGAGGTGGTAGCAATATCTTATGGAACTTTTTTTTATCACACCCTGATGTTTGTCATCCAAAAAAAGAGACAATTCAAATTTTCAATGCAAATATCAAAAATCCTACCTTAGCTGGACTTAAAATTGCAATGCAAGAAAGAAGAATTTTATTTAATCAATGGAGTCTTCTTGAGAGAAATATCGTGGGATATCAAACTAAAAAGTATATTGATTCGGTCCTATATAAATTAAAGCTTGCAAATTACCATGATCAATATATGAAGTATAAGGCTCCAAATTTGTTATACACCAAGGATGAATTAAAAGATACCCGATTAGTGCTAAAGAATAATAACGGTTTAATTTTTTGTTCTAAACTATTTAATGATATTTATCCAGATGCCTATTTCATTGCACTTATAAGAAATCCAATAGCATTATTTGAAAGTCACAAAAGAAGAAGGACCCCTGTATCAAAGTCAATTGATACCTTTTCTAACTTTTATCAAAAAATGGTCTTTAAAATGGAATCTGATAAAAAAATTCTTAAAAGATATAAAATAATCAAATTTGAAGACTTGATTTCAAATCCCAGGAGGTCTATCAATAAATTGTACGATTTAACAGGTTTATCTTTAAAGTTTTTAAAGAAAATTAGACTAAAAGAAAAGTCCTACACTGGGAAACATGGAAATTATCTTACACCATCAAAAAATAATTCTCATCGCTGGTATGATTTGAACAGTTTAACAACTGTTTTAGATCCTAAAGTAAATGAAAATCAACTAATTAATCTGAAAAATAACGAAAAGGAGCAATTACATAAAGAACTTGAAAACATTATGAAAAAATACGGTTATGAAACCTAAAAAAGATTACAGAAAAAATAAAATTTTGATAATATCAACCGTCAAACCCTTTCCAGGAGAATCGGGTCAACAGATGCGTGTCAGGCATACTATTGAAGCTATTAAACCATTTTATCATATCACATTTCTTACAACCACTACTCCAAATGAAATTAATTTTATTAAAAACAAATTAAATGATTTTGTAGATGAAAGTATTGTTTTGCAAACTAGGTACTTTGGTCCATTAAAAAAGATTTTCTTTTTACTTTATGGAAGAATATGGAGCACTTTTAAAGGTTTGAGATTTTCAAACTATGTCGTAGAAAGACTGGATTTCACAAATCGAAGATTAAGAAGAATTTTTGATAAAAAAGATTTTGATATAGTTCTTTATGAATATTGGCATGCATATAAAACTGTGGGATATTTTAAGAAAAGTGGAATTCCTACAGTTCTAGACACTCATAACATATTATGGAAATCTTATGATAACATACTCTCGTCTTCAAAGTTGTTACCTACGAAAATCAAAGATTGGAAAATTAAAAAGTATAAGTCTTTTGAAGAAAATGCATGGAATAAGTTTGATGGACTAATAGCAATTAATCATAATGAATATAATTACATAAAAAATGTAGTAAATAGAGATAGGGTTTTCTATATACCGATGGGTATTAAAATGAATAAATGGAACCGAAAACGCAACATACAATCAACACCACGTGTAGGATATTTTGGTGGCTTAAGGAGCATACACAATCAAAAAGATGCAATGCTGTGCTATGAAAAAATAATGCCACACATATGGTCAAAAATTCCCGCTACCGAATTGTGGATAATTGGTAGTAACCCGCCAGATGACATTAAAATTTTATCAAAAAAAGACAACAGGCTCAAGATTACAGGATACGTAAAAGATGTTGAGAATATTTTAAGAACAATGACAGTAATGGTAATTCCTTGGAGTGGTACTTACGGTTTTAGGAGCAGAGTTATCGAGGTAATGGCCCTGGGATTACCATTGGTTACAACACAAGATGCTGTGAATGGTATGGGATTAAAAAATGGAAGGGGAATATATATGTGTTCCGATTTGGAATGTATTGTTAAAAATGTAACAGAATTGATATGCAATGAGCACAAAAATAAAATATCGGGGTTAGAGGCAAAAAATCAAATTATAAAAAAGTATAATTTTGAAAATACATATGGTTTATTACCTAATGTAATGAATAAGATTTTAAAAATTGCGTAAAACAATTGTCATTTCTACGAGTTGGAGGTTCAGGCCAATACCTAGACATTTTATTTCACTTGCAGAACATCTATCTGAAAATAATTATAAAGTAATTTTATTACTGAAAGGTAAAAAGAGAACATTAAATATTAAATCTTCAAACATTACTGTAAAATCATGGCCAGTTAAATCAAAAAGCTATATAGCGAATTGTATTTTTCTGTTAAAAATAATTAAAAAATATAAGTCAAACATACTAATTAGCAACTTTAGCGCGGTAAATGCCTTTGCAATTATAGGTAAAATAATTGGGGTCAAATACAATATCGGATGGTATCACACTGTTTCAGGGGCTAGTGAAGTTGATTCTAATTATAGTTTTTTCAAATTAAGTCTACTTAGAAAAAGAAAATCTATATTCTATCGATTACTAACTCATATTATTGCCCCGTCTAATTATGCTTTAAATGATTTTTTTACAACTTATAGGATTAAGCATATTAATAAGTTAGTCTATCCTAATTCAATTCCAGATCCACAAAACCAAAATAGGCTCAAAATAAGTTCTGAAAAAGAATATGACCTTGTTTCTATAGGGAGTTTGCTTAAAAATAAGGGTCACGACGTTTTAGTAAAATCAATACATATTTTAAAATCTAGAAAAATTAACTTATCTATTGCAATTGTTGGTAATGGGCCTGAGCTTAAAGTTTTAAAAAAAAATATCACTGACTTAGAGCTAGAGAATAATATTTCCATAATTAAAAATATGGATAACGATGGAGTTTATGATATTTTATCAAAAGCCAAGGTTCTTGTTGTTCCTAGTCGTTACGAGGCATTTGGCATTGTCAATATAGAGGCCTTCTCTATGGGTGTACCAGTTATTGGATCTGATATTGGAGCCATTTCAGAAATCATAGACCACGGGAAAAATGGTTTATTGTTTAAAAAAGAAGACTCATTGGACTTGTCCAAAAAAATCGAGTTTTTACTTAAAAATAAACTTTTATTAAAAAAGTTTGGAGCAAATGCACGTGAAAAATATGTTAAATACTATTCATCAAAAAATGCAATAGAACAGCAAACTAGTTTGATAAAGTCACTTTCTTAAATGCATTTATTAATTATTTCCCACAAAGAAGCCTGGTTATCAAAGATTTCAAACTATAATTATGAAACAAATGGAGGTTTTCCATTCCAAATAAACGCAATTTCAACCCTTTTCGAAACCAGTACTTTGATTTGTTGTTTACGTAATCATAGTAAACCTGATAATCTTACTCTACTTAAAGGGAAAAACCTATCCGTTGCACCATTGCAAGAGCCACCTTTCTCTGGAAGATTAAGACAAATTTCCATTTTGTTTTGGTTGCCTTTCCAATTGGGAAAAATTCATAGAAGTATGAAACAAGCGGATGCTGTGCATGCGCTTATACCAGGTGATTTAGGATTAATTGGAATAATTTTATCATTGCTATTGAAAAAACGCCTAATAATTAGGCATTGTGGTACATGGGGAAATCAAACAACATTAGCAGATAAATTTATTTATTGGTTATTATTAAAAATTGCAAATGGGAAAAATATTATAATGGCCACTGGAGATGATAATGAACTTCCAGAAAAATCCAATCCCAATATCAAATGGATTTTTTCTACTAGCTTAACAAAAAAGAAATGGGAGAACCTGAGGTTAGCTAAGTACTGGGTTCCAAAAAATAGATTAGACATAATAACTGTTTGTAGGTTGACAAAAGGTAAAAATGTAGAATCTTTGATTAGAACAATGAAAATTTTAAAAAAGAAAATACCTGTCAAACTAGATATTGTTGGAGATGGAGATCAAATGGACTATCTAGTATCTCTTTCTAGTGACTTAGGCGTAGAAGATATTGTTACTTTTTATGGTAACTGTAATCAAAAAAAAGTTATGGAATTATTATCTAAAAATAATATCTTTGTCTTTCCGACAAAAACTAAAGAAGGTTTTCCTAAAGCACTTCTTGAAGCAATGGCTTGTGGTTTACCTGTAATTGCATCAAGGGTATCTACAATACCCTTTTTAGTTGAAAATAAGTGTGGTTTCATAATCGACGATTATGATCCTATTTCAATATCAAAAGTGATAATTCAAATGATATCAGATCCTGATAATCTGAAATTAATGGGCTATAATGCTAGAAAAATTAGTAGAAATTATACTATTGAAAGATGGAACCATGTAATTAGTTCTCGTATAGATAGAATCTGGACTAACGAATTAAAATGATTTATTCACTTTTTTCAAATGCTTTTTATTACTCAGGATTATCTTGGATTATAAAACAAATGAAAATAAATGAAGGGAAATACGTTTTAATGTTTCATGGTGTGTCAAAAAATAGAGTACCAAAATATCCAAAGGAAATTCAACCCGACCTTGATTCAAAACAATTTGAAAAAATAATATTGTGGTTAAAAAATAGATTTGAGATTTTATCTCCAGATGAAATTTTAACTACTGAAAAGCATGGAGTGCTTCTGACCTTCGATGACGGATTTAAAAATAACTTTACAAATGTATTACCAATTCTAGAAAAACATTTAGCTCCAGGATTATTCTTTATTTCTACTCAACATATAAAAGATTCAAAAGATTTGTTGTGTTTTGTAAAAAGTCAATTACAAGAACAAGGAATGGATGAATACTCATTGCCAAAAGAACTTCAAGATGACTTTTTATTCGGATTATCAAAATACGAATTATATGAAATGTCTAGAAGTTCCCTTGTATCTATCGGAAGTCATTCTTGTTCGCATCCATTTTTATCAAAATGCGATGATTTAAAAATCAAAAATGAACTTAACGATTCAAAGATTTTCTTAGAAAATATAATTAAAAGGGAAATAAAATATTTTGCTTACCCTTATGGAGACTATAATCAAAAAGTCATGAAATATGTAAAAGAGGCAGGTTACGATGCAGCTTTTGCAACGGATATCACAAATAATCTAGGCAATTTAAAATATGAAATACCAAGGATTGGTTTATACAAAGAATCAATTCCTTATTTGGCAGCCAAATTAAGTGGAATCTATCAAAAACCATTTTCAAACATAAAATAAACATCCAAAAAAAAAGAAATATCGTTGTTTTGATTGGCCAATTAGGTTTAGGAGGTACAGAAAAGCAGCTATTGTTAGCATTAAAATATCTGGTTGGTGACAAACTAGCATTTCATGTCATCTCATTTAACGAAAGCCCATTTGGTGATTTAAAAAATGAGCTAATCAAATTAAATGTAAAATTATATAATATTCCTAAAGATATAGATACTATTTTCAAAAGGATAATATTTTTATATAAAATTTTGAAAAAGATATCTCCAGAAATTATTCATTCCTGGACGATACATGATAATGTTTATGCTGCTTTGATTGGTAGGATTTTAAATGTAAGATTAACTATGGGGTCAATAAGAGGCTCTTTGGAAGGTACAAGTTTTTCAAAACTACCAAAGATATTCAAATGGTCATCATTGCATCTCGTAGATATCATTACCACAAATACTGAATCCCTAAGGCATGAAATAATAAATAATAGTGTTCCAAGAAAGCGTATACGCTTGATAAGAAATGGAATTGAAACCAATAAGATTAATCAAAATAAAAGTTTTTCAATATTTGAACCCATAATTTGTACTATAGGTAATTTAAGGATTAATAAAAATCATGAATGCTTTATGCATATCATTCATAAAATTAGATCGGAAATACCAAATGTTAGAGGATGGATTATTGGGCAACCTGTCAATGATGAACCCTTCCATAAACATCATTTAAAAAAGGTAATAAAAAAACTAAAAATTGAGGATTCTATTGAATTGTTGGGATATCATCCTCAGCCTCAAGAAATCTTAGAAAAAGCAAGTGTGTTCATACTACCATCAATGAGTGAGGGATCACCAAATGTAATTTTAGAAGCCATGAGCGTTGGGGTTCCAGTAGTGGCATCTAATGTTGGGGGTATACCAGAAATAATCAGTACTGGTAAAAATGGATATATGTTTAATTTTGATGATATTCATGGATTTTCAGATGCAGTTATTGAATTGATAAGAAATAATAAAAAAAGAGAAAAAATTATTAAAAATGGCTACTTAACTTTGAAAAAACATAATCCCAAAAATAATTATACTACTTTGAAAAATATTTACAAGGAATGTTAATATTAAATTTAGTATAAAGCCAATAACCCAATTTAATAATAGTGTTATAAGTACCTATTTGAAAGATCAATTTGGTCAAAAAAAAGCAAAATTCATCATAAAAAACGGTGAATGGCTTCATAAAGGTAACGAAAATCGCTATGTACTTTTATTAGATTCAAAAATAATAGGATATTTTGGTTTTATACCTACAAAATTAATTGTAAATGATAAACAGATAAATGGGATATGGTGGACTGACTTAATCATTTCTCATGAGTACAGAGGACGAGGATACCAAACTATCATTGATAAGTTTGTTAAAAGTAGAAGTGGTATCAAATTGGGCTTCTGCAATGATACTGCCGCAAAAATACATTTTAAACACAACTGGAAAATCTATACAAACTCAAAAATACTGTTATTGCCAATTGATGTAAATAATATACCAGTTCTAAAGAATAATTATTTAATTAAGTACATATCAAAATTTATATTATATATGCTAAAAAAATCACTTCATAGATTTAAACCACGCTGGTCAATTTTAGATAAAACACCCAAGCCAGGTTTTTATTCTAAATTGTTTTTATTATCTTTGAACAACTCCTTAGTCAACATTGATAGAAATAAAAAATATTTGAATTGGAGATATTTTAATTCACCCTATTTTGGTGATTATAAATTTTACTTTTGTGATATTTCTGAGTATGTAAAAGTTGCGCTTATAGCAAGGATAATGACAGGTAATAATGGTCCTCAAATGAGAATTGTTGAACTTTTTGGTACAATTAGAAATAGAAAAGCAGTTAAGGATTTAATAAAAACTGTTGTTTCTGATGCAATAAAATTGGGAGTAGTTCAAATCACTATAATGGAGACTAATTTAAAATTACAGTCTTTGTTATTCCAATGTGGTTTTTTACTTTTTAGAAGAGTGAATTTTGTTTGTCAATACAACGATGCTGATATTAGGAAATCAATATCTAGAGTAAGACTATCATTTGGTGATAGTGATAATGATTTTTTAGATTAAATGAAATTCAATTTCTACATTTTAGTCATCATTCATGTTATAATGAGCTTCTTATTTAGAATTGATTCTTCATTACCTACGATACACGCAATTTTTATCTCCATTCTTGGAATATATTTTGCCATGACTGACAAGAGTACATCCAGATCAATTATTTTAATTTTCTACATAACAGGTTCAGAGTTACTATGGAGAGGGATGCACGCAAATATATTTTGGGAATTTGGTAAAGTTTCCACGTTAGCAATCACTTTTATTCTTCTTATAAGAATGGGTTTTAAAAGATTATCAAATAAGTTAGGTTTGTTAATAATTACATTATTGCTTCCCTCCATTATTATACTTGAAAAGATCAATCGCCAAGACTTAAGTCACGCGTTATTAGGGCCATTAGTGTTGGGTTTTTGTGTCCTTGCTTTTTCCAATCAAGTATTTAATAGGAAAGAATTAATAACCATGCTTCAGGCACTTATTTTCCCAATTGTGGGTTTACTTTTCTTAATGATTTTTTCTACAATAACTAAAGGAGATATTACCTACCATGCAGCCTATATATACAAATCGACTACTGCAGGCATGGGCCCTAATCAAGCATCAAATATTCTTGGCCTAGGTTTCTTTATATGTTTTGTTCTATTTACGATAGACAAAAATCACAGATTAATGTATTTAGTATTTGGTATTTTACTCTTTTTACAAACTATTTTCACATTCAGCAGGGGTGGATTGTACAATGGTATTTTATCGATAGGTATAGCTTATTTCTTTTTGATAACAGGGAAACAGAAAAAAATTAAATTTAGTTTAGGATTTATTGTTTTAATTACATGCTTATATATTGCGATATTACCAAGGATTGATTCAATATCTGAAGGTGCTATTATTAGTAGATTGTCAGACCAATCGGTAGAAAGTAGGAAAGTTATTTTGAGAAGTGAACTTATCGCGTTCAGAGAAAACCTAATGCTAGGAATTGGTCCAGGAATGTCAAGAGCTTATAGATTATATAATTTCAATGATCCTAAACATACGCATACTGAATATACTAGGTTATTGGCAGAGCATGGTACATTTGGTTTATTTGTAATCATATTATTAATTGGTATTACTTTTAAAAATTTCAAATCAAATAAAGGTATTTCAAAAAGTATTGTAATATCTTTAGCCATATGGAGCTTTCTTTTTATGATGCACTCAGCTACTCGTTTAGTAGCACCCTCAGTAATTTTTGCTCTCTCAGCATCCCATTTAAAATTGAATAAAAAAGATAAATAATTAATTGAAGGTTCTAATGATTACCAGTGAATGGCCTGGGAAAAGTAGTCCTAATGATGTACCATTTTTAGGAGAATTTTTTAAACATTTAAATTCAATTGGCGTCACTACTGAAATATATAAACTATCAAATAGATCCTTTCTGAACTGGGTTAAAGATTTATGTAGGATAAAAAAAATATTATCGGATACTGATTTTGATATAATACATACTCAATGGGGATATAATTTTATTTACTCATTTTGTTTTTCATATCCCCAAATCATAACTTATCACGGGAGTGATTTAAATATTCCAAAAACATGGACAGCTAGAAATATAATAATCCATCTTTTATCGAGATTCGCTACTGTATTTTCTAATTACAATATTTTTGTTAGTGAAGAGTTATCAAAGTTCAATAAGAATAAATCATTAAAATCCTCTGTCGTTCCGATGGGTGTAAACCTAGAAAAGTTTTATCCAGATGATAAAATAGAGTGTAGAAAAAAATTAAAACTTCCGCTAGATAAAAATCTGATTTTATTTGGTGGAAATACTACTCAACCTGTAAAAAGATATTGTTTGGCCAAAAAGGCACTGAAAAATTTAGATGACAATTATCAACTTATAAACTTAAACTATAATTCATATGAATTCATGCCTCTTTATATTAATGCATCAGATATTTTATTAATGACTTCATCAAGTGAGGGATCTCCAATGATGATTAAAGAAGCGATAGCTTGCGATATTCCAGTAATTTCAACAGATGTTGGCGATGTTAGGAAAGTTATATCTGGATTAAATAATTGTTACATTTTATCGGAAAATCCCTCTCCTTTAATTATCGCTAGAGCAATAAAAGAATGTTTAAAAAATTCATTAAAGCCAGATGGAATTGAAAGAATAAAAAAAGAATATTCATTAAACTACACGGTATCTTCCATAATTAACATATATTCGTCTTTGATAAATAAAAAAAATGGTTTCAATAATTCTACCAATAAGAAATGAGCACAATCATATTGCTGAAGCAATTCAATCAATATATGATCAAAAAATAAGAGAAGAATATGAAATTATCATTTCTGATGGTATGTCAACGGATGGTACTAGGGAAATAATCAAAGATATCGTTAAAAATCATACATCAATTAAAATAATCGATAATCCACAAAAAATTGTTTCATCTGGGTTCAATGCTGCATTAAGCATATCAAAAGGAAATTATATAGTACGTTTAGATGGGCATGCAAAATTGTGCCCAAATTATATTAACAAATGTCTTTCTTTGTTTAAAGAAATTGACGCTGAATGCATTGGAGGGTATACAAGACATTTTCCAAAATCATTCATAGGAGAAAATATTTCTATAGCCCAGACTTCTACGTTTGGTACTGGCGGGGCCTCTTTCAGAACAGGAGTTTATAAAGGTAAGTATGTTGATACTCTTGCTTTTGGCGTATACAAAAGAAGTGTATTTAAAAAAATAGGAGGATACGATATTGAGCTCGTGCGTAATCAAGATGAGGAGTTTAATTACAGATTAATACAAAATGGTGGGAAAATATGGTTAGATCCATCGATAAGTAGTATCTATTATGTAAGGAATTCTGTTATCAGCTTTATTAAACAATATTTTAATTATGGATTTTATAAGGTAAGGGTAATACAAAAAATCAGATCAATTTTTTCAATTAGACATCTCATTCCAGTAATCTTTGTTTTTTCAATCATAGCCTCAACATTTATGGCACTCACCTTACATTACTTTATCCCTATTAAACTTTTGGTATTTTCCTACCTCACAATAAATTTATCTTTTTCATTATATGAATCTATTAAAAGTAAATTTAAGCATTCTATGTTTTTGCCTTTAATCTTCTTTTTGATGCATTTCTCTTATGGATTTGGTTTTTTATTAGGACTATTTTATTTCATTAGAAAGTGGAGAAAAAATACAATAAAAGATAGCAGTTTTAATAAAGAGGAATTCCTTCAATTAAATATAGATGAAACAATTAATTAGAATTTTAATTTCCGCTCACGTGTTCTTTACTAACTTTATTTTCTCGCAGGAAATACCAAATGATTTTTTTGAATTCAAAAAACGAAAATTGCTATCAGATATGGGTCGAAATTGGAGCAAAAATACATTATTTGGGCCTATTAGATATAGTCAAAATTTTGAAGCCAATGATTCATTATCTACCAGATGTAGATTCGGAACCTATATCTCAAAAGGTAAAAAAATGCTATATGCCTATGGGCACTTTTCATTCAAAAAATACTTTCATGGTTATCTTCATCCCAGAATAGTTAACAACCCTGATGGTTTTAAGGGATATTCAGGTATTCCAAGAGATATTAGCAGAGGAGGATTCACATCAGGTGAGACTGATATTTCTGGAATTAGTTTTGAGAATGAATGGATGGTAATACAATTTGGCAGAGGTCGGCAGAGTTGGGGTGCTGGCAATAACATACAATTACCCTTGAGCGAAAAGTCTAATTCATATGACTATGGGATGTTAGATTTGGATTTCAATAATCTAAAAGCAAGATATTTTCATGGATTTTTAGAAACTGATTCTAGTTCAGTCAATCGATATATCACTGGGAGAGGTATTGAATGGAATAACAATAAAAATTTGTTATTGGGTCTATCAGAAATAGTTATTTATTCTGGAAAAGATAGGCCAATTGATTTCTCATATTTCAATCCAATTTCTACACATCTTGAAATAGAATTAAATAATAGACAGAATAGATCAGGTATAGATGAAGGAAATGGAGTATGGCAATTATCGTTAGATTATTTAATGTTGCATAACTTTAGATTTTCTTTCGATTATTTATTTGATGAGTTTGTTTTGGATAAA
>MDTG01053275.1_pt1 | contig 31357 bp, 44 predicted proteins | sample 811421 | NCBI WGS metagenome assembly MDTG01 (sample SAMN05326645, study PRJNA326480) | marine metagenome | isolation source: seawater | place: Pacific Ocean: South East | collected 2011
AGTTGCTACCATGTTGTAAGCGCCTGATTTGATGTCTTGCTCTTGTGAGATTTGGATGCCACGACGTGCAAAGATGTTCCAACTGTCACGAGATACGACGAGCATCCCTGTTTTGTCGTTACCAGCACCAGCAAAAAGACCAGTTCCGGCAAGATCAGCAGACAAGAAACGTGATACTACAATTGGCATTCCAAACAATGATCCGATCTGCCCTGTGAGGATTGTTGCTTGTGGTCCAAACTTGTCAAGAGTCAAGACTTGATCCAATCCAAGAAGGCTATTATAAAGAGCCTCAGGAGATACGATCAATACTTTATCAGCAGCAGCATACTCACCCAACTGAGAGATCAATTGCAGCATGTTGGTTGTAGTTACAGCACCAAGAGCCAACTGTGTCGCCTTGTCAAAAGAAGCGGCACGAAGACCAGTAAACAAACGTCTATGGTCGTTTGATCCACCAAGACCAGCGGCGCCCCATCGCTCTCGGATGTTCCAAGTAGAAATTTGATCTTGATGAGCAGCAGCAGCATCACCATTGATAATTGCATCTTCAACAGCGTCTCTCATATCTTTGGCGATCATGCGTTGCATTGCAGGGAGCAACAACACAGCAGAATCTTCGATCAATTCTTCGTCAAGAATGTAACGAGTTGACAAGCCTTTTGCAGTGATTTGAGTTTGTCCCATTGATACAGTAGATACAGGGTACAATGCTGGATTATCGCTGCTCACGGTTCCTTTGATGTAAGGACGTCCACCACGATCGATGCGAGGGGCAAGCATGGTATTTGAAGTCATTTGCACTTCAGAGAATAAAGAACGTACAACTGTAGGCACTTCAAATTTTAAATGAAGTTCTGCCAAGAACTGATCAGGGATCAACTCAGCACCAACGCCAGCGCCATCGTAATTGGCTTTTGAAACCTGTGCAGCGATTGAGCGAGGAGCAACAGCCAAGTGACGAGCGATAGCGAGATCCAATTTTGGGGTATGCTTTTCACCGACAAGCATGTTTTTGACCATGCGGCGATCGTTAGCCAAGCGCTTCATTTCGACGTGCCAGTTCGACAAGTTCTCTTCAGTGTCAAGCAATCCGGCCTCGTGTACAGTTTGCACACCTGTCGCTGTTTTAACTTGAGTCTTTCCAGCGGTCCAGCGGATAGTGCCGTCTTTATTGACAAACTTTTTGAGTTCTGAATCGGTGCCTGTAACTTCTACAGACTCAGCACGATATACGGCTTCTTCTGTAAGTCGTTGGGCTTCTTTCAGTGCTTTCATTTGTTGCTCAATGTTGGCAACTTTTTCATCTTGATTATTTCGGAGGCTTTTCAACTCTCCCATAATTTGCTTAACTGCATCAATGTTCGACATAATTACTCCAATGTCTATTTGTTAAATTGTCTAAGTTCTCTTAGGAAGTCATCAAGAGACATGTATTTTTCCTCGTCTTCGCTGTCTTCCTCTTTCATTTTATCTTTTTCATCTTCGCTGTCTTCATCATCGTGATATTTTTCTTCATCATCATCGTGATATTTTTCTTCATCGTGATCGTCAGTGTGTTCTCGCTCGACTTCTTCCTCTTCCTCTTTATCGCCCATGATCTCCATAATCTGCTCGTGTGACTCAAAAGGCATGTACACAGTTTCACCGTCAAGAGTATGCTCATGTGATCCACTCCCGCCCATTTCTTCCGCCTTTTCTTCGGCTTCTTCTTTACTGTTGTATAGAGGCATTTCTATTCCATCACTAATCATTGATCCCACAAGTTCACGCAATACCTTAGGAGTATCGGCGCTCTTTTGTGGCTGTGGATTTGCCTTTGCAAACTCTACAATTACGGTGTTCGATTTTGTCTCTGTGATAGATACAACTTTATTGCTTTGAATCAGGGATTTTGCAACGTCGGCAAGCCCGATCTCTCTAGTGAATTGCTTTGACAAGGTGGCCTCATTGTTTGCGGGTATTGTTACGATCGATACTTCTAGAAGTTCGGACGCCTGAAAGTATTGCCCTGACTTTCCATGATAAGGATGATCAGAAGGCAGACTAGAACGAGCGATAGTTTTACTCGGCTGGAATCCGACTGATACAGCGTTGATATAACCATCACGCACTTTTTGCTCAATCGTTTTCGCCATGTCGTCTTTTTGGTCAAATTCCACCTCGAGCATAAGTTGTTCGTTTTCGACATAGGCTTTGCCCTTGCCGATCGGCATCTGACTAGGATTGTGATTGAATAGCACAACAGGATTTCTATTGTAAGCACGCAGATCCCAGCCCTTTTGATCTACGACATCGCCATATCTATCAGGTGACGCTGTAGACGCTACAAACTTGATCGGCTTGTCTTGTGCTGTCTGCTTTGCTTGAAAGTTCTTAAAATGCATTTGTGCTCCTCTCAGATATGGTATAGCATACAGGATCTAGTGTCGAATAATTATTTGCGCTCTCTGTATTTCTCGTAACACTCTTTAGAGCCATCTAAGAACGATTCACAATGATTGATAATAATCTGTGAGTTCGCTACGTTCGCAATTTCTTCACACTCTGCGCCGCTTGTTTTTGCTTCAACTCCCCGCCCCATAACACGACAATACATTTCCCTACAAAGCAAGTCCCCGTTTTCTTTGATATATTCAGCGCTGCAAGGTTCGACGAGCAAATCAAGGTTTGTCAGTTGCTTTGCTACATCTCCAACCGGATCAGCAGGCTCAACGATAATCGGGCTGACTGGCTGACTGACTGGCTCCTTTTTGTCTTTTGTGATTACTAGAGTACTGACTCCGCCGATAATGATACCGCCGAGCCCAATTAGAAAATACGCCGTTAACATGCTGATCTCCTTAAGTTGCATTTAATCCTCTATGATAATCGGGGCAATAGTACAGCGGCAGTTGATATCAAGGGATGCAACACCAAAAGAGGCTGGAGCAGGTCCCGCATATCCATCGACTTTGAAATCTTGATCCACTGGGATCGGTGGCTGGCTTCCGAGTTCCGCATGAGTTTCCCGCACGTCCGCATCCCTTGAATCAATCCACTCTTTCAAAACCTTGACGCCCTCTGTCTTTTCGAATTGGTTGTAGGCCTCATTTGTAGCGCTGTTGATCGCTTTTGTCGTTTCTGTCTGTGCGATTCGCTGCGCTCTTTTGGCGTTAAATGTTGTCGCCTGTCTGATGCTTTCTGCAATCTCACGATTTGAGATCCCCTGCTCAATACCCCGCCTAACTAATCGCTGTACTTGCTTTTCGCTTGTGCGGTTGATCTGCTTGGCAAATTGAAGGATCTGCTTTTCCATAATGGGACGTTCTCCAAATAGCAATTCAAGGGGCTTGCTGCGTCCTGTCATGTCGTATAGGCTTGACACTGTATCATTACCTGTAAGGATGTAGATCGAACGATACGCCCGCCCTATGACCTGTTGAATCTGTTTGATCTCTGCAGCCCGCCCGAGAATCGTTGCGAAGTCGATCGCCTTCTTTTGTTGCTGGTTGATGATCTCTTGTGCTAGTGTCTCCGCTCGTCTAGCGTATCGATCCGCAGCGTCATCCAAATAAATCTCGACGGCTCTTTTCATTGCTCTCTCAGCCGGGACGACTTGCCTTTTCATCCATTGACGCCAATATAGATCCTTTTGTGCTTTTGTCATAGATCGAGAAAGGTCCCGCTTTTCTGTGAGTCGCTTCTTTTCTTCGCTGATCACTTTACGCATGTGAGACAGCCCACGAGATCCAACGACAAGCCATTTGATTTGGGCAACAACGCCTGCAAGTAATTTATCTTTTAAATGACGAGCCGCCCACGCCTCACGCAATCGGATCGCTTCCTCCTCTGTTCTAGTCTCCGCAATGCTGCTGCTACGCTCTGCAATAGGCTTAAGGCGGTTGTATTGTTTATTTCCAAGGATGTTGCCGCCCCGATCCCATATCTCGGGCCAATTGTCTTTGAGATCTTGTGCCTCGTCATGTGGGAATCTTTCAAACTCAGAATTGCGTAATGCCACCGCTTGATCGTCTCCGTTATTAGGGAAGTTTGTTGGATCTTTGTCGCCTACGCTACCCCGATCAACTGTCAATTTTTTGACTTCTCTGCGTTCCAATTCCTCTAGTGAATCATTCTTTTTTTTTTCATCCTTACCGGACATCGGGTGATCTTTGGGTAGCAAGTCAGTATCGTGTTTGCCGCTTCTGTATTTGCCGTTTCTCAGTGCGTAAAGATACGAATTTACCCGAGCCATCGCCCACTGTTGCGGACTGTTCACAGACGGTCTCACGCTTGCGGGGTTGTTACGATAAGCCCCAATCCCACGCCAATATACGACGGCGAGCCTAAACTTTGTAGTTGTCTTGGCCTTGTTTTGATTCACGTCTTCATTGTGATCAGTCGCCTTCTTTTCAAGTGCCGTTTGTGTAGCGTCAGGCAGTTCGTCAAACGCCTCTTTCATGTTGCCAATCTTGGCGAGTTCGTCTTCCTTTGCACGCTGCACAAGGCTGGTCAATGCTTGCTCAATTGCCTCTTCTGACTGACTGGCTGGCTCTTCTGTCTCTGTCTCTCCAAATGGTGAATCAGTCAAGCCTTCATATGCATACGCCTCTGACGCTGTCATTCCGGATTCTATGTGTATTCTGATGCGCTCGAGTTTCTCAGTGCGTACAGATTGCAACGCATCGACGCCGGAAAAGTCGATCTGTACATAGAATGACGGATCAAACATTTGAGCGATTCGTGTCATTAACTGCTCAAGTTTTCGCGCTCGCTTCTGTTGTATCTCGTAATACGTGATCGTTGCTTGTCTTGCTGTTGCATAGTTTGCATCAGGCAAGCCGAGCACAGTAGACGGCACGCCACACACAGCGCTGATGTTTTCACGTACCATTGATCGCAGTGCTTGAAACTCTAGATCACGGGGCGACAGGTTGAGTGTCTCCACCTTGATCTGTCCACTGAGTGCCATAGCCCCACCGTGTTCTGTCATCTGCTTGTATGCCTGCATGATTTCTTGGCGTCTTCGTCTGTCCCATATATCAGCAGGATCGATAGGCGATAGAAGTACATCCGGCCGCCCTTGCTTGCTTACACTGCTTGCCATGCGTTGAGCGTTAATGTCTGCTGTGATCTCTTCGTTAAGTGCCTCAACGATTCCGGATCCGTACAGTTCTCCAGCACTTTGATTGTCCCATGATGCATTACGAATATGTATAACACGCTCAGGAGGATACACAGCCGTTGATCCGCCGTCTGTGTATTCGTAGCCTTGCACCATCTTCACAGGGTCAGGAATGATTCGCACGTTTTCAGGATGTAATCTGTATAGGCTTGTCGGGCGTTTTGGATCTCCAACGATCAGCGTGTAGACGTTGCCCGTCATCATGAGATCAACAATGAATTGCTCACGGAATAGATAGCCGTCTGTAATGCTTGACGGCTGGCGAAATAGATTGAGCACTTCATGCTCATCTATCTCTGTTTGTTGCTCCCCTTGCCCTCTTAGAAGTTTAATCGGCAACGATGCAATATCTTGACTCGCTCTCGTTACACAGGCGTGAGTATAGGCATGCTTGCCGAATACTGCCATTGATTGTCGGGGTGAGAATATTGGAGATACGCCGTTGCCTGTGCTCCAACTTGCGCCGTGCTCAGGTGCCTCCGGATTCTCTTGAACCTGTCCAAAATATCGAGTTATAAATGAGGGTACATAGCGAGCCAGCCAGCCAGTCTGAGCGGGTGCTTGTTTGTTTTGTGGCATGTGTTCTCCTGTCAATACTGGCAATATATCAGATTATAGTGAGTATTGACACGGCTGTCGATTTCTAAAACGACAAAAGGAGCCTTGCGGCTCCCCTTGCTTGCTGTGGTTTGTGTGGATTAGCACCATCCATCCGAGTCGAGCATTGCGTCAATTCCACCCAGTTTTAAGTTCCATACGAAAGCGGTTACAGTTGTTGTGTTTGCAAGTTGTGCGAGTGCTTTTGCTGCTTGGTCTTCGGCGAGCGCTTTTGCTTCGGCGAGGGTTTCTGATGTGAAAGTGATGATTGTTTTTTTGTCTTGATTTTCGATTTCTACTTTGAACATTTTGTTTTCCGTTGTTGTTGTATGCTTTATTGCTTACATTTATATACTATCAACATATTTATAGACTGTCAACATATTTCTATAAGTTTTTTAAAAAAAGATCAAAAAACCAAAGAGAGCCGCCCTTATCCCCATAGATGCGACTCTCAAAAGAACATTAATCGGATCCCTCAATCCAATCAAGATAAACAGAGTATCACATTTCCATCAGTTGCACAGCGATTTCTTTCGCCCTTGGTGGCTTTTCCAGTACAAGAGCGAGCGCAATGATATGCTTACAGTAGCCGCTCTTTCTGTGGTGTCTGTGCAAGTACGAGGGGCAAGTGCAAGAAGCCCGCCCGAGGCTGTTGATTGCTACGTGATAGCCCTCTGTCTCAGGCTTGCCCACTGAGGCGTAAAAGGTATAGCGATTCATGCTTGTGATATGCGCTTGTAAATAGTGCTTTGTCTCAAGGTCTAAGATCTTTTGAATGTGTGACTTGACCTTCTGCGGATCGTCGCTGGCTAATAGGTCATAGATTTGATTGAAGAAGTATTCAATGATCTGCTGACTGGCTCTCTTGAAAATATGAATCTTATACATGTTGTTATCCGTTGTTGAAAAGGGGAGCGATTGCCCCCCTGATTTGTTGATTGATTATTCGTAGATTTCACCAGTTTTGATTCGGATTGTGTAAAGTGGAGTTTTTACAGCGCCTGTTTGTGTGTATGTTTTTCCGTTAAACTCATAAGACATACTCCAATCATATTCGAATTGTACCATTGCTGTATCCCCATGCTCAAGGGCTCTATTTGCCAGCCATTCAGTTGCACAGATTGCAGCGCCGTCTTCTGCTTTGTCGTATCTGTAATAAGATACTTTGCAATCCCCTACTTGTACCATGTCAGATTTTGCAAGTTGAGAAAATGTTTCTGCCTGTGCTTTTACTGCTTTGATGATTTCTTGCTTAGTCATTTTGTACTCCGTTGTTGTGTTGTTTGACTATACTTATATAATAGCAACATATTTATACAATTTCAACAACTTTATACACTTTTTTGTATTTATTTTTATGAATCCCGCAGAATCGCCCTGCTTGCGTTTGTATATAGGATCTCTTCTTCGCACTCTGTCAGTTGGCTGAGAGCCTTGAGCAGAAAGACAAAGTACGCCGTTTTCGGGATACTTCGGCCCCTGATCCAGTTGCGCACATCTTTTCTAGATACGCCCGCCCGATCTGCCAGTTGCTCGATCGTGATGTCGTTGCGATTCATGATCCCTTTAAGCCATTGCGCAAATTGTGTCTGTTCCATTGTTAGATCCTCTATTGGTGCATTTGCCATCGCTTAAGAAATGCGATCTCGTAGCGTAGAGCGTCAAGGGCGTGATCATTTGCTTTCTGTGGTCTGTCGCCCTTCTCAGACTTTGCCCACCTGTACAATCTGAATTCTCTGATCAGCGCTTTACAGTTATCATGTATTACAAGGTGAGGTTTGCCGGCTGCATCAAGTGCGAGCCGTTCTTTTACCCAGTTGATCGTTTCTACGACTCCGAGATGCTTTGGCGCCGGATGATTATTGATCCCGCATTCTCTCTGTAGTGTTATTCGCCCGTCTCTTGATTCAGGATCGGCAACTGTCCAGCGATAATCCTCATTGAATCGCCGTTGTATATTGTTTAAGGCTCTGCCATTTTCTAGGCTTGTTTTCTCTGTTTGATAGTATTCTCTGTATACGTGCAAGACGTCCTCACGCTCATCATGAGCAAAGAACAGACAGGCGAAAGGGTTGCGCACGCCAAAGTCGATCGCCCTGTCTCTTGGCCAGTGTGCAGGCGGTTCAAAAGATTCAACGATATGCACATTACGATCGAATTCAGGATATACGATCCCTTGCTGGTTTGTGAACTCTCCAAACAATCTCGATCTCTGGCTAGCCTCTGACATGTGGGCGATCGCCTTGCGCATTTTGACGCTTGACACGTACGGATTGTCTAGCCCGCTAATTGAATAGTTGCCGTATCCTGTTTGTGGATTCTCGATAAAGACGTCATGCACCCACGTGATCCCCTTAAGTGGCGTCATTGTACAGATCACTTTTCCTTTGTGGTCAATACATCGCAGCATAGACTCGTCAAATATTGGTTTCGGGTGCTCTTCATCCAATACGACAAGAGACACGGCCCCGCCTTGGAACTTTTCCCGCCCTGACTCCGCAGACATTGACAGAATCTTGCCGCCGTTTGGAAGTAGTGCATGCGCTCGATCCTGTGCTTTCCATCTGACAAAGCGAGTGCCGATCGGGCAATACTTCTCGATCTTTGGTCGTAGATATGTCAAGGCGTCGCCATATGACAGCGCAGAGACCCAAACCTCGCTGGGCTCTTTTGGCAGAAGTTCGATCGGGATCTGATTCAGTGCAGCCCACTCCCTGACCCACCATTCATCAGAGCCAGCCGCAAACGCTACAGGCAGCATGCCGGCTCCTGATTCTGTCTTGCCGCTTCTGTTACCGCCACTCAATAGAAACGCCTCAGAATGGCGCAGAGCGTGCACAACTCCCTCTCTTTGGCTTGTGCGCTTCTCTGTTATGTTGCAGTGCTTGCAAGTATACATTCCATTGCCTACAAACGTCATAGGCTGCCCGCACCCTCTCTCTCTGTCTGACTGGCTGGCTAATCCATCCCATCTATGACAATGAGGGATCCACAGGCGAGCAAGTGCAAGCGGGTATTCTTTGGCGATTGTCTCCAGTTTGTTGCTAACTTGGAGATACTTGATCAGGTGTTGTTTGTTCATGCGCCCAATGTATCATAAAACATAAACTATTGACATAAAAAGAGGGAGCCAGTCAGCCCCCTCTCAAAACAACCATAACTTTCAATCAGTCAACGAAGATCGATCATTGTGCCCTGAATGTATTCAGCAACAGAGCCGCACGGATAGATCAGACGTGTGTGATGATGTATTCTAACACATTCTAGAGCGTCTACAATGTAATCAAATTTCTTTTCGATCCAGTCTGTTTGTGTGCCGCTGTTGATGAGAATCTTATACATGCTGACCTCCTGCGATTCGAATCAGCATTTTCTCGATCTTCTTTACTACAATGTCAAACTCTTCTGTTGTCTCTGTGTATCCCTGATGCGTATGCCATATGCGTACATATTTCTTTTCATCCTGCTCAATGCTGACAATGTTCAGCACATTGATATATTTATCGCCGAGCCTAGTCTTGACCTTGATCATTGAGTCCCCCCGATGCTCTTGATCTTCATGATCACCTCTTCCCACGTTTCAGAGGTTGGAACAACTGCGCCGCCCTCCAAGAAGATCAAGAGCATCCCTGTCTTTTCTTCGATGTGTGTAATGTGTCCAATATTGATCAGCACTCTGAAGTCGCTTGCGTTTCTAATGATAATCATTGTTGCCTCTCCTGTATTCTTTGCTGTGCTAACTGGCTTGCTTGCTTGCTATTATCAAAGGCGTGAAAATCAGCCCCTGAACGCTTGATCACATCAAGAAGATCGATCATGTTGCCCTCGACAATGAAAGGAATTGCATTGTGTATCGTTCGCACTTTGCAAACTGAATCAGCGCAAGGCTTGCCCTGTGCCTCAATAGATACAATATGATCGACGTTGATCAATACAGAGCCAGTCCGGCGGATTTTGCCGTTGTCGTCTAGTGTTGCAATGTTTAATCCGATAAACTTGTTCATTTTGCCTCCACTTGTTGTATATCTTTTGGCTTGATAATCGTGCCGCCTGCTTTGTCGATCATTTTCATGACTTCTTCAAGAGTGTGCGCAACTTTGAAGGGATAGCCTTTGTTTTTGCCCTTCACAAATACAGCGTCTTTTGTGGCTGTTACAGATTGGATTTCATCTACGTTGATTAATGTGCCGCCCTTATTGCCATGCGTATCTACTATGTAATGTAATGCTATGAATCTTGACATGTCGCCTCCTTATGCTCTTTCAGCGTTGATCTTTTGAGTGTAGAGGATATATGCACCGATCATATTGCTCTCAGCATGAAGACACTTAGCCAGTCTCCAGAGATAGTGCACAGCTGGATATACTTCGCCTGATTTCCACTTGTTGATTGAAGCACTGGATGTTTTACAGGCTGCTGCAATCTCCTTGATGGTAAGTTTGGATACTGCGATCTCTGCATTGAGCAAATCAGCAAATGATCCTTGTTTACGTAGACGGACGACAGTACGCCCCCAGTCTTTGATGTTTTGTCTTTCTTCTTGTGTCATGATTGACTCCGTTGTTGTGGAGGGCTGTATAGCCCTCCGATTGTTGATTGATTACTTGAGTGTGATGTATACACAGTATTCGTTGCAGATTTTTGAGGTATGGCACTGTCTTCGGTTGTACTCAATGCCCATATCATCAAGAATGCAATCGAGTTCATCAAATTTCTCTTCGCTGTATACTACCAACATTTGGTCAGCGGGGTAAAAGTGAGCGATAAAGTTGTCTTCTAACCATGTACCAAGTTGGATTTTTTCTTGTTGTGTCATTGTTGACTCCGTTGTTGTTATGTAATCTTGATTGACTACACTTTATACATTATCAACATATTTTTATATTGTCAACATATTTTTATATTTATTTTTAATTTAATGTATTCTAGGATCTCAATCTGCATTGTCAATCTGTTAATCTTTGCCGTATCCAGTGTACTGATCGCCTTGCACAATTCGGATTCTAGCCGCTTGATCTCTTCGTCCATTATTTCTTCAGCCTCTGACTGACTGGCTGACTGACTTTGTTTATTCTTCATCTAGGTCTATGATTGGTGGTGCTATCTGTGCCATATTTTGGCTAACTTGCTCTGCCTCTGCTAGTAGCTGTGTGACACTCATATTCTCTGGAGTGATTGCGATCTGTACTTGCGGCTCGTCTTTCTGGCCCCAGCCTGTTTTCTTTTCGAGCCACCACTGCGCCGCTCGAATGTCTCCCTCTTTTACTGCACGATGTACGATCCCCATTGCCATAATATCAGGCCGGGCCTCAGCCTGTCGAAATTCCAAAACAAAATCATGATACAAGCCCTTATTTGCTTGCTCGCCTCGTCTGATCCAGTTCATAAGCGTAACTAAAGTTATTCCCGCATGTTTGCACGCTAGAGACTTAGATCCGCCCACAGAGATCACTTGTAGTATCTCCCGCCGTGCTTTATCCGTCAGTTTGCTTTTGCGTCCCATTTACTTCCTCAAGTCATATGGATAGAACACAAGGCTGTTTCTATAGCCCCGTTTGTTTTTCTGCTCAATCGGTGTAACACCGTGTACTGACTTCCAAGCTGGATATACGATCATACTGTTATCCGATCCATCAAAAGTAAGATCAAAGTCAGGTACGTGCAGATTGCCACCAGTGACTTGATACTTCTTATTGACGATTACGTTGACTGTATTCTTGAGATTGCCATTATCCTGATGAAAGGGTGCAGATATGTTGTAGTTGCTAATGGAACTAGTGAACATCTTGCTGAATCTAAGGCGTTCTTCAATGCACTCACCGATTGATTGTACTTGCTGAGCATATTGATTTGGCATTAGTTCCTTGATCATTTGCTCCGACAGGTGTGCAAGTAGCTTCATTGAGCGTATAAACTCCCTTGCAGAAGATGTTCTATGCACACTCGATATATTGGCATAGTGTCGCCCTAGGTGCCTCTTGATCGGCGTTGCTCCAATGATTGTCGAGTACTGCTTTACCCCGCTCGATGTTCTGTTCATCGTTGATTTGGGTACACGATCTGATCTCAACTCTGCGTCAGCGAAGTTTGCTACCCTGCTCATCTTTTCTGGCAGCTGCTTGATGAAAAATCCTACAGGCTCCCCATCAAGCATAAATAGTGTATCCTCGAATACGTTAGGCTCTATTGATGGACAAGCCTGTCCTACTTTCCTAGTGTGCTCAAATCTTTGTAGATTGTGTATCTTCATACAGTTTCTCCAGTGCAAGTAGTATTGTAGAGCCCATGTATATATCGTCGTCTCTTAGCTTCTTCTGCAAGGGTAACAAGCGCTCATAGTCGTCAGCGTTGAAGTCGAACAACATACCACGCCGTACATCATTCTCCATATCCTCAACTTCATCATCGATGTCGTCCATAATGTCTTCATGCCCCGTATCCCAACCAAATACATCTAGCAGAATCATGTCTAACTCCTCGTCATCGAAGCCTAGCACGTCAAGATCCTCTCCCTGCTCATCTAGATTGGTCAATAGGTCTTTGAGTAGGTCGTTATTCCAATCTGCCTTCTCACCTAGCTTGTTGTCCGCAATCATAAGCAATTCTGCGTCAGTCGGATTGAGATCCACATACACAACTGGAACTGTCTGTAACCCTAGTTTGTTTGCCGCCTTGAATCTTGTATGCCCTGCTAGTATCGTTCCGTCCTTGTTTGCAATGATAGGGCTTGTAAAGCCAAATCTGCGGATACTGTTTGCAATACTATCAATAGCGTTGTCATTGCTTCTTGGATTTTTTGGATGTGGATTCAATCTGTCTATGTTGACAAACTCACCTACCTTTTGATCTTCCGCTGTTGTTTTGTCTGATTTGGTCACTTTTTGATCTCCTTATATTCTTTTTTGATTGCGTCTCTCACAATACGGCTTTTGCTTTTGCCAGTCCTGTCGTGTATTTCTTTAAGTTGCTGCAAACTCTCCGGATTCATTGAGATGCAGATATTTTTGTGCTTTACTTCTGCCTCATGACAATCACAGGGATCGCAGCCGCAGACAGTGCAAAAGGTGCTCATTGCCTAACCAAGTACAAACGATCGGCGACATGTTGCAAGATAATCTTTCTACAATACACGGCGGGATCTTCATTGTGTGCAATCTGTGCAAGAACATTGATCTGTTGCATTTGTACGGGCGTCAGTGTGATTGTAAGCCCGTTTTGTTCTAGTTGCTCGGCTGGAGTGGCTGCGGCTTGTTTGGCGCTCTCTCTGTCTGTCTGACTGATTTCTTTTGTTTTGCGTTTTGGCATGTTGTGCTCCAAATAGAAAAGGGGATCGCAATGATCCTCCTCACTATATAGGACTATAGAATCAATGTCAATATATCAGATCGTCAATCAATCCACTCTGTACAATCTGACGCCCTACCCATTCAGAGGCTTGAGGCACGATTGCATTGCCTAGAGCCTTCAATCGAGCCAGTCTATCGGGAATCCCATCATCCACGTGATGAAATGGGGATGGATGCGCAGCCCCTTTCCAATAATTGAATCCTGTGTGTAGCCCTCCATTTTTGCAATCTCCACTCCGAGATCCGCATCTCTGTTCCAGCATGACGGGCTCATGTTGTTTTTGATGTCGTGACATGTCGGAGTAGGCAACACAAAACCAGCGCTCTCTTCTGTGTGGGGCTCCGAAGTCTGATCCACTGCGTATAACAGTCCACTCGCAACCATACCCGATCTCGGCAAGACTTGCAATAACTGCGGGTCCGCCCAGTCGAAGGATGTTTGCAACATTCTCAAGGCAGATAATCCGGGGTCGAATCTCGCTAATGATTCTGTGTAACTCCCAGAAAAGACTTGATTTTTCGCCATTGTAAATCCCCTTTTTTTGGCCTGCCTGACTCAAATCCTGACAAGGAAATCCAGCACATAGCAGATCGATTGATTCTAGATTGTGAGCGCCAACTGTGCGCACGTCATTGAATATAGTTGCATCAGGCCAATGCTTTCTAAGTACGCCCTGACAGAATGTATTTTGTTCAACTTGCCAAACTGTGCGGCTGTTGGGAATGGCACGCTCGAGCCCCAATTCCCAGCCCCCGATTCCGGCAAAGCATGATCCGATTCTTACGGTCATTTTTTAGCCGCTCCCATAGCCTCAGCCAGTGACAACGGAGGTACATAATTACCGGACGTATCCTCGCCGATCTTCTGTCTCATTCTGCGCTTGTTGCCGTGCTTGTATTTGACGTCATCCTTTCGGAGTCTGTCTCGGGTTGCCTGATAACGCTCTACAACTTCAGGCGGCATTGTGAATCCGTAGCGCTTGCACATCATAGCGCCAAATACAGATCCCCATAGAGGATGCTCCCAGCATGGTGCAATTTGATCATTCTCATCAATGTAAATAATCCCGGCGTCGATCTTCTTTTGCCAATGATGATGGCTTTGCTCTTGTGCTGGCACGATTCGATCTTGATCAGGCTCGTAGTAACTGCAGTGAATCTCAGCAAATTGATCTTGTGCTCTCATCCAGTCCATGATCTCGAGATATGATTTGTGCTGACTCTTAGCGGCTAGATCACAAGTGCAGGCGCCTTTGTAGTGTGCCTCGGCTTTCTTTTGTAATGACTGTCTGAATCCATAGAAATACACTTCTCTGAATCCGCCTGTCTTGCCCTCGTCATCCGTGCGGCAATGTTCGCAGTATGTCTCATCAACTGGGATGCTGTGCCAGTGGTGTTTAAAATCATTCCGCTGTGTGGTCATGTAATGCACAACCTGTTTGATTGTTGGCAGCCACTCCAACTCGTTGATCAAATAGTCCTGAAACGCCTGTGTTAAATAGTTCTCGGGTACGTTGCGGAACTTCTTGATATACAGGCCGTACTGACCTTTGATCCAAAAGTGATTTCTCTTGAAGTGATCAGCCAAGTTGCTGAGGAATCTGAAAATAATTTGTCCTCTGTAACTGGTGACATAGTCGGGATATTTTTGTTGCATGTTATTTGCTCCGTTGTTGTTGATTAAAATGGTAGCGTGTTTAGGTCTTGTATTTCAGCATATTGTTCGATAGACAAATCAATTTCAATCTCTTCTAGATCTGCAAGTTCTTCCTCTTGGCATGATGTCCACTCTTGCAATTGATCTTCATCTCGTTCGGTCATGCGTTCTTTTGATTCAATCTCGTCGATGACTTCTGTTTGGATAAAGTCTCTAACTTTTGCTAACTTCTTATTATGTTCTTTTCGTATTGGTTCAAGTCTTGATTTGATTAAAGCCTCGATCTCTTGTTGCAGTTTTTCCAATTCGCTCTCGATTGCGCTTTCAGTTTGGCTAACTTCTTTCATCATTGCTTTGAGTTGATTCTTTGATGCTTTACATATTTTCATTTGTTGCTCCGTTGTTGTTTTGCCAGCCTCAGAAGTCGGCGGGCTGTGTTGTAAGATAGTTTGTTTTGCTTGCTGTACTTTGTCAAGTTGATTTTCTGTCTTCGCAGTAACATCAAATACAGCTGTGAGTAATGCCATACAGCCTGTGGATTTTCGTCCAACAGGCTGACAGGAATCTTGACATACAAATCCATTATCGGACCCGCTGTGCATTGTACTGGATACACTTGTCGAAATGACAGAAGTAAATCACAACGCTGTAAATGTGCTGGCCGCATTGACTCAAGACATACCAGCGCTCATTTCTGAAGGTGTGATCTTGCTGCTGTGGAATACTGTTGAACATGCCCATAAAGCGCTCAAATGAGATCGCTCTGTGATGGGCGTTGATTGTTGGGATTAAGTGCATGATTGCTCCGTTGTTGTTGTGGTGGAGGGCTATACAGCCCTCCTGTTGTTGATTGATTAGTAATCGTTTCTCTTGATTCCGCGCAAGTGCTCACGTACAGCTGAGAAAGTGATCTTGACATTATCTGGAGTGTAGCCGTACTGGACATCAGAGTATCCGCCACAACCACCAGCGAAGTACGCGGTCATGATTTGTAGCATTGAGTGTGCAATCTGGTCGTAGGTCAGATCGGTATCCATTAGGAAGGTCCTGAGTGCTGTGTACAGTGGATACTCATTGTCGATGTAAAGGCTGATATTCCAGCAGTTGTAGTTCTTATGTCCGTTGTATGTTGACATGTTGTGCTCCGTTGTTGTTATGTAAACTGATTGCTTACACTTAGTATATTAGCAACATATGTTTATAGTGTCAAGATATTTATACAAAAAAAATTTGAAAATAGATAGAGAGAGAGCAGACAGTACTACCAGCTGTGGGATAGTTTGGATCAAACTTTTTTTGATTTTTTATTTTTTTCTAAACAATTTGGAGCATCTCACAGGCTCTCTCTACTGACTGGCTGACTAAAATAATTATTATTGTTATGATTATTATTATTATGTCGTGCTATCTCACTGTAATCATTGCAGTTTCTCCTCTTATTTGTGTTCTATTTGTGGGCTATTTGTGGGATGTTTGTGCGCAGTTTGTGGGCTCAAAAAAATAACTGCAATGATTACAGGGGTTTAGCGTTGCAAATTTGTGCGCAGTTTGTGCGCAGTTTGTGGGGTATTTGTGATCGTCTTGTGATCTGTGCATTTTCTGCAGTGATTACAATCGTTTGCTGTGCAGAATCGTTATATTTTGGTTACACTCACAAACAACGGAGGGCGGCTAATGTCTATGGGTTCTATACTCAATCAATATATACACGATCACCACAAGAGCCGACGGGCATTTTGTACCGAGATCGGATTCAGAGAAAGCACGGTTTCAAACTGGTGCAATGATCGGGCTACTATCCCACTGTCAAAAATTGCGATTATGGCCGAGTACTTTTATGATTTGACAGGCGAGCCGCCGAATCTATTTATATTCAGAATCGTCATGCAAGAGCCTACAGTGCGAGCCGTGCTGTCATCGTTTCAACAACAGCAGCGGAGCACAAAATGAAATACATAGTCATAGACACAGAGACCACTGGACTCGATCCGCAACGACACGAGTTGTTGTCACTGGGTGCAATTGTGATGATTGACGGGGTAATCACTGAGCGCATTGAGATCAAGATCAAGCCCCGCAACATTGATCAGGCTGATGCGGAGGCGCTGCGAGTCAATGGTTACAGCCCGTACAGGTGGAAGAATGCAATTGAAGGTGAACACGCCGTGACAATCATCAATCATCTATTTCTTGCACACCTTGACGGGGTATTAGTGGGCCACAATGTGAACTTTGACATTAAGTTTTTAAGAGCGTTTGCGGATACGTATTATCAAGAGTTTTCTTTCCCTGTGCCGTACATAGACACGAGAGACGTTTGCAGGGTCAATCTTGCGCCGTATGGCTGTTCTAGCATGTCATTGGATAACATATGCGCCTTCTTAGGTTGGAAGCGTAGAAAGGCGCACACGGCGCTATCAGATTGTGAGGATTGCATAAAGATCCTCCGGTGCATGGTTCCTCCATCCCCTAAATTTATTATGTATGTAAAACTCAGAGGCGTAATCGCTAGCGTCAAAGGATTATTGTCATGAACATGAAAGCAATCAACAGGGTAACAAGTCGAACAGCCGTAACTGGGATCGGGTCCAGTTTTGATCTGGCAAAGCGGATCGATATAGATATGGAGATGTTTCCGCCTTCTCAAAGTTTCGAGGGATATATGTCTCTGATTACTCTGCAACTGTCCAGCATCAATGCAGCGGCAAACATCACGCTGAGACTGTGCAGAGATACAGCAGGCGATCAGATGATTATCACAGATACACAGAGCGACATCTTTACAGGCATCACAACGGCGACAAAAGGCACGGCAATATTTGCGCTCAATAGTTTTGTGAAAGTTGCAGACGCTGGCGATCTTTATGCGTTTGTGAAACTGAATACCGGATCGTGTGATATTGATTTCTGTGAGATCACATATCAAGGGGATCGATAATGGCTATTGTACAGATCATCAATAGAAGCGGCGGCACATCTGACACCGGCGGCGGAGGTTCTGCAACACTCAAGATCGAGAATCTATCTAGTCAAGTCAACGGCTCAAATATAAATTTCAGCACGTCCAGCCAGTTTGTCGAAGATACGATCCAAGTGTATTACAATGGGGTGCTTCAGATACAAGGCGGATCGGATGACTATACAGAGGATGGAGATCGGCGCGGTGTCACGTTTGCGCTTGCTCCTGAGACTGGCACTAAGGTTGTTGTGATATATTCAGTAAGTGCCTAAAACAAGAAAGGGCAGCCGAAGCCGCCCTTTTGTTATTCCTTTGCCCATTCGATCAAGGCATCAAGTTCCCCAAAATGTCCGAGTGTATAGAGGATACTTCTAGCGTCTTCAAGTGATTCCGCTTTAATTTCTTCTCTATTGTCATCGAGTAAGATTGTAAAAGTATTACTTTCAATCTCTCCGATGTGAACTCTTTCAGTTAGATCGTGATTGGCAAGGATGATTGTGTGAATGTTCCACTCTTTGATCTCTAAGAAAAGAACCATGTAAGGAGCGAAAGTTTCAGAGTTAGTTAATCTTTTGGTATTCATAATACTATCCGTTGTTGTTTTAGATTTTAAGAGGCTGCGATGTCAAAGAACTAACCTTGTTGGTTATATTTATATATTAAATCATTATTCTAGGTATGTCAACATATTTATACAACTTTATTTAATAAATAGTCAGATAGTTAGACAGATAGCCCGCAAATAGCGACACTATACGCAGATAAAAAAAAGAGATCCTCTGCAGGTGATACAGAGGATCTCAAGGGTTGATGAGTGCTGAGGGATTAGTTATTGATGAATCCACGAATCGTAACTCGGTCATTTGCTGACAAGTTCGATCCAAACAAAATACGTCCGACACCGCCGGATCCAGCGTTATCGATCTTGTAATTGTCTTGAGCATCAGGTGTGTCTTTGTATTCCATTACTAGACCGTTAACGGTGACGGTAAAGAACTCTCGGAATTCAAGATCAAGAGCGGCAGCCATTTCAAAAGCGGCAGTCGAGCCGTTTGCATCGAAAGCAGCGAAGAAGCCGGCAAAGTTCAAGTTTTCAGTTTGAACGGCATCGTCTGCGATCTTGGCGTTTGTGATGGCATCAGCGGCAATCTTTGCAGTTGTTACAGCACTTGATGCAAGACGAGCAGCATCTACAGCACTATCTGCAATTTTAGCGGATGTTATTGCATCATCAGCAATCTTTGCAGTTGTTACAGCGGATGAGGCTAGTTGAGTAGCGCCAACACCAGCAGCGGCAATCTTAAGCCCGTCAGAGCCTACAGAAAGAGAAGCGCCGTCAAGGTTGATCGTTAAGTCACTAACAGCAGCAGAGCCGTTGTAACTGGTCATTGACAAACCATTGCCAGCACTCAAAGAATTCAAGTTTGCACCAAGTGCAACGCCCGAGATCGTGCTGTTTGCGAGTTTGCCGTTTGCGATAGATCCGGCGAGTTTCGCATTGGTGATCAAATTGTCAGCGATATAAGCGGCTGAATCAATCGCACCGTCTGCGATTTTTGCCGATACGACACAATCTGAGGCGAGTTGACTTGCTCCAATTCCGCCGTCAGCAACTTTGATCCCGTCAGATCCAACTGCTAAAGTTGAGCCGTCGAGATCAATAGTCAAATCAGATACAGCAGCAGAGCCGTTGTAACTGGTCATTGACAAACCATTGCCAGCGCTTAACGAGTTAAGATTGCTACCAAGAGAAACTCCTGAAATTGTGCTGTTTGCAAGTTTGCCATTTGCGATCGAGCCCGCTAGCATCGCATTAGTGACACCCGATTCTTTGATTCGGAGAGCATCAGAAGAGATCTCGATCGATGTGTCATCTGTTGCAACATCGAGACGATTGCCCGTTTTGGTAAGAGCAGCGCCCGCTTCGACCTGTCCTGCACCTGTGAACTGTGCAAACGTGATCGCAGTACTGCCAACAGTTACAGCGCCGTCATTTGTACAAACATAACCTGAATCAGCATTCACAGAGCCCTCTTGTACAAATACAGCAGAGCCCGAGAACTCGTCTGATTCGTTCATGTCTGCGGCACGTTCCCACGATCCGGCCTTACACAAGTAAATACCGTTTTCAGCGCCTGAACTTTGATTCTTGACGAGTACACGCTGATCTGCAGATACAGCAACGCCGTCGATCGTTTGAGTTCCTGAAAGGGTGATGTTTGCGGTTGTAGCGACTTTGACGCTATCTTTCCAGTGCAAGCCTTGAGAGATAGAGTCAACGTAACCTTTTGTAGCAGCGTGTGAATCTTCTGAAGGTGTAGCAACTTGTAATACAGCGCTTTGAAAATCGAAAGTTCCAGTTGATAGATCTAGTTTTGCAACGCCGACCGCAGCATTTGCGATCTGACGTCCGGTAATTTGAACAGCCATGTTTTTTATTCCTCATGTGTTGTGTTTGTGAGTCTGTGACTCTGTGTTAATGTATACGCCTGTCAGACGTTTTACAGTTCGATAAATGGAAATGAATTGCTAGGCCTTGAATACTCGTGCTTTGATCTGCTCAATCAATGTATTTATACTCTCAAGTTTCTGTTCTAGCAGACTCATGCGTTTATCTAGGTCCGAGATCTCTTTGACAATGTCCTCTCTGATCTTGTCTTCTCTAGCCTGCAGATCACTGATCACCTTGTCGTATCGTGCTCGCAGTGCATCCTCCCGTTCTTCTGCCCGCTTTTCTCTTGCGTCGCTTCTCTTACGCTGTTCCATGTATTGCCAGTACAGAAACGCAGCAAAGGCGACATTGCTCCCGCCGTTCATGATCACTTGCATGACTTCGCTTTCCATTATTCCCCCATCAAGAGCGTATAACTGAATTTGTCGTATCCAGTATTCTGCGGCTGAAGTTTACACAGGGCGATAAAATGATCATACTCATCAGGATCTTGGATGACTTGACAGCCTGCACTGTATTGATCTACTGACTGACTAACTATTATCCTGCTGGCTCTGTGTATATTGATTCCGAAATATCCACACTCTTCATTTTGTCCGTAGTCGTGTACGTTGTCGGCGTTTCTATCTCTCCACACACAGACCTCATTGCCACGCTGCACAAGTGCCTCATATTGTCCACGATGCAAGCCCAGCATGTAGGCTCCCCGATACTGTCGATTGTGAATCAAGATCGCCGTGTTGCCGTTTCTAAGATAGTATAGGCCTGCATCTGTTGTACATTTGTAGGCGTGCCATTGCCACGAGCCACGCTCAAGAAAACAAACGTGTATCCAGTCATCAAATCGATCCGGCTCGCCGTTTGGGTTGCGCTCTCCGATGATGTTCATATCATAATCAATAGATTCAAACACTTTGAATCCCGCCTCTTTTACACGGGTCAAAATGTGCGGATATGCGTCGGGGCTTAATGGGATTCTCATGACATAACGCCTATAGTTAGATTGACAGAACTTTGTGAAGGGTTCCAACGCACAGCCAAGATCATCGCTCTGCGATTGCTGTAAGTGTCTGCAGCACCCTCACGTAGTCCATAAATATACATACTAGATATCTCAATGATATCGCCAGCGGTTAGCAGACAATGCTTTTCAGTCACTGTTAGACTCAACTCTTCATATGGCTCCGCATCCCATCGCCGCATCCGAGTTAGGTCGGCATTTGCTTGTGTTGGCTGTATCGGACTATCCACACGATAAACAAGCCGCAAATCCCTCGAGATTTCTGTGCTTGTGGGTAGTATCGGAATACTGTTGCCGCTAAATGAAACATCTTGAATTAATCCTGTTGTATTGTTGAAGGTTCTGATCGTGCTCTTGCTGAATACTGTTGATTGTGTGGGGCTGTATAATGTGTGTGAGTCTATGCTGATTATATCCCGATCAGTGATGTGATCTTTGACTGTGAACCAGTTTGCTTGATTTGGATTTTGACAGACACGCCAAGATAATTGATTTTGATCCCAAACTGGCCACATACCCATATTTAATACAGCATCTAAAAACGTTGTAATGTTGCCGGGTTCTGAGATCAGCAATTCGATCTCATGTGTGCCGCTAGAAGTAGCCCATGCAAGGTTGTAGTATTTATTGAGATTCTGAAGATTGAACAAATTAGGATTGAACTTGACACCGAGCGCCCATGATGCGGGATAGTCATCGAAAGCGCCCTGTGTGCCGTCTCCTGTACTCATGACAAGCCGAGCAAATACATAATCGGGACGCCCTCGAAGCCTTGCCAAACTTGTTACAACGTCATTGATCGCCAGTGTAGTAATTGAGGCTGTACTTGGATATTTTCCAGTTGCTGCAATCGTTAAAAATCCAGCCGTTCCGCTTGTGCTTGTTTTGCTTGACCATGTGTAATAGTCGATCGTGCCTGCGCTAACGTCCTCTACTTTGATCATTCCATTTTGACCCGTCTCTTTTTCGAAGATCGTAATGTCATCAAGATAAAGATCAGCACTGCTCGAAAAATTAAAATTTTGTGTTACTTTTGCCGTCTGTCCTGCATAATACCAAAATTGAGATTCTGTTGCTTTGCTGGTTAGTCTTGCCTGCATCAGTGTCAAGAAGTCGACAAACTCCAAACGCCACAAGCCCCGCCCGCCCGTGATGCCTCTAAGTTGCCCAATACAGACACGATTGCGCAGCCCATCCCTAATCATATGCAACTCAGCCACTGCGCCACGTCTAGGGAAATCCATCAAGGGGCGCAGATCGCCCGCAACTGTAACAGTAAATCCGCCAAAGTTTACAGACCATCTCTGCGGCGTTACTTGCACACTGTCGATCGTAACGTCTGCATTTGCAAGGGCGATCTCTGTGCTCATGCTAATTTGATCGGCGTTTGGACTCATGTTGTAATCCTTACTTGTTGCTAAGAACTTGAGTACATAAGAGATCACTTTTGCGGGCTTGTCTAGGCTGTTAATAAATGATTGTGTCCATGCCATGCTAGCCGCCTATTATTGGATTGAATCCACCGCCGCCAAATGAAGGCGCTAAACTTTCTCGTATGTCTGTTAACGGCGTTGCTCTTGTCATTCCATCAAGAGAGACTCCGGCACCTTGTCGACCTCCTGATGTACTGCCAGCAAGCGATCGCCCAATAGACACGCCTGATTCTCCAACTGTGTCAGGATGTGCGGCGTATAATGTCACATAGTCCACTACAAGCCGTATAGAAAGCGAGAACAATCGCCCGCCTTCGTTTGTGACTATTGCCTGCCCTATGTCGCTCTGTGGTCGTTTTAAGACTGGATAGAAACGATAATGTCGCATGAAAGCAGGCTGATCATATTGGAATCGTACAGGATTCACGGTGTCAACGTCTCCGCCCTGTGCTGTGGCATTGCTCACAGTCTGCATTTTCACAATCTCTTGTATCATTGCGGGGCTACTTGTCTCAATCGTGCAATAGTCGCCAACGGCTGGCGTTGCGCTGGTCCCTGTAAAGTTTTGGAATGGATTTGCATAAATAGGAATTTTTGTGCTGTTGTTGTTCAATGTGCCGCGTATTGGAAAACAAAATGCTTTATCATCATCCGCAGCAAACGACACAGAGAAGCCCCGATCAAGATGATTCTGCAGAGCATGGAACTGAATTGCAAGATCTTCGCCTCCAATCATGCGATCACGCTGTATAGTTACGATCTCTTGAGTCCTACCAACAGATCTTTGTATTGAGCCAGTCAGAGAGACAGCATCAACAGCCTCAACGGATATATCAGAGAACATCTCGCCCAATGCCTCTCCGAGATCTATTGTGACCAGTGAAGCGCCATTCAATGCGCCAAATGGCTCAGGTGTGAAATAAAACTTTGCATTGCCCATTATCTGCCCCCGAATAGACTGCTTGACGATGTGCCGAATTGATTATTGAATCTGATTTCTATCTCTCTCACAAGAGCGTCAACAGCATTGCGATCCACAACGGCGCTGTTAATGTTGATCGTCATGCCGCCGCCTGTGGTGTTGTTCAGTTGACGATCGACTTGCTGCGGACGTTGTCCACTTTGCGGCACGACAAACTCGCCACGGTGTAGCATAGCGAGACCGTCTTGCATCCCTGTGAATCTGATCCCACCTTGCGCACTAGGTACGAATCGACCGCCGCCCATGAATGATGCCGACACATCACGATCAAAAAAGTCAACGATTGCACTGCGCCTACGATCTCGCCGCTCTTCTCGTGTTGTACTTTGAAGAAATGCAAACGCATCTTTGATTCCATCTATTAAGTTTACAAATAGCAATTGTATTCCATCGACAAACGCCTCAGCAATAGCGATCCCAAGTTGTGGAGCGATTGACAAAAGCAACTCCGGCAAGAATGCGATCCCAACTTTGATAGCCTCAGCCTGTGCCAATGCCTCTTTTCGTATTTGGTCCGGTCCTTTTTCAATTACTTGCTCGCCTATCCCTTGTACAACACTTGTGAACGCCCCCGCCAAAGGTGAAACAAGGCCAACAATAGCCGCCGCGTCAAGACTGGCAACGATCGAAACTTTTTCAAATGCGCCTGAAAGACCTTTTTGCAACCCTTCGGCATCTCCCAGTTTTTCAAATGCGTTTGAAATGCCTTCTTGTGCAAATCCTTTTAGTCCCTCTTGCCTAATATTTTTAAATGTATTTCGTATATTTTCAACTTTTCGGAGCATCGATTCAAGTTGTCCTGTCGGCTTGATAAACAAATCGCTTGTAATGTTTGCCAGTACATTAATTGACCTAACAATCAGATCAGTTTCTTTTTTCAGTCGCTCCGCCTCTTTGCGCCTTTGCTCTCCTTCTTTTCTGATTCTATCTGCTTCCTTTTGTGCTCGAGCCGCTTCTTTTGCTGCAATGGCGTCTTGCTTGGCTTGCTCTTCGTCTAATAGTTGATTCCGCAATTTGGTGAGTTCAACCAGTGCAGCATTTGCTCCTTCAATATCACCCGAGATCTCAGCAAGATCAAAAAGTTTCTCGGCTTGCTGTTCATATGTTGCATTGATTTGACCCACTGCATCCAATTGAGCAAACTGCGCTTTTTCAAGTATCTGCTGGATCTGCTCTTGTGCTTTGAGTGCCTTTGCCTGTTCCCTGTCTTTTTGTCGCTGTATCTCCGCTTCTCTTCTTAGTCTATCCTGTCTCGCCTTTTCTCTTTCTGCACGCTGTCTTTCTTGCTCATTGATTTGCGCCGTTTGAAGTAAGATTTGCTCGTATTGCCTTTGCTGCCCACTAATTGCAAGAACCTCCTCTTGTGCAGTTTGCAATCGTGTTTTGTCAATCTGTTGAGTCTCCTCAAGAGTCGACAGGCGCTTTCTTGCTTGATCTTCTTGAAAAGTTATATCTTCAAACTGTTGCGGCGCGCCTGCGATTCTTTGAGTCAACGATTGCTCTATTGCCCGCTCTTCTTTCATCAATGCAATTTGTAGTCTCAACTGTGCGATCTGTTCTGCACGGGCTGCAATTGTGTCTTGAATTGCCTGCTCTTGTTGCTTTTGTGATTCTGTCGCATCTTTACCAAATTGCGTGGCTGTTTGTGTGGCTGCTCTTTGATCTGCCTCAAACTGTGTAATTTGTCCCGTCAATAGTTGAAGATTTATTCTCGCCTGATCCACTTGCTGATAAAAGCCGATTAGAGATTGTGCGGCGTCATCTGCGCTTTTTGTCTGCTCTTCAATTACTTTGTTAGTTCGTTCGATTACATCTGCAAGTTCTTGTTCTCTAGCCTCTGCCTCTTCTGCCTCTCTTTGAAACTCAAAGATCGCCGCACCCGCTGCAACTGCGATTGTTGCAGTAATAGCAAAAGCAGGGTTTAAGAATCCAGTCAAGGCCCGCCCTGTTGCCTCTGCAATACTTGCACCGTCAGAGATTGTAAAGAATAGCGACCCGAGCGCAGGAGATAGAGCGCTCGCACCTTGCCCCAAATCGGCAAAAGTCCCATCAAGATCTCGCCCTGCTCTTCTCAGATTCCGAGCCTGACTAGATGTCTGTTTTGCTTGTGTCTCTATGCGCTTCAATCCTTGCACGGCCTGTTTGCTTGAAGTATCCAGCCGGTCAAAGTTTTGACTTGCCTCTTTTGCCTCGTTGCCCGTCTTGTCAAGTGCAGCCTGTGCGCCCTTTGCATCTACTTTCAACACATATTGTACAACTGTATCAGCCATCTTTTGATCCTCTGTTATGCGCCTATCATAGCCGATTATATCAAGACTAGCACAGAAGAGATTTTCAACCTATTATATCGATCAAGTCAGTCAGTGAGACAGTCGGCTGTACGCCCGTCTTTTTGTATCGCTTCAATAGTCGATTCATGCGAGCGCCTCTGTGCTTGATACACTTCAGGCAGATCATTAAATCGAACCAATCAAGTTTTGCAATCTCACTGGGTAGCGTGCCATAGATGCGAGCAATGATGTCTATGATGTGGAAATACTCCTCACTATCTGCGAAAGGTTTGCAGCCGTTTGACCGCTTCCCCCTGTCCTTTGAGTGCTTTGTCAAGAATCGCAGTTCGGTCTTCTTTTGACAGCATGCCGATCCACAACATATTTCTTTCGGCGTTCTGCTCTTGTTGTGTGAGGACAATCTGTATCCGCTCCCACTGTTGATCGTCGCCCGCTCTCTTAGCCTGTGAGACACATTGCGCAATGATATGATCTTGACTCTGTGCAATCTTTTCTATTTGCTCAGGTCGTATCTTAGCAAGCATCTTGTAAGCCTGATCGAGTGTGTCTTCATCAGGATCGTCTTGTAGTGCCTCTGACATCTTTTGAAATCGGCTTATCTCGCCTGTGCTTGCCAGTGCTTGCAATAGGAGAGAGTTTGCAAGGCTTGCCTTTTCAATCTCAGCGGGGGAGAGTATGCGCCCCTTGATCAGTAACTGCCCCGCAAAGATCTCCAGTTCAAACTGACTGACTTGCTGTACTTCTTGCAAAAAATCTTTCAACATAGGATCTCCGTTGTGTGTTGTTTGCAACGACAGTCTAACGGATCGTTGATCTTTTATGTAAAACTTTTTTGATTTTTTTTATAAAAATATGTTGACAATATAAACATATGTTGCTAATGTATAAAGTGTAAGCAATCAAGCATACACAAACAGCGGAGTCACAAATGACTGTTTCAATCTCAATCTCTCTTGATAAAGTTTCAACCCTCTCAACCCTTGACAAGTCGGCAATCTGGCTGGGACTCGCAAGCAAGTATTGCACCGCTGACAAGCAAGCATTTTTGCAAGCGGCAAAAATTGCAAAGAAGGCGGGCGGTTTTGAAAAGTGTATCAGCATCTGCAAATTGGACATCCTGTCTCACGTAGCTGATCTAGTGACTGCGGATGATATGAATGTATGGGTTCAACTTCTTAAGAAGTAAAAACTATCAACAACAGGAGGGCTGTATAGCCCTCCGCCACAACAACAACGGAGCAATCATGCAAGACATGCAAAATAAAATTATCGTCATCACCTTTCAGAGCGGTCTTATCCAGTACATCAAGTATAGTCTAGATGCAATCGAGTACATCTATGCAAACTTTGGATCAATCGAAGACATTATGATTATCGGGGAGGCACAATGAACAGACAACAAGCAAAGCAGCTGGGACAAGTAATCGGATTCTCAATGTGTGCATTGATGACATACATGATCGGTTGGTCATTACTTCGAGCACTGGCAAGCACAGCACTCTAAAACAAAAGACCGCACCCCAACAACAACGGAAAAGGGGTGCGGTCAGTATGTCAAGATACAAGAGCAGTCTAACAGGCTGCTTTTGTTGTGTCAAGCATTAAGGAGTATCGCCGTACAATCCATTTGCTGAGCCGTTCTTGATTTCAATAGTCAATCCGGCGTTTGTAGCGTTTGCAGTGCCTCTGAATGTGAATGTGCGCTCTACACGTCCAAATGCTGTAATGTTGTCGTTGTAGTCTTCAATCGTAGCGTTTGAGAGTGTCATTTTGAAATGATGATCTGTGTTTGCTGTACGTGTAAACTGTAAAGATACGTCATCCTGTGTCCCTGCAAGAGATGCATTGTACAGCGTGTTATCTGTTACGTCACAAGTTACAGACATTGTAACTTCTCGCAGATCGGTAAATACTGGCTCGCCTGTCAGTTTGGAGCCGAGCAAGTTACGACGATCAATAGCGTTTGATAGTGTCAGTTCAAAAGATCGAATCTGTAATGATGTTGGAGAAAATGAAGATCCGAGAGTCAAATCGCCAGCCTCAAAGTGTAGGATCTCATCATGTGCTGGAAATGCTGCAGTTTCGTTTGTGGTTCTCGCGTCTGCATCTTTGCCAATCAGGTCAAACGAGATTGTCATTTCCGATCCGGCTTCTGCGCTGATTGTCATTGTATTGACTTTCATACCAAGAAAATCCTCGCGGCTGTTGTTTAAGTTTGTACCGCGTTGAAATTGGATAGTCAGTGATGGCAGAGTTGAGGCAGGTGTATATGTGTGTGTGTACGGTGCCGGCCCTGCACTGCTTGCAAGTGCTCCGAGTGCTGCTTTGATCAATACGCCGATCCCATCATAATATGCGGGGATGTCGATCGATCCTCCGGCATTTCTAAAGCCCTCAAACGTTCCTGACTGCATGCCGCTTGTGGGTACTGATAAATGTGTTGTGCGCTCTCTCTCTTGTACAATTTGCAGAGTGCTGCTAATCATTCTAATGTCTTGGGTTGTCGAGGCTTGTTCTTGTCCCCAATTTGTTTCCTCCCCGACTCTTAGAAATGAATTTTGTGCGAATAAAATAGACATGATTGCCCCTATGGTAAAAGATTAATTACTCTCAAAATAGCACGTATTTGGAAGAGTTGTCCTAGTGTTGTAGAGATTTGGATTGCGATTGCGTAATCTGTGCCACTGTCGCCCGCTTTGAATGTAGCCCTAACAAATCCATTGCCGAGCCTTGTGCTGGCTATGTCATAACGTGCGCTTGCATCTGAGCCGCTGCTGTCGTATGAAAACACTTGCACATAATCGATCCCCTCTTCATCGTTGCGCTCGTTAAATGGGCTGATACGTTTTGCAAAGTTTTGATTGATTAAGAAAAACACGTGTACTTCATCTGTAGACGCCTTAATAAAAGACTGCACAGGGCTATCTAAGGCGCTTTGACTGGCTTGCTGACTTACTACCCTTGAATGTGGTGCTGAAAGCATTATAAAGCCATTCTTGGCGCTTGTAATGGTCACGCTTGTGCTGTGGTCTGTCGTTTCATTTGGCTGAAAGAAATAGACATAAGCAACAGCAAAAGAATCGTCGTTCTTGATACTCAACCCGTCGATTTGTAAAGTTAATGTTCTTGTACTGTAGTTGGCTCCGGCTTTGCGTGCAAAGTTTGCTTTGTTGCCTTCTGAATCTGTTACAACGACATCATTAAAATCTGATCGGATATTGTCCCAAAAATCATCCCAGTCCGACGGCACCTCAAACTCGGCGTCGATCGTTGCGGTTGTGCCTGATCCGCCTGTGGCGTTGATTCCTACAATCTGACGTCTTCTATATTCTGCATCAAACCATGTCATATCTAGATCCCTGTTCTACTTTGGAATGTAACTGTGATCTCAATATAACCGATCGCAACGTTATCGAGTCCGAATCTATCACCCTCAATTGCTGTAAAGTTGCAGATCACATTGTCGATCGTTCTTGTCGTGTCCGGATTCGCCAGCCCTAAGAATCGATCCGCCGTGATTTCTTTTATGATGTCACTCGTTAGATTAAGGATATTTTTGGTACGGTCCGCAAGATTCGCACCACCACAAAAGCAATAGATCTCAAAGCGTCCATTCATTCGATAAGATGCAAGATTCAATCCCTGTTCTGTGGTGTAATCAATAAATGATACACTAGCATAAGGCATTCTCGGAGGATCAAGCAAAGCGCCAATAACGACGCTATTACGCATATCAAGACCACTGTGACCAGCAGAGAAATCCTTTGCCGCCTTGCCTTGGAGCGCCTCCAATACTCTGTAAATCGTTGCATTTGACATTGTTATTCCTTAATCAGTGCGATGCGCAAAAGGTCCTGTAATTTGGGCTGGATCTCTTGTTGTTGCTTTTCAATGCTACGAGCCAAGAATAAACGGGGCTTTATGTATCTAGTGCCGAACTCAATAAAGCGTGCATATTCCAATTCAGCGCCGCCAAATTGCCCGCCTGCCTGCAGTATCGCTGTCGGCTTGCCGTCTACCACTGCAAAGCGTCCGGCAATACTTTGGCGCAGTCGCCCCGTCTGATTGTTGAATCTAGAAAATGCGACTTGCTTAGATCGTCCTTCCATTTGTAAGGCGGCAATCTTAAGGCGTTTCTCTAACTGATTCAGCAGGCGAGTTTTTGCCCCTTTCATTTGTGGAGACAGTTGATCAAACTCCATCACAGCCCCCTAGATAATTACAAATGAATTACGATATGGATACAATATTTCTTTCACTTCTTGCGGGATCGTATTGGGCAAATATGAAGTCGTTGCGCCTCTCAGTGTGTTGCTCTTCTTACCTTGGCTTGATTTTGCTCTGTGGAGTTGAGATGCGTACACACAAACAGCATGAACGAGATCTTTGTGAAATAGTGTGAATCCAAAAGTACCGACAACTTTATTGCCTCGATATGCGTTTGTGAATCCGACAGTGCTTGTATTCGTTTTGATGATTAGCAAGCCCTGTTGTTTATCGATCTCGTACTCATCCGCCTTAACTTCTGTATCAGCGCCGTATTCACGATCCGGGTCTGCGTGTACACTGGTAATCGTTACAACTGGTCTGACTGGCAACGGTAACACGCTTATATTGTCGTACATGTACGAATCAATATACAGCGTATACGTTGCAACGGCTAGCGTTTTTGTAACGCTACTATCAGGCGCAGGAAAGCCGAGGAAACGAGCGATCGCCGCCTCGACTCTATCCAAAAGATCCGACAGTTCTGTATCGCTTCCAGTGCCTGAAATTTCAGGCAAGTACTCCTTTAATATATCGGTAGTTACAAGAGGCATACATTTTTAACCTAGATCAGTGAGTTAGTAAGAACGTGCTTGACGCAACTGCAAGCAGATACTTGCTTTTGTCGCTTGGCCACTAGCGGCTTTGATTGCTTTTAAAATCAACACTTCTCCAGCCTCAAAAATTGCTTTATCTTCGTGACCTTGAGAAACCATATCAGAAGCAACATTTGCAGCCAATGCACCGTTTGCAGTATCAAGCGTTTTCCACTCAAAAAGAACATCTGTTTTGTTATTTCCAATAACTTGAAATGTAACATAGTTTGTTCCATGTGCGGCAACACCCGCAAAATCAACAATTTTACAAGCAACAACTTCCATGCGTTCATGGAATACAATGCTTGCCTCTCCATCGGTTCCAGCGGCTGTAAGAAAGTATTGATGTTCAGGATAATAATAAGACATTTTTTTCTCCAATAAAAGGGCGGGGGATTGCTCCCCCTATTAATTCAAGATTATACGTTGAATCCGAATGCAACATTTTTAACAGCATCAGCGTCAAGAGATCCGAATGTCAAGCGCTCAGTTGCTACCATGTTGTAAGCGCCTGATTTGATGTCTTGCTCTTGTGAGATTTGGATGCCACGACGTGCAAAGATGTTCCAACTGTCACGAGATACGAC
>MDTG01199451.1_pt1 | contig 31352 bp, 37 predicted proteins | sample 811421 | NCBI WGS metagenome assembly MDTG01 (sample SAMN05326645, study PRJNA326480) | marine metagenome | isolation source: seawater | place: Pacific Ocean: South East | collected 2011
ACCACCCCAAGTGAATACGTTATATGGATTAACGAATTCTTGCATAGTAGCATAAGGTTGTTCTATATAAGTGACTTCACTAAATGGTAAATGAATTAAAGATCCTGTTTTCCATCCTGAAGGTATACTCGATCCTACTAAATTAACATTGTCCTCATAGAACATAGGTCTTAATACACCTGGAGTTTTATCGATAGAACAATGATAATCAGGATGAGTAATATTTCCTACGTTGTGTCCATAGAATCCATCAACTACTATTCCATTTTTCATTCTTTCATTATTAGAGCCATCTTGAATTTGTACACTAGCGGCTTCTTTTTCTAATAAAGAAAGTGATGTATAATATTCTACATTCTTAAGTCTAGAATCTATAGCACCTATATCTCTCATTGTATAACGTTTGTTATCAATTTTAACCGGTATACAATCAGCAGGTTCGAATATATATGGTTGACAATGTAATTCGAATATAGTCATTGAGTCATTAATATCTTCAGGTGGTTTAGGATTATTATCTGCAACACCTTTTATAACTCTAAATGTTCCTTCTCTATCTACATACAATTTATCAATACGTCCTAGATAGTGCTGAATATCTGCAGTCATTACACTTCCAGGTTGAGGAGTATCTGCTATCTGATCCCCAGTTCCTGTTGTAAATTCAAATCCACTTGTTGGTGAACCTGAACTTGCTTTAGTAGGTCTAAAATCTATACAATCTCTTAATTCAACTGTTCCTTTATTAGATTCAAATGTTGGAATTTCTTCATAACCATTTCTAGAAACTGAAGCTCCATCTGTATATGTAGCCTCATATGAATCAACTGTGAAGTAATCACCAGAACCATGTTCAAAGTAATCTAATTGAACTGATAATGTAGCTGCAGCCTGAGTTCCTTTAGGTATTAATCTAGCTTCATCATAGAAGTTATCTCTTTGTCCAGTATCTAATATAAAGTTTTCTTTATGATCAACCCCACCAATAGTAAGAGTATTAATTCTTACAACATCTGATCTGTTAAGCATAACAGGATCTGAACCATTAAAAGAATAGTTTGTAGCTGATTGAACTGTGTATGTTTTAGATTTTCTTCCACCAGATGCAACTTTCTTAAGTGATACTACTACCTGCACGTGAGGCGTGCCTGAGCCTATAGTTGATAAGGCATTACTAGTATTTGCAATTGTTAAAGTTGTAGCGCCAGTATTAGATGTAATACAAGCTTGTGGAACTAATTGTGCAGCATTATTACCTACTGCTATCATAACATCTGCTTTTGAATTTACAGTTCCAGGTAATGATGTGAATGAAATCGTTGCAGAGTTTCCTGTTCCACTAATCTGTCCTTGAACTCTATGTCTTACTATATAATCTGGATGATCTACTGGGCTTGAAGCATTTAAAGTTTTAATACCATCATAAGGCAATTTAAATACTAATCCATCATTACCAACATCATATCTTGCACCAGTAGTTGCTAATGTAGCTGTGAAATCTTGTCCAGATGAATTTGTTTGTGTTATAGTTGTGACCGTACCAAATGTTTCACCTGAATTCATTTGAATATCAAATAGATATAAATTCCAAACTGTAGCCGTAGCTTGTTCGAATCCTCTAATTCTTGCTGTACCTATATTTCCACCACCATCAGCTAATGTACATGTTTGTAAATCATTAATATTAGGCATTCCTCTTACAGTGCTTAATGTGACTTGTACATAGTTTCCTACAGGTAATGAAGTTGTTTTTGCATTTTCGTTTTGTAGATCTCTAGGTTTATCAATCTCAACATAATTAGTAGCTAGATTTTCTAATCTATATCCTTGTACATAACATACAGAAGGTTCTACACCAACTGCAAGTTTAAGTGCGGATCCACCATTTCCAGATGTTTTCCAACCACCATTTCCAGCAGTATTATCTAAATGTTCTCTTATATCTAGAGAGAAAGGTCGAACAGAATAATTACCTGATTCTTCATGAGTTCTTCTAGCTAATCTTGAAGTTAATTCAGTATTAGCTGTTTTATCTTCTGTCTTAACTTGTACAACACCACTATTAATTTTCATTAACATTATATAGTTAGCATAAGTTGCATTAGGTGAAGATAAACTTTCTTTAATTAATTCTGTACTTATTTTATATCTGTGCGCACCAGGTGCTGCATAGTTAGGAGTGCCTTGAGCATTATCTACTAAAGTAGTATCGGTTGCATTATCTACATTTGATGTTTCTGTAACGTTTAATCCTATAATATAACTAGGAGTATTTGTATATTTGTCTAGTATTAAAGAAGCTGGGGCTACATATACCATTGTACCTGATATAAAATATGCACCTTCTTCAATACTTACTCTTGATCCTTTTCCTGTCGCTGAGGAGGATGCTAGAGTTGCTGTTTTAGAACCATTAGTAATTGATTCACCATTAGCAAATAATTTAGTTGCATTAGCTGTACCCGATCCATTATATTCTATATAAAGAGTATCTGGATCTGAACCTGTAGCGGCAACTGCTTCTAAAACTTTAGCCGTTACTCCATTTGTTCCACCAGTAATAGTTGTTCCTACAAATTGAGAAACATTAGAAGTAGAAGTTAATTTAACAAAATCATATTCAGTATTTACAGTGACCTTACCACCTACTACTCTAGATCCATCATTAAAATTATACTGTCCTAATTTATCAATCTGAGATTGTAATGCGGTTTGTAATTGTGTTAGCTCTCTAGCTTGGACCGCGAATCCCGGTCTAAACATGATTCTATGATAATTTTTTGACTCATCAAAGTCATCATAGTAAGGGGCTATGTTGTAGTTCTTAACTCTAGTAATTGCCATATTTTCTCTCTTCTAAAATTAATTAGAATTCAATAATTAATTTAATATCTTCAATCTGTGATGATGATCTGTTAATTGGATCTCTATTTTCCAAGAACATTAACTGACCAGAATTCATTTTTACTTCAGGTCCATATCCGTTTGTTGATTGACCATACCATGTAGTTCCTGATGTTGTATTCAACGCAGCACTTCCACCGGATGGTAATGTACCTGTTACTGTATCACCTGAAACAAAAGGAATATATCCTGTTTTTGCATTTTGGTAATAATATAATACCTTATTAGTAGTATCTATCTCAACTAAATAAGCCTTAGCTCCTGAGCTAGATCCAACGATAACTTGGTCAACTGCAAATCCTGATACAGAAGCACCACTTGCTAGTACTAATGATTTTCTAGCTCTTAGTGTTGTTGCTGTAGCTGTGGCCGCTGATCCATGTTGATGTGGATTTTTAATTAGTGAGATTTGTCTGAAATCGTTTCCAACTGTTAAGTCACCAGATTCTGAACCTGATAATTGAGTATTAACAGCTACATAGAAAGCTCCAAGCTCTTTAACTGGATCTGTTCCATGTCCTCCAGGAGGAGCAATAACTGCTCTTGCTGTGGCACCTGTTCCGCCACCACCTGAAATTACTACATTAGCAACAGAATAACCATCTCCTTTATTAGCTTCAACGCCTGAACCTGCACTTGAAACTGTGATTCCTGTTACGGCACCACCAGCAATTGTTGCAGTTGCGAGGGCTCCAGTTCCATCACCATTAATTGTTACGGTCGGAGCACTAGTATAAGAAGAACCACCAGCCGATACTTCGTATCTTTCAATACCTGCCACTGCAGTTTCTGATGTATTTCCTGAATTCATTTGTGCTGTTTGGTTAGCATAGTTAACATCTGTACTTGCTAATCTACCAAACGTTAATGTAGTATTACTAGGTACTGTTCTTGCATTTGATATAGTAAGTGTCGTACCTGATATTGCCGTTACAGTATCTCCAGCTGTTATACCAGATCCTGTAAGAAGCATTCCAACTTTAATATATTCGTTGGCTGCAGTCAAAGTGACTGTTGTAGAAGATCCACTAGTACTACCCACTGCCGTTACTGGATCAACTTGAGTCGCGACTGGCATATATGAAATTGTCAGGAATTTCTCTGCATCCGTAACTGTTACGGTGTACATATATTTCCATTTATATCCGTCTGATTCTGCGGTTGGATCACTATTAATGTGAGTAGGTTCTACAGTTGAATTACCTGAGGCTTCAATACATTTGTATACCTTAAATTCTGATGTTATAATATAGAATGCTTTATCATATATAGTAGCATCATCTGAATCCCAAGCCACATAAGTTGTGCCTGAAGTCCAAGTATGTCTAGGTACAATATGAGATACATCACTTGATGCAATCTTCTTCATACCTATCATATTCTGATATGCTTCATGTATATTGTCTATATTATCTAATGGGGTAGTTGGTAGAGAAGAATCCGTAGTATCACTTGTAGTTAAAGACCATGCGTCAGATTTTCCTATACCAACGTATACTGAATTTCCTTCGATATCTTCCTTAAAGTTTTCTGCGTTTACTACTCTAAACGGGGTTGTCACAATTGCTGTCATTTTTCTATTCCTGATTTATATTTGTTTTCACGTTATATTTATTTATACTACTTTCATAGGTAGATCCTATGATTTTATCACTAAAAAACTCAATTGGGTAATCATCCCTGAACTTTTTAGTAGAATAATAGGTTTTCTTATTCTGAAAATAGTCATTTTCTGATAAAGTTTTAAACCCTGATGACCAAGGGCCAGCATCAATATTAGCTACGTGATTAAGCATAATGATTGCTATCTCTTTTACATCTTTACCTCTCTCCTCAGAATTAGTAGGAGATGAAATTCTTATTACTGGATCTGTTGTATATCCATTACCATCTTCTGTAATTGTAAAGCCAGATATTTCTCCAGCTTGAGCATGACCATCAGCATATAATTGTACTGTGGCGGTTGCCGTTACATTAGTTGATAACGGATTTCCATCTGCATCAACTGAAGTTGGTTCATCAAAGGTTAATACTGGAGCAGTTGTATATGTTTTATCAGCTAAATTACTTAATAGTATTTGTGTCACTTTACCGACATCTGGTGCAGCCGCAGGAGAAGCATAAGCGGTTGTATAACCACTTCCTATTCCACCAGCTTGAACTACTCCACCACTATTTTGTAATTCAACTTTATCTATAGATCCATGTGAATCTAATGTTGTCACAATCTTATCTGTTCCTAAAGAACTTCCAGCATTTCCAGTTACGGTTATAGATCCATTAGCTGTTGTTGGAGCTGATTGATATCCATATCCTTTATTTACGGCTTCAATTGTTGCAATCTTACCACCTGAAACTGTGATAGAGAATGTAGCACTTTTATTAATCTTTGCTATTATATTCGGTAAGAATGTTGAAGCAAACATTTCAACAAGTAAAGCTACATCTTCTGCACCAATAACACCAGGTTGTAATCCTGGCATTGAGGATAATGTTTTACGATTAGTTCTATTATATAAATCTTTATAATTATATACTTTTCCAGTTTGATTAGGAACTTTAACTTCACCAACTGGTGTAGTAGTTTCTGTTCCTATAGAATTTTCTCTAACATTATCTCCTAAAACTGCACGAGTTAATTGAGTTAAAATTAAAATTTGTCCAAAGAATACAAATCCTGCTGGATGAACTAATCTATCAAATGCAGGAGCCCAGTCGGATAAGTTTCTACCAGTTTTAATATTATATGAAAACTTCTGCCAATATTTAGAATCTTGAAGTTTAATATTATTAGATAAAAATCCTTTATGATCTAAATATCTGTTTTGAGCTGCATCCCAATCACCACTTGAAGGTATTAAAGTTTTATCCCAAGGATAATCTACTTCAACTTCTTCATCAAATAATAATCTAAAAAATATTTCAATTGAATCTTGAGAACCTTTTAATTTATAGAACTCTGTGATATTTTTATATAGAGATCTTTTTTCTACACTTGATAAATCTCTAGGAATCATAGCAGCAATTTCTTTCTGCATTAATTCTAGATAATCATTTCCATTATAATCTATGTTCATAGCTTCTTCAATAGCATTAAGAACATAAGAAGGTCCTGGTCCTACCCAATTTGTTTGTGGTGTAGTTAATGTTGCTGTGGATCCTAATCCATATCCAGATAAACCAGATACTGTAAATGTTTTACCATAAGGATTAGTTGAAGTTAATAAAGATCCAGGTAATTCATTACCATTAGAAATTGAAACATTTGTCGAAGATAAACTAACAGTTGTTGTTTGATTATTAGTAGTATTTAAAACTGTTAATGTCGAAGATCCTCCAGTATAATCTCCAAAGAATTTATTATTTTCATTATTAGGATCTAATATTCTAAATACTGCTTTATCACTTGCAATTTGATCTGTATATATTTCTTCAGAGGTATAGATAAATTCATCCATATTCATGAACTTATAATACTTCTCTAATAAAGTTTTTATATTAGGAGAACCGTCAGTATTTTCAGCATCGGTTAATATATGTTCAGGTATTAACGAATCAATTCGAATATCTTCTTTAGTCTTTCTCTTTAGTGAAGCGCGAGTCTCCACATAATTTGGATTAGTACTATCTGATCCGTATTTTGACATTATGATCTAAACCTTGAAGTTGTTGTATAATCAATAGATCCTGAAGAACCAGAAGTTGCAATAGTATCTTCTTCAGCAGTTAATGTATTTCTAGCTGAATCAATTGCTAATATTTGATCTCTCTTAGGAGCTATATCTAATGAGTTAGGTGTTATTGTAATTCTTATTGCTGTTGTATCGTCTGGAGTAAAGTTATTTAAGGTTATTGATCCAGTTGATGGAGTTACGATCCCACAATCTTCTATTGTAGTCACTTTAGTATCTCCAATTAATTTATAAGCATATATCTTTCTATTAGTAGAACCTGTTATAGCTTCATCGGCAAAATAATTATCTGTTCCACCATTCTTCCATGCGGTTGATGATATACATGATTCAGTGGATCCACTAGGTGTATATATTACTCCAGGGAAAACTATTGTTATATTATTAAGAGCTGATGTAATAGGTGTTATGTTTTGAAATAAGAAAGGTCTTACTGTTGAGTTAAGAATTGCAGGATCAGAGGCATCAATATTTTTCAATAGTTGTGAATGCCTAAATACACCATCAAACTTATTTAATTCATTTAAAGAATAATCATCTAATGTATCACCAACAACAGATTTTAATTCTACTGCACTTCTATCTGTTAAATTAGGATTAAATTTAAATGCAACATCTAATTCTAAATAAGAATAATTAGGATCTACGATCTCTGGTGTAATAGAAACTACGTTCTTGCCTTTTAATATCGTACTCTTAATTGTTGTTTGTTCATCAATTGTTAAAGTATCTGCAGTATTTGGTTTAATACAAATATAAATCTTTCCATAATCAGGAGTTGCTTGGTCTTCACCACCCCATGTAGATATAGAAGCTATATTTGAAAATTCTCTTTTTATTATAGATCTATAATCATCTGAGGTCACAGCTCTGTTTTGTGCTGTAAATGTAAGCGGAGCATTATATCTAATTGATTCTAATGTTTCTTGGTCTGCTCCACCTGCGGATAAAGATAATGTTGTTACGGTTATATTAGAAAATCCTCCTATTCCATTTCCTAATTGAAAGCCAGTAGTTGAGTTTATAGCCTTACCACAACCATTAGCATCTTTACCACTTGAATAAACATAATCTAAATTAGCAATTTCATTATTTTGTAATTTCCTTCCTGTTACGTTATCTCCAAAATATATTTCATAAAATCCATTTGCATTTTCTTGTAAGTGATATATCTTAGATGTTCCTTCTACATCTAATAAAGTTGTAAATTTATTATATACATCGTATGAAGTAGATTCTTCATTCGCCTGTACACGTACGCGTAACGTACTCGTGTCTGCGTTCTTATGAGGTACTTTATGTTTTTGAATTTCAATATCATTATCAACTCTATATTTTATAGAATTATAAGTTCCTTCAGCGATATCTACAGAATCAAATGTAAATGTTGTTCCACTAATAGTTGCAGTTTGTGTATTTAATACTACAAAATCATATGTTGTTCCGCTTAATGTAGCTGTTAAAACAGATCCTCTAGGCAATTGTAATGTATTAGGAATAGTTCCTGATTCGGCACTAACATCTACTACTATTTTTACTTTTGCTCTAGAAGCTAATTCAGATGCTGGAACATATCCTAGCATTCTAGCCCTTGAAACTCCATTACCTCTTATTTGAGCTGAGTCTAAAAATGCTTCGTTTAAAGCTAAATGCGCAGCCATTGCGTTATAATGAGTATTATAAGATAATACATCTAGTAATACATTTAAACCAGATCCTTCAAAATTATAATCATTGAATTCTGTTTGTTGCTTTAAATAATTTTTCAGATTATTTTTAATATCTGCAAAATCTAACTCGGTTGTTTTTAAATTTGATGCCATAATTCTACCTTAGTCTTCTTAATACTAAATTAACATTTTGTTGTTCGTTTGTGTGTTTTATAATAAAAAATATTTTAATAATCCATGAATTAGATACTTGATCATCTGAAATTTGAGTCCCTAGATATTTAACTCTAGATTCATGGAATTCAATAACTCTTTTAATAGCATCTCTCATTTCAATCTTTGTTATAGTATCAGCAGGTTCAAATAAGAGTCCAGATAAATTTGCAGCTGTTGTATGATTAAAAGGCCTTTCATAAAAATTAGTTAAAATTAAATTTTTTAATGCATTTTTAATAGCCTTATCATCTTTTAACGGAACTATATCTTTTGTTATAGGATGTTTATATAAAGAAAGATCTAGATCTCGCCATTGTTTCTTCTTTGCTATAGTAGAAACTGTTACGCTCTGTGATGATTTGTCTTGTGCAATTGCCATATATCTATTTATACATCCTAGGTAGAAGGAATTACTATATACTGATCATTTTCTGCTGCTGGATTATCTAAAATTATTTCTCCATCATCAATTGAATAAGCAGTAAATGCTTCCTCTAAATTATTTTTATTAACTACTACTGTATCATCATCTCCTGAACCTAAATTTGTTTGTCCTGCGGTTGTAGTTATATCTGAATATCCAGATGATGGATTATTATCTGAACTTAAACTAGGTAATATTGAAGCACCAGCAATAGTCGTAGTAATTCCTGATAAAGTACTTAAGTCAACTATTGGTATAGGTATACCCATTAGTTTCATGAAATCACAGAAATCTAGTAATGCCCAATCTAATATTGCACCTAATCCTATTGCATCAAGGAAAGCCTTGACCTTTTGCAACCAAGTTTTTATAATAAATAATTCCCAGTTAGCTTCAAATTCTTTTAACTTTGTTTGGATCCTAGCTATTTTTGCTTCAAGAGTTTCTACATTATCAGTAAATTCTCCTCCTAATAAATCCATAATATTAAATCCAGCTACTTCAATTTCTTCTAATGCTTTTAATAATTCTTCTTTACTTTCATCTTTAGCGCGTTCTATTGCTTCATTAATTAATTCTTTAGCATTCCATTCTAAAGGTAATCCAGCCAAAGTTGGTGATCCTAAAGCATCCCATATTACTTTAAATTTATCAATTAATAGTGTAGCTCCTCCAGTCATTAATGCATTTTGTAATTTAGTAGCTTCATTTTTTATGAAATCTGCTATTTGTTTTCCTTTGAAATCAGCAGTATCAAATCCATATTCTCCCATGAATAATTTATATTCATCTGGAAGTAATGCATATATTGCTTCTAACTTATCGCCTCTTAATTTATCAATCTTAGCCTGAATCTCTTCTTCAGATAAATCTTTCCATTCTCCTTCTCTAAATGCTGCTATTTGTGCTTCCATATCAGCACCATAACCTTGAACTTCTGCCATCAATTCATTTAAATAAGCTCTATCCGTAACTAATTTAATTAAATCTATTTCTAATCCTAATAAAGGTAATTGGAAATTAATAGGAATAATTTTACTAATTAATTGTAAGATTTGACTTTGAATATACATAGGATATTCTTCTATCAATCTTTGAATCATTATCTCCCATTCTTTTTCGACCATTTCTAATCTTTTGAATTTCGGATCATAAGGACCTAGAAGTTTTCTAACATCATCTAATATTTTTTTTATTTTCTCGCCTTCTTCTTTCCATTCTTCTATTTCGGCTAATGCCATTTTCTCTGCAAGAGTAGCAAGATCTCCAAACATATTAGATAAATTTGCAGGGGTCGGTAATAATACCGCGGGGCACTCTGGTTCAGGTACTTCTAATGTTGGCAAAGCTTCAGACATTATATTATTTTAGTTTTTTTACCAACCGCAGATGCGATTACAACATCTCCATCTTTATCCATTGTAATAGTTGATCCAGATTTATGACTAACTTTTATATCTCCAGGTTCATTATCCATTATTATCGTATGGCCACCTTGAGATTTATAAACCTTTTTCTTTGCAGTACCACCAGCATAATCTTCGCCAGTAATACTTCCTATAATTACTGGATCTTGAGCTGATGATCCATCTGTAAAAAATCCTATTACCCATGAACCTTCTTCTAAATGATGATTAGCAGAACTATCTGCCGTTCCAGCTACTGTTGTTGGCATCATTACTGTTGCCCATGGCAAATCATCTTTAGTAACGCCATCACTGTGATAACCAAAGGCTCTAACCTTTACTCGATTATGATCTCCGATTTCTTTTACTTCACCAGCAAACCAGTGAAATGATCCTCCAAATAAACTTTCTCTTTTCATTTTAACTTAACGCCCATATTGTTGCTACAACTACGGCTAATACTAACCATTGTTCTACTGTCATTATTCTGTATCCTCTTCTGTACTTTCTTCTTTAGGTATTTGTATTTGCTCATTATAATCTATAGCGGCTGAATCTTTTTGTGCCTTTACTTCCATCATATAATTATTTGGTAAAAATACATGTGTTATTTCTGTCACTATATATTTACCACCTATTAAATTATTAGGTGTTGCTTCTTTCCCATCATAACTTTTCATATCTAATTCAATTACTTTACCTGAAGATAAATTTAAATCTCCACCTAATTCTAGATTTTGTGTCATATGTTCAAAGTTAGTCACATACATTTGTTGTTTTAATATATTGTCTGGTGCTTGAGAATGATAAGATTGATAAGAACTTCCATCAAAGGCTAAATCATTCTTAGTTAGATGATGTCTACTAGCTCTAGCTCCTATTCCAGTATCAAACCAAGGTAAGACATTTTTTGTACAATGTGTACTATAAGTTGGAAAATCATTTAATCTTTTCCATCCTTTTCCATCCTCTATGTCTGGATAAGTTTCAAATTCGATATCGATAGTTTTCTTTGATAAATCTATACATATAAATTCTGAAGCATATCCGCCATGTTTCATTTGATTATATACTGATAAATTTAAATCAGAAGTTATTTTTTGAATTCTTTCTAGAGTATCATTATAATATTTTTCTCCATCTTCTCTAGTAAATTCTTGTACTGGCTTATTATTATATGTTCTATATACAGGATCTTCCATTAATTCACCTAATGATCTCCAATTCCAGTCTAGAGTATCTTCACCCTCACTTCCTATACATGTATTCCAAAAATAATAAGGAGTTGAATCGGGGCCATATGCACGTTTATTTAACCAAGATATAGCTTCCAATGGATGTAAACTAGGATATACTCCTTTTATTATACTTGAATCTTTAGGAGAACCTTCAACTTCTATATTTAAATCTTCTCTAAGATTATTAATTAATTCTCCAATTGAACCATCAAATGCTTGATCTTTTATTTGAAACCTACTGTAATAAGCTACTTCTGGTATTGCTTGAATCACAAAAGAACTTGATCCAGCCGTAGGTCTTGAATAATGAATTACATCTGAAATTCTAAGTTTCAGTTTCATTTCTTTCAAATCTTCGCTAATAGTATCTTGAGATATTTTAATTTCTATTAGTTCGTTTCCAGAAATTTTTAATTTTTCTAATATATCTCCACCATCTCTCAAAACTATTTCAACTAAAATAGAATGCATAGTTAATGATTCTGTTATAGATATTTTAGTTATAGATGGAATTAAATTAAAAGATTCCCATTCATCTGGAGGTTGATTAGGGTAAACTTGGCAATATTCTAGATTATAGGAACCAGCATCTACAATCTTGCCATCAGCATCTACTTTTAAGGATGCTGATTGAAGTTGCTTATCTGCTTCAGTATCACTACTCATTTAACAAAGACTCGAATGAAGAAACAAAGGCAGGCATATTTGCCGGTTCTATAACTCTAATCTTTGAGCGAGCATCATTTTGATCATAAATGTACTGCCTATTAGATACGTATTGAGCGGCTGCTGTAGACCCTTCCTGTATTATTAGATTAGTATCGGCATTATCAGTTGTTGAAAAGAAATTGGCACTCGAAACATCAGCTTCGACACCATAAGTTGTTGATCCATCTGGATTGGTTACGGTATCTGTTTTTCCATCGCCTGATTTATAATAATGATGAGGGGCGTCAGCATATTTCCATGCTTTAAAAACTTTTACTGTATCTGTAGTTATAGAAGTACCGTCTATTCTATTTCCTGAAACATTTTCAACTGTATTATTATCACCAGCACCTAAGAAATCTTTATTGTTTTCCATATCTTGTACTATAAGTTGATTTAAATAAATGTCTTTCTTAGTTAATGTTCCAATAGCTCCACTAGTAGCACCAGTTATTTTTTGTCCAACTGTAAATCTACCAGCTAAAGAGTTTTCGTAATCTGTAATTTGTTGATCTGTATTTCTTTTAATATTAGGTCTAGTTTCTAAGGCCCATCCTTCAAATTCTGTTTCTAGATATTGTACGAGATCTCTTTCACTCATTGGCCATGATCCTATTCCATCATGTAAAAAATCATTGATTATAAAGAAAGTCCAATAATAACTTTGATTTCCATATAGCTTTCTAGAAACTATATCAGGCCTTTCTCCATCTTGAATATTATAGTAAGTATATGAAGTATAACTATCTACAAAATTTTGTAATGTTCTTACTTGTCTAAATAGATCTGTTGCAGTTTGTTGTACTCCATCTCTATTATAATCGTAAAGTACTGTTGGGAATTTTTTAAAATATGACATTATGGACTCGTGACCTCATCTACTACTTCATCTTTAGTTGCATTAACAGCTGCAATTGCTTCTTTTTCTGATAAGTCAGAATGTGCGCCTCTTGTATAAGTATAATCTGGACTCCAATCATTGAGATCTTTATAAAGATCTCCTCTTGTCATCATCTTAGTTTCTCTAAATCCTATCTCAAGTTGTAATTCAATAGGAGCTCCACCTTCATGAAATACACTAGATGATGAATTATATGTCACACTAACTTTATCTAGATAACATAAATTAATAAAAGGCATATATGGATTTTCTGTACCCTCTCCTGACAAAAATTGTACCACCCAATAAGGTGGATATTTTAAAGCTAATTCAGATTTTGCATATTCTGCATATACAAATTTTCTAAATACATTTTCGATTTTTCTAATCTCATCAGCTTCTTTTTTAGATTGTGCTATCATTGGAAATTGAAATGAAAATGATCTCATTTCATTCCCAGCGAATGTTGTATTTCTAAAAGGATTAACAGCTTGTCCTGTCTTCATCATACCACCGGCACCCATTCCAGTTTTTGATGCCATAGTATTCTTAAGGCCTTGATATACATCACCAATACCTATACTTTTTATAGAATCTATAAAACCAGCTCCTTTTGCCATTGAATCTTGTGCTTTACCATATACTGCACCCATCATACCAAGATCTATATTTTCATAAGATCCTCCATCAGATACTTGTACATTTTTAGGAGTATATAGGTATATTGATTTATTAGAATCCATATTTGGATTTTGTCTATCTCTCATAGAAAATCTCATTACTTCTCTACCTTCATGTTCTCTAAGATTTAGAGGATACATTAAAGGGGTAGCTTCTCCGCCTGGAGTTGATTCTTTCTGACCTTGATCTTCTGTGGATTCTGCGGTTGCTTGTTCTTCTGCCATACTTTTTTCCGTTATAAATAGATCTATATTAATTTAAACTATAGAGTTATTTATATGGCTTACAAGGGAAGATACAAAATTAAGCGACCAGAAAAATACATTGGTGATCCTACCAGTGTAGTTTATAGATCGCTTTGGGAAAGACAATGTTTTAAATGGTGTGAGAGCTCTCCTCGCGTGCGTGCGTGGAATTCAGAAGAAGTAGTAGTTCCATATGTTTCAAAGCAGGACGGAAGATTACACAGATATTTTGTGGATCTACTAGTAGAAATGGATAATGGTGAAGTTTTATTGGTTGAAATTAAGCCTAAGAAAGAAACTACACCACCTAAAAAACCTAAAAGAAAAGGTAAAAGATATATCAATGAAGTTATGACCTTTATAAAGAACCAAGATAAATGGGAAGCTGCTAATAAGTTTGCAGATCATAAAGGATGGAAGTTTCAGATATGGACAGAGGATACTTTGAAAAATTTAGGCATAAAACTACTGAAGTCCTAGTATAAATAGATATATGGCAAGTTTATTCGATACATTACAAGCAGGAGCATATAGAAATAATATAGTTCCTAACACCAAGAAATCAAGAAACTGGTTTAGTTCTAGAGTAAGAGAATTAGGAAAAGTCACTAGAAAAGATGTGATGAACGATCCTAACTTAGTGACTAGGCAAAAACCTATGATTGGTGATATGATGATGTACGTATATGACCCTAAAGGCAAGTTTGAATTACCTTATTTTGACATATTTCCATTAACTATTATGGTTGGTCCAGCTGAAGGTGGATTTTATGGATTGAATTTACATTACTTATCACCAATGGTAAGAGCAGAATTCTTAGATGAATTAATGAAATTAGCCCCGGCAAAGAAAACTAATCAAACTAGATTAGCTAGATTAAGATATGATCTATTGCAAGGAGTTCAAAAATATAGAGAGTTTAAACCTTGCTTTAAGCATTATTTAATGGGCCATGTAAAAAGTAGATTAGCTAGAGTTCCTATGACAGAATGGGAAATAGCTGTATTCTTACCAACAGAAGAATTTAAAAATGTTTCTAAACAAACTGTTTGGAGATATTCTAGAGACATATATAGGATCAAAAAATAATGGGCAATTCAATAGAAGATTTAAAATCAACGATTGGCAAACACGGCGGAATAGCAGTTTCAAATAGATTTAGAATTATTTTTACTCCTCCGACACAATCACTTTTTAATTTAGATGTAGGCAATTTAATAGGTAATTTAATTTCAGGATCCTTAAGTGCAAAGAGTTTTATAAATGATCCTAGAGATATATCATTATTATGTCAATCTGCTTCATTGCCCTCTAGACAAATAACAACTCAAGATTTTCAAAATCATTTAACTGCGAAAAAACATCCTTATGCTTTAACGGATGAAGAAGTAGCAACAACCTTCCTTTTAACAAACGATATGTATATTAAACATATGTTTGATAATTGGCAAGAATCTATATTTAATGCAGAAACACATTATGCAGCATATAGAGAAGATTTCGTAACTGATGTGACAATACAACAGTTAAACAAAGAGAACAAACCCATGTATGGAATTAAATTAGTGAATGCTTTTCCTACTACATTGGGATCTGTGGGGTTATCCAACGTAACAGCTGGAGAACCTCTAAATTATAGCGTAACTTGGTCATATGATTATTGGGTGGCCGAGAATGCTTTAACATCGACTTTAAGTGGTGGACTTAGAGCGGTGAAAAATTTACTATCATAATATGGAGATATAATTATGGCTTTACCACAATTTGACGTACCTCGATATCCAGTGTTGATACCATCACTGAGTAAAGAGTTTACTATGAGACCTTATTTGGTCAAAGAAGAAAAAGTATTATTGATTGCTTTAGAATCGGAAGATCCAGTTCAAATAGCATTAGCAATAAGAAATTTAATTAATTCATGTATAGAAGGAAAGGATCTAGATCTAGAAGCATTAACTGCATTTGATATTGAATGGTTATTTCTACAATTGAGAGGAATCTCAGTAGGAGAATCCATGAATTTAACACACAAATGTACTGAATGTGAACATGAGAACCCGATTACTATAAATACAAATGATGTGAAACTTAGTGATTATGACCCAGAAGGAAATATAATCAAACTAGGTGGAAATATTGGGGTAACGATGGGTTATCCTAGTCTTGAAGTTATTAATGAAGTTGGTGTAGATAGGCTTGATAGCTTAGAAGGATTAATGGAAATAATAACAAGATGTATAGTTAACATCTTTGATGATGAAAATGTATATGATGCAAAGAAAGAAAATATTGAAGAAGTGACTGACTTTATAGAAAGTTTAACTTCTGATCAATTTAAAATGATTAGTTCATTTTTTTCAAAAACGCCTAGACTTGAATATGATATAGATTATTCTTGTGCAGGATGTGAACATGAGAATCATATTGAATTGAGAGGACTCAATAGTTTTTTTACATAGGCCTCTCACATGAGAGTATTATAAATTATTATCAATCAAACTTTGCTTTGGTTCAACATCATAAGTATAGTTTGACTGAACTAGAAAATATGATACCGTGGGAGAGGGAGATTTATATAGAAATGCTCAAGGCTTGGATAGCTGAAGAGGAAGAAAAAATGAGGAACAGACAAAATGGCTAGAGAAGATCAATTCCAGGGAGATATGTCCCGTAATGAAGTTGAGATAGACCTTAAAAAGTTTATGGCAATGGTCACTGAAATCGGTGAACTCAAGCAAGAAATCTTTGAATTAACACATGATGATAAAAAGAACCCATGGCAAAAATGGATATTCTTCGCGAAAATGATTGATGCTTGGAGATTAATACCAAGATTGTTTTTAGGAGTATATGTATATTTACTATACTTTGCAACATTCTGGTTCATGGATTTAGCAGCGCCAACAATTGAACAATCAGGTTTAATATCAATTCTAGTAGGTGCTGGTGCAGCTTGGTTTGGACTATATGTAAATAGTGCAGCTAAAGAACACGGCGATAATAATCCTAACTAAGAAAGAGAAATAAATGGCTGAAGATATTAACGATCCTAATAGCGGAGTCCGTAGAGAGAAGAAGCATCAAGAAAAGATGCAAGAGGCTAACCTTACTCAGAAGGAAATTCTTGCCGCAATCAAAAAAGAGCTTAATCAACAAGGTGAAAAGAACCTTGGAGAAAAGGGTAATCTAGGAAAAGATAGTAGAAATATTAGAAGGCATCTTCTTGAAATGAAGAAACAAGATGCTGAAGCCATGGCGCAAGCCAAAGAATTAGCGGGAGCCGATGCCGCGATTGAAGAAGAAAAAGCAAAGATCGCAGATGTTAAAGGTGACCAAGAAGCACAAAGAGCTACAGATGCTGCAGAAGATGCTAAAGAAACTAGGACTATGTTCCAAAAAATCGGAGATAGTGTTAAAGGATTAGGTACTGCTGTAGCCGGCGCACCCGGTGCGGTCGCAAAATCAACTAAACAAGGATTTGAAGGATTAATAGGAGGGCTCGGTAAAGGTGGTAAAGCTGCCGGAGCTCTTGGTATTGGTGTTGGATTAGCTGGTTTAGGAGTTGGTGCTGCCGCCGGAGGTATTGGATATCTCATGGACACAATGGCAACATTGGATGCTGAAAAGCTAGCAAAGAACGTTGAAAGATTAGCTAGAATCGGTGAAGAGAATGAAAACCTTCTTGCAGATGGTGGTTCTCTCGCAATAGTATTAGCTGGTTTAGGTATAGGTCTTATGGCCTTCTCAGTAGGTAATGCAGCAACTGGTTTAACTCAAGGAGTCCTAGATAAATTCGAAATGGGCAACTGGGCCGAAGGTGTTAGAGATAATGTAAATACATTATTATCCATTACTGATGGTAAAAATTGGGATGCTATGGGAGATGCTGCAGGATTTGCAGTAGTTATGGCAGGACTTGGTGCTGGTTTAATAGCATTTTCAGTTGGTTCTGCAGCTTCAGGTGCAGGTTCAGCTATAGCAGAAGGAGTTAGTTATTTCTCAGAAGGTGATGGTACTTGGGCTGATAAAATTAAATATAATGTTGGAGTACTATTATCAATAAATGATCTACCGCATGCTCAACTAGGTGAAGGTGGTATAAAAGGCTTTATTGGAGTAATGAGTGGCTTATCTCTAGGTCTTGGTATGTTTGCAGTTGCTAAAGGCGCAGCGGGTATTGCAGATTTCTTAACACTAACCGCCGGCGATAACTTTGCTGAAGATCTTAAAGCTGAAGTTAATACATTACTATCAATAAACGATCTCGAATCAGTTCAGAATGTCACTGTAGAAGATATGAAAAGGCTTGGTGGAGTAATGTCTGCCCTATCTGCTAGTATTGGAGTATTTGCAATAGGTAAAGGAGCTGCAGGTATAGCTGATTTCTTAACAATGTCAGCTGGCACAAATTTTGCAATAGATCTTAAAGATGAAGTAGGAACATTATTAGAAATTCCAGATCTTCCAGGAGCTGACAGTACAGAAAAAGCTAAAAAAATGTCAGCTGTAATGGTAGAATTATCTAAAGGTATAGGTGCATTTGGACTTGCTAAAGGTATTGATGGAATAGGAGGTATTATTCAAGGAATAGGAAATTTCTTTAGTGGTGGTGATAGTCCTATCGCGCAGGCTATAAAAATAGGTGAGAATCATGAAGACATTTCGAAAGGTGTAGTCCAACTAAATAACTTTACAGCTGCAGTTGAAAATTTTTCAGCATTAGGAAATGTAGATACTGATTTTGATGCAGAAAAGATCGCAAAGAATTTATTACAAGCTTCTAAGAGTTTTGAAGTAGCTTTAGAAGGTGGTGAGATCGATACATGGGGATGGAATAATCTTCAAATTAAAGGTCTACTTAATATCGAAGGTATTGAAGAAACAGCAGAAAAGATTGAAGAGTTAAAAAGAACTCTATTCTTGCCTCCAGTAGTAGTTGGATCTGATATAGCTATAAGATCTTCTGCATTGCAATCAGGATGGGCTGGTAAAGCAGGTCAAGAAATGGTAGATGCCTCAGTCAATGATAATAGTGTTAATACCACACAACAAGCTGTTGTTATAACTGGTAAAGCAAGTAATGCTACAGCCGATTCATTAAGAAATTAATTTTACGTACTCTGTTCTCTAAGGCACTCATTATATCTATACGTTTCACAATCCTAAGATAGCGAAAAGGGACCTAGGTTAATTGCCATAGATCCCTTCTCAATTAGAAATTGACTACGATAGAGTCTTTCTAATTACGAGTCATTAGCTAACTTAGCAAAATAACTCAAAGTGTCATCTTCGTCATTAGAAGATTCTGCAACTGGATCCTCTACCACTGGTGCAGTAGTGATTTCAGGTGCGCTCATTACATCAGATACTGATGGTTCCGGCATGGAAACTCCAGCACTAACTCCAAGAACTCTATTCAACTTAGTTTTAAGTTCATCATATGATTTGTAGTTCTCAGGAGAAGTAAACTCTGATAAAGAATGAAGTTTACCATATATCTCTTCAAGTGCAGCATCATCACCGTTAGCTAAAGCACTAACGCCTTTGAATTCACTTTTATCATAATTAGTCCAGCCTTCAACTTTTCTGATCTTGATAGCAAAATCAGCACCTTCCCAGAAATCATAAGGATTAATAGGTTGTTCGTCGGCGAACTGTGGTTGCATTACATCCATGATTTTATCAAAGATCTTTTTACCAAATCTATAAAGGAATACTTTTCCTTCGTTGTCTGGATTAGATGGATCAGATATAACCATTATATTAGATACATAATGTAATCTTCTTTTACGTTCTCGAGCTAGAGCTTTATCTTCATCTCTACCTGAATTCCATAAAATAGAATTCATTTCTGATACAGGATCAGGTTGGTTAATTGAAGTTAAGCTATTCTCGATATACCATAGACCATTCGGGCCTTTAAAGCCATGATCCCAGTATCGAACCCAAGGAAGATCTTCACCTTCAGAAGCGGGTAAGAATCTGACTACTGCATAGCCATTACCTGCTTTATCTTGAGTGGGTTTCCAGAAACGATCATCCACGTAGGATTTTGTTTCTGCTTTCGTGGAAACTGCTTCCGCAGCTTTTACCAGTTTGTCGATTGACGAGCCTGATGCGCTCTTTAAATTTGCAAATGACATTGTATTTCTCCGTATTGCTGTGTATTTACTGAATTATCCACTTTATTCATAATATAGTACTATATATTATACCACATTTCTATGGTAATGTAAACCTTTCTTTTAACAAATTAATAAATTTATTTTTATCAAAGTTTACGAATGGACCGTATTTAGTAATCTTTCTAGAAACATCAGGCCAGAGAATTGTCTCTGAAATTTTGTTTCCTTCTTTCTTAATAAAGCCGGTCAATGAATCGAGTATGACTACAGTTTCTAAACTGACCTCTTCCTCCATCCACTTTTGCACAATCAGAGGTGGAGTGTTTATAGTGTTCACCACCAGCAGATTGTCAAAATCTGTTTCAATATTATTTATATCTTTTTGAAACTCACGAGATAATGACTCATGAACTCTTTTATGTTTTCTATAGTTCTGTTCACCATCACTATCCATCATATCTCCTATGTATTTAATATCTTCTATAAAGTTAAATACTAGAAAATTTAATATGTCTTTTTGGTTCTTACCTAGTTTAGCAAAGAAGTATTTGTCTCTTCTTTTAAAGAATGAATTCGGCGTTACGTTACTTTTAAAGTTATATTTAACTGCATCATAATCACTTTCAAAATGAAGCTTTAATGCATTATATAATTTATATACTTCAAACGGATCCATCATGATAATAAACTCTTAGGTAATTTACTCCATTTTCTTAATTTAATTCTTTTCTTTAATTTAGAATCTTCTATTGTCTTGTTATCTAATTTGCCAATACGTTCTAACGATTCTACGATACATAATAAATCACCTATCTCTTCATCTAAGCGATAATCATTTTCTTTATGTCCAAATCTAATTCTTTTTGAAGCGGCTTTAATTACTTCGCCACATTCTTCCATTAGAATAACATATAATTCATGTTCAGTTTTCAAACCGGTAATTGATTCTTTTGTTTTATCTTGACTAAGTGCAGCTCAGAAGCTTCTTGAGTAAGTTTTTCTTTTAGTGCCGGTGAAAGAAGTTTTTTTACATTCATGTAGTCCATTCCTCTTTGCTCTATAATATAAGTCATTGCATCTATATAGCTCATATTCTTTTGTGACACTAGAACTTCAACAGCTTTTGTGAATCTTTTTTTAGTCATAATTTTATGTTCTAGTTCTTTAATCATCTTTTATAAGATTCGACTCTTAATAAAATCGTATCTTTGTTTATTCTTCCGGTAGGCTTACCGATCTTAGTGGTAAAACTTTTCCATAAGTTATCGATTTGCTTTTCGGTTTTATTTAATATTTGAGGAAGCACTTCATCCGGCTTTCTCAATGTGGTCATTCTACTTCTTTCCTCATCCCAATTATGTAGAGTTGAACCTTTAATTTCAAATCCATTGGTGGAAGAAGTTACGAATTCTGTTAGCTTGCGTGTTTTAACATTAAACATCCAAAATATACCTTCATTAGGTATAAGTGCTGGGTGAATAGAAACAAGCTTTGCATCTACATCATCTTGTAGATATTTTAAATTTTTAATCTGAGATTCTTTAGATCTAGGTTTCTTATTAGCTGTTCTTGCAGATTTTAACGAATCTCTAACTCTATCTAGATCTTCAAAGATACTTTCCATAAGAACTATCATCTTTTTCTTATCGCCTTTTTTAACGTGTGAATAAGCTTCTACTGCTTGGTCACATGTTTTATCATAGGCATCTTTAACAGGCTCATATTCTTGCATAACTATATCTTTAAAGATATTAATTGCAGGTCCTTTTAAAGAATGTAATTGAAATAAACTATATGTTGGAAACCTAACTTCTTTTTTATCAAACTTACCTTCCATCCATTTATCAATTACCATTATATCCCAATCAGCTGCAATAGTAGATATAACCTTTCTACGCGTGCGTTCGTGCGGAGATATAATTTCTTTTTTAGGTTTAGCTTCTTGTTCTTCTTTTTTAGTAGCTAATAATTTAAATCCTTCAGGTAGAAGAGCTCTTATTTTCTCATGATATTCAGCAATCTCTTCTGGACTATAGTCCCATCCTATTTGTGTCATCTTAACAAAAGCATGATGTCTCATATAGACCTTCCAATCTGGAATACATTTCATTGCTTGTATTTCTTTCTTAGAAAATTCTAGAGAATCTTTACAATAATCTATTACTTCTTTTGTATATACTTTTTTATTTGTAAAATAATAATACCAACGAGTAGCATTTGCATATACTTTACTCCTTTCTTCTTCATCAGTAGGAGGGGGTACCTTCCTGAAATCAGGTTCGGGTCCCATGTAATGTTCGTCTAAACTTTTTATTCTTCTTTTAGCCATAATGTCTATTATACCACAGATTAAATTAAATGTAAACCATTAAATCATTATTTGAATAAATCCACTAGTGAATATATGATAGATTACAAATAAACCTATTATAGTCACTACGAATTTAACGCCTAATTTAAATAACCCTAATAAGAAATTTAATATCATTTCAGGTATTCTTAAAATTGCTTCTATAATTTTCAAATTACTTCCTAATAAAAAAGAAGGCTGCCGATGCGGTTTGATAAGGAGTTAAAAAGCATCGGAGCCTTCATAAACACTATCCTAAAAGTAGTGTTTTAATTCCAAAGACATAATTCTCTGCAGCGTCTTCTGCATACTCCTCACTATGTCCTTCATAAATTTCGTCAGTTTGATGTACATTATTTTTCCAGAATCTACATCCAAATCGTCCATCTTGTGTTCTCCATACTTCAGCTCTTTTTTCTCCATTAACATAAGTATGTAATTCTTGTGCAAACATATGTATCATCTTTGTCTGTTCCTAATATATTCATACACTAGTTCTTTACCTTTAAGGTCTTTCCCAAATGTACGTATTATTTTTCCATCTCTGGTCCTTTCAATTCTTCCTGAATTGTATTGTATATCCGTAACACTTCCGTTCTCAACATCTTTTTTACTTTCGTCTGTTTCATACCACATAGAAGTTAATTGATGTACATGTAAACTTTTAGGTGTTTTAGCCCATTCCTCTGCATCTAACAAATCTCTTTGATACTGCACTCGCTCATCATATTGAGTCATTTTTTCTCCCTGAGCGTTTCGTTTCTTGCTCGCTCATTTCTTATTAATTCTTTAAGTTTTCTTGCCCAGAGAGTTTTCCATTCTGGATCCTTGGCTTTTACTGCTGCACTCTTTAAATTTCTAGCCCTTTTCAAAAAGATTGCGTTTTTTAATTTTTTCATAGTTCCTTTATTTGTTGAAGAATTTCTTCTACTCTTTCAACAGTTAGATGACCAATAACATCGCTTGTGATAGGTGTATCATAAGTTAACTTATCTATCTGATCTAATACTCCTAATTCCCACTTACCATCTTTACCACCATAAGAATAATCATGCTTAATTACAGAAGCGCCATATCCATTTTCGAATTTATATATTCTTTGATGGCCTCCCATTACTTCATGAACTTCTTTAGGATTAGAAAACAATGTTCTTGTATATCCCATTAAGCTATTTCCTCCAATTCCCATTCGAGCTCGTCTTTCTCATTATCGATATCTCTTTTCTTTTCTTCGAAAGGCTCGACTAAATTATAAATTGCTGATTCAAGCTTATTAACAGCTTCACGAACTTCATCGATCTTCCATTCTAATTCTTGCTCATCAACACCATTGTCTTCAGCCAATGACTGAACTTTCATGTATATATTACTAGGGACATCATTATATTTAATATCTCTAGTTGTATCATTAACTGTTCTTATCAAACAGTCCATGTCAAAAGACTTATCTTCTAACACATCAATTTTCTTTTTAATATCTACCAATTTTAACTCCTTCAAATTCGTGTAAATTTAATTCTTTTCTATACTTCTTACTTATCCTATTCAGGAACCTATGAAAAGAAATACAGTAAACTAAGCAATCCATAATGGATATTCTATAGTTATAATTGTTTCTAAATCTGGCAACTGCAAAAAATTTCATTACGCTGCCTCCTGGTTTTCAAACCATTCCTTTAATTCAGAATGGGTAACGATGTCACCATCGTTCATTAAATAAGTACCTTTATAATCTGATCTCTCAGACTCAGGAAGCATAGTCCATGCTTCCACATGTTCTAAGATTTCCTTTCTCATCCAACCGTACTCACCACGGTTATTACTGACCTTTAATGCAGTCACATGTGGATTGACCACGCCTGGCTTAGGATCATCTATGAAGATCTTTGTAACGGTTTCCCAATCTTCACAAACCTTAGCGTTATCTTCTTGGATTGACCAATCGAGAATATACTCTTCACAAGCATCATTACCGAAAGTTATAAGACTATCAAGTTCTTTCATAACTTCAGAAACTTTGTTATAATCTGAGAAATTAGGAACTACGTATGTAGAACCACCTTTGAATTTCCATCCTTGAGGAACTTCACCTTTTCCATCCCATTCAGGGTAGGCGTAGTTCTCGCGATATTGTGTTTGTATTACTAATTTCATATTTTAACTCCTTACTAAATAATATGTTTTAAATTAATCCCAATCCGAATCTGCGGCTTTGTTTGCATTGTACGCATCCATATAGGATGAGCCTTCTAAGAATCTAGCATTATCTCTATCTGAGTAATACATATTTTCTGCTCGGTTAAAGTCCAATCCACCTGAAGAAAGATGACCTGCTTTTTTCACTTGACCTGTAAGGTCTTTAGCAATTTTGCGTTCTTCTTTTCTTCGAGCTTTTTCTTCAGCTTTGATTTTCGCTTTACGCGCATCTAGCATTTTTATTGAAAGTTGAAATTGATATTCTTCGAGTGAGATACCAAGTTTTTCCGCAGCTTTTTTCTCTGCGATTTCTTTGATTAGTTTGATTCTATCCAAAATTAACTCCTTAATTAATTATTTAATAGTACTATTATACCACAGTTTGAGGTAGTTGTAAACCTTTTTTTTCAAAAAATGGCGGTTATTTTTCGGGCTCCATTTCAGGAATATATCTAATCCCTTCCTGGATGGCGCCAGGGACGTTATAAAAATATTTCTATAGTAATATGGCACTAAAATTTTACCCGATCCCAGGGAAAGGCTCTCGCAAAGAGCTCATATTCCATTTCTTTGGCTTCCTTCTCATAAGGTGTACGAAATTCTAAAAATTGTTTTGCATGAACCATTTCATGAGCAACCGTCTGCATTCTTTCAAAGAATGATAATGTCTCACAACTAGTATTTCTACCTATTTCTATTAAAATATCTCCAGAAGGATCATCCCAGCAAAGTCCGTAACAATCGCCTTCGCATTTTGAAACGAACTTTACTTCGATAGATGTTTTCTTTCTTCGATCTATTCCAAGAATTTGGCATAGTCGAATTACATAATCTTCTATGAGATCTTTATGTTTAATACGACCCGTAATCATGATCATCATTAAAAGTCACCTTCAGCAACTTGAAAACAAGGTATACCTTCTGATCTCCACATTTCAACAACTCTATTTCTGTCATCGAATACAAGGTCAGGTGTCATATCTTGAGATCTCAATTCATTTAAAACATCAAGTTTGAATTGATCATCAGATCTGAAGTCATCATCAGGTCTGAGGAATAAGAAACAATTTCCTAATCCAACAGCTTCCATTTGTCTTTCAGTCACTTCTCTGTGTCTTTCGTTTCTAGCTGAAACCATTATAACTCTGTTAGCTACACCAGCATTTAATAATACTGCCATATTAACTACAGGCCAATTTGGCGAATCCTTCTCCATGATCTTAGGATCTAGAAAAGATGTCCAATCATTGTTTCCGTCTGAAACAAAATGTCTCCTATGTTCTATATCCATAAGAGTTCCGTCTATATCAAATAATACTATCATTAATGTAATGGCCTCCTATCACCGTTTATTATTATAAAATCTAATTCGAAATTTCCAATTATTCTTACTCCAGTTCTAGCATAAACTGAATCGTCTAATATTTCCCAACTTCTATTCATACTGTCACTTTTATCTAATGCCAATACCATTTCTTTATCATTCAATGGAATGTCTAAAGGGATATTAGTTGCTAAATGTGTTAATACTATTCCGTTTTGCATTAGTCTATCCTACATTCGATACTATCGACTGTTGATTGAACTGATCCGACTTGACTATCTAGATTGCTTAGTTCACTGCTTAAGCCTGAAGTAGCGCTATCAATATCAGATATTCTACATTCTAAAGTATCAATTGAAGCTTCTATTCTTTCTAGAACTTTCATTATGTCGGCCAAACCTAATTGTTCGACCGTTCCATTTTTTCTTAATCTTGAATTTCTCATTATGCTACCTCTAATATTGAAAGTGGGCAGTCCCAAGATGTACCATCGATTTCTACGATAGCTCTTTTGATTTTCATTTTGATAATCATTCCAACGTCACCATTGGTTTTTTTACCATTAACTTTAACCATATCACCAGCTTTGAACTTATTTCTAGCTCTAGCAACTTTTACATTGTTGATGATTTTTCTTTGCGCTTTGATAGCGTCTATAACTACGTTAAGATCTTCAGAATTGTCGATCTTCGAGATTTGTTTTAATAAATTTTTCATATAACTCCTTACTTTTATTAATTTATAGTACTATTCTACCACAGTTTGAACCATTTGTAAACCTTTTTTTTCACTTTTTTTGGGCTTTTTTTCGGGGTCCGCCTCAGGATTAATCCTTAATATTAGTAGGATTGCGCCTAGTACGTTTTTAAAATAATTATATATTATAACAGCAGCTAAATTTTAGCCGCCCTCCTGCGGCGCCTGGCGCGTTCACACTTTTTTGGGCTGATAGATTTTTATGGGTTCTTTTTTACCTTTTACTTGAATAGTACCCAATTCGAACGAAACATATCCTTCAGGAAGTTGTTCTTTTGTATAACTTGACATAATAGTTTTGTTATCTATATAGTCATGTCGACCTGCAGTAGCCTCCAATCGTGCAGCGAGGTTGACTGCATCTCCAATAACCGAATAGTCAAATCGGGATTCACTACCCATGTTCCCAACAATACAAGTCCCGGTGTTAATACCAGTACCAACATTAATATCAGGAAGGCCACGCTCTTTATATTCTTTTTTGAGTTCATTAATTTCCTCTTCTATTTCAATTCCACTCTTAACTGCCATTTCGGCATGATTTTCACAGGGCAATGGTGCGTTCCAAAACGCCATGATACAATCACCCATGTACTTATCTATAGTTCCTCCATTGTTAAGAATAATCTTAGTCATCTTATCTAGAAATTCATTGACTAATTCTACTAATCCTTCTGGATCATCATTTTCTTTATAATATTCTGATATAGGAGTGAAACCACAGATATCCATAAAGAGGAATGTCATTTCTTTTCTTTCTCCGCCTAACTTTAAAAGTTCTGGATTCTTTTGTAGTTGTTTAACTAGATCTGGTGAAACATAAGTACCAAATTGTTTTTTGATTTGTTGTCTTAATTTAAATTGTACATAAAAATTATTGAAGGACGCTTGGGCAAAAATTATTATAGATAGTAGTAGTGAATAAGTCCAATCGATTAAGAATAAGAACTCGTTCCATGCGTAATATGAGCCGAGCACGGCGCCGGTCCCAAAACCTACAAAGGCGAAAAATGATAACCAAACAGGAAGATAATATACAGCTAGAACTATTCCCAAAGCAGACAAAGCAACTAGACCTATTTCCAGTAGAGGCGCATATTCAGGACGGGTTATTGAATCCCCGTTCATTATCGTCTGAAGAGCAGACCCTTGGATTTCATGAGGTAGAGCTGGACCGTTCGGTGTTGACAGAATGGGCTGAATACCTTCAGCAGTCACCCCAACTATAACTGTTTTTCCTTGTAAGTTTGGTAATGGATCTCCATATTCTATATGATCAAACTCATTAGACCAATTAATCCATATTGAACCTGTATAATCTGTTTTGATAGGTTCATAAGGTGGTATCATTAAATCTTTGATTCCTGTTTCTCCAACTTTCATAGAATAAGAGATCTTTTGTTGTAATACTCTTATTATCTCCATTGGGAATGAAGGATATAATTGATCATTAACTTGTGTTATTAATGGCATTCTTCTAACTAGATTGTCAACTTCAATAGTGCTATTAACCGTCCCTACGCCATCAGAGACGCTCTCTAGTGACGGAATGTTAGTGACCAGATTGGAATATTCATATACAAAATTATATGGATCTCCCTCACCTAAAACAGCTGTACCAACATATGGTGCTACATTAGATCTTCCTTTTGATGAAGGTACTTGTGATAAAACTATACCATTACCTTTAATCCATGAGGCAAATACTTCATCGCCTCCGAATCTATCTTCTTCCGGATACATTACGGTAATTCCAATTATACCAGCATTTGCATTTCTTAAATCAGAAATCATTTGAGCATAGTATTGTCTAGGCCATGGCCATTGTCCAAATTGTTCTAATGATTTTTCTCCTATATCTAATAAGACTATCTGATCAGATTTAGTTTTAGGAATAGAATTGATATATTGATCGAATGATATTAAACGAACTTGTTCTACGGGTTTAGGATCCTGAATTTTTATGAATAGCCCTATAGCAATTACAGCTATGCACATCCAAATCGAAGTTAAATATTTCATTAACTAATCCAACATACTGGATATACACACCAAAAAGGATTTGCAAAACCTAGCATCCATAATATTAAAATCCATAAAGGTATTTGAATCCAAGTTTTGCCTTTAGACCATTCTCTAAAACGTATAGCATAGGGAGCTAATTTATTAAAGATCCAATTAGACATTATAATACCACCTTAACCACGAACCAACGAAATCGAAATATTCTTTAGTTAACATTAGTTTTGTGTCACTGATATATTACAACCACCAGACGTTACACAATTCTGAGTTAGACTATATGATCGTGTAGTATTTCCAGATTGAGTTAAGGATAAAGTTGTTGGTTGTGATCCTAATAATGATACTGTTGCTGTATGAGCACCATTATCCCTTTGATTAACATATACATCGTTACCATCTGAATTTCTAATTGTAAGAGTAAATGTTTTATTTCCATTTTGTGCTTGTCTCACATAGACTTCATTATTATCTGAATATATGTTTGCAGTTATAGAATGTGATATAGCACTATTATCCATCTTTTGACTTCCAGTGAATACATTATCATCGCCGTGTATATCTAATCTAACAAAGTTTCCACCTGGTTCATTACCATCGTAATTCCAAGTTGGACTAGAAGGATTATCATTTAAAGAATAACCTTGTCCAAACTTTACAACATTATCATCACCCCAAACATGAAATTGGAAATCATTATCATTACAAGAGGTCTTAGAACATTTTTGACGAATATCTATTTCGTTATCTAATCCGTCTAGATCTCCACCCCAACTATAACCAGATCCCCATGCATCGGTATATCCTATATAGTTTTTATTTCCAAGTTGTAAAAGATTTACAGTATTATTATTGTGACTAAAAGAAAATCTAATATGATTCTCATAGCCGATTTGTTCAATTCCTAGATCAAAATTATCTGAAGAACCAACTTGAGCTATTTCAATATGATTATGTTCATCACCCGCCTTGACGTATGATGATGACAATAGACTGACCATCGCCAACAGTAATAAGGTTTTCTTTACCTTCATTTTCGCTCCTCAATGTTGTATTACTATCTATAGGAATTCTAACACTAATAATTCCATTAACCTCTCTATAAAACCATATTTGACCCATTCCTTGATCTATAATGGTATTATATTGTGTGTCCTTATCAAAACCTAATATAGTACCTTGAATATCAGCCGTACCACTTGAAGCTTGAGCTGATCTAGTACTTCTTTTTAATATATTTACTTCTTCAATTGCAACTAAAACATCCTGTAAAAAATCTACATCTAGTAGATCCATATCGAGTTCAGTATACTCTAGATCTTCCTCTTCCCATTCTTCTTTTAATAAATCCTGATCAAGTTCAGTAAAATCTAATAAAGAAGTAGAAGTATCTGAACTAGAACTTTCTTCTTCTACCGCCTCTGTAATTTTTGGAGGTGGTGCTACGATAAACATATTGTCTATCATATTTAAATTTATATTATCTAAAACTACAGGTTGTGTAGGTATTTTATCAAAGCTTGATACCATTGTTGCTTGGTATGCCTCGGTTAAAGATACCGTTCCACCTTCGTTCGTTACTGTGATTGAACCAGAAGGAGAACAATCCCCATCTATAGTACATTCTGTTTCTGGAAGAAGTATAACTAAACTTCGTCCTAACTCATCCACAGTAGTAGTAAAATCTGTTCCTCTAACTGCAATTGTTGCTGTTGGAGTTGTTATTACTATATTTTCTTTTGGTACTAAACCCAATCCACCTGTAGCAAATCGAGCAGTTCCTGAAACAAACTTCATACCCAAAGAATTATTTTGAGTATTGTTTGGATCAAAATAGTATTTAGTTAATACAACTTCTGTATGTTCTACTAATCTTAATACCGTATCATCTAAAAAAGTTAATTTAATTCGGCCTTTAGCCGTTTCAATAGCATCCATTTGCTGGACACCAACACCAAGCTCAGTGATGAAACTCTCACCATCGCGAGTGATTCCACCACTGCCCTTGTGTTCTGTTATATCGCCAATATCGTCAGCAAAAACAAAAGAACTAGCTAATAAACTAGTCGCCAGTATCTTTTTGCTTAATGTCGACAATTGCATTTTCTGAATCAAAATCCGCATCGATTACTCCAAAGCAACCACTTATACCCGTTGGGCATGTACCACTACTTTGAAGAATATCAATGTCTCCGTTACTTCCAATCCATTCCATAGTTAATTCGTGATCACTACCATCGGATTGTGCAGTTAAGAAATTATTGGAGCTACCAATAACATCTACGTTCCACGTAACATCGTCAGAGTTTATATCGATATTCCAAACGTTAGATCCACCGGTAATATCTAAATCAAAATCCAATCTTTCGGCTGAAGCTGAATAACCCCAGTCTATATCGAAAGTGTTTGAATTTCCGGTCATCTCTACATCTAAAACTGATGAATCGGCACTACCACCATAACCTACGTTCCAATCCCATATATTTGAATTACCTGTCATTTTTAAATCAACGT
>MDTG01146593.1_pt1 | contig 31343 bp, 30 predicted proteins | sample 811421 | NCBI WGS metagenome assembly MDTG01 (sample SAMN05326645, study PRJNA326480) | marine metagenome | isolation source: seawater | place: Pacific Ocean: South East | collected 2011
AATTAGTCATTCCAATAATTAATAATTTTTTATTAAGTTTCAGTTTATATTTTATGTATAAATCTTGTTTTTTTAATTTAATTTTTTTTTTACCAATTTTAAGAAATTTACTGATTAATTTTCTTTCATTAACATATCTTGTTTCCATTTTTTTATAATTCGAGGAGGCAGGTTTGAAAGGATTTTCGGGTAAAATATTTAATTGATCAAAAATTCTTGCAAGATTTTTTTCAAAAAAAGAAATATAATATTTCGTGTTGGGAACTTTTCTACATATATTCTTGTATTTTTTTAAAAATTTTTTGTCATTTTTTATAACAAACTTTTCATTTTTTAATCTTTCATAAATAAAATATTTTTCGTTATTAAATTTATTATCTAAATACAAAATAATTTTTTTATTGTCTTTTTTAAAGAACTCTAAAAAAATTAAATTTAGTGGACCTGACATATCATCTGTAGTTATATAAGTATCAAACTTAGATGATTTATAATAAATATAAAAAATAAATTTTATAAATTTAAAAAAAAAAATTAAAAAGACTTTTTTGTAGATACTATCAGCAATTAAAATTTTTTTATGAAAAAATAAATATTCATTTTTAAATCCCAAAATTTTAGAGCAATATTTTAAAGATAATTTATTTGTATTTTTTTTGTATCCTATACAAGTATTTGTGTCTTTGGATAACTCGCTACTTATAATGTTGTTCCATTTTTGATCATTGAAATTTGTGTGAATTAGATTTTTCATCTGAGATGTTTTAAGATTTAGTAATAAATTATTTATATATAAATATTATAATTTATAAATAAATATATTGATTATGAAAAAAAATTTAATTGTTTTAAGTAATGAAAACGTTGCCAATCAAATAATCTTATTTTGCAAATCATTAAAAATGAGATGTGAATTTGATGTAATTATTTACGAAAAAAATCAATCAAAATCAGAATTGTCAAGTCTTAATAAATTAGCAAGTATTTTGAGACCAAATAAAATTATTTATGTTAAAGAAATTCCAGATGCTTCTCACTTTAGTATTCGAAATATCTTCTCATTTTTAAAATATAAAAAAAATAAATTTTATTATCAAAAAATAAAAAGTTTTTTAATGAAAAAAAAAATTAATATCATTAATTATCATATGATTTTTTTCTCGAATGAAAATATTAATAAATATCTTCTTTTTAAAAATAGTTCAAAAAAATTTTTTTTTGCCCATGCTCCAAATGATATTTTATTACTCGATAACAAAAATATTCTGAGTAAAATTAAGAATAATATTGAGTGTTTCATTAACAACAATTTTATGTATAATTTTAATAAAATAGAAAAAAACTATAAACATGTATCTATCTTTTCGAATTATAGTAAACAAAAAAATATTAGTGAAATTATAATTTCACCCAACAAATTTAAAACCTTTTTTACTAAAAATTCAAAATATTCTTTCAAAATATCTAATAAAAAGATTGCTCTAGTTGACTTTACTTTCCCTTATAAACACTGGGATGACATGTATGATAATGAAATAATATCAAAATTTTTAACTTACTTTTTTAATAACTGTTTAAATAAAATATTTATTGATAAAAATTATTTATATTTAGTTAAGTTTAAAAATTATATTCCAATAAAAATTCAAAAAAAAATTTTAAAAAAAATAATTAATAAATTTCCTAATTATCAAATTAAAATATTAGATTATTCTATTAAAAAAAATATTACGATTGAGAAATTGATTATAAATTTAAAAATAATACAGTATTATACTTCATTTTCGACTTCTATGTTTTACTCAAGAATTTTAAATAAAAATTTAAAAATATTTGATTATACCAATTTAGTTATTGAATTTTGGAATAATAATATGAATAAAATAAAAACTAAAAAAAATTTCAAGAATTTGAAACTTATGAGAAACAAATATTTAAAAATTGCAAAAAATATTTAAGACTGGCACTCCACATATAAACACTCCCATTCTCTACCTGGAAAATCTTTTAGAAGCCTTTGGTCTTGACCTTCCATTATTTTAAATTTTTTGATATCTTTAAATCCAACATTTTTTAATTGAAGACTTATCATTGCAAAATCCCAGGTTGAGAGATGTCCCCAATTATGAGTTAGATTCCAAATTGCATTACATCCATTTCCATAATGTTTAAATTCCTCTAGATTTTGATTGTTATAATAAACAATATATTTTTCTAGATCAGGAACAATAATTCTGAATACGGATCCATCTTTTAATATTCTTTTTACATCTTTTAAAAAATTTATTCCATCAGATGGATGTAAATGCTCAAGAACATTGTCACAAAATGCACCTTCAAATGAATTATCTTTGAATGGAAATTTATAACGTAGATCATGTCCAATATATTTTGATTTCCAAAATTTTGTTGCGTAAAAATCTATATTTTCAAAATTTTCATAAATTTGATTTCCACATCCAATATTAATTAAAATATTTTTATTTTTTCTTAATTTTGGACTCAATAACCTTCCAAAAAAACTTTTTAATTCAAATTTAATTAAACTTTTAAGGGTATTTTTATATTTGCTATATCCAAATTTAGTGTTTGTTTCATCCATATTTTATTATACTCACACTTTTAAATCTTTAAATTAAATAAAATAGAAATTATTTTTATCTATAAATAGTATCTAAAAAAGGTTCATGAAATTGCTGGTTTATTAAAAAATTATTTATTTCTCTGTTTGAACTGATTTGACCATCGAAAAAATGAACGATTAAATCATGTATAGATAGCAAATTTATTCTCTGAATTATATGAAAATTATCTTTATCACTAAGTACTTTAGATAAAAATATGACAGGATAGGCTTTTTTATTTACATCATAACTTCTTTTTCTATCTGGTCCAAATCTATACCAGTGATCCGAACTTAAGATTATCATTGTTTCATCTTTATTTTTATCGTCTATACTCTGTTCTAAGGTATCAAATATATTTTTTATAACAAGGTCACTTATTTTCAGGTTTAAATAATATTTTTTTAAATGATCCTCTTCTTCTAAATTTAAATCATATTTTGACATTGCATATTGAGCAGGTAAGTGAGGTAAGTAAAGATGCATAAATATAAAGTTAATATCTTTTTTCAGCACTTCTTTTAAGTCATTATAACTAAAATTTTTATGCCCATCTATAGACTCAGAAAGATTTATATTTTTTTTTAATTTAGAATTTATTACTTTTTCCATGCTAATTTTTTTCTTAGAGTCACTAAAAAAGTTTTTTGAGTAGTTTGTAAAAGTGAATATTTTATTTATTAGAGAATATTCAAATATAATTCCTCTATACCACTCACTTAATTTTTCTTTACAATTTTTTTTTATAATTAAAATTGAACAATAAGGAATCATTGAAGAAAAGATTTGATATTTAAGTGATAAATCATCTAATTTTTTGAAAATTGTGTTTTCATATTTAAACTGTCTTTCTTCATTATTGCTATCAACAATAAACATAAACTGATCATTTGAACCAACCCCTTTTGGAACCACATTCATAAGAGTTGCTGGCATTGATACAATCGTATTTGGTCCTGGAGGCAAAGCATTAGATGATGATACGGAAGTTTTTGATATAATTTTAAGATTTTCTACTAAATTATTATCAAAAGCATAGTTATAATCATATTCATCAAATACTACCCATAAAATTTTTTTTTTATTTGATTTATTTTCATCAATTTTATTACTAAAATTATCATTTAGGTTTTTATAATTCTCAACGTACCTCGGTAAAAATTCATAAATAAAGTAAATGAATACTACAATGCCAGTAATTTTAACAAGTCTTAATAATTTTTCATTATATTTCCAAAAAAAGTATATTAAAAAACCACATAATAGGTATGGAGACAATCTTTCTATTATTAAACTTATGTATTCATTATTTGTAAATTCTTTAAATGGTAACAAAAACAACTGTCCAAAAGTTGATTTATTAGAAATTAAAAAATAACTGTTAATTGTTTCTTTTAATAGCCAAACAAGAATTGTAAACGCCAATAGATTTTGAATAGTATTATATTTGTGTCTAATATTTTTATTTATAAATTTTATAATGTAGAAAAAAAAAAGTGAGAAAATTAAAAGTGAAGATAGCTGAACGATAACAACTTCATAATTAATAAATATACCTCTAGCTGAGTAAAAATAAAAATTTGATGTTATTAACGCTGATAATGAAAAGATCGATGTGAAGTTTATTTTTGAAAACACTATTTTAACTTATCTTCATCTTTTTTCTTTTTTTTAAATTTAGACAAAAAATTTTTTAAAATTCTAATTGGATATCCAAGATAAACAGCCACCACTGCAAAAAAAGCTAATATAGACTGAATTATGAAAGCCCCAGTTCCTGGATCAAAGTAAGCAAATGCAGGGTTTAATGATAAAGTTATAAAACCTAAAATTATTAAAAAAAAGAATTTAATCATGTTTCTATAAAGCTTTTTAGTAGTTAATAATTTATTTTATACACATATCAAGTATAGTATTTAATACCTTATTAAAATACATATAAATGCCAATAAAATTAAAAAATAAAGCTCAAAATTTAGATATATTAAAAAAAATATTTTTTAAAAATAGTAATATTGTAATTCCTGATTATTTTTATTTCAAAGTTAAAGAGTTCAAATTTAACAAAGAAAAGTTAATAAATAAAATTTATAAAATTAATAGAGAAAAAGAAATCATTTGTAGATCATCTGCTTTAAATGAGGATCAATCTAATTATTCTTTAGCAGGAAAATATGATTCAATAGTCTTAAAAAAAAAAATTGAAAAAAAATTGATATTAAAAAAACTTAATTTATTCATTAAGCAATTTCAGAATAAAAAAGATCTAATTATCATACAAGAAAAAATTTCAAAGGTAGATTATTCTGGAGTTTTATTTTCTGAAGATATTAATCATAATTCCCCATATTATTTAATTAATTATGACTCTACAGGGAAAACTAACCTAATTACATCAGGCGCTCAAAATCCAAAAGAAAAAAACTTGATTATTTATAAAAATAAAAAGTATGTAAAAAATAAATTTTATAATTTAATTCGAGCGACAAAAATCGCAGAGAAAAAAGTTGGAAACAATAGATTAGACATAGAATTTGCAATTAAAAAAAATAAAACTTATTTATTTCAATTGAGACCTTTGCATTCTAAAATAAATAATTCCGAAATAAAATATTCAATTGACGATTTTGATAGCTACTTATTGAATATAAAAAAAAAAATAATAAAACTGAAAACAAAAAATCCCATATTACCTGGTAAAACGACTTTCTTTAGTAATATGGCTGATTGGAATCCAGCTGAAATGATAGGTGATAAGCCAAAGCATTTAGCAGTTTCGGTGTATAAAGAATTAATAACTAATGAAGTTTGGGGTGAACAAAGAGAGCTATATGGTTATCAAAATGTTTATCCAAATATTTTAATGTTTACTTTTGCGGGATCTCCTTACATAGATTTAAGAACAGATATAAATAGTTTTCTACCGCACAGTTTAGGTGAAAGAGAGAAAGAGATTATTATAAATAAATATTTAGAAGACATTAAAAAAAATCCGGCAATCCATGACAAGATAGAGTTTGAATTAATCGAAACATGTTATTCATTCAATTCAAGAAAAAGACTGTTATCATTGTTTAAAAAACAATTAGCAAATAAGTATTTAAAAATAATTAAAAAACAAACCGTAAATATATTAAAAAAAAATTTTATAGAAAGAGAAATAGTAAAATTAAAAATCTTTGAAAATAATTTGAGGAAAATTTCACAAAAAAAAATTAGTGATATTCAAAAAATCTTTTATTTAACAAAAATACTGAAAAAATTTGGCACTTTACCTTTTTCAGGAATAGCAAGATGTGCGTTTATTTCTCAAAGGATTTTATTAGACTTAAAAGAATTAAATTTAATAAGTGAAAATGAATTTAAAAATTTTTTTTCATCTACAAAATCTATTACTACCATATTTAACGATAAACTTAACAAAGTATTTAAAGGCAATATTACTAAGGGTGAGTTTATAAATAGCTATGGTCATTTGAGACCATCAACTTATGACATTAATTCATTAAATTATAACGAAGGATTTTCAACTTATTTCAAAGGTGATTTTAAATATAAGAAAACAAAAAAATTAAAAATAAAATTTGATAATAATATAAAATTAAATAAGTTATTTAATAAAGATCTCAAAGTATCATTTAAGAAATTTAAAAAATTTGCTCAACAATCAATCTTTCAAAGAGAAAATTCTAAATTAATTTTTACAAAGGGTATAAATTTAATTTTTGAATGTTTAATTAGACTTGGAGATGAAGTAAAAATAAATAGAAAAGATTTAGCTTTTCTGGATTTTAATAAAATCTTAAACTACTACTCAAGTCTTGAAATTTTTAAATTAAAGAAAACACTTAAAGAAGATATCAAAAAAAATAAATATGAATATGAGATAATGAAAAAAATAAAATTACCTGATATAATTATTGATGAGCAAGATATATATAAATTTCATGAAAATAAAAGTAAACCAAATTTTATTACTTTAAATAAAGTTGTAGGTGAAACAATTGTTCTTAAGAAAAACAATTTAGATAAAATTAAAAATAAAATTTTAATTATCAAAAATGCTGACCCAGGTTATGATTTTATTTTTAACCACAATATTAAAGCACTTATAACTCAATACGGTGGAGCAAATTCACATATGGCAATAAGATGTTTGGAGTATAATATCCCTGCTGCAATTGGAGTAGGCGGAAATATGTATGAAAATATTTTAAAGTCTAAAGAAGTTCTGATTAATTGTGAGAAGAAAGATATAAATATTTTACGATGAAAAAAATAGTTATAACTCAAAGATTGGATAAAATTGGTCGGAATAAAGAACTTAGAGATAATTTAGATGTTAGGTTTTATTCTTTCTTTAAAAAGTGTGGTTTAACATTAATTCCCATATCAAATAATTTAGAAAATTTTAACGTGTTTATTAAACTAATAAAACCCAATGGGATCATTTTATCTCCAGGAGGTGATTCAAAAAAAAAGGATGCTAGATTTATTATAGAAAAGAAACTTCTTGAATATTCATTAAAAAAAAATATCCCAATTTTGGGGATTTGTAGAGGAGCTCAATTTATTAATAATTATTTTGGCGGTAAATTATTAAAAATAAATAATCATGTGAAAAGAAATCACAGAATTTATGGAAAAATATCAAATAATCAGATTTTAAAAGTTAATTCTTTTCATGATTTTGCAATTGATAAAAAAAAATTGCATAAAGATCTTGAAGTTTGTGCCTATGCAAAAGATAAGTCGGTCGAGTGTTTTAAACATAAATCAAAAAAAATTATGGGAATTATGTGGCATCCCGAAAGATATAAATCAATCAAAATGTTTGATAGAAACATTATTAAAAATTTATTTTAATGGAATTAATTTTGTTAGCTGCAGGCAAAGGCTCAAGAATATTTAATAAAATTAATAAAAATAAATGCTTAATTAAAATTAAAAATCTTACATTAATTGAGAAAATAATCAGAGATTTTCAGTTTCATGAAAATAAAAATAAGACTTATGTAATTGTTGGTTATAGAAAAGAAAATATTAAAAACTCACTAAATAAATATGAAAATATATCTTTTGTTAACAACGATCTTTATGCAACTAGAGAAATGCTTTATTCACTGAAACTTGGACTTATGAAAGCAAATTCAGACGTAATAATTAGTTATACTGACATTCTCTACTCAAAAAATTTATTTTCAAAATTAAAAAAAATAAAAAATAAAAAGGAAATCATTTTACCAATATATAAAAACTGGAAAAAAACTTGGAAAAAAAGAAAAAAATCTATTTTCGCTGATTGTGAAAGTTTAAAATATGATAAAAATTATTACTTAATAGAAATTGGAAATAAACTTAAATCATTGAAGGATGCTATGGGACAATTTATGGGGATTATATATATACCAAAGAATAAAATTTCTAAAATTGTAGACTCTATAAATAAATGTAACAAAAATAAGAAAATGCATACTACAAATTTTATAGATTTTTTAATAAAGAAAAATGAGAAAATTAAATGTCTACCCATTTATTCTAATTGGTATGAATTTGATGACTATGAAGATCTAAAATTTTTTTAAACATGTTATTTTTAATTAAGAATTTTATTAAATATTTAAACATAAAAAATAAAGATGATTTGATATGTTTTTTTTCAGAGTCACTTTTTTATAAAAATTATTATATAGAGCTAGCAAATAAGCTTAAAAATGAAAATGATGTTTTAATCCTAACGTCAGATTTAGAGGAATACAAATCGTTAAAAAGTCAGTTTAAAGTTTTATTTATAGGAAATGGTTTTTTTAGATATCTAATTTTTAATATAATTAAATGTAATTTATTTTTTATGACTTTAACAGATATTGGAAATAATTTATTCAAATCTAAATTTTGTAAAAAATATATTTATTTATTTCATGCAATGGCGAGTACCCATAAAATTTATACAAATAGTGCATTTGATAATTATGAGGTAATTTTTACATTAGGAAATTTCCAAAATGATGAAATAAGAGAAAGAGAAAAGATTTTTAAGTTAAAAAAAAAACAGCTATATTGTGTTGGATATTTTTATTTAGATTTTCTTAAAAAAAATGTCAATTCTACTTTATCAAGTGATAGAACTATTTTATTTGCACCCTCATGGAATTATAATAAAAAAAATCTATTAAATGATCACGGTGTTGAAATTATAAGAGCATTAATAAATCAAGGATTAAAGGTTATCTTTAGGCCTCACCCTGAAAGCTATAAGCATAATAAAGCAGTTATAAAGGAAATTGAAAATGAATTTTCTGATAAAAATTTTTACTTAGATAGCTCATTCTCAAATATAGAAAGTATGCAGGAAGCTGGCAGTCTCTTGACTGATAATTCTGCCATTTCTTTAGAGTTTACTTTTACTTTTAATAGACCGACTTTCTTTATAGATTATTCAGACAAAATTCATAATAAAAATTTTTCGGTTATGAAAAATCCTACAATAGAAAAGATTTTTCAGAAAGAGTTAGGGATCACTTTCAAAATTGATCAAATTGATATGATAAATAAAAACATCGAAAATTTCTATATTTATAAAAACGACAATTCAATCAAAATAACAAATTTTTTAAATAAATATTACGTGAACGTAGAAAAAACAATCGATGAAGCTTATAAAATAGTCAAAAAATTAAAACAAAAGAATAATTTTTAACTACATAGATTATGATCAAGACTAATTTACATAATATATATATCGTAATGTATCATTATGTAAGAGAGAAAAAAAAAAATAATTTTCCAAATTTAAATTTTTTAGAATTTAAAGAATTTAGAAGACAAATTAAACATTTCAAAAAAAAATATAATATTTTAGACAACGACCAGTTTTGTGAAATATTAACTTCTAAAAAAATACCAAAAAAAAAATCTATTTTATTAACGTTCGATGATGGATATTATGACCATTATAAATATGTATATCCAGAACTATGTAAAAATAAAATTTCTGGATTATTTTACCCAACAGTTGATACTATAGAGAGGAATGTTTTATTAGATGTAAATAAAATTCAATTTATTTTAGCAAAAGAAAAGAATAGAGATAAATTATTAGAAAAAATTTTTAAATTTTTAAATAAATTTAAGAATGAAAAAAAAATTATTTCAAACATTGGAAAAATAAAGCTTAAAAGTAGATGGGATGATAAAAAAACAATACTGATAAAGAGATTATTACAATATTACTTACCTAAAAAAATTAAAAATCAAATATTAGAAAGACTTTATAATGAAATTGTAGGTATCGAGGAAAAAACATTATCTAAAATTTTTTATATAAACAAAAAGCATATAAAAGAAATGAATTCAAATGGAATGACTTTTGGAGGTCATGGATATAAGCATTTTTGGTTAGGTAAGCTAAAGAGTATCGATCAAGAGAAAGATATTAAAAAATCAATTAATTTTTTTAAAAAATTAAAAATTTACAATAGTAATTTTTCTTTTTGTTATCCTTACGGATCCTTTAATAGTCATACTATAAAGATTTTAAAAAATCTAAAAGTTAAATTTGCATTAACCACTAATAAAAGCTCACTTACAAAAAATAATATAAAAAAAAGATTTATAATACCAAGATTTGATACAAATGATTTCAGACAATAAAATTAGATTTATTAGATCTTATGAAATAAATTTATTACAAGATTTTATAAAAAAAAATTATATTTCAAATCATATTTTATCGTCAAATAAGAAGGTACTAAATTTTTATTATAACTTTCAAAATAAGAGAAAAATAAATTTTTTAGGTTATTTTAGTAAAAATAAACTGAGTGCCGTGATGGGTTTAATCTCATCAAAAAATTGGGATTCATCATCTGATAAAAAAATTTTTATCGCTTTGATTGCAAAAGCAGAATTTTGCAAAGAAGATATATCTTTTAAATTTATTTCATACATATTTAATAAAATTAAACCAAATTTTTTGGGTTGTATTGGTTTCAATTCTAAAGTTTTCAAAATATTTAGTAAGATTGGTTTGTGTAAAAAAATGGAACATTACTATATTTTGAATAAAAAAATTAAAACAAAAATTTCAAAAAACTTGTTAATATCTCGATCAGAGCCAGTAGATAATATTAAGATTAAAATAACCAAAGTTTTGAAGGAAATTCCGTCAAATAAAATATTTCAGTCTAAATCAAAAAATTATTTTAATAATAAATATTTTTTAAATCCATTTTATAGATATTATTTTTTGAATGTTTATAAAAATAAAAAATTTATTTTTTTTCTAGTGGCTAGAAAGATTAAGGTAAAAAAATATAATTCTTTTATATTTAGAATTGTAGATATTTATGGACAAGAGTTTAATGTGAATATTTCTTACTTATTAGAAAAATTTTTATATAAAAATAAAGCTGAATATATTGATTTTATGAATTACGGAATTGAAAGTAGCATACTTAAATTAATGGGTTTCCAAAAAAAAAAAAGTTCACAATTATTACCTAATTATTTTGAACCATTTATAAAAAAAAATGAAAATCTTGATTTATGTATTTTATTTAATAAATCAAATAATAAAAAAGTTATTATTAATAAAGGAGATGGAGACCAAGATAGACCTAATAGAATATGAAAAAAATTTTAATATCCTCTACCACATTTCTTAATGAATCAAATGATAGTTGGAAATATTTAAAAAAAAACTATAAATTGAGTTTTTCTCCATTTGGAAAAGTTTTTTATATAGACAAAAAATATTCTACTCAAATTAATCTTATTTTTTTACCTGATATATTAGAATATTTTAATAGTTCTGGTGTAGGTTCTAAAGAATACAAAGGTAAGATAAAAACATTTATAAAATTAATACAAAATTTAATTAAAAATAAACAAACTAATTACTTAATTGGAATTTCAGACTTTTTATTTGAAGATTCTATTCTTAATTTACGAAATAAAAAAATTAATTTAGATCTAAAAAGTTATTTTTTGAATGAGTTATATAATCTCTCAAAGAATTTTAAAAATTTATTTATTTTTGATTTAGACAAAATTTTTTCATATTCTGGACTTAACAATTGTTTTAGTTATCGTAATTATTATTTGATGAATAGCAGACTATCTTCTGATGGTCTAAATATATTATCAAACCACATAAATAAAATACTGACAAATATTAATTCAACTACTAAAAAAGTATTAATCCTTGATTGTGATAATACTATTTGGGGAGGTGTGGTAGCTGAAGATGGTTTAAGCAAGATTCAAATCGGACAAGATGGAATAGGAAAAGCATTTAGAGATTTTCAAAAGGTAATTAAATCAATTAAAAATAGAGGAATATTAATAGTTTTGGCTAGTAAAAATGAAAAAAAAGATGTTCTTGCTGTCTTAAAAAAACATAAAGGCATGATTTTAAGAGACGAAGATATAACCAGTTATAAAGTGAATTGGGTTGATAAATCAAAAAATATACATGATTTATCTCAGGAATTAATGTTAGGCCTTGATAGTTTCGTATTTTGGGATGATAATCCAATAGAGAGAGAAAAAGTTCGAAAAAAATTACCAAAAATTGATGTAATAGAACCAGAAGAAGATGTATCAGAATGGCCCAAGCAGCTAAGTGAATACTCAGGTTTCTTAAAACACACTGATGTAAAAGATGATATTAAAAAAACACAACAATATAAACAAAGAGACAACTTTTTAGAAAAAAAAAAGTTATTTGAAGATGAGATCAAGTATCTTAAGAGTATAAATATTAAACTAAATATTGAAAAACTTAACGACTCAAATATTGATAGAGCTGTCCAGTTATCAAATAAAACAAATCAATTTAATTTAACTACTAAAAGATACACTCATCCTGAAATTACTAATATTAGCAAGAATAGTGATGTTTTTTTAGTAAAATTAAAAGATGTCTATGGCGACCATGGAATAATATCTCTAATAATAGTTAAAAAGTTAAATAATTTTGCTTATGTTGATACTTTTCTATTAAGCTGCAGAATACTTGGTAGATATGTAGAGAATAATCTGTTGAATTTCTTAAAGAAGTATTCAATAAAAAAAAAATTAAATGGAGTATTAATACAATTCATTAAAACTAACAAAAATACTCCCGGTTTAAATTTTTTAAATTCAATAAAAACATTAAAAAAATTAAATAAAAAGGAAAAAGAAATGTTCAATAACAAAAAAAGTATTTCTAGCTTTAATAAATCTTCTTTTTATATTTTAAAAAATCATAGTAAAATAATTAATTCTGAAATATATGACTAAAAAATTAAAAGATATTTTTAAAAAAAATTTTAAAAAAGTAAAATTAAAAAAAAATTTCGACAAAATGACAATGCTTAATACCTCTGGATGGGACTCAATCAGTCATGTAAATTTTTTATTAAACATTGAAAAAGAGTATAAAGTTAAATTTAATACAAACGATTTTTTTAAATTGAATGACATTTCTAAAATTATTAAAAGATTAAAGAAATAGAACTTTTTTTTGAAAATTTTTATTTTTATTAAATAGTTGAGTAAAACTTGGTAATTTATTTTTTATAATTGATAAATTGTGTTTTGTATTAATTTCAGGTATTCTTAAAATATTGATTTTAATATTATTTTTTTTCAATTTTTTTAAATTTTTTTCCCCAATTATCTTTGACCTAGAATAGTGAGATTTAATACTTTCAGAATATATAGAAGACGGGTAAAAAAATTTTATTTTTGTATTTAAATTAAATTTTAAGATTTTTAATGGCAAATCATTGTAAAAAAATTTGAATCTTTTAAAATCTGCTTTTGTATTATTTTTGATATTAATTCTTGGTGTAGCCATATAAAAAATCCTTATTATAGAAAATTTACTTAAAATTTTTTCTAACTTTGTTTGATCTTTTTCTATATTTATTTTTATTAATTTAGTATTTTTATTTTTATCTTTGATTTTGTTTCTATAAAAGGTTGCTAAGATTTTTATTTTTTTGTTTAACTCAAAAATTTTTAAAAGTTCATTACCAATTCCACTACTAGCTCCAATAATCAATATTGGTTCCTTTATTTTTTTTATTTTTTCCTTTAAATTTTTATTAATTTTTTCATTTTTTTTAAGAAGTCTTGGTCTTTCAATACTTACAAAATAAATTTCATAATTTTTATAGGTTAACTTATTTTCTATTAGTGGAAATCTAATATTTTTTTTAGATAATATTGAAATATCGTTATTAAAATTTGTATTAATGTAATTAAAATTTATATTTATATTATTTATTAAAGAATACTCTCCTGGATAAATCATTCCTACATATTTAGATATAACATTAAGAACAGTGCATAAATTATCAAAGTGGTTATTTTTATTATTTGAAGAATATTTAATAATTTTTTTCTTTGAATAATTTAAAAATTTTTCTTTTGAATTATTTTTAAATTTTAGTTGAAATTCAATAAGACCTGAGTTTTTTTGAAAAATAATATTTTTTTTTCTATTTATATAGATATCCTCATTATAAACAAAAAAATTTTTAAAGTTAAAATTTATGTTAAAACTTTTCTTACTTTTTAAAATTTTATTAATATTTAAGAGTTTTAGGGATCTTGTTATAATTAATGTTCCATGGCAAATTTCTGAGCCAAAGGATGAATTATATCCCACCAAACTATTAAGATGAATTTTATTAAAATCACCACTTTTTTTAGCATAATTTAAACCATCTTTTTTTGTCAATTTAAATTTCATGGTATTACCAATACATTAATTATTTTTTAATTATTATAAAGTTTATAAAATTTAAATACTAAAAAATTTATAATATTTAACTTATTTTATATGCAGTATTTATAATTATTAATGAAATGGTATTTTATTATAAATATTATAGTTTTTAAATTATTTACTTAAATAATAATTAAAAATTTATATACATATAATTTACAGATAAAATTTTTAAAAAAATATTATAATTGTTTTCGTCATTATTATGATAATAAATTTAACAAAAAAAAAAGTCACTATTCCAATTTTAATTTTATGCTTTGATAGACCTGTTTTTTTATCTAAATTATTAAAATTACTTAAAAAATATCAGATAAACAAAATTTATATTTCTCAAGATGGTTACGATGGTAGCGATAAGCTTACAAAAAAACGACATAAAAAAGTAAAAGAAATTATAAAAAAATTTAACATTTCCAAAAAAATAAAGACTAATTTTTTTAATAAAAATCTTGGCAAACAAATTGCTCCACCTAAGGGAATAGACTGGTTTTTTAAGCAAGTGGAAAAAGGTATTATTCTTGAAGATGATACAATACCAAGTAAAACATTTTTCAATTTTTGTGAAATATTACTAAAAATTCATAAAAAAGATAAGAATATTTTTCAAATTTGTGGGAGTGGAACTTTATCTAAAGATTTTGGTGCAATTACTTATAAATCATCAATACCCTGGATACACGGTTGGGCTACATGGAGAGATAGGTGGAAAAAATATAATTATAAATTAAATAATATTAAGAAAATAAAAAAAAATAAAAACTTTTTAAAAAATGTTCCTTTTTTCTTTGCGAAGCTCTATTGGCTTAGCATATTTAAAGAATTTAAAGAGGGCAAACATAAAACATGGGACTATACAATTGTTCATGATTGCTTAATTAAAAATTTAAAATGTATTAAACCCAGTATAAACATGATTACAAATATTGGATACAAAAATAAAAATCATCTTGATAATAGAAAAAGATATGAAATTAGGTCCTTTCAACATTTAAAAAATCAAAAAGATGATTTTATTTATGAAAGAGGTTATGAGGGTTGGATATTGTATAATTTATCTATAAGATATAAGTTATCTCTTTTAATAAAACATATTTTAAAAATCATTTAATTTGAAAAAAAAAAATAAAATTATCGCAGAATTAGGTTCAGTTCATGATGGTAAATTTAATTTGGCTAAAAAGTTAATAAAAAAAGCCTCAGAATCTGGAGCTGATATTGTAAAATTTCAAATGCATATTGCTGAAGAAGAAACTTTAGAAGATGCTCCGTCTCCAGAATATTTTAAAACTGAAACAAGATTTAATTATTTTAAAAGAACGGCATTTAATTTTGAGGAATGGAAAAAATTAAAACAATTATGTAAATATTATAATGTAGAATTTTTGTGTTCCCCATTCAGTGAAAAAGCAATAGATATACTAGAGAAAATTAAAGTCGATAGCTATAAAGTACCCTCAGGAGAGCTCACTAACCTTCCTCTTCTAGAGAAGTTAAAAAAAACTAAAAAACATATTTATTTATCTACTGGTATGAGTAACTGGAAGGAAATTTCAATCGCGACTAAAATATTGTCAAAAAATTATACATTATTGCAATGTTCGTCAATTTATCCATGTCCTTTAGAGCATGTTGGTATAAATGTTTTACATGAAATGAAAAAGAAATATAAATGTGATGTAGGTTTTTCAGATCATACATTAGGTTTTTCAGCACCTTTTGCTGCTGCTGCAAATGGAGCAACAGTTGTTGAAAAACATTTTACACTATCTAGAAAAATGTATGGTAGTGATGCAAAAAATTCTATGGAACCAGAGGAATTTTCTTTTTTGTCAAAAAATTTAAAAGAAATTTGGAAAATAATTAGAAACCCAGTAAATAAAAATCAAATAATAAAATATAGAAAAATGAAAACTATTTTTGAGAAGGGTATTGTTTCTGCAGACAATCTCTCTAAAAATACAATTCTTACCAAAAAAAATATTACTTTTAAAAAACCTGCTGTTGGAATAAGAGCATTTGATTATAAAAAAATACTAGGAAAAAAATTAAAAATAAATATTAAAGTCAATCATAAAATAAAACTTAAAGACCTTAAATGAAATTAAAAAAAATTTGCTTTGTAATATTTTCTTCAGCTAACTATAATAGTGTGAGATCAGTAATAGCTGAATGTAAAAAAAGTAAAAGATTTAAAGTACAAATTATTGTAGGTGCATCAGCAACTCATGATAAATTTGGAGATGTCTATAACAGAATTTTAAGAGACGGATTTAAAGTTAATTTTAAAATTGAAAATCAATTTTCGACCTCTGAGCTAAAGTCAATGGTCAAAACTACTGGTTTAGGGTTGATAGAATTATCTGAATGTTTTTCTAAACTAAAACCAGATATTGTTTTTACTGTTGGTGATAGACACGAAACTATATCAACAGCAATTGCTGCAAGCTATATGAATATATTAGTTGCACATACTATGGGTGGAGAGGTAACAGGAACCATAGATGAAAATGTTAGACATGCAATTACAAAACTTTCCCATATACATTTTGTTTCAAATAAAGATTCTATGAAACGAGTTATAAAATTAGGAGAACTTAAAAAGTATGTTTTTAAAGTTGGCTGCCCAAGAAACGATTTAATAAAAAGAATTATATCTAAAAAAAATTTTCATGATGAATTTAAATTTATTTCTAAAAATGGTGTTGGAGACATAAATGATATTAGTCAATACGATGATTATTTTGTAATCCTTTATCATCCAGTAACTACAGATATTGATATTAATAAAACAGCTATGCAGAATATTTTAAGGGCGACGCAAAAGTTTAATATTAAAAATGTTATTATTTGGCCTAATTCTGATGCAGGATCAGATGAAATTTCAAGACAAATAAGGATTTTTAGAGAAAAAGGATTGCTTAAAAATTTCAAAATTTTAAAAAACTTACCCATAGAGAATTACATTCCACTTATAAAAAATAGCAAGTGTCTTATTGGAAATTCTTCCTCAGCAATTAGAGATGGTGCATTTATCGGAGTGCCAGCTGTAAATGTTGGTCAAAGGCAAAATAATAGGCTTAGATCAAAAAATGTTGTTCAATCTTCAAATGAATTGAAGGAAATAGAAAAAAAAATTAAAATACAATATGGAAAAAGATTTAAACCTACAAATTTGTATGGTTCAGGTAATACTGGTAAAAATATTGTAAAAATATTAAAACAATTGAAAAAATTTAGTACACAAAAAATTATTACCTATTAATGTTTCTTGCAATAATACCAGCTAGATCAGGTTCTAAAAGATTAAAGAATAAAAATTTATTACAAGTAAATAATAAGCCATTAATTTATTACACTATTAAGGAGGCATTAAAATCAAAATTTATATCTGAGACCATAGTTTTAACAGACAGCGAAGCAATTAAAAAAAAATCTTTAAAGTTTGGAGCTAAAGTTCCATTTTTAAGACCGAAAAAAATTTCGTTAGATAAAACAACTATGTTGGAAACAGTTCAGTATGCTTTAAATAAATTAAATATTTATAAAAATAAAAATTATAAATATATTGTTTTATTACAAGTAACATCACCTCTCAGGATTTGTAAAGATATAGATGGTTGTTGTAAAAAAATTTTAAAAAATCCAAAAGCAGATTCTCTTGTTACAACTTATAAAATTGAAGAGTCTCATCACCCCTCAAAAATAATGTTTCAAAAAAAAAATAAATATTTAAAAAAATTAAAATTTGTTAATCGTAAATCCTTTTTTGTTAGAAATGGTCCTGCAGTAGTTATTACTAAAAAATCAAAAACTAAAAAATATTTATTAGGCGGAAAGATAGCAAACTATGTCATGCCATTCGAGAGATCTATTGATATTAATTTTAAAAAAGATTTAGAGCTAGCTAGATCACTTTTGAAATAATTATTGAATTTTATGGTATTTTTTATACCATTCTACTGTATTATTAAACCCAACATCAAAGTGAGTAAACTTTAATTTACCCAATGTTTGAATCAATTTTTCGTTTGATCCATAGGACTTGAGTATATCACCTTCTTGAAATACTCTTTTTAAAATTTTCGATTTACCAACTCTATTTTTAAATATTTTTACCAAGTGCAATAAAGATATCGGATTAGACCCACATATATTAAAAACTTCATAATTCTTAGTTTTTTTTTGTTTCACTGACAGTTTAAGGATAATATCTATTACATCGTCGATATATGTAAAATCTCTCATATGTTTTCCGTAATTATTTAAATAAAAAATTTTATTTTTGAAAAATGACTCAATCAACTTATTAATCACCAAATCTGGTCTTCCCCAAGGACCAAAGACAGTAAAAAACCTTAATCCGATTGTTTTGATTCCATAATATCTAGAATAAATCTGAGCCATTTCTTCATTTGTTTTTTTACTGAAACCATAAAAATTTTTTGGCTTTAGCTCAAAATTTTCCTTAACTGGGAATTTTTTACTATCTCCATAAACTGAGCTGGATGAAGCATAGAAAATTGTTTTAACTCCGCTTATTCTTGATAGTTCTAATATATTGAAGAAACCCACGCAGTTTGAGTCCATATATTTTTTTGGATTTTTTATAGAGAATTGTACACCTGCTTGAGCAGCAAAATTATATATTATTTCAATCTTATTTTTGATAAAAATTTTTTTTAGTAAATTATAGTTTTTAATATCGATTTTTTTAAATTGAAAATTTTTATTTGCTTTAAGTAATTTGAGTCTCTTTTTTTTTAAGTCTACATCATAATAATCATCAATAGTATCTATACCAATTATATTTAAGCTTTTATCGTAAAGTAGTTTACGTGAAAGGCTAAAACCGATAAAACCACAACATCCTGTAATAATTATGTTTTTTTTTCGATTCATTTATAAAATATGTATATAAATCATTTAAATCTAAGTTGAAGAAAATTAATGAAAAAAATTGGAATCTTACTTTCATCACCTAAAGAAGTAGGTGGTATTTATCAATATTCCTTAAATGTTATAGAGGCACTTGAGTTATTAAGAAAAAAAAAAAACTTTTATATAAAATCTTATTATACTGACCAAATTTGGAAAAAAGAATTACCTAGAAATATTGAAAAAAAATTTATTTATAAAAGTTTATTTAAAAAAATTTTAAGAAAATTTTTTAACATTATTATTTCAAAAAAAAAAAATTTTTTTTTTCTTAAAGAATTTTTATATGAAGAAGTAAAAATAATTAATGAAAGTGATTGTGATTTAGTAATTTTTCCAAGTCAAAACATTACATCATATCAGGTAGAAAAAAAATCTTTATCAACAATTCATGACTTAATGCATATTTATGAGTCTAAGTTTTCAGAGTATACAAGAGAAGTAATTACACAAAGGAATCTTCATTATAAAAACATATGTAAATTTTGTGATGGAATACTTGTAGATTCAAAAATGGGAAAAAAGCATGTATTAGAATCTTATAAAGTTGAAAGTAAAAAATTATTTATTCTTCCATTTGTTGCTCCAAAATATTTAAAAAAAATAAAAAAAGTAAATATTTTTAAAAAATTTAATTTGAAAAAAAAATACTTATTTTATCCAGCACAATTTTGGGAGCATAAAAACCATATTAATTTAATTAAGGGTTTTAGACATGCTTTAAAAAAAAATCCAAACATTATGCTTGTTTTTTGTGGTTCGAAAAAAAATTATTATAAAAAAGTTTTAGATTATGTTGTTCAAAATCAACTTGAAAATAAAATAATTTTTTTAGGAAGAGTTCCTGATGAATTAATGTCTTCTTTATATGTTAATTCTATTGCTACAATTTATGCTTCTTTGTGTGGCCCAACTAACATTCCACCTTTAGAGTCGATAAGTTTAGGTACTCCATTAGTTTGTTCCAACGCTTATTATATGAAAAAACAAATGGGAAATGCAGCAATATATTTTAATCCAAGAGACTATAAAAGCATTTCAAAAAAAATTAATTTAATATTAAATAATAATAAATTAAGAAAAGAACTTGTAATTAATGGGAAAAAAAAAATTGCAAAGTATAATATTTTACATTTTTCAAAATTATTAGAAAAGCATATAAATAAAATTTTAAATTAAAAACTAAAAAATTTATTGATTGTATTGGCAACATATTTAATCTCTTTATTACTGATATCAGGTCCAGAAGGAATATAAATTCCATTATTTTCAAGATACTCAGAATTTGGAAATTTTTCTTTTTTATTAATTAAATTCATTTTTTTTAAAATTGGCTGTTTATGCATGCAAACAAAAAAGTCTCTAGTTTCAATTTTTTTTGACTTCAGGTACTTAATTAGCTTTTTTTTATAATTCCTTTTAACAAGTATTCCATAAACCCAATAAATATTCTTAGCATAGTCATTTTCAAACGGAAGTATTTCTAGATTCTTATTTTTTTTAAAGAATTTGTTATAAATTTTTCCTATTTCCTTTTTCCTTTTAATAATTTTCTTTAAGCCTTTAATTTGGCCATATGCTACAGCAGCTTGCAGATTACTAAGTCTAAAATTATAACCTAATTCGTCATGTTCAAATCTGTTTTTCTTACCAAATGATAGATTTTTTAAATTATCAATTTTTATTTTAGTCTTTAGACTGTTTGTAGTTACAATACCACCTTCACCGCATGAAATAAATTTATTTGAGTAAAAACTAAAAGTACTTATCTCTCCAAATGAACCGCAAGGTTTGTTTTTATATCTTTGTCCGTGCATTTCAGCTGCGTCCTCAACTAATAATAAGTTATATTTTTTTTTAATTTTCATAATTTTATCCATATCAGCTGGAAATCCATAAGTATGGACTACCAAAATCGCTTTTGTATTTTTGTTAATTTTTTTTTCAATTTCACTAGATGACATAGACCAATATTTTTTTTCAATATCTACAAAAACAGGTTTAAGATTATTTCTTATCAATGCTAAAATAGGAGATATAATAGTAAAAGTTGGCACAATAACTTCAGATCCAGCTTTAATTCCTAACGACCTTACAGCAACCTCTAAAGCGGTTGTGCCATTACTTATGCATGAGCTATATTTTCTGTTTGTCAAGCTGCTAAATTTTTTTTCTAACCTAAAGTTAAATTTGCCATTAGATGAAAACCATTTTTTATTAACACACTCGATTAGGTTTTTTTTTTCTGTTCCAGAAAGTATTGGTTTAAAAACAGGTATCATTTTTTATCTGTTAGTCTATACTTTGCTTTTTTAAAGTTATAGGGACCTTGCTTTATTTCTATCATTTCCACATCTTGTAATACCTTAAAACCATGTCCACCATTTAAAATATGAACAATGTCTCCTTTGTATAAAATTTTACTTTTAATTATTTTTTTTAGGTTTTTTATATCAAAAAAATTTATTCTTATTTTTCCTTTTTTAATAAATAAAACTTCATTTGTGTCGTATATAATTTTTTTTTGCTTTGGGTGATAATGAGGAATAATAATATGGTTTTTTTTATAATTAATATATCCTGATTGCATAGAATTTTTTGGTTCCGTAAAGAAACTAATTCCCGATGTCTTAAATTTTGATCTAATAATTATGGCGAACAATTTTTTTTTATATAAGATTCTTTCAATCATAAATTTATAATTTTTGTATTTTTTGATCAAAAATTTTATACACTTTGTTGCATATGTTTAGTATTGTTTTATTATGAGAGATAATAATTATTGTTAATTTAGGTCTTAAATTAATTATATTATTAAGTAGCTTTTCCTCAGTCTCTTTATCAAGCCCAGATGTTGCTTCATCTAATATTAATATTTGAGGTTTTTTAAATAGAGCCCTAGCAATACCTAGTCTTTGTATTTGTCCACCACTTAATTTTATCCCATTCTCTCCGACTACCGAGTCCCATCCATGTTCTTTTTTGTCTACATAATCCAATAAACATACATTTTTTAAATTATTAATCCTTTCATCAATATTTTTTTCATTTTCAAATTTATGAGCGTATAAAATATTATTTCTGATAGTGTCATCCAGAAGATTTATTCTTTGAGGTACAATTGAAATTATTTTATGTATGTTTTTAATTTGATTATTTGTTAACTCAATTTTGTTTAATTTTGTTTTTCCTTTTTCAGGAGAAAGTAAACCACATAAAATGTCTATAAGCGTGGATTTTCCTGAACCAGTCTCTCCAATAATTCCAATAATTTCATTTTCACAAATTTCTAAATCAACATCTTTGAATATTAGATTATTTTTATGTGAAAAAGATATATTGTCCAGATTTAAAGTTTTAAACGGTTCAATTTTTTCATCTCTATAATTTAAGAATTTTTCTTTATCATTTAATATAATAATTAACTCATCTTTTATATTTCTTAAAGAACTGTGATTTCCTTTTATAGATGAATATGAGTTTGCAACAGCTTGTAGTGCAGGTAGCAACTTATACCCTGCAATTAAATAAATTCCTATTAAAGGTAGGTAGAAATTTAGTGAATTATTACTTTTTAAAAAATAAATTAAAAATAATAGAAAAGTGAAAATTAAAATTTCAATCAAAAACTTTGGCACTGATGATAAATATTGATTACTTGCAACTGAATATGCAATTTTCTCATTTGATTTCTCAAATAAATTTAAAAAAAATTTTCTAGCTTCAAACATAATTGTTTCTCTCATGTTTCCTAAGCTTTCAGAGATAATTTTATGCCTATAAAAATTGTTTTTACTTATTGTATTACTATTTATACTGAACCTATTCTTATTTATTGTGAGAATAATAAGATAGCTTACCGTTAAGAAAAATAATACTAAAATTGAGGCAATAAAGTTGAAAAATAAAAGTCCAGAAAATACAAATATTAAAATAATTATTCTTGAATTTATTAGTAGTATTGGAATTAAAATACTGTTAACAACTCTGGCATTCTCAAGTGTCATTTTAGAGATTATTTCTGAACTATTTTGATTTAAATGATAAGAGTAGTCCTTAGAAATTATATTACTAAATAATTTATTATTTAATTTAACACCTATCTCTTGACCAAAATTTAATGATTTTTTTGAAACAAAAATATTTAATAAATTAGAAATTATAAATAATAGTGTTATTGAAACTATTAAAAACAAAAAAAATTGATCATCATTGATTTTATTAAAATATTCACTTTGATACTTTTTTATTTCATTACTATCTAGCAGTAATAATATTAAAGGACCAAATGAAAAAATAGATAATAGCTGAATTAAGGAGCTTAATATAATCAAAATTTGAAGATAAATAATTTTTAACTTAAAAAATTTTAACGAAAAATTAATTAATAATTTCAAATCTTTTAACATAATTAATCTATTATATATATTATGATATATACTTATATATTAAATATATTATAAATTTTTTTAATTAATAAAATTTTAATTATAAAGAAAGCAAGCGCAAGTTTATGATTTCTAAAAATTCAAAAATATTTGTTGCAGGACACCGAGGCCTGGTTGGATCGGCAGTTCTGAGAAGGTTAAAAATCTATGGATATAAGAATATTTTAACAATAACTAAAAAAAAATTAGATTTAACAGATCAATCAAAAACTTTTAATTTTTTAAAAAAAAATAAACCTAAAATGATTATTATTTGTTCAGCTAAAGTTGGCGGAATTTTAGCAAATGACACTTACAGAGGAGAATTTATATATAATAATTTGCAGATTCAAAATAATTTAATTCATGGAGCATATTTAAATAAAATTAAAAATTTAATTTTTCTTGGGTCAAGCTGTGTTTATCCTCGAGATTGTAAACAACCAATAAAAGAGAAATATCTTTTATCAGGCTTATTAGAAAAAACTAATGAACCATATGCAGTGGCTAAAATTGCAGGTATTAAATTATGCGAAAGCTATAATTACCAATATAATACAAACTATGTTTGTTTAATGCCAACCAATACATTCGGACCAAATGATAACTATGACCTAAAAACTTCTCATTTTATTCCTGCTTTAATAAGGAAAGCACATGAAATAAAAAGAAAAAAAAATAAAATTCTTAATTTGTGGGGCTCTGGAAAAGTAAAAAGAGAAGTAATCTATGTAGATGATATTGCTGACGCATGTATTTATTTTATGAATAAAAAAACTCAACAAACTTTAATAAATATTGGGTACGGTAGAGATTATACTATAATAGATATTGCAAAAAAAATTCTTAAAGTTGTAGGTGTAAAAGCCCAAATTAAATTTGATAGAACTAAGCCTGATGGAACCCCTCAAAAATTGTTAGATACAAGTGAAGCTAAAAAATACGGTTGGAAATCTAAAATAAAATTAGAGGAAGGTCTTATTAAAGCTTATAGATCTTTTATAAAATCAAAGTGAAATTTTCTATTATAACTGTTGTAAAAAACAATAAATTTAAAATATCAAAAACAATTAATTCTGTTAAGAAACAACAGTATAAAAATTTTGAATTTATTATTATCGATGGTAAATCAAATGACGGAACAACTGAAATAATTAAAAAAAAAAAATAAAAATTTCCCTAAACTTAATCACATAATTAGGAAAGACAAAAATTTATATGATGGTTTAAATTTTGGTATTAAAATTGCTAGAGGAAAATATATAGTTATTTTACATTCAGGAGATATTTTTTTTTCCAAAAATACATTAAATGTTATTAACACAAATATATTAGATTATGATGCTATTTCAGGAAATGTTTTGTTTTCTAAAAAGGGAAAAATTTTAAGATATTGGGATTATAAATTAGAAAAACTAAATAAATTAAATTCTTTTAAAATTGCTCACACTGCTTTAGTTGTAAAAAAACAAGTAATTAAAAAATTAAAATTTTATAATATTAAATACAGTATAGCTTCTGATACTGATTTTATTCTTCGTATGTCTAATTTTGAAGGCATCAAATACAAAAAAATAGATAAAAATTTTATTTTAATGGAGGCAGGCGGTTTAAGTAATTCTTATAAAAATTTGTTTTTAAAAATTTCCCAAGATTTAGAAATATTTTTTAGAAATTTTAAATTATTTTTTTTATTTATATATTTTTTCAAAATCTTTTATAAATTATTTAGTTTAATTAAATGGAGAGTTTTAAAATAATTGTTTCGATATTATTAAAAATTTTTTATGAAACCTTAATTTAAACAAGTAAAATAAGGTATAAATCATATATTATTAAAAAATTGAGAAAATTTACTTAGTTTAAATATAAAGAACCAATCTTTAATTTTTTTTAAAAAAATTATAAGATTTTTTTATTTTTTAAATTTAATCATTCAGTTTCTAATTATCGATATAATAAATTTGAAAAAAAATTTATTTAGTTTAAGTAGAAGAAATGAATATAGATAAAAAAATTATAAATATTATTAAATCCAATTTCGGTTTTTTTTTATTTTTACTATTTTTTGTAATTTTGTTTAGAGATTTTTTATATACTTACAAAATTCAACTTGAAAAATTCCTTCCATATTACGCGTACCAAGATCAAATAATGTATTATTTAACTGGTGATGATAAATTTGATATTGAAGCACCAATGAACCTAAGATTTTTAGGATTATGGATCCAATATTTAATATTTAAAATAATTCCTTGTGTGGAACTTTCAACTAAAATTAAATTAATAATTCCTTATGAAAATTATACATGTGTAACATTTAGTAGTGCATTTATGAATTATCTGAGTTTATGTGCTATATTGTCTTTAACTTTTTCATATTGTTATAAAAAATTAAATCTTGACGCTTCAGAAAGTATTTTAACTGTTTTACTTACTTTTATTTATATAGATCATGTCGAGGCATTTACATTAGATAGAATTTCCATATTATATTTACTAATAATTCTTTACTTTTTAGATAAAAAAAAAATTGCTATTACATTAATTATACTGTCAGCTATTGTGAATGAAAAAATAATATTCGTTTTAGGTGGATTATTTTTTATAAGACTGTTTCTAAATAATAAAAAAGATTATAAAGAATTTTTTTTTGCTACACTTATTAGTGCATTGCTAGCCTTGGCAATTTTTTTTATTTATTCTATTGTGTTACAAAAGGGTTACTTTCAAAGTAATTTAGATGGAAAGGGTTTATATGATACTGTTTTTTCTAATGGATTTGACAGAATACTAGCTATTTTTTTAAGTAAGAGTGGTTATTCAAATGGGTTGTTGCCATTAATCTTAGCAATTATCCCTTATTTAATATCCATAAAAATTAATACATCTAAATTTTTTTTCTCAAAATTAGATTTATTTATACCGATTTCTTTACTGGCTTTCACTGCAGGAGGAGGGATGGAACAAACTGGTAGGTATGTAATGTATTCTATGCCTTTATGGTTACCAATTTTTTCACAGCAATTATTATATTTTTTGAAAAAAGAATAATTCATGTTTAACAATAAAACATTTTCATTAATATTACCTGCATATAACGAGGAGGTAAATATCAGGAAAAATATTGATGCGTTTTTAAAAACAAATATTTTTGATGAGATAATAGTTGTTGATAACAACTCAACAGATAATACTAAAAGCGAAATACAAAAAACCTCTGCTAAATATTTTGAGGAAAAAACGCAAGGCTATGGTGCCGCTTTAAGAAGAGGAATGAAAGAGTCAAGCTGTGATTATATTGTTTTATGCGAGCCAGATTCCACTTTTAGCTCAAAAGATATTTATAAATTTTTATCTTATATTGATGATTTCGAGTGTATTTTTGGAACTAGAACAACAAAATCTTTAATTCAACAAGGTGCAAAAATGCAATTTTACCTAAGAATAGGAAATATTTTTGTTGCTAAACTTTTAGAATACATGTTTTTAGGTCCCACATTATCTGATGTTGGATGTACCTACAAAGTGATATCTAGACAGGCATATTTAAAAATAAAAAATAAATTGAATGTTACAGGTTCTGAATTCCAACCAGAACTTATGATACAATTAATTCTTGAAAAAGTTCGAATTTTAGAAATTCCAGTAAATTATTTAGAGAGAGAGGGAAAATCCAAAATTACTTATAATTTTATCTCTTCCCTAAAATTGGCATTAAGAATGATATTTTTAATATTTAAATTAAGAATAAAACATTTGTTAAGGTAACTTATTTCATATTGTAAAAACCTACAAATTTTTTTCTTTTAAGAGATATTTTATCAAAGTTATAAAATTTTTTATTCACATAAAAACAATCATATAAGTTACTCTGAACAAAAATATAATTATGTTTTAAAAGTAGATAATGAAGTATAGAAGTTGGTCTTTCAATACAAATTGATAAAAAAACATAGTCTTTTAATACTTCTTCAGTTAAAACTTTTTCTTCACTGCCCTCAACATCTAAACTAAAAAAATCGATAATTTTTGGAGTATTATTTAACTTCAAAAGTTCTTTTAAAGTAATTGTCTCTAACTCAACAATATTTTTTTTTACTGTGTTTTTATTAACTATTTTACTTAATTCTCCTTTTTTTAAAAAACTTAGTTTTGTGGTTTCACTATAAATCAATTTATTAGATAAAAAAGTTTTAGGTCTATTTTTTTTTAATTTCTCAAATTGGATAGGATCAGGTTCAACTAATAGCCCCGACCAATTGAAATAATTTTCTAAAATAAAAGTATTACTGTTGCTAAATCCATCACCACCACCAATTTCAAGGAAAAAACCTTTGTGATTTCTTTTTTTTAACTCAAAAATATCTATTATCCATTTATCCTGCCCTCTATCTGATAGAGTCTCAATATTTATTTTTAGTTTAAAAAACAAAAAATATAAATATTTTGATCTTAAAATAAGATATATTGACCAAATCTTATGAAGAACCAAAGTCAACAATTTAAATTTGGCTATTTCTTGTAATAAAAATCTTTTAATATAATACATGATATAATTTAAAAATTTTTAACAAATGAAAAAAACATATATTTCTATTTTAGCAATAATTATTTTATTAATTTTTTCAATATTATATATTTTACAAGATAGTCAAAATAAAATTACATTGAAAATAAAATCTTCTATTCCAAAAGAAGCAAGATATTTTATTAAAAATGGAATAAATACCTATTTATATAATTTTGGCATTAAGTTTAAATTTTCAAATGAAAAACAGATAAAATCTGATAATGGAAAAATTTATAATACAGTAGAGTATAACAACAAGTTTTTAGATTATCAGGGCCCCAGATCTTATTTAGGTTTTAAAAACGAAAAAATATTTCTTGTAACGGGAACAGGTATAATTGGATACGCAAATTTAGAAAATTTAATAAAAAAGAAAAATTTCAAAATTAGAAATATAAAGACCAATATTAAAGATATCGTAAAATATGATAATTTCTATGTTAATAGCAACTTTGGAACAAAAGGAATGCTAATTGATAATAATCATATTTATATTTCACTATCAAATGAAATTCAAAAAAATTGCTTCAATATATCTGTTATAAAATCTAAACTTGATACATTTAAGCTAAATTTCTCATATATTTTTAAATCAGACCAATGTGTAAAAAAACTTAATGATTATGGAGAATTTCAACCTATTCAAAGTGGTGGTGTGATGAGTGATTTTGATAAAAATTATTTTTTATTAACCACTGGTGAATTCAGATATAGGGATCATGCTCAAAGTGATGAATCTATTTTTGGTAAAGTTTTATTAATAAATAAAACTACTGGTGATCATAAAGTAATTTCAAAGGGTCATAGAAATTCACAAGGAATTTATTATGATAAAAAAAATAAAGTTATTGTAAGCACTGAGCACGGACCACTTGGAGGTGATGAGGTGAATATTAATAAAAGTATCTTTAATATGAATAATTATGGATGGCCAATTTCATCTTATGGTGAGCACTATCCTAATATGGTTTCTGAGGATGCATATGAAAAAGCACCACTTTATAAATCTCATTCAGAGTATGGATTTATAGAACCTATAAAGTATTTTGTTCCATCAATAGGTATAAGTCAAATATTGAAAGTTGAAAATAGTTTTGGCTATAATCAACAACAGAACTATTTTTTTTCTTCTATGGGTTATCCTGATAGAAGTAATGCTAGAAGCATTCATCAATTAGTTCTTGACAAAAATTATGAAAACATTCTCTTTACAGATAAGATTAAAATTAATTATAGAATTAGAGATATTATTTTTATACCTAAATATAAAATTATTGTTGGATATTTAGAAAAAAGAGGTTCACTGATTACTCTATCAGAAAATGAATAATCAAATTTGTTTTTTTGGGCTATTACATTTTAAAAAAAATGAAAATAAAAATTTAAATTTTAATTCTGTCACTGAAACAGAAAAAGCTCTTGTTTATGTCAAAAACGCAATCCTTTTGGATAAACAATTAAAATATTATGGTTTTAATTTAATAATACTAACAAACAAGGAAACTTTTTTAAAAAAAATACTAAAGAATTTAAAATATGAATTAAAATTGAAATCAATTAATTTTAGAACCAACGTTCCTAAAAATACTCATTTTTATTCTTGTCACTTTCGAGTAGATGTATTTAGATATTTCTCAAAATTGTATAATATTTACTCAGTTTTATTAGATCTAGACATTTTATTAATTAATAATCCAAAAAAAATTATTTATTATAAAAAGAAAAATATATCTTTGTTGAATGATATTACTCAAAATGTACTTCCTGCTTATGGAAAAAGTAATATTTTAAAGAAGTTAAAAACTTTAAATCCTAATATAAAACAAGTTAATTGGTATGGTGGAGATTTTTTTGCAGGAAATAATATTTTCTATAAAAACTTATATAATGCGTCAAATTTCTATCAAAAAAAATTTGTTAAAAATATAAAAAAACTAAAAGATCAAACAGATGAATTATTTATATCTGCTTCAATATTTGATTTAAAAAAAAACAGCTCTCTTAAAATAAATAGTGTTAAAAGGTCAAATATTTTTGCAAGATATTGGAATACAAATGTTTTACATGAGCAAAAAAAAATTGAATATTATAAAAAGTTTTCAATGCTACATATACCTGCTGATAAAATTTTTTTATCAAAATGTTATGATAATTTTAAAAATAAACAAAGTTATAAAAATGAATATTTTCAATATGTTTCTAGCTTCAAAAACATTTCAATTATAAAAATATCTAAATATTTACCTAATTTTATAAAAAAAATATTAAAAAATTTTATTTAAAATAATAGTTTCTTATTAGAGTGAGATTTATATATTTTATATTAATATAAAAAACTTAATTAATGGAAAACAAACAACAATCATTTGATATTATATTTCTTGGATTAGCTCAAAATTGTGAGAAATTTTTACCAAGATTTTTTAATACAATAGACAACATTTCTAAAAATAAAAAAATTAAAGTTTTTATTGGTGAAAATGATAGCAATGATTTAACGTTTAATGTTATTCAAAGAAAAGTTTTTGCTAATGACCTTTATCAATTTGTGGATACAACTTTTATTGAAAAATTTGACGATAGAATAAAAAGATTAGCATTAGCAAGACAATCTTTAAAAGAAAATATTTTGAAATTAAATGTAAAATCAAAATATATATGTGTAATAGATTTAGATGATGTAATTAATGATGTATTTAATGTTAAGTTATTAAATGAATTAATTGATAATTTGAATAAGAATAGTGATAAGTATTTTGGAATTTCTTTAAGTTCCAAGCCTTATTATTACGATATTTTAAACTTTGAAAGTGAAGAGTTTCCCAATAGAAATATTAAGCAATTGCAAAACAACAAAAGTATTAAATCTTATAAAAAAAGAAAAAAATATATTTATAACGTTCAACATTTTCTATCTAACAAAAATAATTTTGACTGTATATCTGGGTTTAATGGTTTGTGCATATACCCTTACCAAGATTATATAAAATCTAATTATG